>Ga0153932_1000122_pt1 | contig 38955 bp, 39 predicted proteins | sample TSNJ016MetaG_FD_102273 | JGI IMG/M metagenome (GOLD analysis project Ga0153932, IMG submission 102273) | Attine ant fungus gardens microbial communities from New Jersey, USA - TSNJ016 MetaG | ecosystem: Host-associated > Fungi > Mycelium > Unclassified | place: USA: New Jersey, Wharton State...
TCGTGAACCGCGTTTCGCGCGGGCGTTCTCGCTGAGCCCGGACTTTGATACATCGAAGATCTTTGCAAACCTGCAGAACGGCGTGCTGAAGCTGACGATTCCGCGTCGCGACGAAGCACGGCCTCGACAGATCGAGGTGCAGACGAACTGAGCTGGAAGACCAGGAACCAGGACAGGAGAAAAAGCGGTGGAGGCCGGGAGGTCGCCGCCCCCCGGCGTGGAAGCGTGGATGCCGACCGACAGGCCTCTGCCGCGTTACGTCCAACGGTAGCTGGCCGCTGCTGAAGCGCGGCGCAACGCTCCGACGCTCGCCGTCAGGCTGAACGCAAACGGTGTATTCGCGAGCGCTAACGCCAGGCGAGGGCGACCGCTCGGGCGAAGTCCAGGGACGTCAGCAGAAATGTTGCAGTGAGAGCGCAATGACGGTCATACGGTTCTTCTGCCAGACCATCGAGGAGCATAAGATGAACACCGACCTGAAAAAGTGGAACCCTTTCAAATTTCTCCGTGGTTCAGGGCGCAAGCCCGACGCCGATAGTCCCCAAAGTCCTTCGGCCAGCGATCCGTGGCATGCTGGGTGGCCCGACATTGCGCGACTTTTCTCCCGCGATCCGTGGCGTACGATGGAGGATTTATTTCATGACCCGTTTGCAGCCCGCGGGGCGCTCGAACGATGGTTTGGAGACTTCAGCTCATCGCGTTTCCAGCCGCGCATCGACGTGGTCGACGAGGGAAAGATACTGCGTGTGACCGTCGAGCTGCCAGGCATGGAACGGGAGGATCTGAGGATCAGCGTCGAAGACGGAGCCCTCGTGTTACGCGGCGAGAAAAAGCAGGATGTGCACAGCGAGGAAGACGGCTGCTATCGGCTCGAGCGCGCATATGGAGCCTTCACGCGTACGATCCCAATGCCGGAAGACGTTGATCCCGAGCGCGCTCTCGCCAAGTTTGACAAGGGCGTGCTTACGTTGACTGTGCCGAAACAGGAGGCACTGCGATCTGCGAGCCGCACGATCGATATTGGCTAGGCTGGGCGGCGAGGTTGTGGTTGCGAGGTGAATAAATGAGAGGAGCTCGGTCGTTAGTTTAGCTAGTAGAGCAGCGGAGTTCGCACGGGCTCTATGACCGCGGTCGACATATAGTCGAGTGCCGGAAAATAATGTATCTGGTAGAAGACTTTGGAGTAACGCGAGCGGGCCCAGTCGGGGTTGTTTGCCCCGCGTCGAATCGCGCCACCCATTCAAGTCCATCGGGCTGCGGCGTGTAGCAGGTTTGCAGGTCCCTTTTAGCAAGGACCTTGAGAAAGGAAGATAGGCGTTTGCGCTCGATGGCAGCCATGCGAGTCATCCTGATCGCAGAGGGCAGCTCGTATTAGCCGCAAGAAAAATCCGGCGTTACCAGTAACGTCGAAATGATCCGGCACGTTTTCGTCGTAGACCAGAAGTCTCACGATAGGTGCTTTATGCGTTCCTTGTTCAGGGTCCGGATGTCACCCGCGACGGACGTAGTGGTCCGATACGACGTTGCGTTGATGGATCCATACAATCGCCAACTCCAATGCCTGATCCCGGGCGTCCTGGGGTTCGGCAAAATCGCCCTCCACGCCGAGCGTGCGCGTTTCGCCATCCCGGTCCGTGATATTTGGCTGCGGCTATGTAGCGACCGCCCTCCGCAGTGGTGGTTACGACCGGACGGATCAAGCAACCACTGTACTTAACGTCTTCCGTTTGCATAGCGCCTCCCGGTAGTCCAAAAAAATGCAGTCGCGCAGTCGCGCCGTGTCGATACTGCCGTTTTACAATACGCAGGACGGTCGGTGCCGACCCCTCCAGGCGGGCGGCACCGACGTCTGTCACCACTTAGCTGTTGACCGGAATGCGACGCACGCGGTTCTGTGCGTCTGGCCGCTTCGCTATCGTCACGCTCAGGACACCATTGCGGAAGTCCGCCTTGATCTTCTCGGGATCGGCATCGGGGCTCAGTTGTACCGAGCGCTGGAAGGTGCCTTGCCACCGCTCGCTGTACACGGCGTCGGTCGATGATCCCTTCTTTTCACCGCGAATGGTGAGCACGTCATTGTCGAGCGATACGTCCACGTCCTTCTGCTCCATCCCGGGCAGTTCCGCGACGACCTTGATCTCCTTGTCGCTTTCGCTCAGCTCGATATTCGGCCAGCCGAAAGAGGCGCCAAACGATGACCCGAAGCGGGCAGGCTGATCGAAACTACGGAAAAAGTCGTCAACAACACGGTTCATATCGCGATGCAGCGCGAACACCGGATGGTCTTCTTTGCGCTGGCGCACGACCGGGGCGCTGCGATCGCGGTTCCACGGAATCAAATTTCTGAAGTCCATTTTTTCACCTCCGCTAAAGGCAGGCGAAAGATACACGGCAGCACGATTTGCTTTAGTCCGTGCACATTGCCTGCACAGGATTGCAATTGTCCGGCCCGCTACGGCCGGGCGGTCCACGATGCCAAAATAAGAGCCGGCGCGCACAAATTCAGGAGCCTTTGCGGCCACTTTATGCGGGCGGCGGTCGCTTTAATGGGGTACCGTGCGGATGGTTTCCATGGGAACTCTTGCGCCCGATACTGCCGGTAGGTATCGGTTAGCGGAACCCATTGGGGCGATTCTTGCGCGGCTCGGCTATATATCGATGATTTTTCGCAGTAAAGCGTAGGAAACACGCCAGTGACCCTCGCTGTCATTGACGGCAATCGACGCAGTCTTAGCATTCAGCCTGACGATCGTTCCAACGCGCTCGTTGAGGTGTTTGTCGGTGAAGCTGATCGTGTCGCCGATGAAGAACGCTTCGCGCTGCGTTTTCGGTGGTGATGGCGGTTCGACGTGGTCCAGGCCACTCGCGGTGTCCGGAATGATTGCCGCGTATAACATGGCCCAGCGGCGTCGAGTTGCGCTGTCTTGAACCACTGCCTGGGTCTGGCGAAGTTCAACGAGGGTGCCTTGTGCCGGCGGCCCAAGCGGGTGGTCACCAATGTAGTTGACGGCCATCCCCAGATGCAGGCGTTGACGTATTTCGAGAATACGTCGGGGGTCATCGAGCATTTTGCCGATTGCAAGATAGAGGCGATAGAGCTCGACACTGGGTGCCTGCCGAAGCGAATCCAGAATGTCCATGGTGTAGAGGTGTTTTAACGGGCGAGCGGCACGCGTTCGTGCACGCAATTGACGGGATACGACAGGATAGTCATCTCGCTACCAATTCAGTCTCAGTCCGGCCTCGGTTGCCCGATGCCGGTCGTCGTCATCCGCGTGCAGGTACTGGCTCGTGGTCGAAATCGATGCATGCCCCAGGTTGTCCCGCACGTAGCGCAGGTCCACTTGCCCGTCCATCATGTGCGAGCCTGCCGTGTGCCGCAGCCAATGAGCAGACGCCTGGCGCAAGCGCTCGGTTGCGCGCTCGTGCGCTTCGCCCGTCGACTGCAGATGGTCGATCGCGTTGTCGAACACCTGCTTGATGATCAGGTGCACGGCGCCGCGTGTCATCGTCCGGTGCGTGCCACCGATCGGCAACAGCAGTGGGGTCGTTTCACCGCCATAGGGGAGGGCCGCCAGACCGTAGTGCCGGCGATAGCGGGTCAGCTCGGCCATCAGTTCCGTTGTCGCCGGCAGCAAGCGTTCCTTGTCGCCCTTGCCGGTGATTGCCAGCCACCAGCGGTCCTGGCCATCGCGATCCCGTCGCCTAAAAAAGCCGCCCATTGGATTGCTCACCACTTCCGAGATGCGCAGTCCCATCAGATACAGCAGCGAAATCAGCCAGCGCACGCGGGCGTAGTGTTCCTGCTCGCGCGCGGTGTCACGCGCCATCGCGTCGATCGAGGTTTTGACGGCCTGCCAGAGATCGTCCTCGAGAAACCGCGTCACGCGGGGCTTGGCCATGCGCGCGCGTTGACGTGACAGGGACAGCGGATTGCCGGCCAGGTAGCCCGCGTTGACGAGCCAGGCGAACAAGGTGTTGAGAATCACAAACGCCTGCCGCTCGCTCGCAGGGGAGAGCGGTCCCGCGAACGGCCGCCAGGATGGGTCCGCGCGCGCGACTTTGCGGCCGGTCATGACCCAGCGCTGCGCTGGCTGAGGGTCTGCCAGAAAGCGCCGGTAGAGGAGCAGGTCTTCGTGCGTGAGCGAGGAGAGGGGTTTCCTCAGTTCGGTGGTCGACCACAGCAGCAGGCGTTCGGACTCCTTGCGATAGGTGTCGAAGGTCGCCTTCGTGTCGACGAAACGCGCAAGCCACGCTCGGATCGCGTCGACGTCGTTCTGCGCCGCAATTTGAGGTCGGTTGCCGAGTGCGCGGTTCGTGCCCTGTCCACCGTCTAAATCGGACGATAGAGATAACTGTTCGAGCGGCTGAAGTGGCACGGGGACGCCGTCGGACACGCGGAGGGGCTGAGAAATCGGCATGGAGGGGCGTTGGTTTAAGTAATTTTGTTCCCGTCAGGTCATGGCAAGTTGGCGGCAACGTCAATCATTCGGAACAAATTTGCTTTAAAAAGTTTTAATCAAGATTGTTCCCCTTCGGCTGACACTTTAAGCAATTTTGTAGGCTTGCCGGCGTCCCGGATCATCCTTGCCCGGTTCGTGCCCATCAATGTTCCGCGTTGCCGGTCGGCGGTTGAGCCCAACACCGGCTGCCAAGTGCGTCAGCACGACGATTTCGGCGAAGGGGCTGGGAACAAAATTACTTTAACAAAAGGTACAAATTTGCTTTAACCAACGAGACACGATCAATTCACGCAATGCGCCATTTTACTCGACATTATCGTCATAATGTCTAAATTAAATTCTTTATATCAAGATAATTGGCGTTATACGTTATATTATCAACACATTCATTCTCCGGAATCGCTCGTCATGGATACGCCGCCCTCCCTAGACCCGCCCCTGCACGCGGACATCGCGCAGGAAATCGACCGGCTGCGCGCGCAGTTTCCGCGCACACAGGAGCTGTATCGCGAGGTCTGCGTGCTGCTGTTTTTCCGGCACGGCATCGCGCCCACGGCGAACCGGCTCTATCAACTGGTGAAGAAGGGCAGCATGAACGCGCCGGCCGAGGCGCTGACGCGCTTTTGGGCCACCCTCCGTGAAAAGAGCCGGGTGCGGATCGAGCACCCGGACCTGCCGGCGGAGCTGCAGTCCGCGACCGGAGAATTGGCCGCGGCGCTCTGGACGCGTGCGGTCGATATGGCGCAAGACCAGCTGGCGACTGCGCAGCTCGAGGCGCAACGCTCGGCCGCGGACGCGCAGGCCCGGCAGGCTCACGCCGAGGCCGAACGCGACCAGGTGCGTCAGGAACTGACGGGCAGTGCAGTCGCGCTGGATGCGGCGCAGACCCACATAACCGAACTGGACCAGGCGCTGGCCATCTCCGTCGCCGCTGCATCCGCGTTGCAGGACCAGCTGGGCCTTGCGCAACAGGGCGAGCAGCAGTTGCAGCGGGCGCTGGAAACCGCTCGACATGACTTCGCGTCTGAACTGGACAAGCTGCGTGCCGACGGCAAGGGGGCGCTTGAGCGGCTCAAAGCCGCCGAAACCCGGGCGCTGCTGGAAATCGACCGCGAGCGACAAGCGGCCGCGCGCTTGCAGAAGGAACTTGATACGGCGACTCGTAAAACGGAGCAGGGCACTAGCCGGCATCGAGAGGAGGTGCAGAAGCTGCAGGGGCAAGTTGGTGATCTGCGTCAGCAGCTCGGTGTTCTGGAGGGCAATTTGGATGCGCTGCGCACCGCGAACGCGCGTTATATCGATGAAGCGGCGCAGGCGCGTGATCAGCGAGACCAACTGGCGTTGTCGCTGACGCATGCCGCTGCCAAGCAGAAGCCGCCGGCAGCGAAGCCCACAGCGGGGCCGCGCAAGAGCAGTGGCCCGGTGCGCAAATCGCCGCGAACACAACAATCTTGATTGCCTCGCGTCCGTATCCGACGTTGGTGTCTCATTCGCAATTCTTATTCGACGCGTATGGCGAATCAACCCGAAAAATGCAAACACGGCCGGATGTTCAGAAGCGCCGTCAAATAGGCTAACCTGACTGCTCTGAGCGACCCACTTTTCTGAACCTCTGCCATGCAACTCGACATTTTCGCCGATAGCCGTGATGTCATGCTTCGTAACGATGTACTGGACGCGCTGCAGCGACGTCATGCATCTGCGGCTCGACAAGCGTGGCAAAGTTTGGCTGATGAATATCCTGAGGACGACACCCTCATCGCACTCGCCATGCTGGTCGGTGAGATCGAGCGTGATGCCACTGCATATTTCGCCGATCATCGAGCGCTTGATGCTGCGCGCCGGGTTTTGATTGACGAGGTCAGCCCCGCTGCGTTACGTTTGCTCGGCGAATCTGCTGCGCGCGCGTGGCTAATGCCTTGCTGGCGCGCACTGGCTCAGCGGGCAACGCCTCTGCCTTTTCGCGCCGACGACAGCGACAACCACGCGGCGCCACTATGGCTGCGCGCCGGAGACTGGGCAGCAGCGACCGAGGTCATCAAGCAGATTGAGTCTTGGCGACGCATTCCAATCCCGTTGATGTGGATGGCACACGCTCGCTATTGCTCCGATGGGCTGGGAGCGGCCTGGCCGTTGCTCACCGAGCTGGCTTGGCTGTCGCCTGGCCGCTTCGCGTCTCTTGTCGCTGAGCTTCGTGATCCCTCTCTGGACCCGCTGCGCAGGAAATTCGACGCGCAGTTCGAGGGCGCGGGCCAGACCGCTGATCTCGCGTGGTTCCCCGCGTGGGTACTCATCGAAAAGGCAGCCTTGGCGACGCGGATTCGCGAAGCACAACCTTCACGCCAAACGTCTCCAGAACGGGCAACGCGTCTGCTGCTGCAGATCCTAGACCTTGAGCGACAGGGTAATCAGCATGACCTGGTTGAGCGGCGCAAAGCGCTGCGTGATCTGCATACTGGGTTGTACGGCACTTATATTAAAACTCGTTAGCCGACAGCAGCCGGATTCGACCAACGAGGGCATTGGCTGTTACCTTGAACGCCCCGAATTAGATCGCTGGCCGCTGTCTCAATATTTAGTGCCTGCTATGATGAAAATTAACAACGCAACTAACCATCTGTCGATCTTTCGTCCACCTTCAACCCCGTCATCATGCTGCGCCCGTGATCAGTAACTAGGCCGGGCTCGACATTACCTACAACACCAACATTGCTTCCGAGGCCGCCGCCCATCGTACGATTTGGAGCATTTCGCCAACGGCTCCGGCGCGTGTCCAAACCGATCTTGGTTAGCAAATTTTAGCGGGCGCCGCTTCCGCTTCGCTAGAAATCCTCTGCATTAGCGGCCTTGCGTTTAATGGGCTTCTTATGGGAAAACCGGGTTGCGCCTCACTTTGCACAAGGGTTATCACGGATAAATTGAAGTATCGTTCCGCTTCAGGTACGATGTTTGATGATTGATGCGTGATGTTTTCAAGGAGGAATTGCCATGCGTACCACCCTAGCCATTGACGATGACGTGCTGGCCGCCGTCCGGGAACGGGCCACTCGCCAGCACCAGAGCGTCGGCGCGGTGCTCTCCGCGCTCGCGCGCGAGGCCCTGCGTCCGACGACCCGGAGTGCGGCTCGTAACGGAATCGCGCTGCTGCCAGTACAGCCGGGCTCGGCGCCGGTTACGCTTGAGATCGTCAACCAACTGCGCGACGAGTTGCCCGGATGACGGCGGGCGCGACGACTAGGAACCCCTATCTGCTCGACGTCAACGTGCTGATCGCGCTGCTCGATCCGGTTCACGTGCAGCACGACACCGCGCACGCCTGGTTTGCCACACATGGCCAACACGCGTGGGCCACCTGTCCGCTGACCGAAAACGGCGTGCTGCGCATTGTCGGCCACGCGCGCTATCCCAATACACCCGGATCGCCCGCAGCGGTCGCGCCGCTAGTCGCGCAACTGCGCAAATCGCCCGGCCATGTTTTCTGGGCCGACGACCTGAGCCTGTTGGACCCGCAATGGGTTGATGCCGATCGGCTTCTGAGTGCAGGGCAGGTCACGGACAGCTACCTGCTGGCGCTCGCCTGCATGCACGGCGGACAACTGGCGAGCTTCGACCGGCGGCTGGTAACCGATGCCGTGCATGGTGGTGCCCGCGCGCTGCACCTGATCGGTTGATCCTCGCGATGGTGAACCAGCCGCAATCCCTGACCGTACCGCCGGTCACATCCGTGTCAAGCCTGCTTATACCGCACGCCTTGTCTGATAATTTCTTAGGGGCATTGCGTTTAATGGGTGAATAGGGTGTTTGAGCCCTGCGTCCAGGCGCACAGGCCGGTCCGGCGGGGCGGGGGCGACGTCGGCATCGTGAGCGCCGGGTTGGACGATCCCGCGTGCCCATCGAATATTCGTTATGAATAACGAAAAATATCAACCTGATCCCAAATCGGACCGGCCGAGCGTGACGGACACCGCAGCGTTCCTCGACGGTTCAGTCCCGGCCGCACAGCACTGCGACTGTCAATCCAGCGTGGAACCGTCATGATCGTCAAGGAAAAAGTCATCGGCCGGATGGGCGCAAACCCAGATATAGCCACTGCGATGAATCTGTCTGCCATCTGATAATTGAACCGTGGCGAGCCCCGGGTTGTTAGCGAATGCTGCGCGTGGCCTCGATTTCTGCATGCAGGGTGCTGTTGCTCATTTCTCGTGTTCCCAAGCCAGTGAGGTCATCGGCGCATTCACGGGTCATCGTCGTATCTCAGGCGGTACAAGCACGGCCTCGTGCGGGCTGAGCACTTCGCGCTCGACGAAGTGAATGGTTTCGCCGGCGAGTGCCTCGAGCCACACGCGGCCCTGATCCGCCTTGCCGTGGGTCGAGTAGAACACTTCGATCGTGTCCGCCTTCTTGCCGACATTGACCGTGCCTACCGGGCGGCGCTCGCCATCGTCGTGGCGCACAAGCTGGCTCCAGCCCGATTCGCGATCGCCCACTACGTCGGGCTGGCTCGATAGCCGTTGTGTGAGGACTGCCCAGTCCGTGACGCGATAGGTGTCCGTAATCAGCAGAAACGGCTCGGCGGTCACAAAATCCGTGATCTCCGGTTCCGATACTTCTGGCAGGTCAAGATACTGCGCAAGCCAGAATTTACGGATCACGAAGCTGACAAATGCCTGCTTCTGTCCGGCATCGATTTCGTCGATGCCACGGCGAAGCACGGTTTCAACGTGTTCGCCAATGTCCTCCATGAGCGGATAGATCAATTCAGGTACCTGAAGCCGACCGTCGAGCGTCATCACCCGTGCGCCGATCAGCCGGTTAACCAAGTCCTGCCCCAGCGAACTCAACTGGTTCTCGTCGATGACCACCGGCGCGGCCTCTTCATCGAGCGCATCCCACAGCGTGATCTGCTGCCCCGGTACGACGTCGGTGACCCGGTACAGGCGCAGAGGGCTTTGCGCCAGCTGGCTCACCCACTCGCGCTGACTGACCGACAGCATCGCGCCGCAATGATCGAGCAGCGCGGCGGCGGCCGGAACCAGTTGTCCCTTCTTCCGGATCAGGCCTTCCGCGAGGAGCCATTCGTTCACATGGGCAAGGACGATCGACAACTCCTCTTCATCGAGATCGTCCAGCGCACCGAGATCGTCGTCCTCAAGCAGTCCGGCGAACATCTCTTCGATCGCAGTTCGCACAGCCTTTCCATGACGGGTTATCAGCCAGTCGATGGCGCGTCGCAAGGGATGGAAAAGTGGTTCGGTCTGCGACGTGTTATCAAAGTCGCCGTGGAGAACAATTTTCGGACTGGGCTTGAAAATCATGGGGTAGCCGTTTTGCGCGCGAGCGCTGAAATGCAAACAGGCTTGTCATTTTACCGGCAAGCCGGTACCAATCGTGACAAACGAACGTTCTGCGCCGCGACTGGCGGCAATTCGAAGGGGGCGTCAAGCCTGCCAATGCCCTTTGGTAGGCCGTTTTCGGCGAGTGCGCAGGCGGTGCGGGATCTATTTTTCGTTACGCGTGAGTAACGAAAAATACTGTTTTAATGCTTAAAATGGCGTGGTTCAAACAAGGGTTACACGCGAATCGCGGAATGTCGTTGCCAGCAAGGCTCCGTCGATTTTCGGTGTAACCCTGGAACAGTACCGTTTGAACCACGCCTCCGCGCACCATGGTCCGTTGTCTGGGCGGAGCCGCCGTTCGAATGTCCGTGTGACAGCGTGAGCCAATGGCCGGTGTTGGCCGCTATGCGCCGGCCCGGTAGAGGCCGGCCTTCAGCGCATCGTTGCACCTTTCCCAAATGTGCCCGACGAGCGAGCTTTCGTAGTTGGGGTATTCGTTCGATCCGTGCATAATCTGGCGCGTACGTCGTTAGAAGCCGCTTGTAGTAAGGCTTCGCGGACTTACAGACTTTCGCAACTTGACGGGATTTCAACGCATTGACCTGAAAGCGATTTTTTGTACAAACCGCCAGAAAATGCACGGAAAGTATGCTTACCCCGTGCCCCGGCGCAAAAACGTCCGACGTAGCGAATTATTGACGCTTCATGTCATGCATAAGCAAAGACCTATGATCCGTTAAACAATGTTTGATTATCGTATAGGGCCGGTCGGTTTTAAGCTTGATTGTTTCAGTTGCTGCAATCCTAGAGGCGTCCAATTGCAATGCACAACACGATCATTCTTTCCCATCCCGCCTGTCTCGAACATGGGGTCGTCTCAAGAAAGGGAAATTTGCGCACGTTAAGGGTTAGGAGGCCTGACCGCGCGCAGTGGCCGGAAACGTCCCTTCGCAACACGTTTGTTCGTGTGCCAAACGTAATCACCCGTCAGGTTGATGTGCTCCCAGCCCAGTGGCGATATGTGCTGTAGGAGTTTTTCGTCTACCGTGCCGTGCTGTCTCAACGCATCAATCGCTTTCTCCAGATAGACGGTATTCCACAGCGTGATTGCGGCGACGACGAGATTCAACCCACTCGCACGGTAGCGCTGGTTTTCATACGAGCGGTCGCGAATCTCGCCGAGCCGATGAAAAAACACGGCCCGCGCGAGGGAATTGCGTGCTTCCCCTTGTTCAGTCCGATCTGCACACGCCTGCGCAACGACGGGTCGCGCAACCATTCCAGCATGAACAGCGATCGCTCGATGCGCCCGACTTCGCGCAAGGCCACGGCGAGACTGTTCTGGCGAGGATAAGCGCCAAGCTTGCGCAATATCAAGGATGCGGTCACCGTTCCCTGTTTGATCGAAGAAGCGAGGCGCAGCACCTCGTTGAACTGCTGTTCAATCAGCTTCTGATTCAAGCTGCCGCCAATTAGGGGGGCCAGTGCCGGCCACTGAGTCGCCGCGCCGGGAACGTATAGCCGCTTGTCGGCCAGATCTCGAATGCGTGGTGCGAACCGGAACCCGAGCAGATGACAGAGCGCGAAGACGTGTTCGGTGAAGCCCGCCGTGTCCGTATAGTGTTCTTCGATCCGAAGATCAGATTCGTGATAGAGCAGACCATCAAGAACGTGGGTCGCATCACGCACGGTTGCGTTGATCACTTTGGTGTGAAACGGAGCGTACTGATCCGAGACATGCGTGTAAAACAGAATGCCAGGCTCGTTGCCGTATTTGGCATTGACCTGACCACCTGCTTCGCCGCGGCCGCCGGCCCGATATCGCTGGCCGTCCGAAGACGACGTAGTGCCCTCGCCCCAGTATGCAGCGAACGGCATCTGGTGATGGTAGTTGACCAGTTCGGCGAGCGCTTTGCTGTACGTTTCGTCCCGGACGTGCCACGCCACTAGCCAGGACAGTTTCGCCATGCTGGTACCGGGACAGGCCTCGGCCATCTTGGTTATTCCAAGGTTCAATGCGTCGCCGAGTACGGCGGTCAGCAGCAGCGCTCCATCCTTGGGCGGTTCGCCGGTCTTCAGGTGGTTGAAATGCTGCGAGAAATTCGTCCAGCGATCCACTTCAAGGAGGAGATCAGTGATCTTGATGTGCGGCAAAATCGCGTATGCCCGCTCCCTCAAGGCCTCTGCCTCATCGGGAACGTCCGCGTCGAGTGGCGAGATCTTAAGTCCATCGGCTTTCACTACCGCATCTGGCAGTTGATCAGCCTCGGCTAGGCGGTTCACCTCATCGAGTGCGGTGCGCAAGCGCTCCAACCGCTCGGCGAGATAGGCTTGTGGGGTATCGGCGACGGGCACCGCCAGCGTGCCCGTCTCGCGTTGCCCATCAAAGGTGGAACGTGGCATGAGGTAAGCATCGAAGTCCTTGAACTGACGGCTGCCGGCGACCGATACATCACCCGCACGTAAGCTGTTCTTCAGTTCTGCCACTGCACATAACTCATAGAATTTCCGGTCGATGCCGCCGTCAACGAACACGAGCGGTTGCCAGCGCTTCCGAACAAATCCAATCGGTGCGTCTGCTGGCACCTTACGGCCCGATGTGCGGTTCAATGTTCGCAGAATCTGGATGGCATCAATCACGCCCTGTCCGACGGGTGCCGCGCTGAACTCGAAGGTGTCGAGAAACGCCGGTGCATAACGGCGCAACTGCTGATAGTGCTGGCCGACCAGCACGAGATGGTCGAAATCCTCAGCACGCGCCAACCTCTCCGCGTCCTTCACCGTTTCGGCAAACTGATCCCACGGCATGATAGCTTCGATCGCGACGAACGGATCGGTACCCGACGTCTTTGCGTCGACCAATGCGCCGCCGATGCGCGCGTAAAGCCTGACCTTGTCGTTGATCGCCTTGCCGGCGGCGGCGAATTCCCGTTCGTGCCGATGTTTGGCCTTCGTAAAAAACGAACCAATCAGCCGGTCATGAAGATCAAGCGTTTCATCGGTGAGCGTGGCGGCTGTATCCAGCAGGATGGCTACGAGCGTCGCGTGGCGACGATCAGGCTCATATTCTTCAAGCTGATAGACCGCCGTCTGTGCGCCTTCCCGAGCCAAGCGAATCAACCGGTTCTGATGCACATCGCGGCCGAGATCGATCGGCAAGGCGATTGCGCGGATGGCCTGCAATCGCTCGATGTGGGCCAGCACTGATTTGGCGGAGGGCGCACCGGGCGACTGCCGGATCCAGGTCAGCGTGCTGACGCGGCGACCTTCGCGAAGCAACAACAGACTATCGAGTGCCTTGCGTTGTTGTGGTAACAGAGGATCAGTTAGCAGACGGTACACCTGGCGTTGCGCGCGTGTCGACACCTCGGCGCAGAGCCGTTCAATGGTTGCGACGGGTGGCAGCACGATGTGCCGGCGGCGCAGTGCGTCGACGACGGCCTGCGCTAGCGCCATCCCCTGCGTAGTTTGTAACGCGATTGGTAGGAGCCAGTCGGCCACGGCACGATAGTGGGCTCTGTCGAATTGCGAGAGTTGGAGCCAGTCGATGAGTTCCTGCAGGTGTTCACGCCGCGTCTGGTCGCGCTCGGCGTAAATGTCCCAGATGGAAGTCGAAAGCTTCAGTTGCACAGCCACCATGCCGAGCAACGGCGGATACGGCCGTTCACCCTCTGCCAAAACGCGGCCCGGGAAACGCAGGTAGCCAATTTGAACCGCTACCCCGAGTCGATTATGGTCGCCTCGATGCTGCCTCACGAAAGCGAGGTCCGATTTCGACAGGCTGTAGTGCCGAATCAATTCGCCTTCATCGGCTGGGAAGGCGAGCAGTTGCGCGCGCTGGGCAGAGGTGAGCAGTTCCCGGCGCGGCATTGCATGCCTCTATGATTTCGTCGTCGCCGACCCGGTACGAGTCTGCGCAAGTAGCCGCGAAATTGTCGCCGGATGGACATTGAACAGGCGCGCGGCATCGGCAGCGGTCTTCTTCCCGGTTGTCACCATGCGTACGATCTCCTGTTGCTGTTGCGGGCGCAGCTTCGGACGGCGGCCGCCAATTCGGCCTTCGTTGCGCGCAGACTCCAGCCCGGCCTTGGTGCGCTCGCGTAGCATCGCACGCTCGAATTCGGCAAACGCGCCGACCATCTGCATCATCATCCGGCCAGCCGGGGTCGTGGTGTCAACGGCTTCGGTCAAACTCCGAAAGCCGGCCTTCGCGTCTTGGACTTGCTCCATCAGCACCAGCACATCGCGTAACGAGCGCGAAAGACGGTCGAGCTTCCAGACGACCAGCACATCTCCTGATCGTAAATGATCGAGTAGCTTACGCAGCTCTGGCCGGTCCCAGCGACCGCCGGACGCTTTTTCGTGAAAGATGCGTTCGCAGCCAGCCGCCTTGAGGGCGGCCACCTGGGCGGCCGTTTCCTGGTCATGCGTCGAAACCCGCGCATATCCGATCAACATAATTGTATAAACCTGTTGCCAAGCACTTATGTATTGCAATACGTTTGTGCAATCCGCATAGCACTGCCCGTCATGAGAAGTGTATTGTTGCACAAACGTTCGTTTGCGCAATCCCGGTACAGAGAACCGGAGGGCGCTGATCGGCCATCAAGCGTCATTCGATGGCGCCGGAGTTCGGACATTGACGCGTCCGGTCCCCTGCTGGAAGCGATCATACCCAGAACGGCACACGTGACCTGGCCGCGCCGAGCAGCGACCGCAAGGCGCCATTGCAGAAAAGCTTTCGGTTCCCAAACATGCCAATTTCCTCCTACGATACGCAACTGTTAGCGATCGCAGACATATCGGAACCGTTGGACCAGTCGATCAAGGGAGGGACAAGGACGTGGAAAGTTTTCAAATACTCGATCACATCACGGACGGGGTGATGTCCCTCGACCGGGAGTGGAAGTTTCGGACCATCAACCGCACCGCTGCGCGGCTGCTGAAGCGTCGGTCCGAGGACCTGCTGAGTCGCGAGATCTGGGCCGAATACCCGGATCTCATCGGGTCGAGCTACGAAGCAACCTATCGGCAGACGGCCCAGACTGGTATGCCCAGCGCCGCGACCGACTTCTACGCGCCGCTCGGTACCTGGTTTGAAGTGCGGGCGTTCCCATGCGACGACGGTATCGTCGTGCTGATTCGCGATGTCACTGAAGCGCGCGCGATCTCCGAACGTTTGTCGCGGCAAGCCACGCATGATGAACTGACCGGCCTCATCAACCGCCGTGAACTGCTGCTGCGCCTGAACAGTCTTGTCGACGAAGGCGCGGCCGCTTCTGTCGATCTGCTCTTTATCGACCTTGACCGCTTCAAGGATATCAACGACTCGTTTGGCCACGCGGCGGGCGATGAAGTGCTGCGTGTCATCGGCGAGCGTCTTTCCGACATGTTTACCGACGGCGCCCATGTTTCGCGCATCGGCGGTGACGAATTCGTAATTTTCCTCGTCGACGCCCCCGAGGGCGAGGCCGCGCGCGTCGCGCGTGACGTCACAACACGCATGCGTGAGCCAATTCAGACGCCGTGCGTGCGGGCCTCGGTGGGCGCGAGCATCGGCGTGGCGCGCTACCCCGTCTCTGCATCGAATGCAGGCGAGCTGCTGCGTAATGCGGATACCGCGATGTATCACGCGAAGCGCGCGGGCGGTTCGCATGTGTGGTTGTTTGGCAAGGGGGATGCGCAGCGCCTCTCGCATCGCCGGCGGCTGCGCGCGGATCTGGAGAGTGCGAGCGCCGCGCGCCAGTTCGAACTGCACTACCAGCCACAACTGGACCTGCACACTGGCCGCGTCTACGGAGCCGAGGCGCTTCTGCGATGGAACCATCCGCAATTGGGGCTGCTCACGCCGGCCGACTTCCTCGACGTGCTGCTTGAATCGCCGGCCTACGAGGCGAGGGGCGACTGGCTAATTCGCCTTGCGTTCCGCCAGGCGGCGAAATGGCAAGCGGCGAACCGCATGCCGTTCAAGGTCGCCGTCAATCTCTCGGCGACGACGATCCAGAACTGCGATCTTGCCGCACTGGTTTCGGAGGCGGCCGAGGCGGCCGGCGTATGCGCTTCCGCACTCGACATCGAGGTGACGGAGACTGTCGTCATGAGCGACTTCGCCGCCGCGTCGCGCGCGCTTTCAGCTGTACGAAGGCTCGGCGTGACCGTCTCGCTCGACGATTTCGGCACCGGCTACTCCAGCCTCGCATACCTCACACGGCTGCCTGTCGATTGCATCAAGATCGACAAGTCGTTCGTGCAGGAACTCACTGCTAAGGAGACCTATCACCAGGCACGCGCGATGGTCGAAGCGATGGTGGCGCTCGCGCGCGCGCTGGGCATGAGAACGGTCGCGGAAGGCATCGAGACCGAAACGCAACTCGTTCTCGTCAAGGAGCTCGGGTGCGACGCCGTGCAGGGATACTTCATTGGCAAGCCGGTATCGGCAGCGCGCATCGAACCTTACGCCGAGCCACGGTTCGGGCCGGTGCCGGCTGGAGTTTCGTCGTTGCACGAAGCAGGAAGCGGATCACGCTAGAGGTCAACGCGCAGTCGGACGTTCGCATTGCTTCGGGCTATGGCCGGTTAGCCGGCACCTGCCTCCGTCGCACGTACACGCGTGCGAAAGCCAGCAACCCGATATCTGACGCCGATGCGCTGCAACGGCATTCAGAAACAATGCCGCATGGTAAGCGTCAAGGAGCACGTCCGATCGACCTTCGCTGATGTCGTCAAGCGCTCCCAATCAGGCGATGGGGAACGCACGCCAGTGCGTGCGTGGCACCCCGTCTACTTTAGGCGGAACGGGCTCGCCTGCGCGGTTTCCGCTCCACCAAGGCCCCGCGATGTACAAGACGTTCCGCGACAAGGAGGATTGCTGCATCAAGGTTGTGCTGCAGCCGTAAGGGCGGCCCATGTTTCGCGCACCGGCGGTGGCGAATCCGTAGTTTTCATCGTTGACGCGCCCGCGGACGAGGCCGCGCGCGAAGCGCGCGACGCCAAAGTACGCATGCAGGCGAGTCAATCCGACGCCGCGCCTGCTGGCCTCGGCGGGGTGCGAGTCTCGGCTTAGCGCGCTATCCCCGTGTCGGTGTCGGATGCGGGCGAGCTGCTGCGTAACGGGCACGCTGCGATGTGTCACGCGAAGCGCGCGGGATTGCACAGATATACGCCTCGCGTCCTGCTCGCATCGGTTTCGTCTGGAATATGGATTCCTGCCTCAAGGGATGCCCGTGCGAATCGGCCGGCTTTTACGATGGAGAGAACCCTCCGCGGCTGGAACGGTAGCATTGGGACGACGTCAAAGACGCTGAAAGTGAACGTCTAGCACCGGTCGGGCGGCCTGGCAACGCGCAGGTGTGGAACCAGTACGACGCCTGGCGGCATCAGCGGAGGGTTATGTGGTAACGCTGTCCGGTCCGACTCACGAATCCCGGCAATCGGGGGGTGAGGCAGGCGTGCGTGTAACCGGAGAAACATGATGAAAGCTGTCGTCTATAGAGGGCCGCGCGATGTCAGCGTGGAAAACGTGCCCGATCCCAAAATCGAGCGGCCGACTGATGTGATCGTGCAGATCAGAAGCACCAATATCTGCGGTTCGGATCTGCATATGTTCGAAGGCAGGACCGACTTTGAAACGGGGAGGGTTTTCGGGCATGAGAATCTCGGCCAGATCACGGAAGTGGGAGAGCGCGCCATTCTGGGGGCTGGCGTCACCGACCGGTTTACCTATACTGTTGAGAGCTTTACGCCGGTCGACGCAATACTTAACCTGGTCATGAGGCCGGTAAAGTCCAATGCGGTCTGCCATGACATTCCCGGTGGCCTCAACGTCGCGCGGCAGGTTGTATAGCGCGTGCGGCCGGCTGGAAGCATTTTCCGCATTGCCTTTCGTTTCCCTTCATATGGCGGTCGAAGTTACACCAACTAAATTGTCGCCGCAGGGCCGTCAAGCTTCTCTCCGGTCGCTCTGCGAGCCAAATTTGGGAGGGTCCCGGTTATGCTAGCTGTTCCTGTGAACCACACTGACCATATCATCGGTCGCGCCTCGGCAAGAGTCACGGTCGTCGAATACGGTGATTTCGAATGCCCGTATTGCCGTGTCGCCTATCACGCGCTGAAGATCCTGCTGAAACGTTACGACGGCGAATTCGCGTTCGTCTTTCGCCACTTTCCGTTAGTCGCCTGGCACTCCAACGCGGAGCTTGCCGCAGAGGCGTCGGAAGCCGCAGGTGGCCAGCACAAGTTCTGGCCCATGCACGATCTGCTGTTTGAAAGCCAGGAAGATCTTTCCGCCAAATTGTTCCGTCGGTATGCCGCCGCGCTCGAACTCGATCTGGCGCGCTACGACTTCGAGATGAGCGATCGGGTTTACCTTCAGCGCATCCGCGAGCATCAGGAGAGCGGAGCAAAAAGTCACGTCCGCTCGACGCCGTCGTTTTTTGTGAACGGCGAAATCCAGGATGTGACCTTTGGCATGGAGCATCTGGAGGCGGCAATCGACAGGAAGCTTCATTCCTAGACTGGGTCTCCTCCAGCCACACAAAAGGTGCAACCTTGAGTGAAACCGTTCAGGCGGGCGCGGCCCGACCGGCAGTTCGACCACATGCGACGGATGCCGCGCCCGGCCATGAAGCCAGCGCGCGTAACCGCTCGGAGCAGACCCTCGCAAAGAGCGGGCGCGAATTCGCAAACTTCTTCGAGTACGCGCCGGTCGCGCTGCGATTGGTCGGGTCCTCCGGGCATATCCTCAAGGCGAACCAGGCTGAACTCGCTCTCTTTGGCTACGCGCGCGACGAGTATGTCGGTCGCCCTGTCGCCGACTTCCAGGTCGAAGCGAAGGGCTGCCACGACATCGCCAGCGCACTTGAGCATGGCGGAAGTCTCGAAGACTGCGAGGCCACGGTTCGGTGCGCAGATGGGTCCTTCAAACATGTCCTCATCAAATCCAACGTGTTCTGCGAGCGCGGCGAGTTTGTCTACTTCCGCTGCTTCACGACGGACCTCACGCAGCGCGAACGCGTGGAGGCCGATTTGCGGCGTGTGGAGGCTTACCTTTCTGAAGCGCAGCGACTGAGTCACACGGCGAGCTGGGCATGGAGCGCGTCATCGGGCGATCTCTTCTGGTCACCGGAGCACTTTCGCATGTTCGGTCTCGATGCTCACGTGACGAAACCGTCGTATGACATTTTCTTCGACATGGTTCACGCCGACGATCGACGGCGTGTGCAGCGCGAACTCGGGGCCGCCGTCACGCAGGCGGGCGATTTCGACAGTCGCTACCGGATCGTGCGTCCGGACGGCGCCGTCCGGCACATTCACAGCTTGTCGCACCCTGTATTCGATGATTGCGGGAACCTTGTCGAATATGTCGGCGCGGTCATCGATACCTCGGATTGCCACGTCGCAGAAAAAGCGCTGCGCAATTCACAGGCAGAACTTGCGCACGTTACCCGGGTGCTGAGCCTCGGTGAGTTGACTACCTCCATCGCGCACGAAGTCAATCAGCCGCTCGCCGCGATTGTCACCAATGGACACGCGTGTCTCAGGTGGCTTGCGGGTTCGCCACCGAATTTTCCGAAGGCCGTAGAAGCGGTTAACCGGATTATTCGGGACGGCAATCGCGCGGGCGACATCATCCAGCGTATTCGCGGTTTGATGAAAAAAGTGCACTCGGAGAAGGTGCCACTCGACTTGGACTCAGTGACTCGTGAAGTGCTTGCTGTAGTGCAGAGCGAAATAGTCCGGCACCGGATAACGGTTCACCTACAGCTGCAGGACGCCGCGCGCTTCGTGCTTGGCTCGAGGATTGAGCTTCAGCAGGTATTGCTCAACATTGTCGTGAATGCGGTCGACGCCATGGCGGATGTATACGACCAGGAACGGCAACTCGCGATCGCGTCTGACAGTCACACGCTTGATGACAGGAAGGGCGTCCTGTTGACAATCGAAGATACCGGTGCCGGTGTACCGGCAGACCTACTCGAGCAAATATTCAACGCCTTCTATACGACCAAGGCTGAGGGGCTGGGAATGGGTCTTGCCATTAGCCGTTCGATTGTGGAAGCGCACGGTGGAAAGTTGTGGGCCGCGGCGAACCCCGGCCGGGGCGCAAAAATTCAGTTCTTTCTTCCCGGGAGCACGTCATGACACTTGACGAGCCCACCGTCTACGTGGTCGACGACGATCTCGCACTGCGCGAAGCCATAGAGAGCCTGATCGAATCGGTGGGCTTCCGGGTGGAGACGTTTGAGACCGCGGAGGCATTCCTCGGTAGCGACAGGAGCCGAGCGCCAGCGTGTGTGGTTCTCGACGTGCGGCTTCCCGGACTGAACGGCCTTGACCTTCAGCGCGAACTTGCCAGGAGGAGTGCATCGATCCCGATTGTTTTCATTACAGGACACGGCAACGTTTCGATGTCGGTTCAGGCGATGAGAGCCGGCGCAGTACATTTCATTACAAAGCCATTTCCGGAGCAGGTACTTCTGGACGCGATAGACGAGGCAATCGCGCGGGACCGCACGGACCGCTGCCGGCAGGGTGAAAGCGAAACGTTGCGCAAGCATTGCGAGTCGCTGGCACCGCACGAACGGGATTTTCTGAGAAGGTTTGCCACAGACCTCCATGATGAAAACCCGACTGCCGTCTCGAATTGGGGCGACGCGATCACTGCAATGGATCAGCTAGAGCAGACCGATGTCTCGCCGAAACGAGGTGAAATGGTCGGGCACCGCGTACGCCGAGAGGATGCACAACACGACGACCGCGACGGACTCGGGATCGTTGGGCAGAGCAAGGCGCTTGCCGACGTCATGGCCTTTGTCGAGCAGGTCGGGCCGACCAATGCATGCGTGCTCGTGCAAGGCGAGACGGGAACCGGCAAGGAACTGATCGCCAGGGCAGTTCACCGGGCAAGCGTGCGCAAGCACGGCACCTTCATTAAGTTGAATTGCGCTGCGATTCCAGCGGGACTATGGGAAGCAGAGTTGTTTGGACATGAAAAAGGCGCCTTTACAGGAGCGGTCGCGCAGTGCAAGGGACGGTTCGAGGTCGCTGACGCCGGCACCATCTTTCTCGATGAGGTGGGAGAGATTCCGCTGGAACTGCAAGCCAAGCTGTTGCGGGTGCTGGAGGACCAGGAACTGGAACGGATCGGAAGCACACGCACGATTCGCGTAGACGTGCGCTTGATCGCGGCATCCAATAGAAACCTCGCACAGATGATGGAAGATCGGCAATTCAGAGACGATCTGTACTATCGGCTGAACGTATTCCCCATCGCCGTGCCATCGCTTCGGCAGCGAACTGGTGACATCCCACTGCTCGTGCAGCACTTCGTTGGACACTACTCCCGTTTACTCAATAAGAAAATTACCCACATCACACCAGAAACGATGAAGGCGTTTGAGCGCTATTCATGGCCCGGGAACGTGAGAGAAATAAAAAACTTCATCGAGCGCAGCGTCATCTTGTCGTCAGGTAGCACGCTGGCGGCGCCGCTCGGTGAACTAAGGAGGACAAATAGACACATGTCGGAGGCGCTTACCCTTGAGGATGCAGAACGCCAGCATATCTTACGCATCCTCGATGAATCGAACTGGGTGGTGGCCGGTCCATCGGGGGCTGCCGTCAAGCTCGGCATGAAGCGCACGTCGCTGCAATACAAGATACAGAAGCTCGAGATCCACCGTCCCCAGTGCAGGCCTATCTGACTTGCTCCTGCACTTTTTTCTCGTCCCCTTCCGAAACGCTCACCGACAATTGTCGACGACCTTCGATGAGCGACACAGATGCCGGCCCGTCGGCAGCGCCGACGGCTTTCTGGCAGACCCTACGTGCGAGAACCAATCTCTGTTCGATCCATTCATGAGCGTTGGACGTGGATTCTGCCGGAAGCCGTGCAGCGGGCGCCTTGCTTTGTAGCGTGGTAGCACGGGGCCGCGAATGGAATGGCTCTTGCATATCTCAAGTGTTGCATGGATTACGCAGGCATTTCATCGCCAAGAGGGACCTGGCGGTGCAGAGACGGCATCCAGCGTGGCCAACGGATGCCGTCCCTGACGGCAACCCCGATTTCGGCCGCGTTGATAGAAGGTTCCCATTCGAGTTCTTCTTCGACCGTCGCGCTTAGCTCAATGTCGCTTTTCATGGTCCGGTCTCCACAGTTATGCGCAGAAGTGGGGCGGAGAGGAAGCGGCCCAGCACCTTTTGCTGGAACGGAACGCTTACGCGCCCAGGCATGGCGCCGAAGCGACGGTGGAGAACGGATGGATCACGCTTAACGGTCGAAGGGAGGTGGCGCTATCAGCATACGGCTGCCGAAAACGCATTGAGGCACCTGGACGGCGTCAAGGGCTTAACCAATGGAATGACGGTCTGCGGGTCGCACCTGGCGACGTGAAGGCCAAGATCGAAGCTGTGCTTCGGCGTCGTGGTGAAGTCGATGAACAACGCGTTTCAGTCATGGTCGACGGCGACAAAGTCGTACTAACGGGGGAAACGCATTCCCTTGGCGCGCGTATCGCGGCCAGGAGAGCGCTTGGGGGACGCTCGGCGTGACTCAGATCGTCGACGGGCTGATGGTCGCGGACCGAGCGCTGCAGCAATCACGAACGACAAGCGGTATTCAAGTCGTCGTAGACGAAACAGGTGAAAGTCGAATAATGGGGCGGAAATCTTCTGGCGAAAGTTCAAAACGGAGTACAAATTATGGCTAAAAATCGTGTAATAGCGTTCATGGGACCCCGCAAGGTCGAGGTCCAAAGCATCGAGTATCCGAAACTAATAGGTCCCGGCGGCAGGAAATGCGATCACGGCGTCATCCTCAAGATCGTGACGACGAATATCTGCGGCAGCGATCAACACATCTACCATGGCCGCTTCGCGGCGCCGAAGGGGATGGTGATGGGACACGAGATGACCGGAGAAGTCATCGAGCTCGGTCGTGACGTCGAGTTCGTCAAGAAGGGCGATCTGGTATCGGTGCCGTTCAACGTCGCCTGCGGGCGGTGCCGCAACTGCAAGGAACGGCACACCGACGTCTGCATGAACGTCAACCCTGAGATCTCATGCGGCGCATACGGCTTTAACCTCGGCGGCTGGCAGGGTGGTCAGGCCGACTACCTGATGGTGCCGTACGCGGACTGGAATCTCCTCAGATTCCCCGACAAAGACCAGGCAATGGAAAAGATCAGGGATATCACACTGTTGTCGGACATTCTGCCAACTGGGTTCCACGGCTGTGTTGTGGCTGGCGTCGGGCCCGGATCGACCGTGTATATCGCGGGCGCAGGGCCCGTAGGGCGATGCGCTGCGGCGGGTGCGCGGTTGCTGGGTGCGTCCTGCATCATCGTCGGCGACAAGAACCAGGAGCGGCTTGATCTTGTGCGCAAGGCCGGCTACCAGGTAGTGGACATGAAAAAGGACACGCCGGTTCCCGACCAGATCGAGCGGATCTTGGGCGCCCGGGAAGTCGACTGTGGTGTGGACTGCGTGGGCCTGGAAGCGCATGGTTATGGGTCGGAGGTCGAAGGAGAGCACTCCGAGGCGGTGATCAACACGCTCTTCGAGGTGGTGCGTGCCGGCGGCGGGATGGGCATCCCCGGCATCTACACCGATGCCGATCCGGCGGCCAAGACGGAGCTTGCGAAACAGGGCAAGTTGCCGCTTGCGTTCGGCAAGGCATGGGTCAAATCGCCTTCGCTGACCGCGGGCCAGGCACCGATCATGAAGTACAACCGCCAACTGATGATGGCGATCCTTTGGGACCGGATGCCGTACCTGGGCGAAGTCGTCAACACGGAAATCATCCCGCTCGAAAAAGCGCCCGAGGCGTACCACGCATTCAGCGAGGGTTCGCCGAAAAAGTTCGTCATCGATCCGCACGGCAGTGTGAAGTAACGTAGCGGAAAGAATCGGTGAATCGACCCGCGACGTTGGCAGACAAACGCAATGTGCGACGCCAATAGCGCCCCCCGGCACCTCAGGAACAGCGGCGTGCCGGGGGACTGACTGAACGGAGGTGAAACATGGCAAACGAAACGCTTAAGGGTCTCAAGGTTGCGATTCTGGTTGAAGAAGGTTTCGAGCAGGTCGAGTTGCTGGAACCTCGCCAGGCGCTCGACGATGCGGGCGCCGAGACCCGCGTGGTATCACCGAGGAGTGGCAAGGTGCGAGCGTGGAAATTTACCGAATGGGGCGATGAGGTGCCCGTCGACGTCGAGCTGGACCAGGCCCGCGCGCAGGACTTCGACGCGCTGCTGTTGCCAGGGGGCGTGCTGAATCCCGACGCACTGCGCATCCAGCCGGCCGCAGTCGCCTTTGCAAAGGCGTTTTTCGATGCCGGCAAACCGGTAGCGTCGATTTGCCACGGCCCATGGACGGTCATTGAGACCGGCGCGGCACGCGGGCGCCGATTTACTTCCTGGCCTTCGCTCAAGACCGATCTCAAGAACGCGGGCGCCGAATGGGTGGACCAGGAAGTGGTGGTCGACGGCAATCTCGTGACGAGTCGCAAGCCCGACGATATTCCGGCGTTCAACCGCGAAGTGATCAAGCTGTTCAGTAGCGCCCGGAAATGACCCGTGTGGTCGACGCCAGTGTGTTCCCGCGCATTCCAGGCCTGTTCATCGCCAGCGCGGTCTACATGGTGAGCGAGAGGGCGAGCGACGTCCTCATCGCTGCATATGCGGATGAAACGAAAATGGAGAAGGCCTGACATGCGTGACGGTATCGATCCGAGCGTCCCCCCGGGTGGAGTGGGGTGTCAAGAATGTCTGGAAACGGGTGGCTGGTGGGTGCATCTTCGTCGTTGCGCACAATGCGGCCACGTGGGTTGTTGCGATACCTCACCTTCGCAACACGCGACCCATCATTTTCATGCGACTGGTCATCCCGTTATTCAGAGCTTCGAGCCCGGCGAAGAATGGTTCTACGACTATCGCAGCGGTAACGGTTTCGCTGGACCCGTGCTCGCCCCCCCTCAGGCCCATCCGATTGATCAGCCGGTACCGGGGCCGGAAGGCGCCGTCCCAGGGGATTGGACGGACCTCGTGAACCAGTGAGTCGAGCAGCCGGTAATTTTCAGCATTTCGCATTTCTGGTGAACGAACGGAAATAGGTTGCACGCTAGTCAACGCCCTTCGTGGGGAGACTTCGTGAGGCTAATGTCGGGACGAAATTCCGACGAAGTCGTCGCGCGCACAGCGCCCTATTAAACATCAGACGAGTTCACTGCAATCCGTATCCGCACTGGACCTTCGGGTGGGAGCGCACAGTGTCGTGCAATTGCGCGTCGCGTTGTTGAACCGAGAATTCCATGAGCTCGCACAACAGCAGTTTCCGGGGATTGGAGAGCGCAGAGTCACGTGGCCGTGGAGATGCCCATCCCAGGGTTTTTAACGGCTTCCTTCAACAGAATGTGCCAACGCCTGAACGCAGCCAGGAACAGAAAATGCAATCGTTTTGCTGGACTGACCGGATCAGCGATCTTTTTCGAATGGAAACGTCATGCCTGTCTACGATCACGATTGTGCGGATTGCGGCGCATTCGAAGTCGTTCGCCGCATCGCCGAGCGCGACGATCCCGTGGCGTGTCCGCAATGCGGCGCGCCGGCCGCGCGCGTGACGATCGCGGCACCGAGCGTGGGCGGCGCAAGTTCGTCCAGCGACGGCGCGGGTGATGCCGGCAGCTATGGCATGTCTCATCGAGGCGGTTGCCTCTGCTGCCGTTAGCCCTCTCTTGCCGCGCGTTCGGGTACGGCCATTGTCGCGGAGCATTTCTTTTCTCTGGCTGCGGGAGCGCCCGAAGGGTCTCGCTCTTGCGCCGCGAGCAGATCAAAGATGTAGAGCCGGGCCGGGTGGAGCTTTGCTGCGGCGCGCACGCGCATGCCATTGACGTGCGAGCGCGTAGTTGTAGGCGCTCGAATGACGACTGCCCGGTCGGCTCGTCGACGGTCAGTTCCGCATCCCACACGAAGCTACCGGGCAGGCGCTCAATCGCCGCCGCCACATCAGGAAACGACCTGCTCATGGATTTAGCGATTTGCCGCTGCGGGAGAGCGGTTCCGACCCGGCTGCCGACCTTCCGAACCGAGAATCCGTCGTATATAGACAGGCACCTTTTGCGGTGTTGCCTTTCAACGCGGACTGTGCCGCGCAACACCGACCACAAACTGCCGGACACGGCCAACAACGGTCGTTCGCAGCTGTTTAGTGAATGTCAGTTGACAAGCAGGGAGTCGCCGTTTGGCGAAGTGCGTGGTCGCGATCTGTTGCACACGGAGAAGGATCTTGGCAATAGCGAGACGGCAACTGGCCGTATTAGGAAAATTCCGTGCCAGTTTAATGCGATAAAGGAAATTTTATTAGAACACGCCGACCTGTTCGATCAGCCGGCGCGCGTAAGGCGCGACCGACTCAAAGTAGCGCCGCTGCGCCTCGGCGTAGAGCTTGCCGAACGCAAGCGACGATTTGCCGGAGGCGGACACGCCCGTGAATACAACGAGCGCATCGCGCGGAATGTCGACGTCGATATTCTTCAGGTTGTGTTCGCGCGCGCCGCGCACGCGCACGAAGCCATCGCGCGCGGTCTCGGGGGAGGGTTTCGGACGGAAGTTCATCCGCTGCGGAGGCAGCAATCCGCAGGCCAGCTAGCCGGGCAGCTTCGCCGCGAGCACGTCGACGTGCGCGATTTCGGGCGGCCTGGCGAAAAGGTCCGCGGCTTTCGCCATCAGCGCCTCGGCGACCTTGCCCGCGAGATGCGCCTGGCGGCCGGCTTCGTCGGGAAAGGTATCGAAGATGCCGAACGTGGACGGCCCGAGGCGCAGGCCAAACCACGCGATCGTAGCGGGCTCCGCTTCGACGAGCGGCAATCCGCCCATCAGAAAGGCTTCTACTTCCTGCTCCCTGCCCGGCTTCGCTTCCAGCCGGATGAACAACGCGGTCTTGACCATGACATCGCTCCTGTTGCACGCACTGTGGTGAAGGACAAATGATACGCGCTCCGCACCGGGTGAATTGACATAATGAAGCACGGATAAGAACGCGAGGACACTCTTGATCGGCAGCCTCACGCCTACACCCCGATCCGTCTGGAAATAGCCAAAGCGGCAGTTGATTCCGGGCACGCACCCAACGATCTGAGCTTCATTCGGGCTTTCATATCATCCAGTATGAGATGACATGGGCAGCGGCTGTTGAGGTTCACTATTTCCGCTAATGGGATCAACATTCCCGCTAATATAGGTGCCTTTGGCGCATGTCGGCTTTTTTCCAGTAGCGGCTGACCAGCTTCAATAGATGTTCCATATTACTTGTACGACGGATCCTCGAACCACCCGGTCCGGTCATTAGGAGTGCAAAAGAAACGGATTTTACGTACGCTGACCCGAATTTCACGGGCGGCAAATAGCGCCAGTAGCACGCCGATGAACATGGCCGCGAAAGCTATGTTCGCGGCGCGTCTCGTCGCGTGTAGCGTAGACGTCCCACCCTGCCGGGGTGACTCCCAGCTTCGCTGCGACGATGCCGATGATCGGCGCATGCGGCTTCTCGGCCGGCCCCAACGCTCGACCTGGAAAGCGCAGGTAGACCATCAGTACCGCGATGCCGAGGCGGTTGTGTCCGCCTCGATGCTGACGCACAAAGGCGAAGTCCTCCATCGACAACGTGGCCAGACGGATCAGCTCGATTTCATCTTCCGGAAAGGCAAACAGCTGGAATCGCTGCGCCAGGGTCAACACTTCGCGCCGGGCATCGCTTTCTCCCTGTTTGGGAGGCGCGTAGTATGGCATTTAACTAATGTTTATGGCCAGGCCCAACCTGTTGCCCGCAGCATGAGGCTCCACGCGGCGGTCGGGCCGACGATTTTTAAGGGTTTTTGGTCATGGAGGAACGCCATGCGCGCAGCACTCTACGCCCGTGTTTCCACTCACGATCAGCAGACCTTGCCCATGCAGATGACTGAAATGCGCGAATACGCGGCGAGGCGCGGCTGGCAGGTGATTCTGGAAGTCGAGGATGTTGGATCTGGCGCCCGCGTCCGGCCGAAACGGGAGGAACTGATCAAGGCGGCCAGACGTCGCAGGATCGACCTGATCGTCGTGTGGCGCCTTGATCGATGGGGCCGATCGCTGCTCGACCTGATCTCGACGTTACAGGAATTGCTGTCGCTCGAGGTCGGATTTGTCTCCCTGTCGGACGCGCTCGACATGACGACGCCAGGCGGCCGGGCCCTGGCGGGCATGCTGGCGGTGTTTGCTGAGTTCGAACGCGATATTCTGCGCGAGCGTGTGAAGGCCGGCATCGCGCACGCCCGGGGTCAGGGCAAGCCTCACGGACGCCCCCCCACCGTGACCTCTCGCGCGCCGGAGGCGAAGGCCCTGTTTGCGCAGGGGATCAGCAAACGTGAAATTGCAAAACGGCTTAACGTGAGCCGGACTTCCGTGCGGCGTCTTGTCGGCGCTACGGATGATGGCACGGCTGCATAGGAAGGTCCGTGTCGCGGACTGACTGCAACTACGAGATAAGGGCGCGGAGAAACAATATGAAAACACGTGGGACAGAACCGTTGCGTGAACTTGCGACCTATCTGGAAAAACATCGCGAGCGGGTCACCCGCTTGTGGATGGAAGCGGTCCATGCCGAACCAGCCCTCCGGCAGGCCGAACCTCTCACCCCCGAGCAGCTCATCGATCATGTGCCGGCAATCTACGCCGAGGTCTGCGCCGCGCTGAAGATCGACCGGCGCACCGAGATGACGGTTGCGCTTGAGCGCGACGTCCGCCGGCACGGTCATTTCCGATGGATCCAGGGTTACCGGCTGGACGAACTGTTCCGGGAAATGGATCTGCTGCGGCAAGCCATCCAGGACGAGGTGAGTGCCTATTTTCGGCACGAGAGCACTCACTCGATGGCGCTGGAAGCTGACGCGCAACGGACCATCCAGGAGTTGTTCAGTGAGATGGTCCATGGCGCCATTGAGCAGGTGCTGGAAGACCAGGAACAACGCATCGCCGAGTCGGTCACCGCTCGCGATCGGGCGCAGGCGGCCGAGCGCGAAAGCAAGGAACGACTGCGTATTGCGGCTGCGGCTTCGGGGCTTGGCATTTTTGAATGGGACCTGATAGAGCGACGCGCGTTTTGGGAAAACGCCCGGATGTTTGAGATAACCGGCCAGCGTCCCGAGGACGGGCCACTGTCGGATGAGGAGTTCACGCAAACCGTCGTTCATCCGGACGACGCGGCCGTTCTTGAACAGAGCCTCAATGACGGGAAGGTACCGGGCCGCCAGGTGCACGCGACTTTCCGGATCTTCCGGAAAGGGGACCATGCTTTGCGCATCTTCGAGCTGTCGGGCCGCTTCCAGTTCAGGGAAGACGGCGTCGCGCATTGTTTCATCGGCGCACTCGCCGACGTTACCGATCGGGTAAAGGCCGAAGACGCGTTACGGGAGGAGGATCGCCGCAAGGATGTATTTCTGGCCCTGCTCGCCCACGAACTTCGCAACCCGTTGGCACCGATCCGCACTGGCGCCGAAGTGATGAAGCACTATCAGGCGACTTTGCCTGCGCAGGTCCAGTGGGTACAGACAGTCATCGAGCGGCAATGCCGGCATCTTGCATCGCTGCTCGACGATCTGCTCGACGTATCGAGAATCAGGACCGGCAAGATCAAGCTGCAAAGAAGGGTTTGCGGGCTTGGGGATGTCCTTGCGTCAGCGATCGAGATCAATCAGCCGCTCGCTGACGCGCGCCGACACCAGTTAATCGCCAGCCTTCCCGTCGAACCGGTCTTTGTAAACGGTGATCCGACGCGGCTCACGCAGGTCATATCAAACCTGCTGGACAATGCCATCAAGTACACGGAAGAAGGTGGCGAAGTTCGCTTGAGCGCACGTCTCGCAGAGGACGCTGCGCTAATCTCGGTCGAAGACACGGGCATCGGAATTGTCGCCTCCGCGCTGCCGAACGTATTCGATCTGCTGGTCCAGGCTGACCCGCTGACACAGGATTCGCACAGTGGGCTTGGGCTTGGACTGTGGGTTGCGCAAGCTGTGATCGAACTGCATGGCGGCGAGATTTCAGTGGCGAGCGCGGGGCCTGCAAAGGCAGCCGGTTTACCGTGCGCCTGCCGGTTGTGCCGGCGCCTGTGGCCAGTGCGCCGGAACCCGGTATTGTGGCAAACGCGGCCAGCCAGCCGCTACGGATCCTCATCGTCGACGACAACCGTGATGGTGCCGAAGCGCTCGCGCTGGTCCTGCGCATCCACGCGCACGAGGTCAAAACGGCGGCGGATGGTCCCGGCGGACTGGAGACCGCAACCACATGGACACCCGATGTGGTCCTGCTGGACATCGGTCTGCCCGGAATGAACGGATACGACCTGGCGCACGAACTCAGGGCGTCGCCGCAAACGCGCGACTGTGTATTGATTGCCCTGTCGGGTTTCGGGAGCGACGCGGACATTTCCCGCTCGACTGAGGCCGGTTTCAGGCAGCATCTGGTCAAGCCGGTGGATCCCGACCTGCTCATCGAAGTATTGCGCGACGTCGGCGTTTCCTGATAACCGGCAGCAGCTTCAACTAGCGGAGGCGATTGCAATGAGCGACATGACCATTGACGAGAGAATACGTGCGCGCGCGTACGAGCTTTGGCAACAGGATGGCGCCCTTGAAGGATGCGCAGATGAGTACTGGCACACGGCCTGTTCGCTCGTTGAAAAGGAAACGGCAAATGCAGAGGCCGCGCAAAAGCTTGATCCGGACACCCTCGTTGACGAGTGATCGCACACTCCGGTATCGGGTTCATCCCGCCTGCCGCCAGACCCTATGCATTTGATCTGGTGATACTGGTCGCTTTACTTCTGCCTCGCCTCGGGACGCCATCAGAAACGGTAGACGCCTGCTTGCGTGAAAGTGCTTGCTCAATGGTCGGCGTGTACCGGGATGCGACATTTTCCTATGAGGCGGGTGCAGTCGGTACGGTATCGGTCATGAGCTTCGCCTAACGCACGGAAAAGTCCGTTTATTGACGGCACCCCGTATAGCGCCGACGCCCGGTCGCCCACTGGTAATTTGGAACAGCGGCTGGCCGGCTCATTCGTTGATTGAATCGAGGCGCGAGAGGCGGCTGCACTTCGTTAGCTGCCCCTCGGGGCCCGACCTCGCGACTGGCTGCAGTGGGTCGAGCAGGGACATCCAGATTGCAAATCTCGTGACCGCTCGGCGTGTTGGCGCATGGATCGGTACGTGCCTCAGGCAACTACAGCCGCTGGTCGACGCGCTGCATCAGGAAATCCTGCAGGAGGGTGTGCTCCTTGCGGATGAGACGCCGGTACAGATGGTCAGCCCCGACAAAAGCAAGACACATCGCGCGTACCTATGGGCGTACACGCTTCCTTCTTTCATGCTACGAGGTGCTGCCGCAGATACTCGGCGGTGCGGCTTTCCTTCGCGCGCACAACCTGGGCCGGTGTGCCGCTCGCCACGATCTTGCCGCCGGCGTCGCCGGCGCCCGGACCGACGTCGACAACCCAGTCGCTTTGTGCTGCCACCCGCATGTCGTGCTCCACCACGACGACGGTGTTGCCGGCATCCACGAGTCCCTGGAGTTGCACCATCAGCCGGTCGACGTCGGCGGGATGCAGGCCGGTGGTCGGTTCGTCGAGGATATACAGCGTGTCGCCGCGTTGCGCGCGTTGCAGTTCCGTGGCGAGCTTGATGCGCTGAGCTTCGCCACCGGACAATTCGGTGGCGGGCTGACCGAGCCGCAGATAGCCGAGGCCGATGTCACGCAGCACTTTCAGCGCCCGCATCACGCTGGTTTCGTCGGCGAAGAAATCGCAGGCGGCGTCGACGGTCAGGCCGAGCACCTCGGCGATGTTCTTATCGCGCCATGTGACTTCCAGCGTCTGCGTGTTGTAGCGCGTGCCGTCACAGGTCGAGCACGGCGCATAGACGCTTGGCAGGAACAGTAGTTCGACGCTGACGAAGCCTTCGCCTTCACACGTTGGGCAACGGCCTTGCGCTACGTTGAACGAGAAGCGGCCCGCGCCGTAGCGACGCTTGTGAGCCAGTGGCGTGTCGGCGAACAGCTTGCGCACGTGGTCGAAGAGGCCCGTGTAGGTGGCGAGATTGGAACGCGGCGTACGGCCGATCGGTTTCTGATCGACGCGCACCAGGCGGCGCAGCGCGTCCATGCCTTCGGCAATGCGGCCGCCGGTCGGCGCGCTCGCCCCCGCGAGCAACGGGTCCTGCTCGTCGTCGTCCGGGTTTTCAAAGACGCGTCCAAGGTGGCTAGCGACCAGTTCCGGCAACGCCTGGCTCACGAGGCTCGATTTGCCCGAGCCCGACACGCCCGTGACGGCAGTCAGGCAGCCGAGCGGAAACGCGGCGTCCAGCTCATGCAGATTGTTGCGCGCGATGCCGGCGAGCCGCAGCCAGCCGGCCGGTTCGCGCGTCGCGCGTGCGACGCGCGCGGGCGGCGCAAACAGATACCGGCGCGTATGCGACGCTTCGATATTCGCGAGGCCGGCGGGCGGCCCACTATAGACCACATGGCCGCCGGATTCGCCGGCCGCGGGACCGACATCGACGAGCCAGTCGGCACGCTGCATCATCTGCAGATCGTGTTCGACGACAAACAGCGAATTGCCCGCGGCCTTCAGGCTCTGGAGCGCGCTGAAGAGCGCTTCGCCATCCTCGGGGTGCAGGCCGGCCGATGGCTCGTCGAGTACATATACGACGCCGAACAACTGCGACGACAACTGCGTGGCGAGTCGCAAGCGCTGCAGTTCGCCGGATGACAGCGTCGGCGTACTGCGCTCCAGCGCGAGATAGCCCAGACCCAGATCGACCAGAGTCGTCAGGCGTTCGAGCAACTCGGCTGCAATGCGTTGCGCGGCGACGCGTTTTTCCGCTGAGAGGTTGGGCGTGCGCCGCACGTCGGGCGAGGCTTTATGCGCGGAACCGCCTGCGGCAGTTCGCTTGTCGACGGCATCGCGCACGGCGCTCCTGCTGAGCACGCTGCCTTTGCCGGCGTCTTTCCCCGAATGAGCGGCATCTGGCTCGGGCCATTCGCCGCGCGCGATCGGTTCGAGCATCTCGGCAAGTCTGGCTAGCGGCAACTGAGCGAACGCGCCGATATCGAGCCCGGCGAATTTCACCGACAGCGCTTCCTTCTTGAGCCGCTTGCCATGACAGGCGGGACAGACGCTGCCAATCATGAATTGCGACACGCGTTTTTTCATCAGCGCGCTTTGCGTGTTCGCGAACGTGTGCAGCACATAGCGGCGTGCACCGGTGAATGTCCCTTGATAGCTTGGTTCGTCCTTGCGCTTGAGCGCGGCACGCGTTTCTTTCGGCGTGAGTCCGGCGTAGACGGGCGCGGTCGGCTGTTCGTCGGTGAAGAGAATCCAGTCGCGGTCTTTCTTCGGCAAATCGCGCCACGGCTTGTCGACGTCGTAGCCGAGCGTCACCAGAATGTCGCGCAGATTTTGTCCGTGCCAGGCGGGCGGCCATGCAGCGATAGCGCGCTCGCGAATGGTCAGCGAGTCGTCCGGCACCATCGATTTTTCCGTGACCTCGTACACGCGGCCGAGTCCATGGCAAGTCGGACAGGCGCCTTGCACGGTGTTCGGCGAGAAATCCTCGGCGAACAGCATGGGTTGCTTCGGCGGATAGTCGCCGGTGCGCGAATAGAGCATGCGCACGAGACTCGACAGCGTGGTCACGCTGCCAACCGACGAGCGCGCGCTCGGCGTGCCGCGCTGCTGCTGCAACGCGACCGCGGGCGGCAGGCCTTCGATGGCGTCCACTTCGGGCACGCCGACCTGCTCGATCAGGCGCCGGGCATACGGCGCGACCGATTCGAAATAGCGCCGCTGCGCTTCGGCGTACAACGTGCCGAATGCCAGCGACGATTTGCCAGATCCGGACACGCCGGTGAAGACGACCAGCGCATCACGCGGAATCTGCACATCGATGTTTTTCAGATTGTGCTCGCGAGCGCCGCGCACCCGCACGAAGCCGGTGAAGGCGGGTGCGTCGGGCGGCGGCGGCGTCGAGCGAGCTTTGTTGTGGATGGCGTCCATATCGATGAGTGGCGAATAAGCATGGCCCTGCGGGCCAACGCTAGCGAAGCTGCACGGAGCATGCCCGACGGTTATTTGGCGATGATGCCAGTGAAGGCAGGGCGCACCCACCCCCGTCAATCCAGAAATGACAGCCTATCATTGAAGCGCCTATCCGAGCGCAGAGTGCGGTGGCTAACGGAGGCGCCACTGGTGGCGGGGAAGATGGCAGTCTTCGCCCCTCAGAGAGGTCGCCATGGAAAATGCTGTGTACTGGGGATGGCCGCTAAACACATCAAAGCAGCCGTAGAGGTCAGGCTGGGTTCAAGGTCCGGAGAGGGTCGATCAGCGCCATCAACAAGGCAGTTCGCGAACGCTTAACGTGCGCAAATTTCCAAATCTTGAGATGACCTCAACATCGTCCCGGACCGCATCATCCGGAGTCACCGGAGCGTTTGGAAACCGTATTGAACGCGTTGCGATCGCCTGAGTTCGCATCGCTTGAATGGCGCGATGCGCCGCTCGGCACGATTGAACAAGCGCAGTTGATCCACGATCCGGCGTTCGTCGATGAGATTGCAGAAATGGCGCCGAACCATGGCTACGTGCCGCTCGATGGTGGCGATACCGTGATGTCGCCGGGATCGTGGGAAGCCGTGATGCGCTGCGTGGGCGCGGCTTGCGCGGGAGTCGATGCCGTGATGAACGGACATGCCCGCAACGCATTTTGCGCCACGCGGCCGTGCGGGCATCATGCGGAACCGGCGAGGGCGATGGGCTTCTGCATCTTCAATCAGGCCGCGATTGCCGCGGCTTACGCGCTGGAAACGTTCCAGCTCGAACGCGTCGCGGTCGTCGATTTCGATGTCCATCATGGCAACGGCACACAGGCCGCGTTCTTCAACCGGCCGGAATTGTTCTACGCATCGAGTCATCAATCGCCGTTATACCCGGAAACGGGCGCCGCATCGGAAACAGGCGTAAATCACAACATCGTCAACGTCCTGTTGCCGCACGGCTGCGGCTCCGAGTTGTTCCGGGCGCGCATCGAATCCGGCATGTTGCCGGCAATACGCGAGTTCGATCCTCAGATCATCATCATTTCGGCGGGATTCGACGCGCATCGGCTCGATCCTCTTGCTGGGCTGAACCTCGAAGACAGCGATTTCGAGTGGATCACCACGGAGTTGGTGCGTATCGCCGATACCGCTTGCGAAGGGCGCATCGTCTCGATCCTGGAAGGCGGTTACAGCCTTGAAGCGTTGGCTGCAGGTGCGAGCGTGCACGTGCGCGTGCTGATGAATCGCGCGGACCTTTGACCGTTCACTCTGTGGCGATCCGTCCGTCCGCCGACAAATCCCGCTGGGTCTTGATGAATACGGCTGTCGGCACATTCGGGACTTCTTGCGCGAGACGATCGAGTTCCTCTCGAATCTCGACGAAGTCGTATGCCGCGCCGCGCCTCCGGCGCCCGCGCGTAAATGGCCTCGAGCCTTCGCCTGATGGCGCCGTAACGCGCGCCGGCCGCTCGATGTTCTTCGGCTCTCTCGGCATAGCGCAGGAACGTTTGGAGCGACGCCATCACCGATGCCAGCACGCTGATCAGCCCGACAAAAATCCGAACCAGCGGGGACACACCGGTCGCAATCATCGAAAGGAACGCTGTGGTTCCAATCACTGGCGTGATCGCAATCACGGAGACGCCGAGTCCGCGGTTGCGCTTGCCAAGCAGATTGGCCATGTCGGGGTAATCGTCCTTTTCGTGCAATTTCTGGCGGTCATCTGCCGCAGAGCCCCGTCCAGCAAGGATCTCCTGTGCTGCAACATTTCCTCGAAACACGCATTCACCAAGCCTCTGATGAATAAGCGTTTTCAGACACTAACCGCCAGAATTGCACGAAAAGGACGATTACCCCCAGTTGGTCGCGACCGATGCCGGATGGAAGAGGGTCACGAAGTTTAAGGACGTAGGCGCAAGGCGTAACGGGATGCTGACGAGGGAGCAGCGCCGCGCGTTATTCGATGCAATGCCGGAGGACTTGCGAGCGTTCGCGATGGCGCTGTTGCATACCGGCGCGCGACCAGGAGAGATAGCAGCCGCGACCGTCAGCGCGTTCGACCATGCGGCAGGGCGGTTGGTGCTCGACGGAAAGACGGGACGCAGGGAGGTTGCGCTATCCACTGCCGCGCGTGCGTTCTTCGCGATGCAGGCGCGCGACAAGATCGGAAACGCGCCACTGCTGACGAACAGTTATACGAATGCCCGTTGGACAGCCGCGCAATGGACGGTCGCTTTTCGTGTCGCACGCGAGATAGCAGGCGTTCCGGAGGCGGTCATGTATTGCTTTCGCCACACTTATATCTCGGAAGCCATCGCGCAGGGGATCGACGTTTTCACGGTCGCCAAGCTGACCGGCACGAGCGTCGCAATCATCCAATCGAACTATGGCAACCTCACGGAAAATATCGTGGAGCGGTTGGACCGCGTGGTGCTGATGTAGGCTGAGGCCGGTTAGTTTTGATTTTCGGTCGCGTACAGTGGATCGTTTGCCGGCCATTTTGAGTTTTCGATCAAGATTCCGACCACGCTGTGACTGGCACCGCAAACCTGCCATCGGTTCCAGGTTTTACCGTCCATCGACATCTCCAGTACATCCAAATTTCCGCGAAAATATACACCTTGGAAGAACATGTCGAGTTGTTCCACGACTAAGCCGGTGGGCGGCTCTAGCCTAAGCACCAACGAAACGTCTCCCTTTGCTTTGCGAATCGTGATGCGCGGACCAACGCATTCAACGTCCCAAGCGTTCGCATAAAAGGCGTTGTCTTCGATGGTCAGCGAGACCTTTCCCGTGGTGTCAGCAAAACGCCCGGTCAGAAGGACTGGCTGTCCTCCAACTTCCGGAGGCGACACGGCGAGCAGGGGAACGTCATTTACAACAATCAGATACCTACAGTCGTAAAACGTGAATCCCGCCAACTGTATTTTTATCGGCTCCGAATGGAAATCGAGAAATTTGCTAGCAAAACCTTGCACTTTGGCTTTGCATTTGCATCGGATACGGTTTTCGCGGAGAGACGGCCGCGAGCGCGTTTTTGGTTGCATTGAGAGCACAGTAAAGTCATGCCTGCTGGATTGTGCTCCTTCGCGTCGATGAAATCGGGATCGAAGTGTTCGTAATCGTAAAAAGCCCAGCCGCAAATGACGCAGCCGAAGCCACATCGCTGCCTTATCTCGCGCTTTACCTCTGCCGGAACCGGACGGCTTAATCCGTGTTGGTTGACCTGTCATCTTTTTGCTGAATCTTTACGTTGATGCGAACAAAGAGGATGTAGGCGTGCGAGCCGAAACCCACACGCCTTAACCATCACCGATTACTGGTTAGGCAACGACCGCCAATGAGCACACACATGTTCTTCGCGGTCATACTTGCGGCGAACATAAGCGCACACATGGACGGATTTTTGACGCAGGTCCGTATCGAACATGGTCAAATCCTCCCTATACGTGGTACTGCCCCACCATATTTTTAACTTTCTCCGTGGGTCCGGACTCAGATACAATCCGTTTGTGTATTACCCAATGAGTGGGTCAGCGTAATGGTGCTTACCGCTCTTAGAGGAGGCGAACCTGCCAGTTCCCTCCTCACCTACTTCCCGTCCTGCAGTTTTGCCTCTCAGTCCAGCGAACGCCCGGATTCGACAACACAACATATAGTGCTCGTTGCGTCTCTGAGCACCAAGTATAGATGTGTTCCCCACAGTCTCAAAAACTTTTATTTGCTGAAGAATGCACTTGGCGGGGTTGACTTTTGAATTGCCTAAGTCGGATAAGGGAAAGCGGCATTACGCGCTGCGATGCAAAACGAATAATCTCGGGTTTATAGTTGGAAAACAGCGAAACCGATACTAGGCAAGGCTCCCAGATATCTGGAAGGTATCCGCTAAGCTAACTTGACGGATTATCTTTAAGAAAATCTTTGAATCTACTTCCCAAGCTATTCGACACTCGATGCCGCGTGTGCGTTTGATCCATTCAATTGGCGGTGAATCAAATTGATTCAAAGTTGAACGTCCCGAAGTGCGGATGACTTTTTAAACCGGAAGTTGACGGGTCGCGCGGACCGGGTGACGTCCGAAATCGGACGATTTTCGGCCTGCCGCGATATATGGTCCGAAACCTAGCAACTTTGGTTTCGAACTGGTACTTGCGTACTCCGGGCGTTTTCGTACGGCACGCAGACCTGTCGATTCCGGTGAATGTGCGCATGCACAAATCACAAATCACAAATGCGAATCGTTCTCAATGGCGTAAGGCTTCTGATCTTCGGGTGATATGGCCCTAATCAGAAAAACACCAGAAAGGAGGTTCACGTATTGGCCATCCTTCGCTCGCGCGCGACGTAAAGAGCCCGGACCGTGGTCTTTGTGCGTCCCGCATGGCTGATGCCCAACACGACGTGTTTTATGTCGAGGACTCAGGCCTGCGGGCCACAGAATTACGACGCACGATAGCCGCCGGCTGAGCGAGAGAAAGACGGGGAACTGAACGAAGGCGCGCATGCCGTTTCTGCAGCAGACGGGCGGCAATTTTGCAGCTCCATGTATTCCATAATCGTATAGATGAAGCGTTATTCTTCATTGTAAAGGCATGTCGATCGCCGCTAGTATCCAGACTTCTGGCTGCGCCCTACGCGTGAACCCGACGGGCGCGCGGCGTACAGACGCCGCGCCGCCGCGCTGGGGCGATACGAAAGGGCCAAGCTGACCATTCATTGATGCGCTGCCTGCGTCGTCAAAGGCGAGGAGAGCGTACGAGGAGAAGACTCGATCGTGAAAATGACCTTTCGTTGGTATGGCGACACGGACACCGTGCCGCTCGCTTATATCCGCCAGATCCCCGGCATGGTCGGGGTCGTCTCGGCGATCTATGACGTGCCTGTGGGCGAGGTATGGCCGATCGACAGGATTCAGTCGCTGAAGGACAAGATAGAGGCTCACGGCCTGACGCTGGAAGTAATCGAAAGCGTGCCGGTGCACGAGGACATCAAGCTCGGCAAACCGACGCGCGGCACGCTCATCGCCAATTACGGCCA
>Ga0153932_1000123_pt1 | contig 38854 bp, 33 predicted proteins | sample TSNJ016MetaG_FD_102273 | JGI IMG/M metagenome (GOLD analysis project Ga0153932, IMG submission 102273) | Attine ant fungus gardens microbial communities from New Jersey, USA - TSNJ016 MetaG | ecosystem: Host-associated > Fungi > Mycelium > Unclassified | place: USA: New Jersey, Wharton State...
CGCCGTACACCATTCAAAAGGACGCGCTGTGCTGTCTACTGCCAACATCACCATGCAATTCGGGCCGAAGCCCCTCTTCGAGAACATTTCGGTCAAGTTCGGGGAAGGAAATCGCTACGGCCTCATTGGGGCAAACGGCTGCGGCAAATCCACGTTCATGAAAATCCTGGGTGGCGACCTGGAACCGAGCTCCGGCAACGTGATGCTCGAACCGAACGTTCGCCTGGGCAAGTTGCGCCAGGATCAGTTCGCGTATGAAGACATGCGCGTGATCGACGTCGTCATGATGGGCCACACGGAAATGTGGAATGCCATGTCCGAGCGCGACGCCATTTATGCGAATCCGGACGCCACCGACGACGACTACATGCACGCCGCCGAACTCGAAGCAAAGTTTGCGGAATACGACGGCTATACCGCTGAAGCGCGTGCGGGCGAACTGCTGCTCGGTATCGGTATTGCCATCGAAGACCATGCCGGACCAATGAGCAACGTAGCGCCGGGCTGGAAGCTGCGCGTGCTGCTCGCGCAAGCGTTGTTCTCGAAGCCGGACGTGCTGCTGCTCGACGAACCGACCAACAACCTGGACATCACGTCCATCCGCTGGCTCGAGGACGTGCTGAACCAGTACAACTCGACCATGGTGATCATTTCCCACGACCGGCACTTCCTGAACCAGGTCTGCACGCACATGGCAGACATGGATTACGGCACGCTCAAGGTTTATCCGGGTAACTACGACGACTACATGCTGGCGTCGGCTCAGGCGCGCGAGCGTCAAGCGAGCGCGAACCAGAAGGCGAAGGATCGCGTGGCCGATCTGCAGGACTTCGTACGCCGCTTTTCGGCGAACAAGTCGAAGGCGCGCCAGGCGACGAGCCGCGCAAAGCAGATCGAGAAGATCAAGATCGAGGAGTTCAAGCCTTCGTCGCGCCAGAACCCGTTCATTCGCTTCGAGTTCGAGAAGAAGCTGCACAACATCGCGGTCGTGGCCGATGGCATCACGAAGAAATACGACCGGACCATCTTCAATCATCTCAATTTGAGCGTGCAGCCGGGTGAGCGGATCGCGATCATCGGCGAGAACGGTGCGGGCAAGACCACGCTGCTGCGCGCGTTGAAGGGTGCGATCGAACTGGATGGCGGCACGGTCAAGTGGGCGGAAAACGCGCTGATCGGCTACATGCCGCAGGACACGTACGAAGAGTTTCCGAACGACGAGACGCTGACCGACTGGGTCGATCAGTATCGTCAGGACGGGGACGACGACCAGATGGTGCGCGGTACGCTCGGGCGTTTGCTTTTCAACGCCGACGACATCAAGAAGTCCGTCAAGGTGCTGTCAGGCGGTGAAAAAGGCCGCATGATCTGGGGCAAGCTGATGCTCGGCCGCCCGAACGTCTTGCTGATGGACGAGCCGACCAATCACATGGACATGGAATCTATCGAATCCCTGCAGATTGCGCTCGAGAAATACGAAGGCACATTGATCTTCGTGTCGCATGACCGCGAGTTCGTGAACGGCTTGGCGAATCGTGTAATCGAAGTCAAGAACGACGGCACGATTCGTGACTTCGGCGGCACGTATGAAGAGCTGCTGGCAAGTCAGGGTATTCAGTAACGCGACAGTCGAATAGCCGAATCCGAAAGGGTCCGCTTCGAAAGAAGCGGACCCTTTGCGTTTTCAAGGCTGCGTTCGTGCCAGACAAGAGCTGCAACACAATCAACCGCAACACAATCAACCGCAACACAATCAACCGCAACACAATCAACCGCAACACAATCAACCGCAACACAATCAACCGCAACACAATCAACCGCAACACAATCAACCGCAACACAATCAATCGCAAACACGTTCGCGAAAACGAAACGCAGCACAGTCGAACCTGATTGATAAATCGCAACATGCGTCTGTCTAACCTCCTGCAAGCTGAAAACTTTTGACCCAGGAGTTGAACCCCACATGACGCCTCTTTCCCACCTGACCATCCGCGGCCGCACCTTGCTTCCTGTTGTGCAGGGAGGCATGGGCGTTGGCGTTTCCGCGCACCGGCTAGCCGGCTCGGTGGCAAGGGAGGGCGCAATGGGTACGATCGCCAGCATCGACTTGCGCCACCACCATCCTGATCTGATGGAAATGTGCCGCATTGAACCGTCGCAGGAAACACTGGAGACCGCGAACCAGACCGCCTTGCGCCGGGAAATCATCGCAGCGAAGGAGATCAGCGAAGGTCGCGGCATGATTGCCGTGAACGTGATGCGCGCAGTCGCATCGTATGCGGCGGCAGTGCAGACGGCGTGCGATAGCGGCGCGGACGCCATCGTGATGGGCGCGGGGCTGCCGCTCGATCTGCCGGACATGACGCAAGGTGTCGATATCGCGCTGATTCCCATTCTTTCGGACAGCCGGGGCATCGCGCTGGTGCTCAAGAAGTGGATGAAGAAGAACCGCCTGCCTGATGCCATCGTGATCGAACATCCGGCGCATGCCGGCGGTCATCTTGGCGTGGCAAGCGTCGCGGATATCCCGAGCGAGCGTTTCGATTTTGCGCGCGTGATCGAAGAAACCATGCTGACGTTCGATGCACTCGGCCTCAGCCGAACGCAGATCCCATTGATCGTGGCGGGGGGTATCGACAGTCATGCTGCGGTACGTCACTGGCTTGCGGCGGGCGCATCCGGTGTGCAGCTTGGAACGGCGTTCGCGGTTACCGAAGAAGGCGATGCGCATCCCGAATTCAAGCGCATTCTCGCCGATGCAAAACCTGAAGACATCGCCGAATTCGTGAGCGTGACGGGTTTGCCGGCGCGCGCCGTGAAGACGCCGTGGCTCGTGCGATACATGCGTCAGGAAACGAAGATTCGCGAGAAGATCGGCACGAAGCCGCAAGAATGTCAGTCGGGCCTGAACTGCCTGACTGCGTGCGGATGGCGCGACGGCATCGAAAAGTTCGGGCACTTTTGCATCGATGCCCGGTTGTCCGCGGCACTACGCGGCGATCGTCAGACCGGATTGTTTTTCCGCGGGCGCGAGGCGCTTCCGTTTGGCTCGGCGATTCGCAGCGTGCGCGAATTGCTCGACCTTCTGGTTGCGGACATTCGTCCTGCGGCGGCGCCGGCCTGAACGACGCCGGAACAACGCAATAGCGCGGCTCAGACCTTGTCGCGCGTGAAACGCATCGCCGAGCCTTCGCGGTTGATACGCTCCCAGATCGCGCGCTTTTCGTCGTCGCTCAGGAATACCCAGTTGGAAACTTCGGAGGCGGTCCGGCCGCAGCCCTTGCAAATGTCGTCAAAGAGGGTGGAGCACACGCCAATGCACGGGCTGTCGGGTAAATCGTGAAGATTCGATGCCATAAGACGCCTGTAAAGCGGGCGCTGCACGTGTTAAACGGCAGCGCCTGCGCGGAAAGTGAACCCGATTTTACCGCGCAATGCTGTATCCGATCCGGGCGATCCAGTGTTGCCGCTGGTTGTAGTCGAGAATGTCCTCGCCGTAGCCGTTAAAATACCCCACCCACAAATAACCGCCCCATGCGCTGTTGATGAGCTTGGCAAGCGGGTACGTGAACTGGGCATCCACGCTGCCGTATTTCGCCTTCGTCCCCTTGCGCAAGGTCGCCGCGAGTTGCCAGCTTTCCGGGCTGCCGTACTTCACGAGCAAATCCACGTACCCGCGATAGTCCTGGATATCCTCGTTTCCGCTCTTTGTGATGTAGTAATAAACCTTCGGCGATATGGTCAGGTGGTTCGAGTTGACATCGCCGAAATCCCACGTTGGGCGGACGAACGCGATATTGATCGCGCGCGAATCGGCGCCGCTCTTGCCGTTCGATTCATGGCCGATACCCGCCGTCACGCCCATGCGCGACCAGAGCGAACTCTTCCAGCCCGTGTCCTGCAGGTAGTAGAACAGTTGCGGCTGGTAGCTGGTATCGCGAAAGGGTGCGGACTCTGCGGACAAGTCCCAGATCGAGGTCTGCGTGTACGCCAAGTACAGGTTGTCCAGGAAGCTGCGTGAGCGGGGATCGTCGGGCAGCATCAGGCGGTACTTGAAGCTGAACTGGAACTTGGCGAGGTTGTCGCCGTTCTGGCCATCGGCGAAATACATGGGTTCGAACGTCGATAAACGGCCGCTCAGCATGCGGTCGCTCGTGGGCGTCGGTACTGCCGATGTATTGGCCGCCGCTTCCGCGCTCGCAAGTTGCTGCGGCGTCTTTGCCTGCGTCTCGGCGGTCTCCGCGGCGACAACCTGGGCTTGCTTGTCGCCGCGGTTGAGCACGATCAGCATGGGCGATGAATCGAAACCCACCGGGTCGACTTTCACCGTGCCGCGCGCCGTGTCCGGCCACGGGGCCGAGTACTTGACCTTCCTGTATTGGCCTGGGCGCAGCGTGAGTCTGTCCGGCACGTTCGCTGCGCGATCGAGCGCCAGCGGTTTCGGCGGCAGATCGCCGTTGGTCAGCGTGACCGTGAGGTTGCGGGGGACGTCGATGGTCAGCGGCTTCTTGTCGTCATCGCTGTACAGCAGCGTGAGTTCGAGCGGCTGCTGAGCGGCTGCTTCCCGCACCGGTTGCAGCACCGAGACCGTGGCATGGGCCGTCGCGGTCCAGCAAAAGCCCAAGCCAAGCGCCGCTGCAAAAGGGGTAAGACGAAAAGCACGCGGAATACCGCGCAGTGGCAAACGATTGATGTGCTGCAGTGGGCCTTGGGCCATGAAACGATCGTCCTTGTGGCGTTGATTGGCATCGGGCGCGGCGATGCGGCAAAGGACGATAACCCCATTCTCCTTGCCGTCTGTTGAGCGCGGCTCACAACCGCAAAACGTCGCGGATTTCGCTCATCGCCGAGACTTGCAAGCCAGCGATCTTCGAAATGCCGAATTGTAAACGCGATGAACGTTTATCTCGAAATACGGTGCAAAACGGGCAGCATCAGCAAGAAGCGATCCCGGGCGGCAAGAACTGCATGGTGGGATCTCGGTTATGTGCTGGAGTAACGTCGCGTCATTACGTGGCCGCTCAGACGTCCGTCACTAATTGCCACAGCAAAGCCACGTTCAACACGACGATAATCCCGGCGCACATCCACGCCAGCGCCAGCGGGATGCGTTTGACGCGCCAGCGGCCCATGAGGCCGGCATCGGAAGCGAAACGTACGAGGGGAATGACGGCCAGCGGCAGTTGCAGGCTCAAGACCACCTGACTCGCCACGAGCAACTGATTGGAACCGTGTTCGCCAAACGCGCCGACGGCAAGCAGCGCCGGGCCTATTGCAAGTGTGCGGGTCAGGAGCGCCCGAGCCCAGCGTGCAATTTTCAACTGCAGGAAACCTTCCATCACCGCCTGGCCCGCCAGCGTGCCGGTGACGGTCGCGTTCAGCCCGCAGGCGAGCAGCGCCGCTGCGAAGATGGCGCTTGCCCACTGGCTGCCGACAAGCGGGGCGATCAGGCGGTGTGCATCGGCGAGATCGCTGACGTCGTAATGTCCGCTTGCGTGAAAAACAGCGGCGGCCACGATCAGTAGCGACGCATTCACCGTGAAAGCCAGGCTGAGCGATGCAAACGTATCGATGTTCACGCCTTTCATGGCGTCGGAGATGGCTTCGTCGTCGCCGCTTTTCGCGTGGTCCTTTACCAGCGCCGAGTGCAGGTAAAGGTTGTGCGGCATGACGGTCGCGCCCAGGATGCCGGCGGCGAGCCAGACCATGCCGGCGTCGCGCAAGAGCGCGGCGGGCGGCGCGAGGCCGGCGAGCGCGCCGCGCCACGAGGGATTGGCGAGCGCGAGTTCGACCACGAAACAAAAGCCCACGAAAAAGATCAGCGTGGTGATGACGATCTGCAGCGGACGTTGGCCACGGCTTTGCAGCGCGAGCATGGCGAACGTGCCCACGGCGGACATCAGCACGCCAACCGTGAGCGATACCCCCAGCAGCAGTTGCAATGCCACGGCGCTGCCGACGACTTCGGCGACGTCGCACGCGATGATCGCGATCTCACAAGTGATCCAGAGGAAAACCGTGGTGCGGCGGCTATAGCGGGCGCGGCACAGTTGGGCGAGATCACGTCCGGTCACGACGCCGACTTTCGATGCCACCCATTGCAGCAGCAAACCCATCAGGCTGGCTGCCAGCACCACGCTCAGCAACTGGTAGCCGTACTTTGCGCCGCTGCCAAGCGCGGTGGCCCAGTTCCCCGGGTCCATGTAACCGACCGCGACCAGCGCGCCGGCGCCGATAAAGGAGAACCAGCGTCCGCGTACTCGGGGAGCGCCGTCGGGCGGTTCGCCGCGATGATTGAGGCCGGAGGCGGGAACGAGATCGGACGGCGGATTGTCCGCAGAGCCAGTCTGGTCGAGAGCGGACGAATTCGTATTCATGCAGTCTGAGGCCTGTTTCCTATAACCGGAAATTCACGAAGCGGGTGGAAAAATGGCGAGTCCGGCAAGAGCAGTGCCGCGGCGAGCGTCGGTTCCGGCTGCGCAGCAACCAACGTTCCGCTCCGTGTAGTCAGCGGCAAATGCACGACAAAAACCTTCGATTCGATAACAACATCGCAATCTCCCCAATGATGACATTACGCAAGCGAATGCGCTTTCAGATTCATTGGCGGCATTATGGTCCTTACCGGTATCGATAAGGTGCCGTGTCCGCACCAGCCACAATGCACCAGCTCGCGCCAGTCCTTGCAGGCAGTGATTTCGCGCATGTGCACTTTGCGCGACAATCGCTCCCGATTGTTTTTTGGTGCGACGCGTTTTGATGATAGTTTTCGTTTTTTTCACCGTCTCGATTGAGCTATAAGGAAAGGGCGCATCGGGATGAGGGTGGTCAACGGCCGGCAAGTCGAAAGGACGGAGGAACTGATATGGCAGAGAAATTGGCGGACCAGTTGTCAAAGCGCGCAGGCGCGGCGGCGTTAGTAGTGGCCACTGCAATGGCATTGGGAGCGTCGATGCCGGCATCGGCGAAAGACACGCAGCTCAACGTCTACAACTGGTCGGACTATATTGCCAAGGACACCATCCCGAACTTCGAGAAGCAGACCGGCGTCAAGGTCAAATACGACAACTACGACAGCGACGACACGCTGCAGGCCAAGTTGCTTACAGGCAATTCGGGCTATGACATCGTGGTGCCGACCAGCAATTACGCGGGCAAGCAGATCGCCGCCGGCATTTTTTCTCCGCTCGACAAATCCAAGCTCCCGAACCTCAAATACCTCGATCCCGACCTGATGAAACTCGTCGCCGGCGCGGACCCGGGCAACCAGTACACGGTGCCCTGGGCGTACGGCACGACGGGTCTTGGCTACAACGTGACGAAGGTCCAGCAGATTCTCGGCAAGAACGTGCCGCTCGATAACTGGGACATCCTGTTCAAGCCGGAAAACATCTCGAAGCTGAAGGCATGCGGCGTGTCGGTGCTCGACGCGCCGGACCAGATGTTTGCGGCGGCGCTGCATTACATCGGCAAGGATCCGATGAGCACGAACCCGGCCGACTACCGCGCCGCGCTCGCGATGCTCAAAAAGATCCGCCCGTACATCACCCAATTCAACTCGTCGGGCTACATCAACGACCTGGTAGGCGGCGATGTGTGCTTTACCTACGGCTGGTCCGGTGACGTCGTGATCGCCAAGCACCGCGCCGTGGACGCAAAGAAGGCGTTCAAGATCGAGTATTACATTCCGAAGGGCGGCGCGCCGGTCTGGTTCGACGTGATGGCCATCCCGAAGGACGCGAAGAACAAGGAAGCCGCGCTCGAGTGGATCAATTACATCGAGACGCCGCAGGTCCACGCCGCAATCACGAACGAGGTGTATTACCCGAGCGCGAACCAGGAAGCGCGCAAGTACGTATCGAAGGATGTGGCTGAAGATCCCGCGGTGTATCCGCCGCAGGACGTGATCAAGACGCTGTTCCTGCTCAAGCCGTTGCCGCCGGAAATCCAGCGCCTGCAGACCCGGCTCTGGACCGAGTTGAAGTCCGGCCGATAAAGAAACGATGCCGCACGGCGTACGATGAACGCAAAGCCCCCGGTCACCCGGGGGCTTTGTTCGTCACCGGTTTGAACATTGGTACAGGAAAAAAACGCAGTGGAACGAGGCAGCACGAACGCGCGGATGCGCACGAGCCGGGCAGCAGATCATGAGTGAGCAGTGGAGTGCAGTGCCTTCCGCACAAGGTGGCCAGAACGGCTCAGGCGGTCCCAACGGCCGCCGGCCGGAGCCCGGCATGCGCAGCCCGGACTGGGCCGAAGAGAACTTCGTGCGGATCGTCGATGTCGTCAAGAAATTCGATGAAACCGTCGCGGTGAAAGGCGTGAACCTGTCGGTCAAGAAGGGTGAGTTGTTTGCGCTGCTCGGCAGTTCCGGTTGCGGCAAGTCCACCTTGCTGCGCATGCTCGCGGGGCTCGAGTCGGTGACATCGGGCCAGATATTGATCGATGGCGAGGATCTCGCAGCCATGCCGCCGTATCGCCGGCCGACAAACATGATGTTCCAGTCGTACGCGCTCTTTCCGCATATGTCGGTGGAAGCGAACGTCGCGTTCGGGCTGAAGCAGGAAGGCGTGCGCGGCGCGGAACTCAAGGAGCGCGTGCACACGACGCTCGAACTCGTGCAAATGGCGCGATATGCGCAGCGCAAGCCGCACCAGTTGTCCGGCGGGCAGCAGCAGCGGGTGGCGCTTGCCCGCAGTCTCGTGAAGCGGCCGAAGCTGCTGTTGCTCGACGAACCCATGTCCGCGCTCGACAAACAAATCCGCCAGCGTACGCAGATCGAACTGGTGAATATCCTCGATAAAGTCGGCGTCACCTGCATCATGGTCACGCACGATCAGGAAGAGGCCATGACCATGGCTGGCCGGATCGCGGTGATGAGCGAGGGCGAGATCATCCAGACCGGCACGCCGCACGAAGTCTACGAATACCCGAATAGCCGGTTCACGGCGGAATTCATCGGTTCGACCAATCTCTTCGATGGCAACGTGGTCGAGGACGAACCCGATCACGTGTTCGTGGAGTCGAAGGATCTGCCGTCGCGCTTGTATGTGAATCACGGGATCACCGGACCGCTCGGCATGCCGGTCACCATTTCGGTCAGGCCCGAGCGCATCGCGCTGACACGCAAGCCGCCCGAAGGCGCCTATAACTGGGGCCGTGGGACGATCGCGAACATCGCTTACATGGGCGGCTACACGCTTTATCACGTGAAGCTCGACAGCGGCAAAGTGGTGGTCGCGAACTTGTCGAGCCTGACAATCGGCGAACTCGAATCACCCACCTGGGACGACGAGGTTTATGTGCGCTGGTCGGCGTCGGCCGGTGTGGTGCTCACGGCATGAAAGCGCTGCATTCAATCCGGCAACGCTTTGGTCTTTCTGGAAAGACGGCTGTGATTGCCGGGCCGTATCTCTGGCTCGTGCTGCTGTTTCTCGTGCCGTTCCTGCTGGTCGTGAAGATCAGTTTCTCCGACTCGCGTCTGGGCATCCCACCTTATACGGATTTGACGGCGTTGAAAGAGGGCGTGCTGAATATCGCGCTCGATTTCTCGCACTACGCATTCCTGCTGACCGACAGTTTGTACTTCGCAACGTACATGAACTCGCTGCTGGTCGCGGGGATATCGACGTTGCTGTGTTTGCTGATCGGTTATCCGATGGCGTATTACATCGCGCGATCGAATCCGGCGACCCGCAATCTGCTGATGATGGCCGTCATGCTGCCGTTCTGGACATCGTTTCTGATTCGCGTCTATGCGTGGATCGGCATTCTCAAGAACAACGGCTTGCTGAATAACTTCCTGATGTGGACGGGGATCATTCATTCGCCCATCGAGCTTTATCACACTAATATAGCGGTTTATATCGGCATGGTGTATTCGTATTTGCCGTTCCTCGTGATGCCGCTTTACGCGCATTTGGTCAAGATGGACCTGACCTTGCTCGAAGCCGCTTACGATCTCGGCGCGAAGCCCTGGAAAGCGTTCTTACAGATCACGCTGCCGCTTTCGAAGAACGGGATCATTGCGGGATGTTTGCTGGTGTTCATTCCGGCGGTGGGCGAATACGTGATTCCGGAACTGCTCGGAGGCGCGGACACCTTGATGATCGGCCGCGTGATGTGGAATGAATTCTTCGATAATGCCGACTGGCCCATGGCTTCGGCCGTGACGTGCGCGATGGTCCTGCTGCTGCTCGTGCCCATGGCGGTCTTCCAGTATTACCAGGCGAAGCAACTGGAGGAGAAGCCATGATCCAGCCCAGCCGCCCGCTGCGTTTCACGTTTCTCGGTATCGGATTCCTGTTTCTTTATATCCCGATCATCAGCCTGATTGTGTATTCTTTCAACGAGTCGCAACTGGTCACGGTATGGACGGAGTTTTCGTTCAAGTGGTATCGCGCGCTGGTTCACGATGAAGAGTTGATCAACGCCGCGTGGTTATCTATACGGATTGCAGTATTCACGGCGTGCGCGTCGGTCGTGATCGGCACGTGGGCGGGTTATGTGCTCGCGCGAATGGGCCGGTTTCGCGGCTTCACGCTCTATGCCGGCATGATCAACGCGCCGTTAGTGATTCCCGAGGTGATCCAGGGGATTTCGCTGTTGCTGCTGTTTGTGGAAATGGCCAAGATTTTCGGCTGGCCTGCGGGACGCGGCTTGTTCACCATCTGGATTGGCCACGTGATGCTGTGTATTTCCTATGTCGCGATCATCGTGGAATCGCGGGTCAGGGAATTGAATCCATCGATTGAAGAAGCCGCACTCGATCTGGGCGCCACGCCGTTACGGGTGTTTTTCTCGATCACGCTGCCGCTCATATCGCAGGCGTTGGTGGCCGGGTGGCTGCTGTCGTTCACGCTGTCGATCGATGACCTCGTGTTGTCCGCGTTCTTGTCCGGACCGGGATCGACCACGTTGCCGCTCGTCGTGTTTTCGCGCGTCCGGCTCGGGCTGAATCCCGAGATGAACGCGCTGGCCACGTTGTTTATTGCGTTTGTGACGGTCGGCGTGATCGGCGCAAATTACGTCATGCAGAGAAACGAGCGAAAGCGCCTGACCAACGTGCTTTAACCGTCAGGCGGCCATCGACAGATGTTTGTTCAGCGTCGCCGGGTCGGTATTCGTGCCGCACAGCAGGACGCCGACGCGCTTGCCTTCCAGCGTTTCGCGCAACGGGCCGAGCAGTGCAGCCGTGGCCGCGGCGCACGCGGGTTCCACGGCCAGCTTCAGTTCGTTGAACAAATGCAGCATGGCGCGGCGCAGGTCGGCATCGGTTACGGTCACGAGACGGTCGATATGCCGCCGGCACAACTCGTAGCTGTACTCCTCGGTATGCGGCGCCATCAATGAATCGGCAATGCTCTGCATGGCGCCCATCTTCACCGTGTGGTTTGCGGCGAAGCTTTGGCCCATGGCATCGGCGCCTTCGGGCTCGACGCCGAAGACATGTATCGATGGATTCGCGAGCCGGAATGCCAGCGACACACCCGCAGCAAGGCCGCCGCCGCCGACAGGCAGGATCACCGCGTCGAGGTCAGGCGCTTGCGATGTCCATTCGTAACCGAGCGTGGACGTACCGATCACGGTTCTATATCCGTTGAACGGGTGCACGAAATAGCGGCCTTCCTCGGCTTCGATCTTACGCACGATCTCGAACGCTTCCGCGCCGTTCTCCGCCATCACGACTTCGGCGCCGAAACGGCGGCACAACGCGACGCGCGCCGGGCTCGCGGTCTTGATCATCACGACCTTCGCGCCGATCTCGAGGCGCATCGCGGCATAGGCGACGGCCACCGCATGATTTCCCGCCGATACACACGTCACGCCCGCATCGCGCTCACTGTCGGATAAGGCAAGCAGGTGCGAAAAGGCGCCACGCGTCTTGAACGTGCCGCCGACCTGCAGCAGCTCGAACTTGAAGTTGACCGGCGTGCCTTCCAGTGTGGGGAAGTCGTGGCGCTCGAAGGTCGGCGTGCGCGCAACCCACGGCGCGAGCGCCATGTGCTGGGCGGCGATATCGTCGAGGGTGGGGATCGGCGTGCCGTCGATGGTCTGGTCGGGGTGATGGGCGGTGGACATGGGGATGTGCGTAATGTGGGTCAAAGAAGCGTTTCACTCATACCGGCGCCGCTTCCGCCAATACCTGTTCTCGAAACCTGATCGGCAGATAGCCCGGCGTGAGTAAGTCAACGGTCACGCCAAGCACTTCTTCGAGTTCCATTTGCAGGCCGCCCAAGCCGAAAAGCGTTGCGCCAGGCAAAGCGTCGACCAGCAGGTCCAGATCGCTGCGGTCCAGGTCGGTGCCATGCAAAACCGAACCCAACACACGTGGGTTGGCAGTGTGGAAGCGGCCAACCGCTTCGCGCATTGTGTCCCGTTTCAGATCAAGGGCGGCGGAAGGTTTCATCGTATCAACGCACCTGCGCTTCGACCGACATGCTATGAATGAACTTGCCCAAAAACGCCTCGCAGGCCGCAAGCTGCTCCAGCGACACATACTCGTTCGCCTTGTGCGCCTGCTCGATATTCCCTGGCCCGCAGACAATACTCGGCACGCCGGCGAGCTGGAACAACCCGGCTTCCGTGCCATACGCGACCTTGCGTTTGTCCTGGTTCTCCGTCAGCGCGCGCACGAGTTGCGTGATCGCCGCCTGCTCTGAAGCATCCAGACCTGGAGCCGCGGCGATCCGTGAAAACTCGATCGCCGCGTTTGCGTGTTCCTTCTGCATCTTCGGCAGCAACTCTTCGCGCGCGTACTTCTCGATGCGCTGAAAAATCGGCTCCGGATCGAGCGTCGGCAAGTTGCGGAATTCGAACGCGAAATTGCATTCGGCGGGCACCGTGTTGATCGCGTTGCCGCCGTTGATCGTGCTGGTCTGCGCGGTCGTGAAGGGCACGTCGTATTGTTCGTCGAACGGACCTTGCGCGCGGAATTCGTCGGCGATATCGCGGATATGGCAGATCAGCCGCGCCGCGTATTCAATCGCGTTCAAACCCTTCGGTGTCAACGACGAATGCGCCGCCAACCCGCGTACACAGCAGTTATAAGCGTTGATGCCCTTGTGCGCGATGATCGGCCGCATGCTGGTCGGCTCGCCGACAATACAGCCGTCCGGGCGCAAGCCGCGCTTTTGCAGGTCGGTGATCAGCAGCGGCGCACCGGCGCAGCCGATTTCTTCGTCGAAGGAGAGAGCGAAGTGGATCGGCCGCGCGAGTTTCGTGGCCTGCATCTTCGGCAGCAGGGTCAACGCCGCGCCGATAAACCCCTTCATGTCGCACGTGCCGCGGCCGTACAGCAAACCGTCGCGGACTTCAGGCTTGAACGGATCGCTGTCCCATTTCTGACCGTCGACGGGCACCACGTCCGTGTGGCCGGACAGCACGATCCCGCCATTCGTCGCGCCGTCGTGCGCGGGAACGGTCGCGAAAAGATTGGCCCACTTGCCGCTCGGGTCGGTGGTCAGCGTGCTTTCGATGCCCGCCGCGCGCAGGTCGTCGCGCACGGTCTCGATCAGGCCCATGTTCGGATTGCGGCTGACGGTATCGAAGGAGACGAGCTTCTTGATCCACGGCAGCGACGCCGGTTCAGTGGAAGGTGTTTGGGCGACGGAAGCCGTCGATTCAGCGATCTGCGACATGACACTCTCCTTGATTTTCACTTTTCGATGATACCGAAAAAGCAATAAAAACTAACGCGATGGCGCGATGGCGGCAGCCGGTTTCTGTTGCCGCACCGGCGCGCCGAGTGCGCGCAACGTTTCCTTGACCGTCGAAATCCGCACGGCGAGGTCCGGACTGCGCACTTCGATGCGCAGCTTGTCCTGCCCCGCGAGCTTGATGTGCTTGTTCTTCTGCACCATCTCGATGATCTTCATGGCATCGACAGGCGGGTTCGGCACGAACTGCAGCGAGATCACATGTTCCGCCGCATCGATCTTCAGGATCCCCAGCGGCTTGGCGGCGAGCCGCAGCTTGTGGGTCTCGACCAGTGCGCTAGCCTGCGGCGGCAGCTTGCCGAAACGATCAATGAGTTCTTCCAGGATCGAGTCGATGGCATCGCTCGATTCGCAGTTCGCCATGCGCTTGTACAGCGACAAACGTTCCTGCACGTCGGCGCAATAGTCGGCGGGGAGGATCGCGGGCGCGTGCAGGTTGATCTCGGTCGTGGCGGCGAGCGGCGCGTTCAGGTCCGGTTCGCGGCCCTCTTTCAGGGCACGCACGGCGTCGTTGAGCATGTCGGTGTAGAGCTGGAAACCGATCTCGTGGATCTCGCCCGATTGTTTGTCGCCGAGCACTTCGCCCGTGCCGCGAATTTCCAGATCGTGCATGGCGAGGTAAAAGCCCGAACCGAGTTCTTCCATCTGCTGGATCGCTTCCAGCCGCCGCTGCGCCTGTTTCGTGAGAGCGGCCGGATCGTGCACGAGCAGGTACGCATACGCCTGATGGTGCGAACGCCCGACACGGCCACGCAACTGATGCAACTGCGCGAGGCCGAATTTATCGGCGCGATGGATCAGGATGGTGTTTGCGCTCGGCACGTCGATCCCAGTTTCGATAATCGTCGTGCACAGCAGCACGTTCGCGCGCTGGCCGACGAAGTCGCGCATTACGCGCTCGAGTTCGCGTTCATGCATTTGTCCGTGCGCGACCGCGATGCGCGCTTCGGGCACGAGTTTTTCGAGCATCGAACGACGGTTTTCAATGGTCTCGACTTCGTTGTGCAGGAAATAAACCTGACCGCCGCGCTTGAGCTCGCGCAGCATCGCCTCGCGGATCACGCCATCTTCCTCGCGGCGCACGAAGGTCTTGATCGCGAGACGTTTTTGCGGCGCGGTCGCGATGATCGAAAAGTCGCGCAAGCCTTCCAGCGCCATGCCGAGCGTGCGCGGAATGGGCGTGGCGGTGAGCGTGAGCACATCGACTTCAGCGCGCAGCGCCTTCAACGCTTCCTTCTGCCGCACACCGAAACGGTGTTCCTCGTCGATGATCACGAGCCCCAGCCGCTTGAACACCACGTCGCTGGACAGCAGCTTGTGCGTACCGATGACGATATCGACAGTGCCGTCGTTGATTGCCTGGATCGACCCTGCCACTTCCTTCGTGCTCTTGAAGCGCGACAGCTCGGCGATCTTCACGGGCCAGTCGGCGAAACGGTCGGTGAAGGTGTTCGTGTGCTGTTCGGCGAGCAGGGTGGTGGGCGAGAGGATCGCGACCTGTTTGCCGCCAAGCACCGCGATAAACGCCGCCCGCAGCGCGACTTCCGTCTTGCCGAAACCCACGTCGCCGCAGACCAGACGGTCCATTGGCTTGCCGCTCGTCATATCGCCGATGACAGCGGTAATCGCCGCGGCCTGATCCGGCGTTTCCTCGAAGCCGAAACTTTCGGCGAACTTCGCGTAGTCGCGCGCTTCGAGCGGGAACGCGTGGCCCTGGCGCAGCGCCCGCCGCGCGTAAAGGTTGAGCAGCTCGGCGGCGGTATCGCGGATCTGCTGCGCAGCCTTGCGTTTTGCCTTGTCCCACTGGCCCGACCCGAGCGTGTGCAACGGCGCGGTGTCCGGGTCCGCGCCGCTGTAGCGCGAAATCACATGAAGCTGCGCGACCGGCACGTAGAGCTTGGTTTCGTTCTGATATTGCAAATGGAGAAACTCGGTCTCGCCTTCGCCGAGATCCATCGATACCAGCCCCATATACCGTCCGATCCCGTGCTGCGTATGCACGACCGGATCGCCGATTTTCAGCTCGGAGAGGTCGCGCACCATCGAGTCGACGTTGCTCGCCTGTTCCTGGCGGCGTCGTCCGGCGCGGCGCGTGAGTTGTCCGTATAGCTCGGTTTCGGTGACGATCGAGAGACCTTCGCCCGGCAACGAAAAGCCGTTCGAGAGCGGCGCGACGCCCAGGGAAAACTTGGCGTCGCCCGTCAGCCATTGCTGGAACGTGTCGTCGATGGCGGCGCGCAGGCCGTTGTCGGCGAGAAGCTGCTGGATCGTCTCGCGACGACCCGCCGATTCCGTGGCGAGCAGCACGCGATTGGGCGTTTGCTCCAGGTAATGGCGCAGCGCGAGCAACGGATCTTCGGCATGCCGATCCACGGCAAGGCCCGGCAGCGGCACGGCCCAGCCGCCCTCGGGCGAGGGCGGAAACTTGATCTGCGCGAACGGTTTGGCGAAGGAAAAGAAGTCGTCGTCGGAAAGAAAGAGACGCTTTGGTTCGAGCAGCGGCCGCTCGCGGTCATGCGACAGGAAGTTGTAGCGCTGCTTCGTGTCGTTCGTGAAGCGCTTGATTGCCGCGTCCATGTCGCCGACGAACGCCAGTTGCGCGTCTTGCGGCAAATAGTGGAAAAGCGTGGCTGTTTCGTCGAAGAACAAGGGCAGGTAGTACTCGATACCCGCTGCCGGCACACCATTGCCGATGTCCTTGTATATGGATGAACGGCTCGGATCGCCTTCGAAAACCTCGCGCCAGCGGCTGCGGAAGGCGGTGCGGGCGGGTTCATCGAAGGGAAATTCGCGCCCTGGAAGCAGACGCACATCGCGGACCGGGTACAAACTGCGTTGCGTGTCCGGATCGAAGGCGCGGATGGAATCCACTTGATCGTCGAACAAATCGATCCGGTACGGCAACGGCGAGCCCATCGGAAACAGATCCAGCAACGACCCACGCACGCAGTATTCGCCCGGACGCACGACCTGGCTCACATGCTCATACCCCGCGAGCGTCAACTGGCTCTTGAGTTTCGCCTCGTTGAGCCGCTCGCCCTGCGTGAACGAGAAGGTGTACGCGGCCAGGAACGATGCCGGCGGCATCCGGTACAACGCCGTGGTGGCGGGCACGAGCAGGATGTCGCAACGGCCTTCGCCGAGGTCGTGCAGCGTCGCAAGGCGCGCTGAAACCAGGTCCTGATGAGGCGAAAACGTGTCGTAGGGCAGCGTTTCCCAGTCGGGCAGCAGCCTGACCCGGGCGTCCGGCGCGAAGAACGGGATTTCGACCGAAAGACGTTGGGAATCCACCGCGCTCGCGCACATCACGACCAATAACGGGACGTTTTCGCGGTTTGCGAGGTGGTAACGCGCGAGAGCGAGCGCGTCGGAGGAACCGGTGGCGCCATCGAAGGCAAAGCGCTGACCGGCCTTGACGAGTGCGATAGGAGACGTTGACTGCAAACTGACGGCTTTTGAAGGCATAAAGTGTGCGGGGAACCGTTCGCGTGCGAAAGTGCATGCGGGACCGGCATGGTCGCGATAGACCTATTATAAAATCCGGGCTTCACTTTTGACTTGGGCGTTTTCAACTCGTGACTTCCCGCCTGTTCGCCCTCATCCCATGTGCCGGTTCCGGCAGCCGTTCCGGCGCCCCCATGCCTAAGCAATATCAGACCGTCGGCCGTCATCCGATGCTGCGCTATTCCCTCGCTGCCTTCGATGCCTGCTCCGAGTTCGCCCAGACGCTCGTGGTGCTGGCGCCGAACGATCATCACTTCGATGACCGCCGTTTCGCGGGCCTGCGCTTCGCCGTGCAACGCTGCGGCGGCGCGACGCGGCAAGCTTCTGTATTCAACGGCCTGGCGGCGCTGGCAGGCTTTGGCGCCCGGGAAGACGACTGGGTGCTCGTGCACGACGCTGCGCGCCCCGGTCTCACGCCCGAGATGGTGCGCAAGCTCGTGGGTGAGCTGAAGAACGATCCGGTTGGCGGGATTCTGGCGCTGCCGGTGGCGGATACGTTAAAGCGCATCGAGGCAGAAGGCACGGCGCACGACGAAGGGCGCATTGCCCGCACCGAGTCGCGCAACGGCTTGTGGCAGGCACAGACGCCGCAGATGTTCCGTCTCGGCATGTTGCGCGATGCAATCACGCGGGCCCGGCAAGACGGCCACGACCTCACCGATGAAGCGAGCGCCATCGAATGGCTGGGACATGCGCCGCGATTGATTCAGGGGAGTTTGCGCAACTTCAAGGTCACGTATCCTGAGGATTTCGCATTGGCGACAGCCATGCTCGGCGCTGTCTGATATTTCATTTCGCTCACCGCTTAACCTTTTAGGATTATCGATGGATTTCAGAATCGGACAAGGCTACGACGTTCACCAACTGGTCGAGGGACGGCCGCTGATCATCGGTGGGGTGACGATTCCTTATGAACGCGGCCTGCTTGGGCATTCGGACGCCGATGTCCTGCTGCACGCGATCACGGACGCCTTGTTCGGCGCAGCGGCAATGGGCGATATAGGCCGTCATTTTCCCGATACGGATGCCGAATTCTCAGGCGCCGATAGCCGTGTTTTATTGCGCGAGGCATTTGCGCGGGTTTCGGAGGCGGGGTTTGCGATCATGAACGTCGATTCGACCGTGATCGCGCAGGCGCCGAAGCTTGCGCCGTTTATCGAGGCGATTCGCGCGAATATCGCAGAAGATCTGGAACTGCCGTTGAGCCGCGTCAACGTGAAGGCGAAGACCAACGAGAAGCTGGGCTATCTGGGCCGGAAAGAGGGGATTGAAGCGCAGGCGGCGGTACTGTTGATGCGTACGGGAATCGATGCCTGAAAAATGCAGTTGATAATAGTCGCGCCGGAGAATCCTCCGGCGCGCTTGATCGATTTACTTCCCTTCAGCCGTAATCGCCAACTGAGCCGCCACGATCACCGCGGCAATGCGCCCGACATCGCGTAATTGCGTCGTGCTCATGCCTTCGCCTACGAGATTCTCGTAGTGCGATTTCACGCAGAAATGGCACTTCCCGACAATCGATGCCGCCAGCGCAAACATCTCGAAACGCCGTTTATCCAGACCGCCGTGCGTGGCGTACGCATTCATCCGCAAAGCGGCGGGCTGCGTCTTCAGGTCGGCGTTATCGGCCATTTCCAAGTACGGATACCAGACGTTGTTCATGCCCATCAAGGCGGCAGCGGTCAACGCGCCGTTCGTTTCCTCAGCCGACAACACGCCCGACTCGCGAATCAGCGTCACGATCTTCGTAGCCTTCGCGGCATAGGCGGCCGCGAGCGCCACGCCGACGGCATCATTGCCTTCCAGCGATGACCGCGCAATCGTCCCGTCCACGTTCAGCCGGATGTCTTTTGCGTAATCAGGAATCAGTTCTTTAATCGATGCGAGGAATTCCATAAATTTCTCCTATCCAATAGCCGGTAAAAAAGCCCGCCGGCTCGAGTTTGACTCGTAAAGCAGACGGGCTGAGGCGCAGCCATAAAGGCCTCGCCGGTACCTATGCAATTACAGCGTCGTACCGCCGACAGCACGGTTACACGGGCAGAGTTCGTCCGTTTGCAGGCCGTCGAGAATACGCAGCACTTCTTCCGGGCTGCGGCCGACGTTCAGGTTGTTCACCGAAACGTGCTGGATCACATTGTCCGGATCGATGATGAACGTTGCCCGCAACGCCACGCCCGCTTCCTTGTCACGCACGCCGAGCTGGTCGATCAGTTCGCCCTTCACGTCGCCGAACGAGTAGTGGTTCAGCTTGCTCAGGTCCTTGTGCTCACGGCGCCATGCCAGCTTGACGAATTCGTTGTCCACGCTGCCGCCAAGCAGCACTGCGTCACGGTCTGCGAAGTCGCCGTTCAGCTTGCCGAACTCGACGATTTCCGTCGGGCAGACGAACGTGAAGTCCTTCGGATAGAAATACAGGATTTTCCACTTGCCAGGAAACGACTGCTCGGTGATCTCTTCAAATGCCGACACGCCATTTTCTTCGTGATTGTTGAAACCCGGCTTTGCAGCTGTAACGGTAAAAGCTTCAACTTTATCGCCCACGGTCTTCATATGAATACTCCTGTGTTCGTTGGAAGAAAAACCAAGACTACCTGATCGCTGTAACGCTCACATGACGCAGCATCAAACTCAAAGCCGTTGATCTGGCGAGAGCGCTGCGTTGAACGAAGTCCACTATAACCCTATTGAGCAATGGTATCAATAGATTTTGACTAACACCCCAAATAGCTTTTAACGAATGGACCGATAGGCATTTGAAACCACCCTGCGCATTGAACGCCATGGCGAAACCCTTGGGCCTGCGTGAAACTTCATGAGCGCAGTGTGCGTTTTTCCATGGCCGGAAAGTCGATGGTGACTTCGAACCCTGGGTGCGGCGAACGGTTACGCAGCCGCAGCGTGCCGCGCTGACGCGTCACCAGCCGTTGCACGATCGCCATGCCCAATCCGGTTCCGTTGGCCTGCGTGCGGGCGGTATCGACGCGATAGAAGGGCCGCGTGATCAGCGCAACCTGGTCTTCGGGAATGCCGCGTCCTTCGTCCATTACCGATAACTCCACGCGGCCATGGTTCACACGGGTTTGCAGCGTGATCCGCGCGACGTCATCGGCGGCGCTGCGGCCATACTTGCGCGCGTTTTCCAGCAAATTCCCGATCACGCGACGCACATCGGTAGGATCGCCCTCGACAATCGCGCCTTGTGCCAGATCGGTTTTCATCACCACGCCTTCCTCGGTGAGAAAGCGCGCGGTCATCTCGCCGCCGATCATCGACAGATCCACAGCCTCGGCCATGCGCTGCATCGGCCGCGCGTAGTCGAGGAAACGCCCGATGATCATGTCCATCTGTTCGATGTCATCGACCATCGCGAGTTTCGTCGCTTCGTCGGAGGGGCTCATCTCGGTTTCCAGCCGCAGACGCGCGAGCGGCGTGCGCAAGTCGTGCGAGATCCCGGCGAGCATCAGCGCACGGTCGGCATCGAGTTGCTCGAGATCCTGCACCATCTGGTTGAAGCTTCGATTGGTTTCGGCGGCAACCCCCATGCCGCGTTCAGGAAGCGGTTCGGGTGATTGTCCCGAGCCGACCTTGCGCGCGGCGAGCGCGAGGCGCGCGAACGGCCTGTTCACGAGACTGGTGATGAACGCCGCGCCGAAGAGCGACAGCGCGAGCGCAAAGATGCCCCAGCCGGCCCATTGCAGGCCGGTGACGGTATCGAGCTGATCGCGGTCGAGCGCGACCCAGTAATCGTCGTCGTCGATCTTGAAGCTGATCCAGACGCCCGGGATGTCGTTCACCGATTGCGCGATGACCGTGTCGTTGCCCAGGCGGCCGCGAACGTCGCGCTCGATCAGACGGTTCAGCGATTCGTCGGGCTGGAGACGGTATTTATCGGTGGTTTCGCGCGGATACACGCGCACGCCTTCATTGCTTTCCAGATCCTGCAGCAGCGCGCGGCGAAGGTCGGGATCGGAATAAAGGAGGGCGGTGCGGGTGAGCTTGACGACGGCGACCAACTGCAGCGCGACGCGCTGCGCGCGCGGCTCGCGTTCGATCACGCGAAAGCTCTGGAACCAGGCGGCAATGCTCACCGCGATCAACAGCGCGATGAGGGCGAACGTCCGCCAGAACAGGCCGCCGAACGCGAGCGTCAGTAGCCGCCTGTCAATCCGCATGGGTCGTTGACGCTCGTGCTTGTGGCGCGCATGAAGCGCGTTTGCGAGGACTCAATCAGAACTCAACTGGTACTCAATGCTCAAGCCGCGCCGTCCGGAATGAAGACGTAGCCGAGACCCCACACCGTCTGGATGAAGCGTGGGCTGCTCGGGTCCGGCTCGATCAGCTTGCGCAGCCGGGAGATCTGGACATCGAGACTGCGGTCGAACACTTCGTATTCACGGCCACGCGCCAGTTCCATCAGTTTTTCACGTGACAGCGGCGCACGCGGATGCCGCGCGAAAACCTTCAGCACGGAGAATTCACCCGTGGTCAGCGGGATTTCCTGGCCATTCTTGGTCAGCGTGCGCGTGGCGAGATTCAAGGCAAACTCGCCGAATTCAAACACTTCAGCAGTTTCGGACGGCGCACCCGGCAATTCCGACGGCGACTGCCGGCGCAGCACGGCATGAATCCGGGCCACGAGCTCGCGCGGATTGAATGGCTTCGGAAGGTAATCGTCGGCACCCATTTCCAGCCCGACAATCCGATCCACGTCTTCGCCCTTGGCCGTGAGCATGATGATCGGTGTGCGGTCATTGCTGCCGCGCAGTCGCCGGCAGATCGACAGGCCGTCTTCCCCCGGCAACATCAGGTCGAGCACGAGCAGGTCGAAACGTTCGCGTACCCAGAGCTTGTTCATCGACGGTGCATTTTCAGCGACATAGACATTAAAGCCTTGTTCGCCGAGATAACGCCGCAAAAGATCGCGCAAACGGGGATCGTCGTCGACTACGAGTATTTTTGAGGGATTTTTGGTTTCCATTCCGGCATCTTAGCGCGATTAGAAAGAGGAGCGAGTTTGCGTGAATTATAAGGTAACAGATAGTTACAAAATTTACGGGGACTGTGGCACGACGTAAAGGTTCTATGCGTACACTCCTTTACCTAAGCCCGTCATTCGGTAGATACTCCATTAGTACAACGATTGCGCGTCAGCAACATGGCGGCATGACCGTCCACCTTGCCTGCCACGCAAGCACGCCAAAGAGCCTGAGACTGTCCGGTTGTCGAGCAACGAAGGGAACAACATGAAGGGAGCGCGGCGGCGCAAACCTGTGCGCAACATGCGCATCATCCGACTAACGCTGATCGCTAGCGCGTTTTACGCCGTGTTTGCCGTGCGCAGTGCTTTCGCGCAACCATCCCAATCCTCCAGTCGCAATGCGTCGGCGTTTGACCGGCCGGATTCGTCGTGGGCGTCGTCATCGGGTTATCTGAATTCGGATGCCGGCGAGAATCCAACTGCCGGCGGGTCGAGTGCGCGCCCGCAAAGGAGCCGCAGTTTCGATGGCCGCCTGATGCGCGCACAGCATCGAATGGGCAAGCAGTCTGGAAACACTCAAGCGCAGCAAATGCCTGTCATGCAGCCGCCACCTGTTGACCCGCAACCGCCCGAACGTACGCCACGGCACGGCGTGATGACCGCCGATGAACGCAGGCTGTTGCGCCAGCACATCGAGGAAGCGGTCAGGGATCTGTATAAGCGGTGATTGCTTTCCGTCTGATGCCGGCCGTTCCCGGAACGCAAGCGCGCCTATGAACCGGCGCGATTTTCTTTCTGTTGCTTGCGCACTCGGTGTTTGTGCGATGGCGCCATCGACGATTGCGATCGCTCGTCAGGCTCCGCCGGCAGCTCAAGGCATGGTGCTGATTCTGGTCGAGCTGAAAGGCGGCAACGACGGCTTGAATACCGTGATTCCGTTTGCCGATCCCGCTTACGCGGACTTGCGTCCGACCATCGGAATCCATCGGGACCATGTGCTGCAGCTCGACGAGCGCAGCGGGCTTCATCCGGCAATGCAGCCGCTGATGCCGCTGTGGCGCGACGGACAGATCGCAATCGTGCAGGGCATTGGCTACCCGCAGCAGAACCTCTCGCATTTTCGATCGATGGAGATCTGGGACACCGCGTCGCACGCAGACCAGTACCTTCGCGATGGCTGGCTTGCACGGGCGTTTGGCGCGGGAGGATTCGAAACGACATTGCCCGCCGATCCCATTGGAACGTCAATCAAGACAGCGATGGAAGCGCTTGCAAGCACGCGAGCCTTGTCGGTGATTCGCCTTACGCTCAACGGCTTCGATACTCATCAGAACCAGCCGATACAGCACGCGCGTTTGCTCGGTCAGTTATCGAATGGATTGGCCGCAGTGCGATCCGCACTGACCGAACTCGGTCGATGGAACGACACCCTTGTCATGACGTACTCGGAATTCGGCCGGTGTCCACGTGAAAACGACAGCCGCGGCACGGATCACGGCACGGCCGCGCCGCACTTCCTCCTGGGTGGCCGGGTGAACGGCGGTTTATACGGCGCCGCGCCCGCACTCTCTCGGCTCGACGGCAACGGCAACCTGCCAATGAACGTGGACTTCCGGCAGCTGTATGCAACTGTTCTGGGGTCCTGGCGCGGCATGAACGCCGACGCCGTTCTCGGCGGCAAGTTTGAAACGCTGCCAATAATGCGCGCCTAGCGAATCCGCCACGTAATCCACAGTTTGCGGATGGGCGTGAGCGCGATGCGCTGATGCAAGACCTTGAAATCCTCGCGCTCGATTTCATCGAGCAAGGCCAGCGATAACGCCGCGTGCGAGCGCAGCACGCGCTGTGTCGGGCGTTCATCGGCGGGAATGGCGGCCAGCGCCTGGTTCAGCGCGTCACGGGCACGGCCCGTCTGGAAGCGCATGAGTTCGGTGAACGCGTCGCTGTATTTGCGGTTGATCAGATCGGCCGCCGTGACGCCGAAGCGCTGCAGTTCGTCGATGGGCAGATAGATGCGGCCATGACGCGCGTCGTCGCCGATGTTTTCCACGCGCTCCGCGAGCATCGAGGCCGAGCCCAGCGCCATCGCCCAGTTTGGAACGTTTTCAGGGTGGCGCGCCGTGGCCCGCGCGACGATCACGGCAAACGCGCCGCCCGCGTTATCCAGATATCGCCGAAGACCCGCCCAGTCGATATATCGCGCCTGCTCCAGGTCGAGTTCATAGCCATCGACCATGTTGCCGACATATCCGCGGCCTTCGTCGTCAAGGACCGGCGTGCCGGCCTGATGCGCCGCGATGGCCTTCGTGACCGGGTGCGCCGGTTCGCCGCCGAAGAGGCTTGCCAGTTCCTTCTGCCACCACGCATGTTTGGTCCGTCCGATAGTGGGATCGCTCGTCTCCTTGGCCGTTTCCTCGAGTTCGCGGCGCAGGGCGTGGAGCGCGGTCAGGAGCGGCCGGCGCGAAGCGGGCGCGCGACGCAGCGCGTAGTAGGTGCTGGAGCCATCGGGCGCAGCTTTTTGCTGACAGTAGTCGTCGAAGTTCACGGCAATGAATTGGCAACGGCGCGAAGCCGATAAAGTCCCGCCCAGAAAAAAAGCCATTGAAATTCAATGGCTCCGGCTGTTCTGGCACGAGGACGTGTAGGGGAGGACGGTTGGTCTGTCAAGCCGGCGCAAGAACCGGGTTGCGCGCAAATCTCCCGGCGAATTATCGCCCGGATGAGAATGTGCCGCAAGGCGCGGGCAAGGCGTCGGCACGTGCGGGCGCAGCCCGGCCCGCGTCGCGCACCAGGATACTTAGAATCCCGAATCAAACCTGCGCTTCTTCCTGCTCGCAAACGACATCGAACTTGAGCAAGGCGGTAGGTCCGAAGGTGTTGCTGATGGCCACATCCGCGGCGTCGCGGCCGCGCGCCATCAGCACGCGTCCAATACGTGGGGCGTTGTTGCGTGCGTCGAACGTCTGCCAGCTTCCGCCGATGAACGCCTCGAACCACGCAGCAAAATCCATCGCTGCGTAGGGTGGCGGGAGGCCTACGTCGCTGATATAACCCGTGCAATATCGCGCCGGGATGTTCATCGCCCGGCATAGCGTCACAGCCAGGTGTGCGAAGTCGCGGCAGACGCCCTGGCGCTCCTGATAGGCCTCGAACGCGGTTTTCGTCGGCCGCGCGTGCGCGTAGTTGAAGACGATGTGATTGTGGGCGAAGTCGCAAATCGCCTGCACGCGCGCGCGTCCGGGCGGCGTGGCGCCGAACTGCTTCCAGGCGAAGTCGGACAGCAGATCGGTTTCGCAATAACGGCTGCCGAGCAGGAACACAAGGCATTCGTTCGGCAAATCTTCCACCGGATGCTGTTCGCCGTTCGGCCCGGGCTGTTCGAATTCGCCGGACACTTCGAGCAACGCGGAGGTCGACAGCGATATCCGTCCCGCCGGTGCCACCAGCCGGCTGCACAGGTTGCCGAAGCCATCGCGATACTGCGAGATGGGCACCGGCGGATTGACCGTCAGCACATCGGCCAGCAACACCTGCGGCGCGACTGAAAAGTGCGTATTCAGCATGAGCAGCATTGGTGTCGGTTGCGGACACTCGTAGACCAGTTCGTAGCCAACGCGGAGTTTCATGGGAGCTGCCCTTTGCTGTGAACTATAAAAGAAAACGTCACTGGTTCTCGGTCACACTGACCTCGACATCGAGGCTGCGAAACGATCCGGGCTCGCCATTCCAGGTTCCCCACAGCGGCAGGGCCTGATGGTGATCCCAAGCAACCGCGACGCGTATCAGGTGCCGATTGCCGACAATGCTGTTCGTCGGGTCGAAATCGACCCAGCCCGCGCCCGGGAGATAGATCTGCAGCCACGCGTGCGTGGCGCCGCCGCCGCGCGTGGTGTCGCGTTCGGGCACGAAGATGTAGCCGCTCACGAAGCGCGCCGCCAATCCGAGCGACCGGACGGCGTCCATCATCAGCACCGCGAAGTCGCGGCAACTGCCGCTGCGCAGACGCAGGGTATCGGCGGGACGATTCACGCCTTTTTCCGTGCGCCGTACGTACTTGAAATCGTCGTTGATCTCCTGCGTCATTGCCCGCAAGAGCGCCATCGTGCCCGTGCTTTCCCCGGGCGCAACGAACCGGCGGGCCCACGCGTCGACATCTCCGTCCGGTTCCGGGCGGTTGCGCGCGTTGACGAGATCCGATGCTTCCTCGTTGGTGTACGCGAACGGGAACGTGAGCGCGTAGCGTTCCAGCGCGTAGTCCGGCTGCGGCGACTCGAAGTGCTCGAGCGTCACTTCGCTTTCGAAGGTCAGCTCGGTCGCCTGCGTGTCGAAGGTGGCGACGGCCACCGAATTATCGAAGACATCGTGCAGCCAGCGCAGTCGCGCCGGTTCCGGCGTGATCTTCAGTTGCGTGGTGACCAGCCGGAGATCGTGGCTGGATCGTGGCCTGAACATCATTCGATGCTCGCCGAAATCGACCGGTTCCGAGTATCGGTACACGCTCGTATGCCGGACCGTAAAGCGTTGCGGCTCGTTCACCTGGCAAATCTTCCCAAGTTCAGGCTGGCCGGCCGCAGGGCGCTGCCGAGCAACCACACCGCGGCTTTTGCAGCCTGTTTGTTGAAATCCATGGTGGACCCTTGTATTGCAGCGCCCGGACGTTCCGGTCGCCAGAATTCAGGATACACGAGACAGTTCTGGCGAAAGAATTCGTTTGTGATTCGGTAAGAGGCGTCTTGCGCGCGAGAAGAGGGGAAATGAGCGGCGGGCGCGAGGAGACAGCCGCGCCGGGCGGGACGCTTGCCCGGCAAATCCGGCTTACGCGAGGGCCGGTTCGGTAATCCGCGGCAGGGCGATGCGCCCAAGCCGCAGCCGGGCGATCAGCGAATGGGTAAGCAATACCGCGAACGCACTTGCAGATGCTGTTGTCACCGCCGGGGCTCCGGTTAGCGTCAAGGCCACGAGCGCATGCACGTCCTGCCGGGCGATTGCATCGAGCAATAGTTCAATCGCGTCCTCGGCGCCCAGCGAGGCGTCCGGGCGGTCGCGCCGCCGGTCATCCCGCACGCGGTCTTTCGCCCGATGCACGATCTGCCGGCAATGCACCGCGCTGCGGTTAAGAATCCTGGCGATGCTCGCATAGTCTTCCTCGAACGCCTCGCGCAGCAAAAACGCGGCGCGTTCCTCAGCCGACAGACGCGCGAGCACGCGACGCATTCCGTACGACAAATCGGATTTCTGTTCGGCCAGAGCCTGCGCAGAAGGGGCTTGATCGAAGCCGTCGCATTCCTCGAGCAGCCGCATGTCCTGCGCTGAACGCCGCAGACGGTCGATGGCCGTGCGTTTTGCAACCGTCGTGAGCCACGCGACGGGCGTTTCGAGCGCATCGATACCGCCGGCCCGTTGCTGCAGATGCCATTTCACGAACGTATCCTGCACGACGTCTTCCGCGTCCGCGCGTACGCCGAGAATCCGGTAAGCGAGCGAAAAAAGCCGCGAACGGGACGCCTCGAAGAGGGCGAGCTGCGCTTCGTCGCGATGTGATTCGATCTCAACGCTCATGCGTTTCTCCTTGTTGCGCTTCATCACCTGTGACGCTTATGACGGCCCGCACGGGGCGAACGTGACAGCCGGCGACAAAAATATATCGCGACCGCGAATGTCACGCACGAACGGCGGCGCGCGTCATATGGGCTGGAACGCTCTTGAGTGATCTGAAAACAACCCGGGAACCGCAAAGATATGAATCCGCTGAACCTCGGCCTCGTGCCGACCGTTATCGAACAATCCGGGCGCGGCGAACGCGCCTATGACGTCTATTCGCGGCTGCTGCGCGAACGGATCATCTTCATGGTAGGACCGGTGACGGACCAGACGGCGAGTCTGGTTGTCGCGCAATTGCTGTTTCTCGAAGCCGAGAATCCGGAGAAAGATATTTCGCTGTATATCAATTCGCCGGGTGGCTCGGTCTACGACGGCATGGCGATTTTCGACACCATGCAGTTCATCCGCCCCGATGTCTCCACGCTGTGCACGGGTTTTGCCGCGAGCATGGGCACGTTCCTGTTGAACGCGGGCGCAAAGGGCAAGCGCTACGCGCTGCCGAACGCGCGCATCATGATTCACCAGCCGTCGGGCGGTTCGCAGGGGACGGCAGCGGATATCGCGATCCAGGCAAAGGAAGTGGTGTATTTGCGCGGCCGGCTGAACGCGATCATGGCGGAGCGCACGGGGAAAACCGAAGAGGAGGTTGCCCGCGATACCGACCGCGATAATTTCATGTCGGCGGATCAGGCGCGGGACTATGGCTTGATCGACGAGGTGCTGCAGCAGCGGATTTAAGTCCCGCCGCTTAGACCCGCCGCAACAGAAACGACAAAGCCCCGCAGCTTTCGCTGCGGGGCTTTGTTTTTCAGCCTGGTGCGTGAGGTCGGACTCGAACCGACACGACATTGCTGCCGTCAGGACCTAAACCTGGTGCGTCTACCAATTTCGCCACTCACGCGTATCTGTTCTGGTGGCACGCGCTACGCGCGCTACGAGTACGCACGCCACTGAGCCGGGCATTCTAACTGAATCGATGACCAATGTCTGCAGTACGGCGTTTCAAGCACGGCCCTGCGGCGCCACAATCCGCATTGCATCGCGCGAACGACCTGCCTACAATCGCAACTCATTCTCGTTTGTGTCCACTTCGACAACTTTTACATCGATGAACCGCACTTCGCGCAATCGCTTCGTTGCATGGCTCGGCATTGCCGCCATGTGGCTTGCCATTGTCGCGCCGGTGATCAGCCAGACGCTGGCCTCGCGCGAAGCCCGCTTTGATCTCCTCGAGGCGCTGTGTTCCGTCGACACCCGAGGTCAAACCCAGGCCGCATCGCCCGTTCCGAACGGGTTGAATGTGCAAGCCCAAGGGGAAGAACACGCCGGCCATCACATGTCCGGCGACGCGTTCGATGCCTGCTCGTATTGCGGACTGCTCGCGCACAACGTGCCGCTGGCCTCGGCCCCGGCTGCGGCGCTCGTGCGCATCGAACGCGTTACGCGGCTTGCCGCCGAGCCGGCCGTTCGCGCTGTACACGTCAAGTCGTTCAACGCCGCGTCGCCACGCGCGCCTCCCGTCGTTTCCTGAAGTCCGTCGTCAGAGACCATTTGCCGTGACCTTGCGCGCCGTTTGAGCGCGTGCGTCCGGCCGGCTTCTCGCCCACTCATTCAGGAATTTTTCAGATGCTCAAGCTCCTCAAGCGAGCGCGGCAGCCTTCCGGCCGCCGCGCCGCCGTGCGTTCGCGCGCGTTCAGTTTTCATAGCCATGCGTGCTTGCCGATTTCGCTGATGGCGCCCGCATTTGCACTCGCTGCGCCTCCCGTCACACCGGAATCGCCATCGGCCGAACGCCGCGAAACCGGTGCCGTGCAGCTCGCACCCGTGGTCGTCACCAGCTCGGCAAGCTCGCCTGCACGTTCGCCGCTCGATCCGGACCTGCCTTCCACGACCGCAACGGTCACCGCCGAACAGTCGCAATACTGGAACGTGGTGACGGCCGAAGACGTGCTGAAATACGTGCCGAACATGGCGGTGCGCAAGCGCTTCATAGGCGACGTGAACTCGCCCATCGCCGTACGCGGCACGAGCAATTCGCAAACGGCGCGCGGTCTCGTCTACGCCGACGGCCTTTTGCTCAGCAATTTCCTCGGCAACACGTTCACCTTCGCGCCGCGCTGGTCGATGGTCTTCACCGACAACATCGACCGCACCGATGTGATCTACGGCCCATATTCCGCGCTGTATCCGGGCAACTCGATCGGCGCGACGGTCGCGATCACCACACGCATGCCGCAAAAATTCGAAGCCGACGCCCACGTCCAGGCGTTCAGCCAGCATTTCGATCTGTTCGGCGTGAACCGCAGTTTCAACGGGACGAATTCGTCGGCGACCATCGGCGATAAAAACGGCAACCTCTCCTGGCTCATCGGCGTCAATCATCTGGAAAACACCGGGCAGCCGCTGCAATTCGCGACGCTCGCGGCATCGAATGTTCCGGCTCGCACGACCGATCGGCCGGTTACCGGCGCGCTCTTCTACAACGACCAGAACAACGCGCGAACCGCAGTTTTGGGGGTAACGGCCGAGGGCATAGAGCGGACCTTCCAGGACCAGTTCAAGCTGAAACTTGCATACGACTTCACGCCGACGCTGCAAGCCGGCTTCACGCTCGGCTACTGGCATCAAAAATACAACAGCGACACCCAGTCGTTTCTCCGCGATGCCGCCGGCAACCCCGTGTATAGCGGCCTTGTGAGTATAGGCGGTTACGAATACAACGTTCCCGCCGCGACGTTTGCGCCGAGCCAGGGTTCGAGCGAGAACTTCCTGTACGGGTTATCGCTGAAAACGCGCAATGCAACGGGCTGGAATGCCGAAGCGGTGGCGTCATATTTCGACATCACGCAGAGCATTGCGCGCACGGCGAACTCAGGCGTGCCGGGTAACGGTCCAGGCACGATCGCTTTCGGCGACGGCACCGGCTGGAAGACACTCGACCTGCGCACGACATGGACGCCCGAATCGCCGACGGCAGGGCTCGCTGCCCACTGGCTGTCGTTCGGTTACCACTACGACGACTATTTCCTCGACAACGAAACCTACAACACGGCCGCGTGGCGCGACGGAGGCGGGACATCGTTCGCCAATGCATTCGGCGGACGCACGCAAACGCAAGCCGTCTACGCGCAAGACGCGTGGCGTTTCCTGCCGCGCTGGAAATTCACCTACGGCGCGCGTTACGAGAACTGGAATGCGTACGACGGCTCGCGGGCGATCGGCGCGACATCGCTTGACTACGGTGAAGTCAGCCAGAGCCACTGGTCTCCCAAGGCGTCGCTTTCCTTCGATGCCACGCAAGATCTTTTGCTGCGTGCATCGATAGGACGCGCCTACAGGTTTCCCACCGTCGGCGAGTTGTTTCAAGGGCAGATCACGGGTTTGTCGATCGTCAATAACAACCCGAACCTCAAGCCCGAGGACGATCTCTCGAAGGAGCTGACGGCCGAGTGGCAACACGGCAACGGGGTGTATCGGTTCACGCTCTTCCAGGACGATGTGAAGAACACCTTGTTCAGCCAGACGAACACCACAGTGATACCGAACATCACCAACTTCCAGAATATCGACAAGGTGCGCTCGCGCGGCATCGAGACGAGTTACGAAGGGCAGGACGTGCTGATCCATGGCCTGGATCTGACGGCGGGCGTGGCCTACACGCAGTCGAAGATCATCGCGAACAGCGGCAATCCGGCGTCAGTGGGCAAATATTTTTATCGGATTCCGTTGTGGCGCGCGAACGTCGCCGCGACGTGGCGTGCGACGAGCCAGAGCGCAATCACTCTCGCCGCGCGCTATTCGGGCCGCGAGTACAACACGCTGACCAACATCGATACGAACCCGAACACCTACGGCGGGACCAGCACGTACACCGTCGTGGACGCCAAGTTCACCTTCCGGCCGACCAAGCGGACCGAGCTTGGAATCGGCGTCGATAACCTCTTCGATCATCGCTATTACGTGTTCCATCCGTATGCGGGCCGGACGGTTTATGTCGAAGGGCGTATCGGGATCTAAGCACCTTAAAAGGACAACTCACATGCAATCCGCTTCTCTTTCCGATGCCCGCGCGCTCGCGCGGCATCGTCTGCTCTGGCGCTGGCATTTTTATGCCGGCTTGTTTGTCATGCCGCTCTTGCTGGTGCTTGCGATCACCGGCACGCTGTATTGCTTCCAGCCGCAGATCGAACCGTTGCTGTATCACGACCGGATGATCGTCAGTGCCCGCGCCGAACCGCGTATGAGCCAGCAGGTGTTGCTTGCGAAAGCCACCGCCGCCGAGCCGCGCGATGCAACGCCGACGACCGTCGTCGTCAACAACGATCCTCGCCGCAGCGCCGAGTTCGTTTTCAGGCTTCGATCGGGCGGGAGTGAAAGCGTTTATATCGATCCGTATAACGGCGCAGTGCTGGGACGGTTGAGCGTCGAGAACCGGTTGATGAAGCAGGTCCGCAATATTCATCGCGGCTTGCTGCTGGGCAAGACCGGCGAAATCGTGATGGAGCTTGCCGGCTGCTGGACGCTCGTGATGATTGCTACGGGCGTGGCGTTATGGTGGCCGAAAGCGCAACAGAAGAACGGCCGTTTCGTACCGCGTTTGTCGTCAGTGAAAGGCCGTGCTTGGTGGCGGGAGTTGCATGCGGTCGGTGGTGCATGGCTCGCACTCGGCGCATTGTTCTTCGTGCTGAGCGGCCTGCCGTGGTCGAGCACGTGGGGCAAGCAGTTCAAGGCGCTCGCGACGTCGGCACAACTCGGATACCCGAACGGCGCGTGGGGCAAGGCGCACGTACATTCCGCAACGCCCGCACCGACGATGAACATGGCCGATCCATCGATGGCCGGCATGAAGATGGACGACCTGCCGTTACCGCAAACGCCCTGGGCGGTCGGCGCAACGCATGTACCAGACAGCGCCGCCGATGCAACGCATTCCACGATTGCGCTCGATCAGGTGATCGGCATTGCAGCGCAGGCGGGGGTGAAAGACGGCTACGACATTGCGTTGCCCACCACGCCACAGGGCGTGTACACCGTCTCCTACTTTCCCGCGAATCCGCAAGACGAACGCACGCTTCATATCGACCGATACAGCGGCCGGATTCTCTCGGACATCGCTTACGGTGATTACGGACGTGTGGCGCAGTGGATTTCGTACGGCACTTCGCTGCACATGGGCCGCTATTTTGGCGTGGCGAATCAATTGCTCGCCTCGGCAATCTCGCTCGGGCTCGCCGCCATGACCGTGAGCGGTTTCGTGATGTGGCGCAGGCGCAAGCCTGGCCGGGCGGTAGGTGCACCGGCGCGGCCGGCGTTGCACCCGCCGATGCGCGCGTGGGCGATCGGCTTGACGGCGCTTGGCATCGTCTTCCCGCTGATGGGGTTGACGATGCTGATCGTGTGGCTTTCGGATCGCGTGCTGTTCAGTCCCGGAAGAATCGCCAGCACGCGATGATCAGGACGGCTTCGGTCCGAACTTCAGCCGCGCCAGTTGCTCTGCTTCATTGGCGAGCAACGTGGCGGCGTCGCGGATGGCGATTTCCAGCGTGATCGGACCGGGGGCGGGCGAAAAGCAGCCGCTGAAATACTCCGATAAACGCGGCAACGCCGCCGGATCGATCGCGCCCGACAGCAACGAGGCCTCCACGCCAAACGCTCGCGCATGCTGGCACGCGATGAACGGCGCCTTGCCGTGCAGCGTCTGTACGTCGGAGCGTCCTTCGCCGGTGATGAGCCAGTCGGCGCCCTCGAGCGCGGCATCGAGACCCACTTCCCGCGCGACCACTTCCGCGCCCGCCTCGAAGCGCGCGCCCAGCATGTGCAGCGCAAAACCAAGGCCGCCTGCCGCGCCGGCGCCGGGTTTATCGCGTGCTTCGAGCTTGAGCGCAGGCTCCAGGACATCGGCGAAATGGGCGAGGGCAGCATCGATGCCCGCGATCTGCTCGGGCGTCACGCCTTTTTGCGGGCCGAAGATCGCCGTTGCGCCGTGCTCGCCGGTGAGCGGATTGTTCACATCGGACATGCCGGTGAATTCGGCCGCATACACACGCGGATCGAGCCCCGTTGCATCGATGCGCGCGATTCGCGCCAACTGCGACGGCACGGGTTCGAGCGTGTTGCCGTCCACATCGAAGAGTTTCAGGCCGAGACCCACGAGCAGCCCGGCGCCGCCGTCGTTCGTGCTGCTGCCGCCAAGCGCCACATAGAACTTGCGCACGCCGAGATCCAGCAGGGTGCGGATTGATTCGCCCATGCCGAGCGTGCTGCGTTCCGCAACTGGCACGGCCATGCCGTCGGGGTCCGTGATGCCCACGACTTCCGCCGTCTCCACGATCGCGCTGCCATCGGCGAGGAGGCCCGTCGCGGCATCGCGCCGTTTCGACGACGCCCCGCGCACGTTGAAGAGGCGCCGCTCGCCACCGGCGGCCAGCATGGCGTCGAGCGTACCTTCGCCGCCATCGGCCATGGGAACGATACGGATCACGGCATCGGCACGGGCGCGGCGAATGCCGCCTGCGATCGCTTCGGCGACCTGTTCCGCGCTAAGCGACCCCTTAAATGAATCGGGCGCGATGACGACGACGGGGGGCGTGGAGGAATGGATGGAGGGCATGTTGTCTCGTGTTATGGAATTTGCCTGAAATCTATCGGCACGGCCCGAATTAATCAAACCTTATGCATCCAGCGCATGCTTCCAATGCGCACGGGAAATGGAAGGGCTGCGGGAGAGCGGCGTAAGCCACCAGTGCGCGCGGATTCAAAACCTGCCCGCAGCGGCGCGTCCTACTTGAGAAACCCACCTAAAAACCGCGAAAACAGGTCCGTTTCGACGGTATTTGCACCCCCTAGTCCCGAACCGGCGTGATGCTTGCAAATAGTTTGGTAAAATGTTTGGCTCTGTTGACTCAAACCGGCGTGAACGGTTGCACAAGCGGTTGAATTAGCGGTTTCCTGTCCGGCTTGCTGAACGCTTCTGCGAGCCGCTGGCATTTCAGGAGCCGCATTCAGGAACCGCGAGACGCCGAGCGCCTTACGCGGCGCGAGATCGAACAAGAATTGACCCGATACACGAACCCGAATACTCGATTTACTCTAGGACGATAGAAGCCATGGCTAACGTTGTTGAAAACCTCGGCAAGCTCGAACGCCGTGTGACGATCTCCCTGCCGAAAGATACGGTGCAAAAGGAAGTGGACTCGCGTATTCGTCAGTTGGCGAAGAACGTGCGCATGCCAGGGTTCCGCCCGGGCAAGGTGCCGCTCAAGATGGTCACGCAGCAGTACCAGGGCCAGGTCGAAGCCGAAGTGCTGAGCGACAAGGTCGGCAAGGAATTCTTCGACGTCACGCGCACGGAAAACCTGCGCGTTGCAGGCCAGCCGAGCTTCGCACCGAAGGTGGCTGAAGGCGAGGTCGCTCAAGACTATGCGTTCGACGCCACGTTCGAGGTGTACCCGGAAGTGAAGGTCGGCGACGTCGCGACGGCCGAAATCGAGCGTACGATGACGACCATCTCGGAAGCCGAGATCGACCGCACGCTTGAAATCCTGCGCAAGCAGCGCGTTCACTTCCACGCTCGCGGCGAAGGTGGCGAGCACGGTGACGGCGGTGCGGACACGGCGGCCAAGGACGGCGATCGAGTGACCATGGACTTCGTCGGCAAGCTGGACGGCGTGCTGTTCGAAGGCGGCAGCGCCGAAGATTTCACCTTCGTGCTGGGCGAAGGCCGCATGTTGCCGGAATTCGAAACCGCGGCGCTCGGCCTGAAGGTAGGCGAGTCGAAGGAATTCGACCTGAAGTTCCCGGACGATTATCACGGCAAGGACGTGGCCGGCAAGACGGCTCAGTTCACGATCACCATGAAGAAGATCGAATGGCCGCATCTGCCGGAAATCGACGCTGACTTTGCCAAGTCGCTCGGCGTGGAAGATGGCGACATCACCAAGATGCGCGGCGAGATCAAGGACAACCTGGAGCGCGAAGCCAAGCGCCGCACGCAGCAAATCGTGAAAAATCAGGTCATGGACGCGCTGCTGAAGATCTCCGAACTCGACGTGCCGAAGGCGTTGGTCGAGCAGGATCAGGAACGTCTGGTGGAAATGGCGCGTCAGGATCTGCAACAGCGCGGCGTGCCGAACGCAGCCGACGCGCCGATCCCCGCAGAAATGTTCGTGGAACAGGCTGAACGCCGCGTCAAGCTGGGCCTGGTTCTGGCCGAACTGGTCAAGGCAAACGACCTGCAGGCAAAGCCGGAACAGATCCGTGCTGAAGTCGACGAATTCGCGAAAAGCTACGAGGACCCGAAGGAAGTCGTCCGCTGGTATTATTCGAACCAGCAGCGCCTCGCCGAGATGGAAGCGTACGTCGTGGAAAGCAACGTCGTCGAATTCGTGCTCGGCAAGGCACGAGTGAAGGACAAGGAAGTAAGCTTCGAAGAGTTGGCCAGCGCGACGGCGCAAGCGTAAGCAGCGTCGGAAAGGCGTGCAGGGCCGTCGGGGTGACGGGCCGGCACGCCTTTTTTGCGTTTGTGCAGGATCGACGTTTTCGGCGCCGGGTTTGCAAGTCATTGCAAGTCACCGTGTTTGGCCTTATCCAAGGATGTTGCTTGTCGTTCAGTATCCCTATTCCGAACAAGGAAATTGCATGACCTATCGCGCTCAATTACTGGACTCGCTCGCGTCAAACGCGCCGCATGATTTCGAAACCAAGGCGCTGGGTCTGGTGCCGATGGTTGTCGAAACTAGCGGCCGCGGCGAACGTGCCTATGACATCTACTCGCGCCTGCTGAAAGAACGTGTCGTGTTCCTGGTCGGGGAAGTGAACGACCAGACGGCCAACCTGGTTGTCGCGCAGTTGCTGTTCCTCGAAAGCGAAAATCCTGACAAGGACATCAGCCTGTACATCAACAGCCCGGGCGGTTCGGTATCGGCTGGCATGGCGATCTACGACACCATGCAGTTCGTGAAGCCCGACGTCGCCACGCTGTGCATGGGCCTCGCCGCAAGCATGGGCGCTTTCCTGTTGGCAGCAGGCGCCAAGGGCAAGCGCGTGGCGCTCCCGAATGCACGCGTGATGATTCACCAGCCGCTTGGCGGCGCGCGTGGGCAGGCATCGGATATCGAAATTCAGGCGCGGGAAATCCTGTACCTGAAGGAACGTCTGAATCAGTTGCTGTCGCACCATACCGGCCAGCCGGTGGAGCGTCTCGCGCGCGACACCGACCGCGACAATTTCATGTCGGGCGATGACGCGCAGGCTTACGGTCTTGTCGACCAGGTTCTTCACAAGCGTCCCTGAGTTGTAACGCGCCGGACTCGGGAATGACCGGTCCAGCCGACTGTTTCATTAAGTAGGCGTTGCGGATCAGTGCTGTGCAGCGGTCTGATTCGCAGCGGCAACGCAGCAAGGAAGCCCGGCACACCATGCTGGAGCCGACGCGCGAAATGGCGTTAAAGCACACGCCACACACGCTTTCACCTGGTGCACGTGCCGTTTCTGCGCGGGTGAATTGAGCGGCGTATTATGTAATCGAGTGTCCGGAGGCTCACACATCCATGGCGGACAAGAAAGGTTCGAACAGCGAAAAGCTGTTGTATTGCTCGTTCTGCGGCAAGAGCCAGCACGAGGTCAAGAAGCTGATTGCCGGTCCTTCCGTATTCATCTGCGATGAATGCATCGACTTGTGCAACGAAATCATTCGCGACGAGGCAGCGGGCGCGGCGGAAGAGGCCGGCCTGACGAAATCAGATTTGCCGAGTCCGCAGGAAATCAGCGAAATCCTGAACCAGTACGTGATCGGTCAGGACCGCGCGAAGCGCATTCTTGCTGTGGCGGTCTATAACCACTACAAGCGTCTTAAGCATCTCGAGAAGAAAGACGATATCGAGTTGTCAAAGAGCAACATTCTGCTGATCGGACCCACGGGTTCGGGCAAGACGCTGCTCGCGCAAACGCTCGCGCGCATGCTGAACGTTCCGTTCGTTATCGCAGACGCAACCACGCTCACGGAAGCGGGTTATGTCGGCGAGGACGTCGAGAACATTATTCAGAAGCTGCTGCAGAACTGTAACTATGAAGTCGACAAGGCCCAGCGCGGGATTGTCTACATCGACGAAATCGACAAGATCAGCCGCAAGTCGGACAACCCGTCCATCACGCGCGACGTGTCGGGCGAAGGCGTCCAGCAAGCGCTGCTGAAGCTTGTTGAAGGCACGATGGCTTCAGTGCCGCCACAGGGCGGGCGCAAGCACCCGAACCAGGACTTCATCCAGGTCGACACCACCAACATCCTGTTTATTTGCGGCGGCGCGTTCGATGGCCTGGAAAAGGTCATTATCGACCGCACGGAAAAGACAGGCATCGGGTTTGGTGCTAGCGTAAAGAGCAAGGTTGATCGCGACGCGGGCGAAGTGCTGCGCGAAGTGGAACCGGAAGATCTGATCAAGTTTGGTTTGATTCCTGAGCTGATCGGCCGTTTGCCGGTGGTCGCCACGCTCGGCAAGCTGGACGAAGATGCGCTGATCAAGATCTTGACCGAGCCGAAGAACGCGCTGGTGAAGCAGTATCACAAGCTGTTCAACATGGAACGGGTGGATCTGGAGATTCGTCCCGCCGCGTTGCAGGCGATTGCGCTCAAGGCAATCCGCCGCAAGACGGGCGCGCGTGGTTTGCGCTCCATTCTGGAACAGGCGTTGCTGGATGTGATGTACGAGTTGCCGACCATGAAGGGCGTAAGCAAGGTTATCGTGGACGACAACACAATCGACGGCGACGGCAAGCCGCTGTTGATTTATGAGGATACACCGAAGGTAGCAGGTTCTAACTAAAGTTGGGCTGTGTGTCGGCGAAAAGCCGTTCATGGCAACGTGAACGGCTTTTTGTTTATTTTTCGGATATCTTGTGGACGTTACTGACACGTTACTGAGGCGAATTTTTTCGATTCACTGATCTTTTCCCACACGCTTAAGGCTTGCAATCCATTTTGACGGCCTTATTTACGACTGAACTGATTCCACTACTGGGGAAATGAAAATGTCAGGAACCCAACTCCTCC
>Ga0153932_1000124_pt1 | contig 38680 bp, 31 predicted proteins | sample TSNJ016MetaG_FD_102273 | JGI IMG/M metagenome (GOLD analysis project Ga0153932, IMG submission 102273) | Attine ant fungus gardens microbial communities from New Jersey, USA - TSNJ016 MetaG | ecosystem: Host-associated > Fungi > Mycelium > Unclassified | place: USA: New Jersey, Wharton State...
AGCGCTTCCTTCTTGCTCATGCGTTCCGTTTCACCGGCTTCCAGCGCTGCTTCCATGTCCTTCAGGCGCTTGATCGATACCTTCAGCGTCTTGAAGTTGGTCAGCATGCCGCCGAGCCAGCGTGCGTTCACGAACGGCATGCCGGCGCGTTGCGCCTCTTCTGCCACCGTGTCACGCGACTGACGCTTCGTGCCGACGAACAGGATCGTGCCGCGATTTGCCGCCAGTTGACGCACGTACTTCAGCGCGTCGTTGTACATCGGCAGCGTTTTTTCAAGGTTGATAATGTGAATCTTGTTGCGATGACCGAAAATGAACGGAGCCATCTTCGGATTCCAGAAGCGCGTTTGGTGACCGAAGTGGACACCGGCTTCCAGCATTTGACGCATTGTTACTGCCATGAGAGTTCTCCGCGAGGGTTGGGTCTTAAGCCGGCTGCCGCATCGGGCGCCTCGTGTTTCTTAGCTTTTCGAGGCGTCGGACACCCTGGGTGCGCCGGCTTGCGATTCAAGTCCGATCTCTTCTTGATGGGCTTTTCGCCGGCTTGCCCGGAAACCGGGGTTTCTGGAAAAAGGCACTGAAAAGACGATTGCAAAGTGGATGCAGACTTAGCCAGCGAGTATATCACGCACCAATGTCGCGTTTCAAGCTGCCTGACGAGCCGCAAGGAGTCGTTCCGAACTGCGTTTTCCGGGTGCGCCAAAGCCGCCGGTGCCGCGCCGGGCGGCGCTTTTGGCGCAAACCTCACTGGTTTTCCGCTGCGGCGTGCCGCCTAAGGTGCGATAATGCGCGATTGGCGTTTCAAGCCGCTTACACGCATTTTCGATACAAGTCATGTCCATCACGCTGAAAAACGATCACGATATTGCGCAAATGCGCATCGCCTGCCGGCTCGCGAGCGAGGTACTCGATTTCATCACGCCCCACATTGTCGCGGGCGTAACGACCGGCGAACTGGACCGCCTTTGCCACGAATACATGGCGAAGGAACAGGGCACCGTGCCCGCGCCCCTGAATTACCAGCCGCCGGGCTATCCGCCCTACCCCAAGGCCACCTGCATTTCCGTCAACGACGTGATCTGCCACGGCATTCCCGGCGACAAGGCGTTGAAGAACGGCGACGCGCTGAATATCGACATCACGGTGATCAAGGACGGTTATTTCGGCGATACCAGCCGCATGTTCCTGGTCGGCGAAGGTTCCATCCTGGCCAGGCGGCTGGTGCAGACCACCTTCGACTGCATGTGGCTTGGCATCGACCAGATCAAGGCGGGCGCGCATCTGGGCGATATCGGCTACGCCATCCAGAAACATGCCGAAGCACAAGGTTACAGCGTGGTGCGCGAATATTGCGGTCACGGCGTGGGCAAGGTGTTCCACGAAGACCCGCAAGTGCTGCATTACGGCCGCCCGGGTACGGGCATCGAACTGCAGGCCGGGATGATCTTTACCGTCGAACCCATGATCAACGCCGGTCGCCGCGATATCCGCACCATGCCTGATCAGTGGACCGTGAAGACCCGCGACCGCAGCTTGTCGGCGCAATGGGAGCATACGGTGCTGGTGACGCCGACGGGTTATGAAGTGCTGACCGTGTCGGCCGGAACGCAGGCACCTTCCGAGCTGATCGCCGCGACGGCTTGATTGATCGGAAGCACCCCGCGAGAGACCCGGTATCTCGCGCAACTGTTCGGGCACGGCCCGGCGCATTGAAAGACGGCGAGCGCAGCGTTTCGTCGAATATAACGTTCTTCCACTGACCTCACGATCCGCCTGCCCATGAGCGTACCTGCCGACGCCCCGCCTATTGTCGATTCGCTGAAAGCCTCGTACAAGACAGCGAAAGCCGCGCTGCTCGAGCGCTTCAAGAGCGCGACCAATGTCGATGGCCTGATGCATGCCCTCGCCCGCGCCACCGACGACGCCCTCAAGGGCGCGTGGGACGCGTGCGAGATGCCGGCATCGGCGGCGTTGCTGGCGGTCGGCGGTTACGGGCGCGGCGAGCTCGCGCCGTATTCGGACATCGATATCCTCGTCCTGCTGCCCGATCACGAAACGCCCGATCAGGTGGAAACGCTTGGTGCACGTATCGAAAAGCTGATCGGCATGGCGTGGGATCTCGGGCTCGAGATTGGCAGCAGCGTGCGCTCGGTGTCGCAGTGCATCCACGAAGCGAGCAACGACATCACCATCCGGACGTCGCTGCTCGAAGCGCGCCGGATCGTGGGCAACGAGAAACTGGTCGATGCCTTCGAAGCGCGCTACCAGCAGACGCTCGATCCGCGTGCGTTTTTCCAGGCGAAGGTGCTGGAAATGCGCCAGCGCCACGCAAAATACCAGGACACGCCGTATAGCCTCGAGCCGAACATCAAGGAAAGCCCCGGCGGCTTGCGAGACCTGCAACTGATCCTGTGGATTTCGCGTGCGGCGGGTTTTGGCAGCAGTTGGCGCGAACTCGATTCACGCGGGCTCATCACCGAGCGTGAAGCGAGTGAGCTCAGGCGCAACGAAGGTTTCCTGAAGACGCTGCGAGCGCGGTTGCACGTGATTGCGAAGCGCCGGCAGGACATTCTCGTATTCGATCTGCAAACCGCGCTCGCGGAAAGCCTGGGTTACAAGGCGACATCGTCCAAACGCGCCAGCGAACAGCTCATGCGCCGCTATTACTGGGCCGCGAAAGCCGTGACGCAGCTCGCAACCATCCTGATCCAGAACGTGGAAGCGCAACTGTTTCCATCGACGAGCGGCGTGACGCGCGTGTTGAACGAGCGCTTCGTCGAGAAGCAGGGAATGCTCGAAATTGCCAGCGACGATGTCTTCGAGCGTCAGCCGAACGCTATTCTCGAAGCCTTCCTGCTGTATGAGCAAACGCGCGGGGTGAAGGGGTTATCGGCGAGGACGTTGCGCGCGATCTACAACGCACGCGACCTGATGGACCGCGACTGGCGCCGCGACCCGGAAAACCGGCGCCTGTTCATGGCGATCCTGCAGGCGCCCGAAGGCATCACGCACGCGCTCAGGCTGATGAACCAGACAAGCGTGCTCGGCCGATATCTGCTGAATTTCCGGCGCATTGTCGGGCAGATGCAGCATGACCTGTATCACGTCTACACCGTCGACCAGCACATCCTGATGGTGTTGCGCAATATCCGCCGTTTCGCGATGGCCGAACACGCGCACGAGTATCCGTTCTGCACGCAGTTGATGGGCAATTTCGAACGCTCGTGGGTGCTCTACGTGGCGGCGCTGTTCCATGACATTGCGAAGGGCCGCGGCGGCGATCACTCCACGCTCGGCATGGTCGATGCCCGGCGTTTTTGCCGCGATCACAACATGAATGCCGACGACAGCGACCTGGTCGTATGGCTCGTCGAACAGCACCTGACGATGAGCCAGGTCGCTCAGAAGCAGGACACGAGCGATCCGGAAGTCATCAAGCGGTTTGCAACGATGGTGCAGACCGAGCGCCGGCTGAGCGCGCTGTATTTGCTGACCGTCGCCGATATCCGCGGCACGAGCCCCAAGGTCTGGAACGCATGGAAAGGCAAGCTGCTCGAGGATCTGTACCGGGCCACCCGTGCCGTGCTTGGCGGCGCCGAAATGCACGCGCACTCGGAACTCAAGTCGCGCCAGGAAGACGCGCTTGCGCTGCTGCGCCTTGAAACGGTGCCGGAGAACGCTGAAAAAGCGTTGTGGGACAAGCTGGATGTCGGCTATTTCCTGCGCCATGACGCTGCCGATATCGCCTGGCAGACCCGCGTGCTTTACAAGCACGTCGAGAGTGAAAAGCCGATCGTGCGGGCGCGCCCATCGCCGATCGGCGCGGCGCTTCAAGTGCTCGTGTACGTGAAGGACCGGCCGGACCTGTTTGCCGGCATCTGCGCTTATTTCGACAAAAACGGCCTGTCCGTCCTCGATGCACGCATTACAACGACCCGCCACGGTTATGCGCTCGACAATTTTCTGGTCGCGCATCCGGACCATGACGGGCATTATCGCGACATTGCCAACCTCGTCGAACAGCAGTTGAGCATGTTGCTCACCGCCGAGGGCATCTTGCCGGAACCGTCGAAGGGACGGGTTTCCCGGCTGGTGCGCACTTTCCCGATCACACCGCGCGTGGATTTGCGTCCCGACGAACGTGGTCAGTATTACATCCTGTCCGTGTCGGCCAACGACCGGCAGGGCCTCCTTTATTCGATCGCGCGGGTTCTCGCCCAGCACCGGATCGGCGTCCATGCGGCGCGGATCAACACGCTTGGCGAACGTGTGGAAGACGTGTTCCTGCTCGACGGCAAAACCCTATCCGACAACCGGACGCAAATCCAGGTCGAAACCGAGCTGCTGCGCGCGATCGCAGCCTGAGAATCTATGCGCGTCAAACTGACAGCGAAACATCCGCGACCGGCATCGCCGGCGCGTTCCCCCGTTCGTACCGGCAGCGTTGCCGGACGGAAAAAACCGCCTCGGACAGAGGGGCCGGCTGGAGATCGGCCGGTAAGGGTCGATCAGGCGGGAGATCGCCCGGCTACTCCGCGTGGCGATGCACCTCGTGGCGATCGCGGGCCTAGACCTTCGTTTGGGGATCGTGGCGCACCGCGTGGTGACCGTCCTTCGGGCGATGGCGAACGTCGTCCGTTCCCACCGCGCGGCGATGCACCTCGTGGTGATCGCGGGCCTAGACCTTCGTTTGGGGATCGTGGGGCACCGCGTGGTGACCGTCCTTCGGGCGATGGCGAACGCCGTCCGTTCGCGCCGCGTGGCGATGCACCCCGCGGTGATCGTGGACCACGTCCGTCATTCGGCGATCGTGGCGCACCACGTGGCGACCGTCCTTCGGGCGATGGCGAACGTCGTCCGTTCCCACCTCGTGGCGATGCACCGCGTGGCGATCGCGGCCCACGCCCTTCGTTTGGGGATCGTGGCGCACCGCGTGGTGACCGTCCTTCAGGCGATGGCGAACGCCGTCCGTTTGCGCCGCGTGGCGATGCACCCCGCGGTGATCGTGGACCACGTCCGTCATTCGGCGATCGCGGCGCTCCGCGTGGTGACCGTCCTTCGGGCGATGGCGAACGCCGTCCGTTTGTGCCGCGCGGCGATGCACCCCGCGGTGATCGCGGGCCGCGTCCTTCGTTTGGAGATCGTGGCGCACCACGTGGTGACCGTCCTTCGGGCGATGGCGAACGCCGTCCCTTCACGCCGCGTGGCGATGCACCTCGTGGTGATCGTGGGCCACGTCCGTCATTCGGCGATCGCGGCGCTCCGCGTGGTGACCGTCCTTCGGGGAACGGTGAACGCCGTCCCTTCAGCCCGCGTGACGACGCGCCCCGTGGCGCAAGCAGCGATCGTACGCCCCGCCCGTCATTCAACGATCGCGGCGCACCGCGTGGTCCGAGTGCCGACCGAGGCCCCCGCCCATCATTTGGCGACCGCGGCGCGCCGCGCGGCGATCGCCCGACTGGTGACGGCGAACGCCGCCCGTTCAAGCCCCGTGAAGATTCCCGCGGCCCGGCAAGCGATCGCGCGCCGCGCCCGTCGTTCAGTGACACCGGCGCACCTCGCCGCGAGCGCAACCACGCGCACGATGGCAGCCCGCGTCTGGCCTCCTTCGATCGCCAGCGTCCGCCAGGCGATCGTCCCTACGCAAAACGCGAGGCATCGCCGGAACGCTTCGGTGACGAGCGCAAGCCCCCACGCAAACCAGCGGCCAAACCCTCTAAACCCCGCGATGCAGACGCGCCGCCCTCACCGGCCCGCATCGTGCGCGAAGGTGAAGACGGGCTCGTGCGTTTGTCGAAAGTGATGTCGGAACTCGGCCTCTGTTCGCGCCGGGAAGCCGATGAGTGGATCGAAAAAGGCTGGGTGCTGGTAGACGGCGTGGTCACCGATACGCTTGGCACCAAGATCCGTCCCGATCAGAACATCGAGATCGCTCAGGCCGCGCATGCCGCACAAATGCAACAGGTGACGATCCTGATCCACAAGCCGGTCGGCTATGTTTCGGGTCAGGCGGAAGACGGGTATCAGCCGGCGGTCACGCTGGTCAACCCTTCGAACCATTGGGCCGATGACCAATCCGGCATCCGCTTTTCACCCACGCATCTGCGCACGCTGGCGCCTGCGGGACGTCTGGATATCGACTCGACAGGTCTGCTCGTGCTCACGCAGGATGGCCGCGTGGCGAAGCAGTTGATCGGCGGACATTCGGATGTCGACAAGGAATATCTCGTGCGCGTGAAATTCGGCGAGCATGAACTCGATATCGAATCGCACTTTCCACCGGAAAGTCTCGCGCTCTTGCGCCACGGCCTCGCACTTGACAACGTGCCGCTCAAGACCGCCCAGGTCAGCTGGCAAAACGGAGAGCAGCTGCGCTTCGTGTTGCGCGAAGGCAAAAAGCGCCAGATTCGCCGGATGTGCGAGTTGGTCGGCCTGGAAGTGGTTGGGCTGAAGCGAATCCGGATGGGCCACGTGACCTTGGGTGCGCTGCCGCCGGGACAATGGCGTTACCTCGGCGCAGACGAAAGCTTCTGATCTGATAGATAACGTCGCGAAAAAACGACGGAATCCGCACAAATCGATGTGAACAGCACCCGCTGATCACATCGATTTTTTTTGGTCAATATTTTGGTTAAAGAAAATATGACTGATGACCGTTAGGCAGGTACACGTGCAATTTACCGCTCCGCCGCGCGTGAGCCTCGCAAAGCCACTGGAGAATTGCCATGTCCGTTGAGATCATTGTTCGCGAAACAAAAACCGGCCTCGAAATCATCAGCGGCCGACGCCGCCTCGACGCACTGCTCGCGTTGCGCGACGAAGTCGTGGTAATGAGCCCGGGCATTGGCGAAGTCGTCATTGCGCGTTTGCCGGATGGGCGCTTGCAGGCATCGGCAAATCCGGAACATATCAAGCTGTTTCGTCAGCCGGAGATGGCTTCGGGCAATAAGAGTTTTGCCTGAAACCCGTCGGCAGCCCGTCGATTCAAGGCAATTCCACGGGCTGCCGTGACGACTTTCAGTCGTCGCTCTTCGGATCCAGCCCGGGGAACAGCACCTCGGTGAAACCGAACTTCGAGAAGTCCGTCACGCGCATCGGATAAAGCTTGCCGATCAGGTGATCACATTCGTGCTGCACGACACGCGCGTGAAAGCCCTCGGCAAGCCGCTCGATAGCCGTGCCGTACTGATCAAAACCCTGATAGCGGATCATGGAATACCGCTGCACGGCGCCGCGCAACCCGGGCACCGACAAACACCCTTCCCACCCTTCTTCCATGTCGTGCGACACAGGCGTGATGATCGGATTGATCAACACCGTCTCTGGCACCGGTTGCGCGTCCGGATAACGCTCGTTGTGAGCGAAGCCGAAAATCACCACCTGCAGGTCCACGCCGATCTGCGGCGCCGCAAGCCCGGCGCCGTTCGCATGACGCATGGTGTCGAACATGTCCTCCACCAGGGCGTGCAGTTCGGGCGTATCGAAATGATCCACCGGCTCGGCGATACGCAACAAACGCGGATCGCCCATCTTGAGGATTTCGCGAATCATGGTGTTTCTCCCTCCAAAAGCTTGCGCATACCATCTTCGTCGAGTACCGGAACGCCGAGTTCCTCGGCCTTCACGAGCTTGCTGCCCGCCTCCGCTCCAGCCACCACGTAATCCGTTTTCTTCGATACCGAGCCTGCCACCTTCGCGCCCGCAGCCTCGAGCATTTCCTTGGCGTCCTCGCGCGAAAGCGTAGGCAGCGTACCGGTCAGCACGACCGTCTTGCCGGCGAGCACACCTTGCGGCGCCTTGGGCGCCGGCGGCCCTTCGGGCCATGTGACGTTGCCCGGCGCGCGCAATTGCTCGATCACCATCTGGTTGTGCTCTTCGCTGAAAAAATTGTGCAGCGATTCGGCCACGACCGGACCCACGTCGTTCACTTCGAGCAATTCTTCGACGCTTGCCGCCATGATCGGATCGAGCGAACCAAAATGCTTGGCGAGATCCTTCGCGGTGGACTCGCCCACGTGCCGAATACCCAGCGCATAGAGAAACCGCGGCAAGGTGGTGTGCTTGGCCTTGCCGATGGAATCGAATAGATTCTGGGCAGATTTGTCGGCGAACCGGTCCAGCGCCGCGAGCTTCGCGACGCCCAGATTGAACAGATCGGCCGGCGTGCGCACAATGTTCTGTTCGACCAGTTGGTCGATGATCTTCTCACCCAGTCCGTCGATATCCAGCGCGCGCCGCTGCGCGAAATGCCACAGCGCCTGCTTGCGTTGGGCGGGACAGATCAGGCCACCGGTACAACGGGCGATGGCTTCGTCGGGCAGCCGTTCGATTTTCGAACCGCACACCGGACACGCGGTCGGCATCACGAACTCGCGCGCGTCGTCGGGACGACGATCCAGGATCGCGCCGACAACTTCGGGAATCACGTCGCCGGCACGTCGCACGATCACCGTATCGCCAATACGAATGTCCTTGCGCCGTACTTCGTCTTCGTTGTGCAAGGTCGCGTTCGTCACGGTCGCGCCGCCGACGAACACCGGCGTCAACCGCGCGACCGGTGTGATTGCGCCGGTCCGCCCGACCTGCACGTCGATGGCCAGCAACTGCGTCAGCGCTTCCTGCGCCGGAAACTTGTGTGCAAGCGCGAAGCGCGGTGCACGCGAGACAAATCCCAGCTTGTCCTGTTCGTCGCGCTGATTGACCTTATAAACCACGCCGTCGATGTCATACGGCAAACCATCGCGCTTCTCGCCGGTCCTGTGGAAAAAAGCGAGCAACCCGTCCGCGCCCTTCACGACACCGCGCTCCGCGTTCACCGGCAGGCCCATTTGCTTGTACCAGTCGAGCAGCGCCGAGTGCGACGGCGGCATTTCCGCGCCTTCCAGCACACCGATCCCATACGCAAAAAAAGACAGCTTCCGCTGCGCGGTCATCTTCGAATCGAGCTGCCGTAGACCGCCTGCAGCCGCATTGCGCGGGTTGGCGAATTCACGTTGTTCCGCCTCGCGCTGCCGGGCGTTCAGCCGCTCAAAGTCACGCTTGAACATCAGCACTTCGCCGCGGACGTCGAGCCGCTGCGGGATGTTCTTGCCTTTGAGTTTCAACGGAATTGAATGAATGGTGCGGACGTTTTCCGTCACTTCTTCGCCCGTCGCGCCGTCACCGCGCGTCGACGCCTGGACGAACACGCCGTCGTCATACCGCAGCGAAATGGCGAGGCCGTCGAATTTCAGCTCGCACGCATATTCCACGGGCGTATGGCCGAGTGCGTCAGCGACGCGTTTGTCGAATGCAACGATATCTTCGTCGGCAAAGCCGTTGTTCAGCGACAGCATGGGCACGTCGTGCGTGACCGGCTGGAAACCTGTCGCGACCTGACCGCCGACCCGCAACGTGGGCGAATCCGGCGTGATCAGGTCAGGTTGCGCCGCCTCGATCTGCTGTAGTTCCTTGAACAGAATGTCGTATTCGGCGTCAGGCAGCTCCGGCTGGTCGAGAACGTAATACGCGTAGTTCGCACGCTCGAGTTCCGCGCGCAGCCACTCGGCGCGCTCGGCCGGACGGTCGGCGCCCGGAATGGGCGTAGCTGGAACAGCGGGCTCTGCTTTTTCTGCTTTGGCAGCGGCTTTCGGTTTGGCGGACATGCGGCAGGACGGGCTGAGAAGTTGGAAGAAACCGACCTGTCGATTGTCTCAGAGAACGGCTGATCGTGGCATCGGCCGAATGGCCGATGCCTCCGAAATTGATTCGGCAATGCCGCGCCGCTGCGGTAAGCTTTATTGGCTGAACAAGCGCCGCGTGGCGGGCGAGCCCGCGGGAATGCCGGCTTGCTCAAGCTTCGCGTAGAGCGTCATCAACTGTTTTTCGATGGCGAGCAGCGAGCTTTCCGGCAGCGGCCGGCGCTGATCGTCCACCACCCTTGCGCCAATGCGCTCGGACAGCGATTTTGCGTAGTCGCACATGAGGCGAAACGGCAGGATGTCTTCGTCGGCGACCGGCACGTCCAGCACCAGCGTGATCATCTGGCCGCCCTTGTAGGTCAGGTCGTCGCGCAGGAAGTTGGTATCGCCGAAAAGCAGCATGAAAACCGGGTTCTGGCGTGCGTCGAGCTTGACGAAGCGCGTGCCGTCGCGTGAAAGCAGCAAGCCGTCCTGCGACGCCACCGCCTGCACGTAGTTGGCCGACCAGGGCGCGCCGTCAGAGAGAATATTGATGGACAACTGAGCGTCGCATTGGGCCGCGAACGCGTCGAGCTCACGCGCCATTCCGACTGTTTCGAGCATGTCGGGGAATTCGGGCGAACCGTCGATTCCGTCGGCGAAACGCTGTACGCCCGTCACGAACTCGGAAAACTCGAGTTCATTCAGCGGGCCGCCGCGATTGGCAAGCTGGGCCGCTGCACGCAATTCCTCGTAGCGCGCGCCGTTCTTGAGCAATTCCCACGTCGTGCCGCCTTCCGGCTTGCCTTCGATGTGTACCGGTTTCGCGCCCGCGCGCCGCAGCTTCTGTGCGCTCGGAATCAGCTTGTCGCCGGCAATGGGTGCGACAAGGCGAATTGGCACAACGCAATCGATCCGGCGATCCACGATAGCCGGCGGCGCCGAAGAAATGGTGGTCGCGGCCGGCAGCACCGGTTCGTCGTCATCGGCAATGATGGAGGGCGAATCCGGTTCCTCGAAGTCGCCATTCACCGAAGTCGATTCGGCCTGGATATCCACTGCCGTGTCCGCCGGCGCAACCGTGGACAGCGGCCCGGTGCCGCCGAAACTCGGTTCCACGCGTGAGTCCGGCGTGTCGGTTCTGTCAGCCTCGCCGATTGCGGGCTCGCGCCGTACCGGGCGCGTCGGTTCAATGAACGGCTGCTCGTCCTCCGTATCCTGCCGGGCGAGCGATTCCGCCGCTTCCTCAGGCATTGGACGGGGCATCTTGCGGCGCACTTTTGCGCCCTGCCACGCGTTGTAGACCACCACGCCGCCCACCACCACGGCTCCTGCCCCGATCAACCCGAGTGTCAACTCGTCCATGCACGCTCCGTCATACTTTCTGTTTGCGCTGTTTCATGCCGAGCGGCGCCCTTTAAGCTGCCGCTACCCGTGTCCAGCGCTTGTATTGAATTACGCCCCGCGATCTGCGCCGCATCGGGATTCACAAATCGAACCCCGTTCGCCACTCCGCGCCTGACGCGCCAGAACCGGCCTCCCGGCCCGGTTCTTCACTCTGTTTTGATCGCCGGAAGTGCATCAATCCGCGCTCCGGCGAAACGTTCATGCATTCTGGGCGAAACCCGCCGCAGATTCCATATCCACGGCAACAATCCGCGATACACCCTGTTCCTGCATCGTCACGCCGATCAGTTGCTGCGCCATTTCCATTGCGATCTTGTTGTGCGAGATGAAGAGGAACTGCGTCTTCTCCGACATCGCCCGGACGAGGTTCGCGAAGCGTTCCGTGTTGGCATCGTCGAGTGGCGCATCGACTTCGTCCAGCAAGCAGAACGGCGCCGGATTCAACTGGAACATGGCGAACACGAGCGCGGTCGCCGTCAGCGCCTTTTCACCGCCCGAAAGCAGGTGGATGGTCGAATTCTTCTTGCCGGGCGGCTGTGCGAGAACCTGCACGCCGGCATCGAGAATTTCATCGCCCGTCATGACGAGCTTCGCCTGACCGCCACCGAAGAGACGCGGGAACAGCTCGCCGAAATGACGGTTGACCTCGTCGAACGTGCCTTGCAACAATGAGCGCGTTTCCTGGTCGATCTTGTGGATCGCGTCTTCCAGCGTGCCGATGGCGTCGTTCAGATCCGCCGATTGCGAATCGAGGAACGACTTGCGCTCGCTCGCCGCCGCGAGTTCGTCGAGCGCCGCCATGTTGACCGCGCCAAGCGCCGCGATCGCGTTATTCAGACGCGTGACTTCGCCTTGCAGGTACGAAGGCTTCATGTCCGGCGTGAGCTTGGCCTGCAGATCGGCTTCGTCCACGCCGGCGGCCGCCAGTTGCTCGACGAACTGCTCGCCGCTGATGCGCGCGGCCTGCTCTTTCAACTGCAACTCGCTGATCTTGTCGCGCAGCGGCTGCAACGAACGCTCGGCGATCAGCCGAAGCTCGTCTGCCTGACGTAGACGCGCGGTGAGATCGTCCAGTTCGATACGCGTTGACTGCAGCGCCTCTTCCCTGGCCGCGCGCAATTCGAGCGCGTCTTGCAAGCCGGTGTGCGCCGTTTGCTCGTTGATGGTTTCGAGCTCGGCACGCGCATCTTCGAGGGCGCCTGCAACACGTTCGCTCTGCTCTTTCGCTGTTTCGATATTGCGCCGATATTCCTCGATCTTCGCCGCGAGCCCGCGCGCCGCGAAGCTGGCGTCGGTAGCCGCGCGCTCCAGATCGCGCGCTTCCTGACGGGCGTTGGTCAACGCTTCGTCGAGTGCTTCAAACGCGAGCTGGTTGTCTTCGAAACGCGCCTGCAATTCAGCAAGCTCGCCGTCATGGCGCTCGAAGTTCGCTTCCGATTCGGCGCGCAAGGCGCGTTGTTCATCGATCTGCGCCGTGATTTCTGCGAGTTCTTCACGGATTTGCGTGCTGCGCTGCATGTAGCGATCGTGCGCCTGCGTGAGCTTCAGCACGTCCATTTGCAGCGCGTGCACGCGCTGGGTCGCGCGTTCAGCGGCCGAACGTGCGTCGCCGAGCGCCCCCGATGCCTGCGTGTGCGCCGCTTCCGCGCGAACGGCGGCGGCTTTGGCTTCGTCAGCGAGCAGCGCCTGGGCGCGGACCTGCTTCGTCAGGTTTTCGATTTCGTGCTGGCGTGCGAGCATGCCGGCCTGCTCGGAGTCGGCCGCGTAAAGCTGCACGCCGACCCGCGTTACCACGTGCCCGGCCTTCACCACGAACGCGCCGCCATCGGGCAATTGAGCGCGCGTGGAAAGCGCCTGGGCGATGTCATCGGCGACGAACATCTGGGCCAGCCAGTCGGTCAGCACGGCCCGCAAACCCGCGTCGTCAATACGGATCAGCGCCAGGAGCGGCCGCAAACCCGCGGGCGTTTCCTGCGCTCGGCCGGCATTCGGCGGCGCGTAGAACGCGAGCTTGGCCGGCGGCGCGTCGGTGGCGAACGCCTTCACCCAATCGAGATTCGACACTTCCAGCGCCGCGATCCGTTCCCGCAGCACCGATTCCAGCGCCGTTTCCCAGCCGGCCTCTACATGCAGCTTCTTCCACAGCCGCGGCAGCGAACCGAGCTCGTGCTTGTCGAGCCACGGCTGGATCTTGCCCTCGGTCTGGACGTTTTCCTGCAACTGCCTGAGCGCCGCGAGCCGCGCTTCTAGCTGGTGAATCTGGGCGCTTTCGGCTTGCACTTTCTCCTGCGCGGCACGCCGTTCACCGTCCAGACGCGGGACTGTGTCCTGTGCATCGGCGAGACGCGCTTGGGCTTCTGCGAGGATTTCCTCGTGCTCGGCCATTTGCATGCGCAACTCTTCGAGCTGCGCTTCGTCGGGCGCATCCAGACCGCCCGCTTCGCTTTTCAGGCGTTCGTGGCGCTGCTGCAATTGCTGCAGTTGCTGGTCGGCATTGCGCTGATGCGCGGCCTCCAGCTTCAACGCCTGCTCCGTGCGCGCGATGGTCGCGCGTTCGTCGTTCAATCCGGTCTGTGCGTCGCGAAAACGCGCTTCGAGCGCAGGCAATTCGTCCTGTTTCGCAGCCGCCGTTTCCTGCGCGATGGCCGCCTTTTCCTCGCCGACAGCCAGTGCTTCTTCAGCGTCGTCGATCTCGCCACGCGCTTTCCCGGCCTGCATCTGCCATTGCTCGCGCTGCGCGGTCAACGCGGCGATCTGCGCTTGCACGCGATTACGCGATTCGACGATAAAGCGGATTTCCGCCTCGAGCTTGCTGACTTCGGAATTCGCTTCGTAGAGCGCGCCCTGAGCGCCTTGCATGGCGTCGCTTGCACTGTAGTGAGCCACGCGCAGCGTTTCAAGTTGTGCTTCGACTTCGCGCAGCTTCGCGGTTTGCGATTCGAGTTCGATCTGCGCGTCGCTGATTGCACGCTGCTGACGCTCGGACTCGTTGCCCGCCTCGTTCTTGCGCAAAAGCCACAAGAGCCGCTGCTTTTCCTCGCCATCGGCCTGCAAGGTCTTGTATTTCGTCGCGACGATTGCCTGCGCTTCGAGCTTCTCGAGATTCGCGCTCAGCTCGCGCACGATATCTTCCACGCGGGTCAGGTTTTCGCGGGTGTCGTGCAAGCGGTTTTCGGTCTCGCGCCGGCGCTCCTTGTACTTCGATACCCCCGCGGCCTCTTCCAGGAACACGCGCAGTTCTTCGGGCTTCGCCTCGATGATCCGCGCAATCATGCCCTGCCCGATGATCGCGTACGCACGCGGCCCAAGGCCCGTACCCAGGAAAATGTCCTGGATATCGCGGCGGCGGGCGGGCAGGTTGTTGATGTAGTAGCTGGAGGTGCCGTCGCGCGTGAGTACCCGCTTGACGGCGATTTCGGCGTAGGTGCCCCACTGCCCGGCGGCGCGGCCGTCGGCGTTATCGAAGATCAGTTCGACGCTGGCCCGGCTGCCCGGCTTGCGTGCGGTGGACCCGTTGAAGATCACGTCCTGCATCGACTCGCCGCGCAGCTCGGAGGCGCGCGATTCGCCGAGCACCCAGCGCACGGCGTCGATGATGTTGGACTTGCCGCAGCCATTCGGGCCAACCACGCCGACAAGCTGGCCTGGGACCTGGAAATGGGTGGGATCGACGAAGGACTTGAAGCCAGCGAGTTTTATCGAGGTCAGACGCACGGCGATATCGCTGATTGAAATGAATGCTGGAAACGGGCCGGCGAACCTCGTGTGCACGCATGTCCGTGCAGCGGGAGGCGTAAGACGCCGGTCGAAAACGCTCGGGCGGCGCGGGCTGGACCCTTGATCAAGACACTGCCCGGCGAACGATGACAATCATACCATCGCGCGGAATGATTTCTTTTCGCTCAAGGCGGACGCTTTGTGTATGTCTTTTATCGGCAATCGACCAGGCAGGTCAGCGGGCGTTCTTCTAGTCCGAATGGCCCCGCCATTGAAGTTGCAGGGCCGCCGGGAAAGCGCCCCGGGATATAATCGCAGCCTTGTCGTCTCACTGTCAGCCGCGACCTGACGCATGAACCCCAGGGCATCGACCAAGCCGTGAATCCACTTCTCCAGAAACTTCAGCCGTATCCGTTCGAAAAGCTGCGCGCGCTGTTCAAGGGCGTCACGCCGCGGGCGGATTTCTCACCGGTCAGCTTTGGCATCGGCGAGCCGAAACACGCCACGCCCGCACTTATCCGCGAAGCCGTTGTCAATGCCATGGCGGGGCTGGCTTCCTATCCGGCCACCGCCGGGAGCGAGCCGTTGCGGCAGGCGATTGCGGAATGGACCAGGCAACGTTACTTGCTTCCCGCTGTCAGCGCCGCCACCGAGGTGCTGCCGGTTTCCGGCTCGCGGGAGGCCCTGTTTTCGCTGGCTCAGACGGTGATCGACAGCCGTAGCGCCGCCGAACCGCCGGTCGTGGTGTGCCCGAATCCGTTTTATCAAATCTACGAAGGCGCGGCGTTGCTGGCCGGCGCCGAGCCGTATTTCGTGAACAGCGATCCGGCGCGCAATTTCGCCTGCGATTACTCGGCCGTACCGGACGCCATCTGGGCGCGCACGCAGTTGCTTTTCGTCTGCTCGCCGGGCAACCCGACTGGCGCCGTGCTCACACTCGACGACTGGCGCGAACTGTTCGCGTTGTCGGATCGCCATGGCTTCGTGATCGCGTCCGACGAATGCTATTCCGAGATTTATTTCGACGAAGCCACCCCGCCGCTCGGCGGTCTGGAAGCGGCGCACAAGCTCGGGCGCGGGTTTGAGCGCCTGGTGATGTTGTCGAGCCTGTCCAAGCGTTCGAACGTGCCCGGCATGCGCTCGGGCTTTGTCGCCGGCGACGCGGCCATCCTCAAGCAATTCCTGCTCTATCGCACGTATCACGGCGCCGCGCTCTCGCCCATGTTCCAGGCAGCGAGCGTCGTCGCGTGGAAAGACGAGGCGCACGTTCGCGAAAACCGCGCGCTCTACCTGAAGAAATTCACGACGGTGACGCCCATGCTCGCCGAGGTGCTTGACGTGCGCCTGCCCGACGCCGCGTTCTACCTTTGGGCGAACGTAGCGCGCACCGGCCTCTCGGACACCGAGTTCGCCGCACGCCTTTACGCCGACTATAATGTGACGGTTTTGCCGGGCTCGGTCCTGGCACGCGATGCCCACGGCACGAATCCCGGCAGCGGTTTTATCCGCATTGCGCTGGTCGCGGATGTCGACGAATGCGTGGAAGGCGCACAGCGAATCGTGGATTTCTGCCGCTCGCTGCACCGCTAATTCCCTTCTTAATCTCAGCACTCACTTTAAGTCACGACCATGTCGCAACAACTTCAGCAGATCATCGATACCGCCTGGGAAAACCGCGCCGAGCTGTCGCCGAAAGCGGCGCCCGCCGAGGTACGCGACGCCGTCGCTCACGCAATCGAGCAACTCGACAAAGGCGCGCTGCGCGTCGCCGAAAAGCAGAACGGCGAATGGTTGGTCAATCAATGGCTGAAGAAAGCGGTGCTGCTGTCGTTCCGTCTTGAAGACAATGCGCCGATGCCCGCCGGCGGTTACAGCCAGTTCTATGACAAGGTGCCGTCGAAATTCGCCAACTACACCGCTGAAGATTTCGCAGCGGGCGGTTTTCGCGTCGTCCCGCCTGCCATTGCGCGCCGCGGTTCGTTCATCGCGAAGAACGTGGTGCTGATGCCGTCATACACGAACATTGGCGCGTATGTGGATGAAGGCACGATGGTCGATACCTGGGCCACGGTCGGTTCATGCGCGCAGATCGGCAAGAATGTGCACTTGTCGGGCGGCGTGGGGATTGGCGGCGTGCTGGAACCGCTGCAGGCAAACCCCGTGATCATCGAAGACAACTGCTTTATCGGCGCGCGTTCGGAAGTGGTGGAAGGCGTGATCGTCGAAGAAAATTCGGTCATTTCCATGGGCGTGTATCTCGGCCAAAGCACGAAGATCTATGACCGCGAAACCGGTTCGGTGACGTACGGCCGCATTCCGGCAGGTTCGGTGGTCGTTGCGGGCAATCTGCCTTCAAAGGACGGTTCGCACAGCCTGTACTGCGCGGTGATCGTGAAGAAGGTCGATGCGAAGACGCGCGCCAAGGTTGGACTGAACGAGTTGCTGCGAGGCGATTGATCCATGGCCGCGAAAAAGATCGTCGTGTATGGGATTCCGAATTGCGACACCGTGAAAAAAGCGCGCGTGTGGCTGGAAGAACATGACGTGCCGTTCGAATTCCACGACTTCAAGAAGGCCGGTGTATCGACGGCGTTGTTGCAGGACTGGTTGAAGGACGTCACGCTCGACGAACTGATCAACCGTCGCGGCACGACGTGGCGCGGGTTGTCGGATACGTACAAGGACGAAGCGGGATCGACCGCCGGCGCGATTGCATTGATGATCCACAAGCCGTCGATCATCAAGCGGCCCGTGCTGGTCGTGAACGGCCGCGTGAAGTCGCTCGGGTTCGACGCCGAAAAGTACCAAACGCTGTTTGTTTGAAGTTTCGGCTTTGCATGCAGCATCGCGCGCCATCGTAGCGCGCGTGAATCCTGCGTGAATAATCATCCCTGCCGGCCGCCGCGCCGGCATTTTTATTGAAAGTGGCTCGAAACCATGTCCGGCACCCTTCTTCTTTCCGAACAACTCATCGCGCGTCCGTCCGTCACGCCGGACGATCAACATTGCCAGAACGTGCTGATCGAGCGTTTGTCGGCGGTTGGTTTCGAATGCGAGACCATCGAGTCGGGCGGCGTCACGAACCTGTGGGCCGTCAAACGCGGCACGGACGGTACCGACGGCAAGCTGCTTGCGTTCGCCGGGCACACGGACGTGGTGCCGACCGGGCCCCTTGAGCAATGGACATCGCCGCCGTTCGAGCCGACACACCGCGACGGCAAACTGTACGGCCGCGGCGCGGCAGACATGAAGACGTCGATCGCGGCGTTCGTGGTGTCGAGCGAGGAGTTTGTCGCGGCGCATCCCGCGCATCGCGGCTCGATCGCATTCCTGATCACGAGCGACGAAGAAGGTCCCGCGACCGACGGCACCGTCAAGGTGATCGAAGCGCTGAAAGCACGCGGCGAGCGGCTGGATTACTGCATCGTCGGCGAGCCGACATCCAGCGCCACGCTTGGCGACATGGTCAAGAATGGCCGCCGCGGCTCGATGTCCGGCAAGTTGGTCGTGAAAGGCGTGCAGGGTCACATTGCGTATCCGCATCTCGCGAAGAACCCGATCCATTTGCTTGCACCGGCGTTGGCCGAACTCGTCCAGACGCATTGGGACGACGGCAACGAATATTTCCCGCCGACCACGTGGCAGGTCTCCAACCTGCATGGCGGCACGGGCGCGACCAACGTGATTCCGGGTCACATCGAGTTGATGTTCAATTTCCGCTTCTCCACGGCGAGCACGGTGGAAGGCTTGCAAAGCCGCGTCCACGCGATCCTCGACAAACACGCGCTCAACTACGACCTCGCATGGAGCGTCAGCGGCCTGCCGTTCCTCACGCCGCGCGGCACGTTGTCGGGCGCGCTGGAGCAGGCCATTCTCGATGAAACCGGCGTTCGCACCGAACTCTCGACCACCGGCGGCACGTCGGACGGCCGCTTTATCGCGCAGATCTGCGCGCAAGTCGTCGAATTCGGACCGCCCAACGGCAGCATTCACAAGATCGACGAGCATGTCGAGATCGCGTTCATCGATCCGTTGAAAAACGTGTACCGGCGCGTGCTCGAAACCTTGCTCGCCTGATCCAAACCACTCTTTAAAGGAGCCTGCGATGGCGCTTCCCTTCACCACCGTACGCGATCTGCTGCGCTTTGCCGTCTCGCGATTCACCGAGGCAAAGCTGTCGTTCGGGCACGGTTCATCGAATGCATTCGATGAAGCCGCGTACCTCGTCCTGCACACCTTGCACTTGCCGCTCGACACGCTCGACCCGTTTCTCGACGCCCGTCTGCTCGACACCGAAATCGACGCCATCATGAAAGTGATCGAGCGGCGCGCGAAAGATCGCGTGCCCGCGGCGTACATCACGAACGAGGCGTGGATGCACGGGCATCGTTTTTACGTCGACGAACGCGTGATCGTGCCGCGGTCGTTCATTGGCGAATTGTTGCAGGACGGCTTGCAGCCGTACGTGCAGGACCCCGACGAAGTCTCGCGCGTGCTCGAACTCTGCACCGGCTCGGGCTGTCTCGCGATTCTCGCGGCGCAGGCGTTCCAGAATGCGGATATCGATGCCGTCGACATCTCCGCGCCAGCGCTGGAAGTCGCGCACCAGAACGTGGACGACTACGACCTGGATTCGCGCATCGCCCTGTACGAAGGCGACTTGTTCGCGCCGCTGCCCGGCGGCCGTTACGAGGTCATCATCACGAACCCGCCCTACGTCAACGCGCTCGCCATGCAGTCGTTGCCGGCCGAGTACCGTCATGAGCCTGAACTGGCGCTTGCCGGCGGCGCGGACGGCATGGATATCGTGAAGCGGATCATTGGCGAAGCGCGCAAATGGCTGACCGAGGACGGCGTGCTCGTGATCGAGATCGGCAACGAACGTGCGAACGTGGAAGCGACGCTCGGCGGACTGGACATGGTCTGGCTTTCGACCAGTGCCGGCGACGACAACGTGTTCCTCATCCAGGCCGCCGACCTGCCGGCCTGATGTCCACCGCAGGACTCCAGCACCACTAGAGCACGCTCACGGGCCGACCGCGCACATGCATATTGAATGGCAGGACTGGCTGCATCTAGGCACGTTTGTCATCATCGCCCACTTGCTCGGCGTGATGGCCGCGTGCCATGCGGTGCTCAACACGCGCACGTCACAGGGCGCGGTTGCGTGGGCAGTGTCGCTCGTCGCCATGCCGTACTTCACGCTCATCCCGTATCTGTTCCTTGGGCGCAGCAAGTTCGCGGGGTATATCGACGCAAGGCGCCTCGAGAACGAAATCCTGCGCAAAAGCGCGCATCCGACCGAATGGAATTTCCCCGATGAAGCCGCCCGCCTTCGCGGCGTGGCGCCCGGCGATCCCGCCGAATATCTTGGACACCCGACTATTCGCGCGCTCACGCGTCTGAGCGGAATGCCGTTCTTGCGCGGCAATTCGGTACGCGTGCTGATCAACGGCACCACGACTTTCGATGCAATTTTCGAAGCCATTGAAAAAGCAAAGACTTATGTGATCGTGCAGTTTTTCATCGTTCGCGCCGATGAACTCGGGCTGAAGCTGAAAGACCTGCTGATCAGGAAAGCACGAGAAGGCGTGCGGGTTTATTTCCTGTACGACAGCATCGGCAGTTTCGATTTGCCGCATCGCTACGTGAACGCGCTTCGCGCCGGCGGCGTGCAGACGCATCCGTTCGCGACCAAGCGGAAATTCGTCAATCGCTTTCAGATCAACTTTCGCAATCATCGAAAGATCGTCGTGGTGGACGGCGAACGCGCGTTTGTCGGCGGGCACAACGTTGGCGTGGAATATCTGGGCGGCAATCCGCGCTTGTCGCCATGGCGCGATACACACATTGAAGTGCGCGGGCCGGCGGTCGCGAGCATCCAGTTCGTGTTCATTGAAGACTGGTATTGGGCGACGCAGCGCATCCCGGAAGTCGAGGCATCGAAGGTCTCTGAAAAAGACATGAGCTGTCTCGTGCTCGCAAGCGGTCCCGCCGACCGGCAGGAAACGTGTTCGCTGTTTTTTGTCGAAGCCATCAACGCGGCGCGTTCGCGCATATGGATCACGACGCCCTATCTCATCCCCGACGAAGCCGTGTTCTCCGCGTTACGCCTTGCCGTGCTGCGCGGCGTGGACGTGCGCATCCTGATTCCGAGCCGGCGCGATCATCGGGTGGTGTTTGCCGCGTCAAAGTTGTATGCCTACGATGCGTTGCTCGCCGGCGTGCGGATCTTCCGTTACCGGCCGGGCTTTTTGCATCAGAAAGTGGTGCTGGTCGACGACATGTCGGCGGCGATCGGCAGCGCGAACCTGGATAACCGCTCGTTCCGCCTGAACTTCGAAATCATGGTGCTGACGGTGGACCAGAGCTTTGCCGCCGAAGTCGAAAAGATGCTGCTCGACGACTTCGCGCAATCGTGGGAAATCAGCCGCGACGATTACCTTGGTGCGCCCCCTCTGCGGCGCATGGCCATGCATGTCGCGCGGCTTTTTTCGCCCATTCTTTAGGCTGGCATTATCCCGCGTAGGGCCCAAGGCTGTCGGCAAAGCGCCGTGCACAATCGAGGCCGAAGGCCGTAGGCGCCATACCGCGATCGTGACTGACCTCAAACCCCATTCGCCATGCCGCAATGCGCTTGCCGTAACACGTTAGGGCATCGAGCGACTGCATCACGAAAACGATCGCCGGCAATACATCTTCGTAAAGCTGCTGCGCCTCAGCCGGATCGCGCTCGTAAGCCTGGAAAATGCTCACCTGATGATCGAAGCTGTCCGGCGCCACGATCATTCCAGCGCAGCCGGAGCGCAGGTTATCCAGCAACTCCTGTCCGCCGCGCCCGTTGAACACAGGCATGGCGCTGCCGGACCTGCGCAAGCATTCGATCGTGGCGTGCAGCACCGTCGCCGCGCCCTCGCCTTTCAACCACCGGAAGTTCGGACATTGCCGCGCAAGTTCCGCGATCGATTCCGGCGACAAACCCACGCCAAGATACTCCGGCGCATTCTGGATACCCGCACCGGCGGTATTGTTCAAACCGCTCATGACCGAAGCGAAGAAGTCGAAATAGAATCGCTCGGGCTGGGTGCGAGCCGACGGCGGTTGCAAGACCAGCCATTGCGCACCATGCGCGATGGCCCAGTTGCCAAACTCGATCTGCGTCTCAGGGGTCTCGCCTGTGACCGTCACGGCGAGCGGCACGCGCGAAGCGATGTCCTGATGCGCCCAATCCACGATCTGCTCGCGTTCGCTACGAGACAACCGCTGCACTTCGGTCGCGAGACCCAGCACCACGATGCCAGGCGCGCCCGCCGCGATGGTCCGCTCGATCTGAGTGCGCATTGCGTTGCGGTCGAGCTGGTTGCTGTGATCGAAATAAGCGTAGAGGACCGGCCATATGCCGGCCGGCGAGTTCGCAGGCAGTGTTGCGCGGGTCAATTCCATATGCGTGACTCCTTAAGGCTGTGGTTCAATGCGAGTCACGCGGCACGGGCGCGCCGCTTGCCCCGACCAGGAAATCGAGGTCCGCGCCCTGATCCGCCTGCAGCACATGATCGACGTAAAGTTTCACGTATCCACGCAGCGGAGATGCCGGTTTCCGCCACGCCGCCCGCCGCCGTTCGAGTTCTTCATCCGAAACCTCCAGGTGCAGCCGCCGCGCTTTGACATCGAGCTCGATCATGTCGCCGGTCCGCACGAACGCCAACGGACCTCCGGCAGCCGCTTCCGGCGACACATGCAGCACGACTGCGCCGTATGCCGTGCCGCTCATCCGGCCATCGGAGATGCGCACCATGTCGGTGATGCCCTTTTGCAGCACCTTTTTCGGCAGCGGCATATTGCCGACTTCGGCAAATCCCGGATAACCCTTCGGCCCCGCGCCCTTCAAGACCATCACGCAGTGCTCGTCGATATCGAGCGCTTCGTCGTCCACTTTCGCGTGCAGTTCTTCCACGTTCTCGAACACGACCGCCCGGCCACGATGCTTGAGCAAATGAGGCGTCGCCGCCGACGGCTTGATCACTGCGCCGTTTGGTGCGAGGTTTCCCTTCAGCACGGCAATGCCCGCTTTCTGCTTGAACGGCGCGGCGAACCGCGTGATGACCTTCTCGTCGTCATTGCGGGCGTTCGAGACGTTGTCCCAGATCGTCTTACCGTTCACCGTGAGCGCGTCCTTGTGCAGCAAACCGTGTTCGCCCAGTTCCCTCAGGACGGCCGGCAAGCCGCCTGCATAGTAGAAGTCCTCCATCAGAAATTCGCCCGATGGCTGCAGGTTCACGAGGCATGGCACATCCGAACCGAGCTCCCAGTCCTCCAGCGTCAACGGCACACCAATGCGCTTTGCGAGCGCAATCAAATGCACCACGGCGTTGGTCGAGCCACCAATCGCCGCGTTCACGCGAATCGCGTTTTCAAATGCTTCGCGTGTAAGGATCCGGTCCATCGTCAAGTCCTCGCGGACCATATCGACGATTCGCCGTCCGGCCATGTGCGCGAGCACCTGACGCCGGGCATCGACGGCAGGAATCGCCGCGTTGTGCGGCAGGCCCATGCCGAGCGATTCGACCATCGACGCCATCGTGGACGCCGTGCCCATGGTCATGCAATGGCCGCGCGAGCGGTTCATGCAGGACTCCGCTTCCGTGAATTCCTCCTGCGTCATCGTGCCCGCACGCACCTCTTCCGACATCTGCCATACGCCGGTTCCCGAACCAATCGGCTTGCCGCGATACCGGCCGTTGAGCATCGGTCCGCCGGAGACTGCGAGCGCCGGCAAATTGCAGGACGCCGCGCCCATCAGAAGCGCCGGCGTGGTCTTGTCGCAGCCGACGAGGAGGATCACGCCATCGAGCGGATTGCCGCGGATCGATTCCTCGACGTCCATTGAAGCGAGGTTGCGAAACAGCATTGCCGTGGGACGAAGGTTGGATTCGCCGAGCGACATCACGGGAAATTCGAGCGGCAATCCCCCGGCTTCGCGCACGCCACGCTTCACGTATTCGGCAAGTTCTCGAAAATGCGCGTTGCAGGGCGTCAACTCGGACCACGTGTTGCATATGCCGATGACAGGCCGTCCGTCGAAATTGTCGTGCGGGATGCCCTGGTTCTTCATCCACGAACGGTGAATGAAACCGTCTTTCCCGTGCGTGCCAAACCATTGTTGCGATCGAAGTTTGCGCATGATGTGTCTTGTTGAGGTTTAAGGTCACCGACCCGACAGCACGCCGTCTTGCTCCAGCGCGTCGAAGTCACGCCGCGTTGTGAGCAGCAGTCGCGTCATGGCCGCGTGTGCTTCGGCAGGATCGCGCCGGCGAATTGCCTCGAACACAGCACGATGCTGTTCCAGTGACGCCTGCGCCGACAGCGCGTGTTCTCCAGTAAGGCGAATCCCTGCACCCAGCGCCGCGCGGACCGTGCCGATCAATTGCGTGAACACCCAGTTGCCGGCCGCCGCAATGACGCCCGCATGAAACGCGACGTCTCCTGCGGCCCACAGCGCTCCGCGCGCACCATCCGCTTCGCTCGCCATCGCGGTCAACGCCTCTTCGATACAGGCGATATCGGCCGGCGAGGCCCGTTGCGCCGCCAGCTCTGCCGCGCGTGGCTCGATCAACAGCCGCGCTTCCACCAAAGACTGGAAGAACGCGGCGTCGGTGACGCGCAACACTGCCAGGTCGAGCACGGATTCATCCAGCAGCTTCCAGTTATCGCGAGGAAGAACCGTCGCTCCCTTGCGCCGCCGGCTTTCGACCAATCCGAGCGACGCCAGTTTTTGCATCGCCTCCCGGGCTGCCGTCCGGCTCACACCATGCGCGGCGGCAAGTTCATTCTCATTTGGCAAGCTCGAGCCGACCGGAAGGACGCCAGAAAGGATTGCATCCGCAAGGTGAACGACAATCGCCTCGTGCAGCTTCGTCATGGTCGGCGCGGCCGCCGATTCGGGTTTCATCGAAGAACTCGCTCAAGGTCAGTGGAATAAATCATACATAATTTAGCCTCAAGAAATTGTTATGTATGACATATTTCCACAATCAGCAGCACTTAACACGTCCAGCGCGATGGTTCGGATGTGACGAGGGAATCCCGACGCATGCACGGGTTCCGATCAATCTGCCGTTACTCGGAAAGCGCCGCCCGGACGGGCGTCGCCATGGAAAGAGGTGATGCGGTCGAATCGAAGTGTTCGACCGTACCCATGCTTAAAGCAGCTTTTCGATATCTCTGGACAGAGCATCAGGCTTCGTCACCGATCCGAACCGGTTGGTCACGTTGCCTTCCTTATCGACGAGAAACTTCGTGAAGTTCCACTTGATGCCCTCGGTTCCGAGCACACCCGGTGCTTCTTCAGTCAGATACCGAAACAGCGGATGCGCGTTCGCGCCGTTCACATCGACCTTGGCGAACATGGGAAACGTGACGCCGTAATTCTTCTCGCAGAAGCTGCCGATCTGCGCGGCGTCGCCCGGTTCCTGCTTCCCGAACTGATTGCACGGGAAACCCAGCACCGCGAAACCGCGGTCCTTGTAGCGGTCGTATATTTCCTGCAAACCCTTGTACTGCGGGGTGAATCCGCACTCGCTCGCGGTATTCACGATCAACAGCACCTTGCCCTGGTATTGCTCCAGACTGGCTGTCTCGCCGCCCAGGGTTTCCGCCGAAAACGAGTAGATAGGGTTCATTCGAGTCTCCGCTTGAAAAAATCCAGTCTAAGCGAAACGCCAGGCAAAGAACATTCGGCCGAACGGCCAGCGAGGCGCCGGACATGAATGAGCACGTGGCGAGCAGCGGCGGCAGTCTAAAATAGCGTTTTCCCGTACTCGCCTGGGTCTCACGCCGTGATTCGCTTCAATCAGTTCAGCCTTGCCCGCGGCACGAAACCGCTCTTCGAACAGACCACGTTCACGCTCAATCCTGGCGAAAAGGCGGGGCTTGTCGGTGCAAACGGCGCAGGCAAATCCACGCTGTTCTCCGTTCTGCGCGGCGACCTGCACGCAGACGGCGGTGATTTTACGATGCCGCCGTCATGGCAAATCGCGCACGTCGCGCAGGATACGCCGGCGGTGGACCGCACCGCGCTCGATTACACGCTCGACGGAGACACGCAGCTTCGCAGCATCGAAGCGCGGATCGCGGCGGCATCAGCCGCTCACGACGGCGCTGCGGAAGGTGACGCGCACGCCGCGTTCGCCGATGCCGACGGCTACACCGCGCCCGCCCGCGCCGAGACGCTGCTGATTGGCCTGGGCTTTACGCTCGCGCAGACAAAGGATCCTGTCACGAGTTTTTCGGGCGGCTGGCGCATGCGCCTGAACCTTGCGCAGGCGCTGATGTGCCGTTCGGACCTGCTGCTCCTCGACGAACCCACGAACCACCTGGATCTCGACGCGATCATCTGGCTGGAAGACTGGCTGCATCGATACCCGGGGACGCTGATCGTGATTTCGCACGATCGCGAATTCCTCGATTCGGTGTGCAACGTCACGCTGCATCTGGAAAACCGGCAGATCAAGCGCTACGGCGGCAACTACAGTCAGTTCGAGATCCTCCGCGCGCAGCAAATGGCGTTGCAGCAAAGCGCATACGAGAAGCAGCAGAAGACGGTGGAGCATCTGCAGAGCTTCATCAACCGGTTCAAGGCGCAGGCAACCAAGGCGAAGCAGGCGCAAAGCCGCGTGAAAGCGCTCGAGCGCATGGAAATCATCGCGCCCGCGCATGCTTCTTCGCCCTTCACGTTCGAGTTCCGCACGCCTGACTCCGCGCCCAATCCGATGATGGTGATGGAAGGCGTGCGCTGCGGGTACCACACGGAAGCGGGCGACGTGCCGATCGTGGAAGGTGTCACGCTCTCCATTCAGAACGGCCAGCGCATCGGTCTGCTGGGCGCTAACGGCCAGGGCAAATCCACGCTGATCAAGACGCTCGCCGGGACACTGGAAGCGCTCAGCGGGACCGTGCGCGAAGGCAAGGGCTTGCGGATCGGCTATTTTGCGCAGCATCAGCTCGAAACCCTGCGTCCGGATGACTCCGCCTTGCAGCACGTCGCCCGTCTCGCGCCCGATACCCGCGAACAGGAACTGCGCGACTTCCTGGGTGGATTCAATTTCTCGGGCGAGATGGCGACCGCGAAGATCGCCCCGTTCTCCGGCGGGGAAAAAGCGCGCCTGGCACTCGCATTGATCATCTGGCAAAAGCCGAATCTGCTTCTCCTCGATGAACCAACGAACCATCTCGACCTCGAAACACGGCACGCCCTGACCATGGCGCTGGCGCAATTCGAGGGGACGCTGATCCTGGTTTCGCACGATCGCCACTTGCTGCGCGCGACCACGGACACGTTCATGCTGGTGGCAAAACACCGCCTTCAGCCCTTTGACGGCGACCTCGACGATTATCGTGACTGGCTGCTCCAGCACGCGGCCGAGCAGCGCGCGGCCGCCAAGGAATCCGGCAGTGACAGCGCGGACGACACGCTCGATTCGGGGCAGAACCGCAAGGAACAGCGCAGGCTGGAAGCGCAAGAGCGCCAGAAACTCTCGCACTTGAAGAAACCGCTGCAGTCGCGGATTTCGAAGATCGAGAAGGAGATGGACAAGCTGAACGCCGAGAAGGCGCAACTGGATGCGTTCGTAGCCGATGCCGCGAGCTACGAGCCGTCAATGAAATCCAAGCTGACCGAGTCGATTCGCCGTCAGGCCGACGTGAACATCAAACTCGAAGCGCTGGAAGCGCAATGGCTCGAGGCACACGAAGAACTCGAGCAGATCGGCTGACTTGAGTGAGTCCAGGCTAACGCCGTGGCAAGGTTTGCCTCGGCATGCCTTCGTCGTCGTGCAGCACGTGCTTGCGGCCCTTTACGTGGCAGCGGATCGTTGCCACGACCTCGTCCTCAGTCACGTTTTCCGCCACCACGCGGCGGGAGATCTGCCCTTCCGCATCGATCCATTCGACGATTCTGCAGCCACCGCCCCACGGTTGCGGGATAGGTGCTGACACCCGGCAGCCACGCAGATGAAATGATGGGGCTGACGAAGTTTGATTTGCGTGTTTCAAGGCGTCGTCCTTTTCCGCTCGTATCGGGGTTTGTCGCGATAGAAGCATAGAAAAAGGACGCGCCACGTGGGTTACAGGGACTGCACCGATTTTTACGCCACATTACGAAAGGGCCCGATCCCGATCGCGAGTCTTTCGCAAAATCAGTCGAACGCACGCGCCCGGTCGATTGCTTCTTCGATCCGGTCCACGGCGATCACTTCCAGTCCGTCGATAGGCTGTTTCGGCGCGTTCGCCTTCGGAATCAGCGCGATCGAAAAACCGAGCTTGGCCGCTTCCTTCAGCCGGTCCTGACCACGCGGCGATGGCCGGATTTCGCCCGCAAGACCCACCTCGCCGAACACGATCAAGCCCTTGGGCAACGGCTTGTTGCGCAGGGATGACTGAATGGCCAGCAGCACGGCCAGGTCGGCGGCGGGTTCTGTGATCTTCACACCGCCGACTGCGTTCAGGAACACGTCCTGATCGAAGCAGGCAATTCCCGCATGCCGATGCAACACCGCCAGCAGCAATGCCAGCCGGTTCTGCTCCAGTCCCACGGCAAGGCGTCGCGGATTCGGCACGTGGGCGGTATCGACCAGTGCTTGTACCTCCACCAGCAGCGGCCGCGATCCCTCTTGGGTGACGAGCACGCAGGACCCCGGCACGCTCTGCTCATGCTGCGATAAAAACAGCGCCGATGGATTCGCCACGCCACGCAGACCGCGCTCGGTCATTGCGAATACACCAAGCTCGTTGACCGCGCCGAACCGGTTCTTGAACGCGCGCACGAGCCGGAACGACGAATGGGTATCGCCTTCGAAGTACAGCACGGTATCGACGATATGTTCCAGCACGCGAGGTCCGGCGAGATTGCCCTCTTTCGTCACGTGACCGACCATGATGATGGCCGTCCCGGTCTGCTTGGCGATCCGCGTCAGTTGCGCCGCGCATTCGCGCACCTGTGCAACCGATCCGGGTGCCGAAGTCAGCGCTTCGGAATAAACCGTCTGAATGGAATCGATGACCGCCACTTCCGGCCGTTCGGCATCGATGGTTGCCTGGATCCGCTCAAGCTGGATTTCCGCGAGCAGGCGCAAATCGGGCGCCGCGTTACCCGAATCGCCGAGCAAGCCGAGCCGTTGGGCGCGCAATGCGATCTGCGCGCCGGATTCTTCGCCACTGATGTAAAGCGCGGGCCGTTCACGCGCGATTTCCGCGAGCGATTGCAGCAACAGCGTCGACTTGCCGATGCCCGGATCGCCCCCGATCAACACCACGCCGCCCGCGACCAGACCGCCGCCCAGCACGCGATCGAACTCGCCGATACCCGTTGTGAAGCGCGGCACATCCGACGCTTCGATTTCCGACAAACGCTGCACAGGCGATGTCTTCGCCAGCGCCTGGAAGCGATGCGCCGACGGCGACTCCGCCACCGACTCCACCAGCGTATTCCACGCGCCGCAAGCCGGGCACTGGCCCTGCCATTTCGGCGCTTGCCCGCCGCATTCCGTGCATACGTAAAGCGTTTTAACCTTCGCTACTTTCGCCACTCGCCTTCCTGGGTTTCATCGTTACACACACAAACTTGCTGTTATTCAGCCCGCATCGGCACACGTTGCGCGACCGCGCACATCAGCTCGTAGCCGACCGTGCCGCACGCGGCGGCAACGTCATCGACAGGCAGCTTCGCACCCCACATTTCCACATGCGTTCCGATGCCGGCCGTCGGCACCGGCGTCAGGTCCACCGTGATCATGTCCATGGAGACGCGCCCGACAATGCGCGTGAGCACGCCATCCACAATGACAGGCGTGCCTTCCGGCGCGCAACGAGGATAACCGTCCGCATAACCGCACGCCACTACGCCAATGCGCATAGGCGAAGTGACGGAAAACGACGAACCATAGCCCACCGTCTGCCCTGCCGCCACGGTCTGCACGGCGATCAGTTCGGACGCGAACGTCATGGCCGGCTTCAGGCCGATATTCGCGACGTCCTCGGTCCTGCCCGACGGCGACGCGCCATACAGCATGATCCCCGGGCGCACCCAGTCGAAATGCGATCCGGCGTGCCAGAGCACGGCTGCCGAATTCGCCAGGCTGCGCGTGCCGGCAATGCCCTCGGCACCGCGCTCGAACGCTTCCATCTGATGGTCGATGCCGCGAGGACCGTCGGCATCGGAGAAATGGGTCATCAACGTGATCTGGCCAATGCCCTGCACCGCCCGCGCCCGTTCCCATGCGGCGCGAAAACGCTCGGGCGCGTAGCCCAGGCGGTTCATGCCCGTATTCATCTTCAGCTGGATATTCACCGGTTTCGACAAGCGCGCCATTTCGAGCATGCGCAACTGTTCGTCGCAATGAACGCCGGTTGTGAGGCTGTACCGGTCGATTACATCGATATCTGTCGGACGAAAAAAGCCTTCCAGCAGGAGAATCGGGCCGGCCCAGCCGAGTTCACGCAACTTGACCGCTTCCTCTAGGTCAAGAAGACCGAAACCATCGGTTGCACGCAATCCGGGGAACGCTCGCGCCAATCCGTGGCCATAAGCATTGGCCTTGACGACGGCCCATATCTTGGATTTCGGCGCATGCGCCCGTGCGATGGCCAGGTTGCTGGCGAGTGCGGCAGTGTGGACAGTAGCGGATAAGGGGCGCGGCATGGAAGGTTCGGTTGGATGAACGGGGAATTCCGCGAAAGCTGGCCGTCGTCGCGGACGGGGCATTTTCAAGGTCGGCGCGGTAACAGCGGACTGTGTTCCGACTGCGCTGGCGCGGTGGCAAACCGCCGCGCTGCGGTTGCACGAGAGACTTCGTACAGAAGACCTGTCAGCTCGCCGATGAACTTAAGACCGCGAACCCGGCACGAAATTCGAAAAGAACACATGTTTCGAATCAATACTTTATCGTCACCCTGATGCCAGCCGATGTTGCGGCACGCATGTCACATGAGCGCCAGGGGACTGTCATGGAGGTTACTGCTAGTCAGAATGCGCCTATTTTCGTGTTATAAAGCCGTGCACACAACCCATTTCAAACAGAAATTGCCTGAACGGGAGCCTGAGCGCGAACCCGGACGCGAAAGACGGCGCGCCGTGCGGAAACGGGGCGGATCACCCGCAGTGCGGACTAGCATCGGATCAGATGAAAAAAGGTTTTTACACCATCATGGCCGCGCAGTTTTTCTCGTCGCTGGCCGACAACGCCCTTCTGATCGCTGCGATCGCCCTGCTGAAAGATCTTCACGCCCCGAACTGGATGACGCCGCTGCTCAAGCTGTTCTTTGTGCTGTCATACGTAGTTCTGGCTGCTTTCGTAGGTGCCTTCGCCGACTCACGGCCGAAGGGTCACGTGATGTTCGTCACCAACTCCATCAAGGTAGTCGGCTGCCTGACCATGCTGATCGGCGCGCACCCGCTGCTGGCGTATGGCATTGTCGGTTTCGGCGCGGCCGCGTACTCGCCCGCGAAGTACGGCATTCTCACCGAACTGCTGCCTGCCGACCGTCTGGTCGCGGCCAACGGATGGATTGAAGGGACGACGGTCGGGTCGATCATTCTCGGCACGGTCATGGGCGGTGCGCTGATCAGTCCGCATATAGCGTCGCACATACTTTCGCTACATATTCCCAAGGTCGATACGCCCGCCGAAGCGGCCATGCTCGTGATCGTGTTCATGTACATCGTCGCCGCGATCTTCAATCTGCGGATCCCCGATACCGGCGCACGTTATCCGAAGCAGGAACATCGCCCGATCAAACTCATCACCGACTTCGCCGATTGTTTCAATGCGCTCTGGCACGACAAGCTCGGGCAGATCTCCTTGGCCGTGACCACGCTGTTCTGGGGCGCGGGCGCGACCTTGCAGTTCATCGTGCTGAAGTGGGCGGAAGTGTCGCTCGGCATGTCACTGTCGGAGGCGGCGATTCTCCAGGCGATCATCGCGGTCGGAGTGGCCGTGGGTGCAATTCTCGCGGCGGCGCGCGTGCCGCTGAAGAAGTCACTGTCGGTGCTGCCGGTTGGCATCATGATGGGCGTCGCGGTGATGCTGCTCGCGTTCTATTCGAAGCATCTCTTCCCGGTGCACTGGGGCATCTATTTTGGTCGCATGCACCTTCCGGGTTACCTGATCGTCGCGTATATCTTCCTGATGATCGTCGGCGGCCTGTCGGGCTTTTTCGTGGTGCCGATGAACGCGCTGCTGCAACATCGCGGACACGTGCTGCTTTCGGCCGGGCATTCGATCGCGGTGCAGAACTTCAACGAGAATCTTTCGGTGCTCGTGATGTTGTGCCTGTATGCCGTGCTCGTCTGGCTCGATGTACCGATTCAATTCGTGATCGTGCTGTTCGGCACCTTTGTCTGCCTGATGATGTACTTCGTCATGCGGCGGCATCAGGCCAATCAGCGCGCGTTCGATTCGGTCGCGCTGATCGGCGAATCACGCCACTGAACCCGGCCGAACCCGGCACGACGCGAGCGAAGCCGGACGCGCGATAATCGGGCTATCCATTTCTCTTCACGCCAGACTCCATGCTCGCCGCCGATCTCTTTTCGTTCGCAAACCGCGTGCGCGAACGCGCGCCGCTCGTCCATTGCCTGACGAATCTCGTTGTCACGAATTTCACGGCCAACGTGCTGCTCGCGATCGGCGCAGCGCCGGCGATGGTCGTCGCGCGCGAGGAAGTCAGCCAGTTTGCGCCGATGGCGAACGCGGTATCGGTGAATCTCGGCACGCTCGACCTGCCGCAAAGCCGTGCGATCCGCGCCGCCGTCGATGCCGCCAACGGCGCGCACAAGCCTTGGATCCTCGATCCGGTCGCGGTCGGCCCGCTGAGCTTTCGCACTGAATTCGCGCTCGATCTGCTCGATGCACAACCCGCCGTGATTCGTGGCAACGCGTCTGAGATCATCAGCCTGTCGGGCGGCGCGTCGAGCGGACGCGGCGTGGACAGCACGGCCCTGGCCGAAAGTGCGCTCGATGCAGCCCAGATCCTCGCGCTGAAAACGGGCGCGATCGTGGCCGTGACGGGTGCGACCGATTACATCACCGATGGCCGGCGGACTGTGGCGTTATCGAACGGATCGGTCTTGATGACGCGCGTGACGGGCGTCGGGTGCGCGTTATCGGCGACGGTGGCAGCATTCGTGGGCGTAGCCGTAGCTGACGAGTTCTGGGCCGCGACCCTGGCCGCCGTCGCGTATTCGAGCATTGCCGGCGAACTCGCCGCCCGCGACGCAGCGTTACCCGGCAGCTTTGCAGTCGCGTATCTGGACAGGCTGGCATCGCTTGCTGAAGACGCGTTCGCCGCCACGCTCGTCCAGCGCGATATCCCGGCCGCCTGAACATGAACCTCAATCTCTCGCTTTATCTCGTGCTCGACCCTGTGCAGTGCGGCGGACATGCGGGCTCGCTCGCCATCGCGCAAGCCGCGCTTGAAGGCGGCGTCACGATCGTGCAACTGCGCGCGCCGCAATGGCACAAGCGCGCGTGGCTCGCGCTCGCCTCGGATCTGCTGCCGATCACGCGCCAGTTTGCCGTGCCGCTGATCATCAACGATCACATCGATGTCGCGCTCGCCTGCGGCGCCGATGGCGTGCATATCGGGCAGAAGGATCTGCCGCCGGAGGTCGCCCGGAAGCTGCTCGGACCGCGTGCGTTGATCGGTCTGTCGGTAGCGGATGAACGCGAAGTCGATGACGCCAATCCGCTCGGCACGATGATCGATTACGTCGGCGTCGGACCCGTGTGCGACACCCCCACGAAGCCGGATGCATCGGCGGCGCTGGGTATAGAAGGGGTTGCGGCGCTGTGTGCGCGGTCGTTGCATCCGACGGTGGCTATCGGCGGCATCCAGTTGAGCAACGCCGGGCATGTCAAACGCGCAAAACCGGGCGGAATCGCGGTGGTATCGGCGATCTGCAAGGCCGCCGATCCACGTCTCGCCGCGCAGCAATTGCGCGCTGAAAATTCCCGGACATCATGACCCATTCGATCCCCAACGTTCTCACCATCGCCGGTTCCGACTCGGGCGGCGGTGCGGGTATCCAGGCCGACCTGAAGGCGTTTTCGGCGCTCGGCGCATATGGTTTGTCGGTGATCACCGCCCTTACCGCGCAAAACACGCGCGGCGTGACGGCGATCCACACGCCGGATGCGTCGTTCGTCACGGCGCAACTGGACGCTGTTTTCGACGATATCCGTATCGATGCCGTGAAGATCGGCATGCTCGCCAACGCCGATGTGGTGCGCGCGGTTGCGATAGCGTTGCGTCGATACCAACCGGCGCATGTCGTGCTCGACACGGTCATGATTTCCAAGAGTCATCATGCGTTGCTCGCACCGGAAGCCGTCGCCGCGTTACGCGATGAATTATTGCCGCTGGCCACCATCGTCACGCCGAACCTGCCGGAAGCGGCGGCGCTATTGAACGACGTGTCAGCGGAAGACGAAGAAACAATGGTGCGCCAGGGCGAAGCGCTGCGGGCGATGGGTGCGAAGGCCGTGCTGATGAAAGGCGGCCATCTGAGCGCCCCCGACAGTCCCGACTGGCTCATCGAGGCAAGTGGTTCGCTACGGCTGGGCGGTCCGCGCGTGCCGGTGAAAAACACGCACGGGACGGGATGCACGTTGTCGTCGTCGATCGCCGCGTTATTGCCGCAGCGCGACTCGCTCGCCGCCGCAACCGCCGATGCCAAGCTTTATCTGACCGGTGCGATCGAACATAGCGCGCGACTCGAAGTCGGGCACGGCGTCGGGCCTGTGCATCATTTCTTCAAGTGGTGGTGAGGCGCGCATAACGCAGCGCGCGTTCGGGCCATTCATCCGGCACGATAAAACCACGCGAGCGCTCGCGCCAGATATCGCCGGCGCTCCGGTCGTAATTTGCGACCATGGTCGGCGATGTCAGTGCGCCGGCATCGAAGGTCAGCGTTCCGGCTTCTTCGTTCGACAACGACCGTTCCGCCAGCCACGCAAGTCTCGGCACAACGGCAAAGGCCTCGTCTCCTTTCGACTCCTGCCACTCCGATACCGTCATCCACCAGCCGCGCAAATGATCGTCGGCGAGTTCGGGGGGCAGCGTCGGCGCGGCGCATTGTCGATAAAACAGCCTGCCCTTGACGAACAGTTCAGCGCGCCACGGTCCTTCGAATCCGAGCGATGCGAATTCATCGCGCGCGCTCAAACCGAGTTGATGATGCAAGAGCCGGTCATGCTTCAGGTCGAAGCGATCCTGCAGATTGGGTCCGACATAATCGGATAACGCGGCCGCACCCTCGCCGATATGCAGATAGAACTTCACGGCAAGCTCCCAATGCAGACGTTCGCGCCGGGCGTTGTGCAAGAGGAAATCGACCTCGCCGAGGGTCTGCCCTGCTGCGCGCAACGGCACGTTGGCGGCGATCAGCCGTGCATTGGGTCCATGCGTCAAAAAGTATTCGAGCAAGGCCTCGGCATAGAGACCGAGCCGTCTCAGCGACGGTTTGCGGACCAGCGCGTGAAGCGCTTCGGGATTGTCATCGAGCGCTTCGAGCCAGCCTGAAACGGCTGCGCGCTCATCGCTTTCGACAGGACACGCCAGCGGCGCGCCCGCATGTGACGCGCTCAGCAAGTCAGGTGAGAACAGTAGCCACGCGAGATCCCGGACGGCAGCATCGTTGAATCGCGCAACCGCGCCGGCGAAGCTCACGCGCCGTCCGCCACCTTCAGCGACTCGCGATAAGTCGCCTGAGCGAGGCACAGGTCGGCCCACGCCTTGGCTTTGTCGGGCAAGCTGCGCAGCAGATACGCGGGGTGATACGTCACGATGACCGGCACGCCCTCATAGTCATGCACCCGCCCGCGCAGCGACGCAATGCTCGCCTCGGTCTTCAGCAGACTTTGCGCCGCGAAACGTCCCAGCGCGACGATCAGCTTTGGCTTCACCAGTGCGACCTGACGCTTCAGATACGGCTCGCAACGCGCGACTTCATCGAGTTCAGGATTACGGTTGCCGGGCGGGCGGCACTTGATCACGTTCGCGATAAACACATTGTCTTCACGCGATAACGCCACCGCATGCAACATGCTGTCGAGCAGCTTGCCCGCCTGCCCGACGAACGGCTCCCCTAGCTTGTCCTCGTTTTCGCCCGGTGCTTCGCCGATCAGCATCCAGTCGGCATCACGGTCGCCCACGCCGAAAACCGAGTTCGTGCGCCGCTCGCATAACTTGCAGCGCTCGCAAACGGAGACGCGGGCGGCAAGCGTGTCCCAGTCGAGGGACGCGATGTCGTTCGCGGTTTCATCGATGGCTTCCGGTTCGGGCGGCATGTGTTGCGGAAGATCGTCGATCCACGGAATGTCATCGAAGGCAGGCGGTTCCTGCGGATCGGACTTCGCCACCACCGGCGCTTCTGACGCTTCTGGCGTTTCTCGCGCTTCTCGCGTTTCTCGCGCAACGTTTCGGCTCTTTTGCGCCGCGGAAAGCACGGCATCGAGCGCGGTCAAGGTCTCGCTGGCGCTACGCTGCGGCGCGCCCGGCGCGGCGCGCTCGAGTTCAGCAAGTTCAGCCGCCGCTGCGCGGTTCAACGGAACGGCTGTCGATCTTTCGGGCGCGACTGCAACGGGTTCCACAGCCGTTTCGACCGGCTGCGTTCCCCGCCTCACCCAGATAGTCCCGAGTCCAAACTCGTCGAGCATCGACTTATGCAGCGCCATCGGCGGCCTCCCTTGAAAACGTCAGGCGCATGACAAGCGCATCCTCGCGCGAACGATGCCGCGCCGGGTAATAGTTCTTCCGACGCCCGATGGTCATAAATCCGAAGCGCTCGTAAAGCCATATGGCGCGCGGGTTCGAGGGCCGCACTTCCAGCAGCACGCCATCGAGCTTCTGGTGCTTCGAAATGCGCACCGCTTCGCGCAACAGCGTCAGCCCGGCGCCCGCATGTTGTGCTTGCGGCGCGACGCAAAGATTCAGCAGATGCATTTCATCGACGACCGGCATGAGCACGCAATAACCGAGCAACGTGCCGGTGACGTGGCGCAGACACACGCCGAAGTAGCCATTGCGCAGCGAATCCTGGAAATTGCCGCGGCTCCACGGAAATTCATACGCAATCTTTTCGATGGCGGCGACTTCATCGAGATCGGCCTCCGTCATGGGAGACAGATAGCGATCGGCGAGCAACACGCCGCTCACCGTAACGGCTCCGCGGCGGAAGCGGCCTGGGAATCCAGTTGAGCGGCGGCGTCTTTGGCTGCCCGCGCGTCCATGCGCTCGGCCGTGGTTTGCGCGACCTTGTTGCGCACATATTCCGGCGCAGCCTGGTCCGGCGCGACCGTGCGGCCGTCGCGAAACGCGCGGAGGCCGGCGAGCGCGACAAGCAAGGCATGGGGAAGCGCATCGAAGTCGACTCGGCATGCGGCCGATTGCTGGAGCGATAAAACATCGCCGAATGCGGCGGCTGCATTGCCCGCAAGCACGAACGGAACATCGGGCGCCGCAATCGCGCCAGGAACATCCAGCGATGCCGCCTGGATCGTGACCCATTCGTTCGTGGCGTCGTCCCAGCGGAAATCGGCCCAGTACGCCTCGTTCATGCGGGCGTCGAGTGCTGCGAGCACACGCGTGACCGCTGGATCATGCAGCCGCGCGAACTCGGCGCACGCAAGCAAGGTTCCGATTGGGACGACCGGCACACTCAAACCGAACGCGAGCCCCTGCGCCACGCCTGTTGCCGTACGCAAGCCCGTGAACGATCCCGGCCCGGCGCCAAAGGCGATCGCGCTGCAATCGGCGAGCTTAAGACCTGCTTCATCGAACAGTTCGCGGATAGCGGGCAGCAAACGCGTGCTGGAGACCGGCCCGGTCATTTCATGGCTGAACCAGACGCGGATTTCGCCGGAAACATGGTGCGGAGGGTTTCGATATGCCGAGTCGGCCGCCGGACCGGCGACCAGCAGCGCGACCGAGCAGAATTCGGTCGATGTATCGAGAGCGAGCAAAACGGTACGTGTCATAGCCGCTATTGTAATGCGTGACGTCGGCGCGAAAGGGTGCTTGAGTGCCTGCTCACGCCGGTTCCTGGTAATTCCCTCTGCGACGATTTTGGAATAAACCTTCGAATCTGCCTTGAGTACGCTTGCTATGATCGATTGCCCTGAACCAGCAATTACGGAGACCAAGAATGAGCGATATCGATGCGCAGTTCGCAAAAGCCCAGGCCGATGTCAAGGATTTGCCTGAACGTCCGGGCAATCTCACCTTGCTGCGCCTTTACGCGCTGTTCAAGCAAGGCAGCGTGGGCGATGCGGACGGCGACAAGCCCGGTTTCGCCGATATTGTCGGGAAGTACAAGTACGACGCCTGGTCAGCGCTAACTGGCACATCGCAGGACACGGCCAAGCAGCAATATGTGGAACTGGTGGAATCGCTGAAAAATGGCGAATCTGCGTAAGCACTGGTAAGAACGCCCGCAACTTTGCAGCGGGTGAAGCGCCAATCGAATCAAACTGTCTTAAAATCTGGCGCAGCGCAACAATTCCCGATATACTGTTGCCTGCGCTTCACTGTGACCGGGTGAATTGATGTTTGAGGTCAGTTCATCGCACGCAGCGCGGCGCCTCGTAGCGTTTTGCTCCAATCCAGTTTAGAAACTGTCCCCTCCCTGCTAGGCCTTCTTCGGCCGATCATGCATCAGGCTGACGACAACGCCGCCTCGGCCTGTCGAATCCGATACAGCTTCTAACGAAAAGCTCGCCTTCATTGTTGCGAGCTGCCCCCGTTTTTCGATTTGCTCGCTGCTTCTTTGCTCGCTGAATCTGACGACTTGGGTATGCCGATTGGCGCCACACGCCTTATTCCCCGTTTCAAGGATCGACATGACT
>Ga0153932_1000125_pt1 | contig 38618 bp, 34 predicted proteins | sample TSNJ016MetaG_FD_102273 | JGI IMG/M metagenome (GOLD analysis project Ga0153932, IMG submission 102273) | Attine ant fungus gardens microbial communities from New Jersey, USA - TSNJ016 MetaG | ecosystem: Host-associated > Fungi > Mycelium > Unclassified | place: USA: New Jersey, Wharton State...
CACCAAACGGCTTCGCAAATCATTTTCTTCTGTCATCGGTGCAAATGCCTAAGTGTCCACGTGGACACGTAGCATCAGAGTGCAGCGATTTCTACACAAGTGCGTCGCTTATGGACCGCATACTCTTAAATCAAACTTTATGTGAGTGCAGCGATCTTCAAATAGTGACGTCGCCGGGACCACTGCGATTTAACCTTAGCTTCTCCAAGTCGACGAGACTTAAGCAAGCGTTAAGCTCTGGCGGCTAATGTCGGGGTGCGAGTTGTTATTCTCGCCTGACGGCAATAGTTGTTGCGGCGCAATGCGTCGTAGACGCATTGGAGGGAACAGAAAATGGCTTTACATATCAGCCCGGATCTATTGTTTGAGGAGCGCCTGGCGCAGCGTGCCGGGCGTCGAGCATTCGCGGCTCGACTGTAAGCGATCCATCTTTGGCGTCCTACCATCTGGCGAAATAGGCGAGGAGTATAGGTGTCCACCAACTGCAGGTGGACACCTATGCCAGACCAAGACTCAGAGTTAAGAGTAGTTCGCCGTAGTCATGACGGGCGGCGCCGCTACGACGAAAAAAGCAAACGTGCGCTTGTTGAGGCAGCAATTCGCCCGGGAGTGTCGGTTGCGCGTTTGGCGCAGACGCACGAAATCAACGCCAACCTGTTGCGCAAATGGATCACGAAGTATCTGATGGAGCGGGAAAAAGGTAATTCGCCGGCATCGGAGAACGACGGTGCTGACGAAGGGCGCCAACAGGCCTCAATCGACGAGATAGCCGGCGTTCCCATTGACATCTGTGGTCCACGCAAAGGTCCCATTGCTGCAGATTCGCCTTGTGCATTCGTGCCGGTCGTTTCGATCACCAAGGCGTTGCAGCCCTCACTACCAGTGTCATCAATGACATTCTCGCTGCATGTGCGGCTTGCCAACGGTGTCGAGTTCGATCTCGGCAAGCCCACTATTGACGAATTGAGCGCAGTCGTCCAAATGCTGGGGAGGATGCCGTGTTTCGTTTCGACGAAAACCTGAAGGTCTTCGTGCATCGCGACGCTGTCGACTTTCGCTTTGGCATGAACAGTCTGTCAATTCTTGTTGAGCAGGCTATGCGTCTGAACCCGATGGATTCGTCTCTTTACGTGTTCGGCAACAAGCGTCGTGATCGAATCAAAATCCTCGCTTGGGATGGCAATGGATTCTGGCTCATGATGAAACGCCTCGAGTCGGACCATTTTGCATGGCCCGACAACGAGACTAAAATTGTGACGCTTTCCGTTGAGCAATTACATTGGCTCATCGAGGGCATCGACATTACTGCAGTCCAACGGCATCCGAAGCGAAATTATGCTCGCGTGAGCTGAACACGACCTGGGCATTGCTGTCTAAGCAGTATGCCGATCAACGTGATCATCGACGCCGACGAGCTTAAAGCGTTGCTCGCGATACGCGAGGAACACGCTGCTCTTCGACTCGAAAGCGATAAGCTTCGCAGCACACTGCGTCTGGTGAGCGCAGAACGTGATCTTGCCGAACAACGACTACGTGCCTACCGTCGCGAACTGTTCGGCGCGAAAAGTGAAGCACGCGCTTCGGACCAGCTAGGCCTGTTCAACGAAGCCGAAGCACTTGGCGCAAACGCGACGCCTGCACAAGAAGATACCTCAGGGACCACGGCCGGCACACGCAAGCAGAAAAAACGCGGCCACCGCAAACCCCTTGATTCCGATCTGCCGCGTGAAGTCGTACGCCATGAGCTTGCCGAAGCCGAACGCTTCTGCGCCAACGATGGCCACGCGCTCGTTGAGATCGGCGTCGAAACCAGCGAGCAGATCGACGTGATCCCTGAACAGGTTCGCGTCATCCAGCATCAACGCGTCAAGTATGCCTGCCCATGTTGCGATCTCGGTATCAAAGTCACACCGGCGCCCCCGCGCATCATCCCGCGCGGGCTCTTTACCGAATCCGCGCTCGCGTGGATCGCCACCGGCAAGTATCAGTTCGGCATGCCGATCTATCGTCAGGCCGGCCTGCTGCGGCGCTTTGGCGGTGACATCTCATCAAACACACTCGCCGCGAGCATGGTCCGAGTTGGTCTCGCAACGCAGCCCGTGATCAACCTGATGCGCGACATGCTTCTCGACGCTGAATTGATCTACTGCGACGAGACGACGTTCCAGGTCTTGAAGGAGCAAGGGCGCAAGCCGGAAACGAAAAGCTACCTCTGGGCACAGATGACTGGTTCGGGCATCCCAATACGATGCTTCACCTATACGCCTGGCCGTGGCGCCAAGCTGGCTGATAAATTGTTTGCCGGTATCCGCCAAGGCGCGATCCTGATGACCGATGGATACGAACCCTACAACGGCATCTCCGAACAGCATCAACTTGTGCATCTTGGATGTTGGGCTCATTCGAGAAGGTACTTTGTGAAGGCCGAAGACAACGTACCCAAGGCAGCGCGTTCTCCTGATCTGCTTGCAACTCACTTTATTAAATTGATCGGCAAACTGTTCGCGGCCGAAGCGCACAGTCAGACGTGGACGGCCGAGCGACGACAGCGATTGAGAAGACGATACAGCGCTCGAGTTCTCAATGCCATAGAAAAGCTTAGCCTTGAGCACTCGCCTGGCGTCGTGCCACAAAGCTTGCTTGGCAAAGCGCTGACTTATCTACGTGAGCAGTGGCCAAAGCTGACCCGTTACGTGCGCAACGGCGACTGGCCCATATCAAACAACCCCTGCGAGAATTCCATTCGCCCCTTTGTCGTCGGACGCCGCGGATGGATGTTCTCGGACACCGTCGACGGCGCGAATGCGAGCGCCAATATTTATACGTTGGTCGAAACCTGCAAGGCCAACGGCATCGACCCGTACTCCTACCTCACCTGGCTATTCCAGCGTCTGCCGCTTGCGAAGAGCGTCGATGACTACGACGCGCTCGTGCCTTGGAAGATGCCCGCCGATCTTCGCTGATCCCCATTGCTACACCAAATTACGCTTTCCCCGTGCGCTCTCTGAGAGGCGTCGCTGATGGATCGCATACGCTCGACTGGACCACTGTCTGAAGCGAAATAATATTTCGTCTGGGCAAGCCGCCAGCCGGGTCGGCGTAGCGGCGCAAGACGTGTCTTACTGGCGTGCCGGCATTACCGCGCCGGGCCGCTTAGCATACCGGCGCCTTTCGCGATTGCTCAGCGTCGACGTATTCTGGCTGTGCTTGGGGATAGAGGCCGAAGGCTCCGATAGATAGTTCTCTGAGGCACCAAGGCCTTCTCCGGCAGAATATGTACGAGGCGTTCGTGTCTGTCGTATCCGTTAATAAATTTGGCAAGCCAGTTATTCGATAGCCAAAAAAAAATGACCGTCGGGATCGCGAAACAGGAGGATTAGTTCCCCGGACGTCAACCGGATGAGTCGCGTTGCCATGCCGAGGTTCGTCGCGAGCCCGCTCACATCGCTGCAACGGATGACGATTCTGTCGCTAACGATGTCGGTGGCTTTGGCTTGCGTATGGGGTGCAGGCGCGAGGGGTCTGCGGTAGCCCAGCAACTCAAGGTGAGGCGACAACTCAGACGTTGTTTGGAGAGAGATGACTTCGACAATCGGGTTTTCGAGCGCATCCAGCAATCCCTGCTCGCTTCCCGAATTGGTTTGATAAGCGCTTGTGGTCAGTCCCAGCGAGTCCGCATAAAAAGCTTTGCTCGACGGTGCACTGGATACGGAGATGGCAGTATGGTCGACCCCGGCGCGCACAGTTGATCGTGCGCCTTCATCACCGGCAGGCTGCAGCAATTCGAGCGGGTGTCCATCCGGGTCACGAAACTTGAAGGCCGTGACGCCGCCGCTGCTATCGGGTAGACGAACTGGCGCCGGACCGCCATCTGGACTGCGTGAAATTGCCGTCGGAAGCGCCGAGGCGCTGTCTTCTCGGTAAAGCCGCTTGAACGCGATGTCGATATCCATGCAACGCACTGCCAGATGTTGAAATGCAAGATCGGCTGAGGTGTTTGGCGACGGATAAGGGCGTGCGTTCGGGCCGGCTTCGACAAGTTCGAGTTCCTCCTCGCCAAGCCGCAAGCGTTGCACGTTGATATCGCGCGCGCCGAACCCGAGCTCAGCCGCGAGCGCTCGCTCCATGATGAACGCTTGACCACTGGCCTGGAAGCCGAGCCGGTCCTGATAGAAAGCTGTACTACGCTCAAGCTCAACCACGTTGCGGCTGATTCGGATAATCCGGGTGATAGGCGCGGGCTTCATGGACGCTGCGTTCCCCGCTGATTGGTGTAGATAGCAAACAGGGAATGTGAGGCACACATAAACAGGCGGCTTCGGTTACGCCCGCCAAACGTCAAGTTTGAAACGGTGAACGGTACGTGAATCTTGCCGAGCAGTTCGCCCGAGGGCGCGATGCAGTGCACGCCATCCGCAGCGCTCGACCACACATTGCCGTCTTCATCGCAGCGAATGCCATCGGCGAACCCGGGATCGATCTTGTGGAATACGCGAGGCTTGGAACACGCGATGCCGTCTCCGCCGACATCCACCACGGCAATGTGCTGGATCGGATTGGGATCGAACTGCAGACCACTTTCACAGACATAAAGGCGCGTCTCGTCCGGTGAAAAACACAGACCATTGGGACCCGTGAACCGGTCGGAAACGACACTGAGTTCACCGCTGCCCGGCACGAGCCTATATACGCATGCGGGACGCTCCTGCACCTGCTTGCCGCCTTCGTAATCGGTCTGAATGCCATAGGGTGGGTCCGAGAACCAGATCGTGTCGTCGCTTTTGACGACCACATCGTTGGGCGAGTTCAAGCGCTTTCCTTCAAAGCGATCTGCCAGTACTAATACACGCCCGTCGAGTTCGGTACGCGTAATACACCGCTGGCGGTGCGAGCATCCAATGAGCCGGCCCTGGCGGTCGCGCGTATGCCCGTTGGCAAAGCCCGACGGCTTCCGGAACACGCTGATGCCGCCGCTTTGCGTCCATCGCATGATGCGGTCATTCGGCAGGTCGCTGAACAGCAGGCAATCCTGGTCAGCAAACCAGACTGGCCCCTCAAGCCACCGAAAGCCGTCGCCGAGTAATTCGAGCGGCGCGTTCGGAAGGACCATCGCCTTAAAGCGCGGGTCAATGATTTCCACATCCGGATGTGTCGTCATGTACCGCTCGTTAGCGAAAGTGTCCCGGCACGTGGACGGGGTCGACGTGCAGTTGGATCGTCATGAGCACCGCAGGCTGATCGCCAATCGTGCCTGAGCGATGGCCCATGCGGCCGGTTGTATCGGGGATGCTTGCCTGGTCCTCGCCCAGCGAAAGATCGCCAGGGCCCATTTCGATACGCGTGCCGTCCATGGACTCTACCCACCACCGTCCCGATATAGGGATGATCCACTGAGGCGCCGGATTCTCATGCCAGTCACCGACCCAACCGACGGGTTGGACCGTGACGACCACTGTGGCCTCGGATCGGTCCTGCTTGTCGTTCCATTGGGGAGCCGCGTTCCCCACGCCCTTCAGTTCAAATCGGTCCAGTTCACAGCGGACTTGATGACTGACCCCTAGATTGTCGGTCCACAAATGCCAATAGCCAACCTTAGGGGCTTCACCTTCTTTTAACGGCGATTGCATAGTTGCGTTTGAATCTGAGGCGGACATGAATGCGCTCCTTGGCTGGGTGGTTTACCGTCGCTTTACTGATTGCTCGAAGAGGCGGGGGAACCCATCGGCGAAACACTTCCATACAGTGCAGACGAAAGTGGATGTTCGAGCACGGCGGACGCGCTCATCGGCATACCACCGATGGCAATCAGAAGCAAGCCTCCTACCAGGCCGAAATTCTTGAGAAAGTCCCAGAAGTGGCTGCGACCGTCGCCGGCTTTCGACCAGAAGTGAGGATATTTCCAGAACGGGTGATATAGGAGTGCCGTGACAGCGCAGAAGCCCGCAAGGACGAATGCGGCGAGACGATCATGCCAGCCAATGACGATGCAAACAGGCGTGACGAATTCGACAATGATGGCGATCACGAGTAACACTGCGCCACCGGGCAAGAAGGAGGAAGTCGCTTGCTGCATCGCTTCCTTCCAGTGGACAATCTTGTCGAGCGCGCTGAAGGGAAACATCACGACCAGGCACACGCGCGCGATCAAGGGGATAGCAATCATGTCGAAAAAATTCATCTCCAATCCCTCGCAGTAAGCGTCATGCGGCCACCGGCATCACGCCCAGGCGCTCGCCGATCTTGTCCGCGACCCGCAGTGCGTTGGCAACGATTGTCAGGGTCGGGTTGACTGCACCGATCGACGGAAAGAAGCTGGCGTCGGTCACGTAGAGATTGTCGAGTTCATGAGCCTTGCAGTTCACGTCGAGCACCGACGTTGCCGGATCGACACCGAAGCGCACGGTGCCTGCCTGGTGAGCGGTGCCCCCAATCGGAATGTCCTTACCCAGATAGAGCTTACGGTCCATCATCGCCGCGTGGGCACCCGCGTCGGCAAGCAGCCCCTCGAGTTTCTTTCTCAGCCGGTGATGTGCTTCCATATTGCCCTCCTTGATCTCCAGCACGACGTGGTCGCCTTCGTATCGGATGCGGTTTTCGGGGAGCGGCAGATCTTCCGTCGATAGCCAGAAGTCCATCGAGTGCCGTGCCATGGTTTCGAAGGGCATTTCCGGCAGCCATTCGAGCCATGCGGGCAACGCTTCGCCTCGGATCTGATCGGCATGAGAGGTTGCGCACATCTGGATCAGGCCGAGCGGATAGTCCCAATCGTTCGCACCGAAATAGAAATCGCTGATCGCGAGAGTCTTCTGGAAGATCGTATCGTTGGGCTCGCGCATGAGTGCCATCAAGATGGACTGGTTATGCCGCATGTAGTTGCGGCCGACCTGGTCGGACCCGTTAGCCAAACCTCTGGGATGCTTGTCATTGCCCGAGCGCAGCAGCAGAAGCGCCGACGACAATGCGCCGCAAGCGACCACGACGATATCACCCGTATAACGCCCCTGAGTGCCCTCGCGTACCACCTGAACGCCCGTAACGGTCTTGCCCGATTCGTCGGTTTCAAGCCGGGTAACGTAGGTGTTCGTCATCAGTGTGAGGTTCGGATAAGCTGCGAGCGCGGGGTCCACGCACATCACCTGCGCGTCGGCCTTGCCATTGAGCAGGCAAGGAAATCCGTCGAAGGCGTCGCATCGGATACAGCGGCTGGTGGGCGTCACCTGGCCGTCTTTCTCGTCCAGCAGGATGCCGAGCGGCAAATGAAAAGGATGCAATCCCGCTTTGACCAAGGAGTCGCTAAGAGCCTGGATGCGCGGTTCATGCGACACCGCCGGATGCGGGAAAGGCGTACTCGCATGCGGCTCGCACGGATCCTCGCCGCGTTGCCCGTGAACATGAAACAGGCGTTCCGCCTCGGCGTAATAGGGCTCAAAGTCTGCGTATTTGAGCGGCCATGCAGGCGACACGCCGTCCTTGTGCTGAAGCTCGTCGAAGTCGCGCTCCCGAAGCCTGAAGAGCGCCGCGCCGTACACCTTGGAATTGCCGCCCACATAGTAGTGAAGACCCGGGTGGAACTTGCTGCCGTCACCGCCGTACCAGGTTTCGCTGGTCTGATACATGCCATCAACGAACACGGTCTTCGAATCCCAGTTGGCGGGCTCCCGCTTCAGGTAGTCGCCGCGTTCGAGTAGCAGAATGCTTTTGCCCGTCGAGGCGAGTTTGTACGCGAGAGACGCACCGCCCGGGCCGCTTCCTATCACGATGACGTCGTAGTGGCTCATGTTTTTCCTTTTCCGATCAGTCGTTTCATCGATTACGGATTTGGGCCCGCAAGCGTTGAATGTTGAATACGCCAGCGTCCTGTATGTCCAAGTCATTCAGGCAAGAAGTAGTCCTGTTGGTGTTTAGTAATGCGGTGTGTCGTCCAACAGGTCCGGTACAAGTTTTGCGCCTAGATTTGCGCCTATTAAGCAGCATGGTGTGATTTACACACCGCTCCGATGAACTACCGCTGGTTGCAGTCGAGCCCGCGTTCTCATGTAACCGTTCAGCGAGAAAAGACAATGCCAAAAGTGGTCGTAGTGACGGGGGCGAGCGCAGGTGTCGGTCGCGCCACGGTGGAAGAGTTTGCACGGCGGGGGTATGACGTGGCGTTGCTGGCACGGGATCCTGATCGACTTGAGCACGCGGCTTCGGATCTCGAATCGCGGTACGGGGTCCGTGCACTTGCGATTCCCACCGACGTCGCGGATGCCCTTGCAGTGGACTCTGCCGCCACGCGAGTCGAACAGGAATTGGGACCAATCGACGTGTGGGTCAATGTCGCCATGGCCACTGTGTTTGCGCCGGTTTCAAAACTCACTGCGCGAGAGTTCGAGCGCGGCACCAAGGTGACCTATCTCGGTCAAGTGCATGGAACCATGTCGGCGCTGTCGCGCATGCGGGTTCGAAACCGTGGGACGATCGTCAACGTGGGCTCGGCACTCGGTTATCGATCGGTTCCGCTGCAGTCCATCTACTGCGGCGCCAAATTTGCGATTCGCGGCTTCACCGACGCTCTGCGCTCCGAAATCATCCATGACAAGCTGAACGTGCACTTGACGATGGTGGATTTGCCGGCAGTGAACACGCCTCAATTCGATTGGGCGATGAACAAGATGGGCGTCAAAGCGAAGCCGGTCGCGCCTATTTTCGAGCCCGAGGTTCCGGCTCGGGCTATCTTCTTCGCCGCCACGCACAAGCGCCGTGAGGTCTGGGTTGGTTTTCCGACTGTGAAGGCCATCCTTGCCAATCGCATCGCGCCGGGTCTGATCGATAAGTATCTGGCGTCAGCAGGCTACACCGGTCAGCTGACTGATGAGCCTCTGGCGGCAGATGCGCCTGCCAATCTGTTCGAACCGGTGGCGGGCAACTACGGCGCGCATGGGCGATTTGACAGCGAGTCGAAAGGACGCAGTTGGGAGATGTTCACCGATCGGCATCGTACTGCCTTTTGGACGGTCGCTGCCTTGGGTTTGATCGGCGGTGTCCATTTGTTAGCCAAAAAGTACAAAGTCTGAAACACGCGATCACGATCCACAAGGGGCAATGAACGAGCGCGCGTTGATCAACTTTTCGATGGCTTCCTGGCGATGCATTCAGGGTGATAGCGGCGTTGCTGGGTCAACAGCTTTTGGTACGTATAACGAACTGTCATTTCGTAACGGTGACATTCGCGCATATCGATTAGTAATGTTTTGTTTAAGGCTAGTTGTCTTATGGTGTTTCAGATCCGGAAAATTCTGCAATGAGCAAACCGATCGAGGATTACGCCCTGTTGGGCGACGGCGAAACCGCTGCGTTGGTGAGCCGGGATGGCTCGATCGACTGGCTTTGCTGGCCGCGATTTGACGATGACGCCTGTTTCGCCGCGCTTCTTGGCACGCGGGAAAACGGCCATTGGTCAATCGCTCCCGTTGCCTCAGTGATCCATCAAAGCCGTCGCTATCAGGAAGATACGCTCGTCGTGGAAACCGATTTTGCGACAGAGGAAGGCGAGGTCAGGGTCATTGACTTCATGCCGATGCGAACAACGTTCTCGTCGGTCGTGCGGATCGTCGTAGGCTTGCGAGGCAGCGTGACAATGCGCTCGACACTATGCCTCCGGTTCGACTACGGGGCATTGCCACCTTGGTCCACAGCGGAGGGTGACACTATGGTCGCGAAAGTCGGACCCGATCTGGTGATCCTGCGCACGCCGATGCCACTCGAAGTTAAGTCTCATGCCACCGACACTGAATTTCTTGTTACGTCGGGAAGCCGATTAGTGTTCGTGATGAGCTACGGGCCGTCTCACCAGCCGCCTCCCGCGGCTATCGATGCTGAAGCCGCCTTAGTGTCGACTCAGGGATTCTGGCGCAAGTGGATTGCTCGCTTCGACAATTCGAAGACTGACTGGCCGAACGAGGTGAGGCGCTCGTTACTGACGCTCAAGGCATTGATCCATCAATCGAGCGGCGGGTTAATCGCGGCGCCCACGACCTCGTTGCCCGAAGCGCCGGGCGGCAAGATGAACTGGGACTACCGATACTGTTGGCTTCGCGATGCGAGTTTTACGCTAGGTGCGCTGATCAATGCCGGGTTTCTTGGAGAAGCGCAAGCTTGGCGAGATTGGCTGCTGCGCGCCATTGCCGGATCGCCCGAACGCGTCAGAATCATGTATCGCGTTGACGGTGCGCGGCATCTTGCTGAGTGGACCGTCGATTCGTTGCCGGGATACCGTTATTCTCAGCCGGTGCGTGTTGGCAACGCCGCGTCGACACAGCATCAGATTGACGTCTTCGGAGAAGTTCTCGATTGCCTCGACCTCGCTCGCCGGGGTGGCGTGCCTGCTTCGACGCAGGAGGCGGCCATCGCGCTAAAGATCGTCGAGCACCTCGAGGTAATGTGGGACAGCGAAGGCTCCGGCGTCTGGGAGTCTCGCGCCGAACCGCGACAATACACGTATTCGAAGGTGATGGCCTGGGTCGCCTTCGATCGTTTCATTCGCCATCATGAAGCGCTCGGTAGCGCAAGTACCGCGGATCAGCGCATGCTTGAACGCGTTACAGCATTGCGATCGACGGTGCATGAACAGGTTTGCCGCGAAGGCTGGAACGAAGGCTTGGGCAGCTTCACGCAACACTATGGCGGCCAGGAAATCGACGCCAGCCTGCTCCTGCTGCCTCTCGTTGGCTTTCTGCCGGCTGATGAGCCCCACATGGCGGCGACAATCGCGACGATCCAGCGGGAACTCTCGGATGGCGGTCTAATTCGCCGAACCAAGGCGCGCCAGGACGGTCCGGGCGAGGGCGCATTTCTCGCATGCTCATGCTGGATGGCCGACTGTCTTATCTTACAAGGTCGCACCGACGAGGCACGGGCGCAATTTGAACGGGTACTTGCTGTTAGCAATGACCTTGGATTGTTGTCCGAGGAATACAACGTCGCGGGTAAGCACCTTGCTGGCAATTTTCCGCAAGCGTTGACCCACCTTGCTATCGTCAACACGGCGCTCAACCTCTGTGGTCCGACGCTTAACCGGGGTGGTAGCTGACATTCCCGTGTTCCCCTGGAGTAACGTGTTTCCCGCACGCCATCCTCGAGTCAAACACCAACAAGTCAGGAGTCTTTCATGACATATGAAGCATCCAAAGATCCTTCCGCGCCGGCGAGTCCGGACGCGAGCCGTTTGCCGCACCTGGCGTCCTATCCCACGCTGGCCGGGCAGCCTGCGCTCGTGACTGGCGCGAATTCCGGCATCGGCAAAGCGGTCGCGCTTGGACTTGCTCGCGCCGGTGCAGATGTGATCGTCAACTACGTAGTCGATCCGCAAGCGGCGGAAGACGTTGCTCACGAGATAGCAAGCCTCGGACGGCGTGCGATTACGGTTCAGGCCGACGTCAGCAATGAAGAACAAGTGCAGGCAATGTTTGCGCGTGCGATCGACCATTTCGGTACGCTTCACATCGTGGTCAGTAACGCCGGTTTGCAGCGCGACGCGCCGTTCGACAAAATGACACTTGAGCAGTGGAATACCGTGATTAGCGTGAATCTCACTGGACAGTTTCTTTGTACGCGAGAAGCGGTAAGGGAATTCAAACGGCGGGGCGTCGATAGCGCAGTATCGGTTGCGGCCGGGAAAATCCTCTGCATGAGCTCCGTGCATCAGGAGATCCCCTGGGCGGGTCATGCCAACTACGCTGCATCCAAGGGTGGCGTCATGCTGCTCATGAAAAGCCTTGCGCAAGAAGTCGCGCCTTACCGCATTCGGGTCAATAGTATCGCCCCGGGGGCGATTCGCACGCCGATTAACACCGGAGCGTGGAGTACGCCTGAGGCCTATGCCGAGCTCATGACGCTGGTTCCTTACAAGCGAATTGGGGAACCAGACGACATCGCTCAGGCTGCAGTGTGGCTTGCGTCAGATGCGGCTGATTACGTGACCGGGGCAACGCTTTTTGTGGACGGTGGGATGACCTTGTACCCGGGGTTTGCGACAGGCGGCTAATGGAGGCAAAAAGCGCTTCCGGGTGTCAAGAGGCCGGCATCGCCATACGCAGCGCCAAGCTGGCCATGATCCAGATCGTGCCGGCCACCATAATCGTCAACAGCAACGCCGAGAACAGGATTAGCTGCAGATCCTCGCGCTTGTGGGCAAAACTGATGTGCAGGAAATAGCGGAAGTGTATGAGGATCTGCACCAGCGCGAATACGCTAATAACGATCACCATCGGCGAGCGCGGTAAGCGAGCCCAGTGCAACAGCGCAAACGGCACCACGGTGAGCAACAACGCCATGCCCGCGCCCCAGACATAAGATCGGAACTCCCGGCGTTCCTCCTGCACCGGGTCTGCGCCGTCCACGGCGACGTTTGGTTGTTCGCTCATGTGAGCCCCGCCAGATAGACCACCGAGAAAATCGCGATCCAGACAATGTCCAGAAAATGCCAGAACAGCGCGAGTCGCATAATGCCGAGTTTCGTCTTGGTATCGAGACCGTAGCGGGCGATTTGGCCCACCAGACAGATTAGCCAGAGGCAGCCGCCGGTGACGTGCAGGCCGTGCAAGGGCACCAAGTCGAAAAAGGCGGACAGAAAACCGCTGCGACTGGGTACGCCTCCCTTGGCGAACATGGTACTGAAGTCATGCAGTTCGAAACACAGGAAGGCAATGCCCAGTATCAGGGTCGCAGCTAGCCATCCGATCAGCCGCGGCGTGCTGTGCTTGTATTTGAGCGCGAGAGACGCCATCCCGAAAGTGAAGCTGCTGGCCAGGAGCACCAGGGTCTCGACGAAGATGCTCTTGATGTCGTAGAGCTGGTAGGGCTCTGGGCCCCCGGCGGTGGCATGCACAGAGGTCACATAGGTCGCGAACACCATGCCGAACAAGATGGCATCGCTCATGAGAAACACCCAGAAGCCGAACATCAGGCTTTCGGCTGCTTCATGATCCTTGCCGTGCGCGGAACTCAAGTTCAAGCCCGGGTACTTGGCGGTTTCGCGACTCATGGCACCACCCCTTCCGTTTCGTGTTGGGCTAGTCCGCCATTAGCCGGCGTGCGTTCGTCAGCACGGGATATGGCGGTGGCCACGCTTACAGCATCGATCCAGCGATGGTGCTCTTTGCGCACGTCCGACGCGCTAACAACGCGAGTGGTGTTTCGCGCGAAGCCGCGTGCGATCATTGCGGCCACGGTGGCCAGGAAAGACAGGATCACCATCCACCAGATATGCCATACCAAGCCAAAGGCGAGGAAGAAACCAATCGCCGCAATGAACGGACCCATGGCGCTGTTCTTCGGCATCTCAATGTCTTCATACGTCTCGAGCCGCTGATAGGCGCTACGGTTTTCCTTGGCTACGGTGAAGGCATCGCGATCGGTGACTCGCGGAATCATCGCGAAATTGTATTCCGGCGGTGGCGCCGAGATCGACCATTCCAGACTGCGCCCGTCCCATGGATCGCCGGCAAACACACGATTCGTGTCGCGCTGCCTGATCGACACCCATAGCTGCACGACTAGGGCGGTGAGGGCCACAATAATGAGAACGGCACCGAGCAACGCCACCATTTCCAGCGGCACGTAGGCGGGCTCGGAGTAGGCCACGGTGCGGCGAGGCATACCCATCAGTCCCAGCCCGTAGAGTGGGAAGAACGCCAGCATGAAGCCGACGATCCAGCACAGCGCCGAGATTTTCCCCCAGCGCTCGTTCAGACGAAAGCCAAATGCCTTTGGAAACCAGAAGTGATAGGCAGCGATCATCCCGAACAGCACGCCTGGCACTGCCACGTTGTGGAAATGCGCGACCAGAAACACGCTGTTGTGCACCTGGTAGTCGACGCCCGGGTCAGCCAGCAGGATCCCGCTCATGCCGCCCAGCACGAATAGCAGCATGAAACCGATTGAATAGATCATTGGCACGGTGAAGCGTATCCGACCGCGAAACATCGTCCACATCCAGTCGTAGATTTTGACGCCTGTAGGAATGCCGATGAGCATCGAGGCGATGCCGAACACTGCGTTGATATTGGCGCTTTGGCCCATCGTGAAAAAATGATGCACCCACACGGTGAATGACAGGATCGCGATGGCCATGGTGGCCACCACCAGTGCGCGGTAGCCAAATAGCACCTTGCCGGAAAACGTCGAGACGACTTCGGAGTACACACCAAAAGCCGGCAGTATCAGGATATAGACTTCCGGATGGCCAAATAGCCAGAACAGATTGGCGAAGTGCATCATGTTGCCGCCAAGCGCATTGGTGAAATAGTGAAAGCCGAGATAGCGGTCCAACGCGAGCTGCGCCGTCGCCACGGTCAGTGGCGGCATGGCAAAGATCATCAGGATGCTGGTGCACAATGCCGTCCACGTAAATAGGGGCATGCGCATGAACGTCATTCCTGGCGCACGCATTTTGTAGATGGTGACGGCGAAATTGATGCCGGTGAAAGTCGAGCCCAGAGAGGCCAGCGAAAGCGACCAGATCCAATAGTCCGGGCCTACGCCCGGACTGAAGGTTGCTTCTGTATACGGGGGGTAGCCAAACCAGCCGCCGGTAGAGAAGGTGCCAATGCACAGCGAAATCATCACCAGCGCCGCGCCCGCTGCGGTCAGGCCCAGACTGATTGAGTTGAGCACGGGAAAGGCGACGTCGCGCGCGCCGATCTGCAGCGGCATGACGTAGTTGATCACGCCGGTGAGAAACGGCATCGCCATGAAAAAGATCATGATGGTGCCGTGCGTGCTGAACAGCTGCGCAAAGTGATCCGGTGACAGAAAGCCGCCGCCAAGGCCGAATGCCTGCTGGGTACGCATCAGTAAAGCTTCAATCAGCGCACGGGCCAGCATCACGAAAGCCAGCACGACATACATGATGCCGATCTTTTTGTGGTCTGGGCTGGTCAACCAGTCGGACCATAGAACACCCCACTTCCGGTAGCGAGTGATCAATGCAAAGGTGACGATTGCGCCGATCGCCACCATCGAGGCGGCTCCCGTGGCGATGATCCCGTTGATCACATTGGCTCCGCTGGGGTCTTGCAGCATCTGCAAGAACGGCAGGGATTCCAGACTCAGCCGTCCCAACGGATGCGCCAAAACGTAGGGAAGGCTCACGGCTTTTGCTCCGCAGAGAGTGATGTCGCGTTTTCAACGACCTTCAGTGCTGTCGATGTTGCGGCACGTCCGGTGGTTTGAGGATCGGCCACGGTACCGTTCATGGTCGCCATGACGACGTCGGAAAAAATGTCCAATGTCGCGTGGTTGAAATAGATACCGCCATCGCTAGCTCGACTTTGGCCCAGTGCGGCCGTGAGCTGTTCGCGGGTCGTGCGTTCCGATATCAGCTTTAGCGTGCTTGCATCCAGTGGCACACCGCGAGCCCGAGTTTGTTTAACCCAGTCGTTAAACGCGTCAGGTGTCATCGCCACGGCGGTGAACCGCTGCTGGTGAAAGCCATCACCGTTGTACATGGTGTTTTCGCCCATGAAGCGCCCGGGTTTGTCCGCCTGCAAGTGCAACTGTGTGACCATGCCGCCCATGGCGTAAATCTGGCTGCCGAGCGCTGGTATCTGCAGCGATTGCATCACCGTGGCGGACGTTAGCTGCATAGCCACGGGCTGACCGGCGGGCAGTGGCAGGACCCCAATGCTGGCTACACCCTGGTCGGGATAGATGAACAGCCATTTCCAGTCGTAACCGATTACCAGCACGCGCAGTGCCGGCGTACCGGAGGTCAGGGGCTTGTATGGATCGAGCGCGTGCGTGCTACGCCAGACAAGCATGGCCAACAGCGCCACGATCAATACAGGGCCGCTCCACGCAGCGACTTCCAGAGTTCTGGAGAACGCCCATTTAGGCGTGTAACGTGAGGATTTCGCGCCATATCGGTAGCGCCAGGCGAACCATGGGATGAGAACGAAGATCGGCATCGCAACGAAGATCGCCAGCAACGCCACCATCTCGAGAAAGTGCGTACGCTGTATCGATGCCACGGGGCCCTGCGGATTGAGAAAACTGAGGTGCGTGTCGCTAGCGCAAGAACTGAGTGTGAACGCAGCGGCGCAAAGAAAAACGCAGCGGGCAACGGCCGTGACCTCTACTAATGGCGTCGCCGCGCGACAGAGATGAGCATCGGTCGATGGCACGCCCGGACATCGCTGCTTCAGTGGATGCGCAAGGTCACGATGTCCGTTTCTGATGTTCACGATATTGCTGTCCGAGTATTCTTGCTCGCTGCCGCGCCAGCAGTATGGTGCCGCTGTTTTGGCCGATTGAGCAAAACTGGTCACCGCCCAAGCCTGGCTGTTGCAATTCCGGCTCTCAAACTGAGAGGTTCTTCTCAGTCTGTCCTTAGAACAGCGTGAGCGGACATCTTCGGCCGTAGTTAGGACAAGGACGGCAAGGCTCTGAACGACGCTGAAGCGAGCTGGTAACACCCCAGATACCCCAGATTCGGGTCCTTTAGCTAAGAGCGGCTAAGTGCCCGAGGAACTGCCTGTGCCTCTTTAGCATTTAGTGTACCCAGTGCTGCTGGTCCCATGTGCGAGGGCCGGGCATCGCCGTGTGCGACCGGACCCCGCGATGGCCTCAACTGTCTGACGCATTACTAGCGGCCTACAGGACCGAAATCTGCGATTTGGTTCGATAGATCGGCGACTCATGCACGATCTATAGATTGAGAATCCAAATTTCAGGATGCACCATGAAGCTCGTTTTTTTTCCTTTTCTATTGTTTGCTGCGTCGGTACATGCGGCTTCGTTGTTAGGCGTGAATCTCGCGACACCGGTTTCCGAACTACCGAAATGCGATACAAGTACGCCGCCTTGTCTGCACCCTATCGCCCCGGACGTATATACCCTCCAGCCGAAAAGCCGACCGCCCTGGGCTCGTGGGGTGATTACCATCACCACAGTCAAAGGTCGTATCGCACAGGTCTTTATCGAATCCAAAGCTCCTGTTCGCCTTCCTGCCGGCGGACCGCTCAGCGACCGGGTAAAGATCCACAAAGCAAATCACTGGGTCTATTGGGATGGAGCCACGGCGACTTATGTTGCAAAGATGCCGAGGGCACAGACCAGCGACATCTCGATAGCGGTCATACCACGGCCGGCGACCATCACCGCTCTCCCCGAATCGCCAGCGCAGTAACTACGGCAGTTTCGGCGCTGAAGTCATTCGTCAGCCAGGCAACACACGATCCGTCTCGGAGATGACTCACGCTTCCCCGCAGCGTGCGCGGCTGCCGATCGCGGCGTCCGATCCTAAATTCCCAATGCCGATCCTCAGGAAAACAAACTACGCGCGGGCCTTCGGTCTCTTGAGTGCCATCACGGCGGCACACCCGATTCTGGCGTTTGAAGGGGAGCCGAGGACAGTGGCATTACTCGCGCCAGCGATCGGGGCAATCCGGTCATCAAGTCCTGCGCGGCGGTGGCTTCATGTTTGCGGCGGTGACGAGCCAGCAAAATACCAGTCCCGAGCATGCAAAGAAAACAGCGCTCTGACCATCGACCTTCAGCAGCCAGCCCCCCAGCACGCCTCCCATTGCGAGGCCGATCGACTGCGTTGTGTTATAGACGCCAGCAGCTGCGCCTTTTCGGGTTCCGGGCGCCAGCTTCGACACCAGTGAAGGTTGCGAGGCTTCAAGAATGTTGAAGCCGAGGAAGTAGAGAAACAGGATTGCTGCCACGCTGAAGGTCTGGTGGGGCGCGAGGCCGAGCAGCACCTGGCCGATCAGGACAAGGCCAATGGCACTGACCAACACCGCTTTCATCTTGCCACGCTTTTCCGCCACGATGATTGCCGGAACCATCATCACGAACGCCAGCCCCATCACCGGCAGATAAACCTCCCAGTGCGAGGCGATTGGCAGGCCACCTGCTTCGAGAATGCGCGGTACAACGAGAAATAGTGCAGTCTGAGTCGCATGCAGCACGAGTACGCCGAAGTTGAGACGCAGCAATTCGACGTTGCGTAGAACTTCCGCGAACGGTGCACGGACGTGCACAGGCTTTGGTGCATCCGGTACCACCCACACGACCGCAGCGATCGCCAGAATCGAGAGAATGCCGACCAACGCGAACAGACCGCTCATGCCAATCCAATGGAACACAATTGGGGCGCCGACGATCGCAATTGCAAACGACACGCCGATGCTGCCCCCGACCATCGCCATCGCCTTCGTGCGGTGCTCTTCGGTGGTGAGATCGGCGATGAAAGCGATCACCGCGGAGGACACCGCGCCCATGCCCTGGATCACGCGCCCGACGATGATCCACGTTATATCGTGCGCGAACGCGGCGACGAAGCTGCCCAGCGCAAAGATCAGAAGGCCCGCGATGATTACGGGCTTGCGGCCCATTTTGTCGGAAAGCCAGCCGTAAAAGATGTACAGCAGCGATTGCGTGGCGCCGTACGCACCGAGCGCGATGCCGACCAATAGGACGTTGTCGCCGCCTGGGATCGTTTTCGCGTAGATAGAGAACACCGGCATGATCATGAACAGACCAAGCATGCGCAACGCGAAGACCCCCGCGAGCGAAGCGGTAGCGCGCAATTCTGGCGAACTCATGGGCGACGATTTTGCAGAGGGATTGGACATTAAGCCACTTTTAAATGGATAAATAACCGGCGTTCCGTCAGTGCGCCATGTTTCGGTAGACGAGGTCGTTTATAACTTTGGCAAGCCGGTGCCGGATCTCATGCAAACGAATCGCGGGCGCTTGCGAGGCCGAAACCTGCGGAATAATCATCAGATCGCCGACTCAAGCCGCAACGCGTCGCACCGGGTCAAGACTGCGTTACAGCACTGCTATAGCGTTCCGACAGCGCCTCATATAGCGGCGGCGCGAAAAGTCTGGACACTCGGCTGGCAATGAGCGCAGTGGCCATCAGCGAAATCACGAGCGCGTGTCCGTCAATCATCTCGATTACGATGACGAATGCCGTGATGGGACTTTGAGTAACAGCCGCCAGATAGCCGACCATCCCTAGCGCTATCAGCATCGGCAACTGCATCTGCGAAAACAACAGGTGAAGCGCGTTCCCGATGCCCGCGCCAATCGCAAGGGAGGGTGCAAAAAGACCGCCCGGTGCTCCGGGCAGATAGGAGCCGACCATCGATGCCATCTTGAACACAGGGTACAGAACAGTAAGATGGGCTCGCCCCTCCAGCATCGCACGTGCTTCGGCGTAGCCGCTGCCGAATGTGTGCCCTCCCGACAGTACCCCGATCACCGCGATCAATAGGCCGCATCCCGCGCCGAAAGCCACCGGTCGCCGCGCTCTCCAGGCAACCAGGCTAGAGGGCATCCAGCGTCGTGTATTGAGAAGCAGCCAGCAGAAGATGCCTCCCGCAGCACCGGCAACTACGCCGATCAGGACAACGGCGAGCGCCAGCAGGTCAGGAAAGTGCGCACCAACTTTAATTGTCCCGAAATAGGTGTAATTCCCTTGGATTCCGAGGGACACGACGCCCGCGAAAATTATCGCCGTGATCAGCACGCCGCTTGTGCGCTCTTCGAAGCTGCGGGTGAGTTCTTCTATTGCGAAGACAACGCCGGCCAGCGGTGCATTGAACGCTGCCGACAGTCCAGCGGCCGCGCCAGCCAATGCCAGACGGCGCTCGAGGACACCCCCTCGGATTGCACGAAAACGCTTTGGATAAAACGCGCGGAGGTTGAACATGAGCGCCGCACCCACATGAATCGTAGGACCTTCCCGACCGATTGTGAGTCCTCCGAGGATAGCCAAGAAGGAGATGAGGATCTTGCCGACAAGAATTCTGATTGTCAGCAAACGCTGTCCTAGCTCACCGGGGCCGTGCAGGGTCGCAATCACCTGCGGTATCCCACTTCCCTCAGAGCCCGGAAAAAATCGGAGTGTGATCCAGACACAAGCCGCGCTGACAGCGGGGGTGAGCACCAATGGCAACCAGCGGTATTGCGCTGCATAGCGCAAAAACGCGTTGTAACCAAAGTCAATCAGTTGGGCATACAGCACGGCGATCAACCCAACTGCTATGGCGCCGAGCCAAAACACTCCGTAATGTAGCCACAACCGTTTGCCACGCTGCATCGCACGTTTATCGATGAATCCCGGTATGCGCATGAGTCCGCCGCAAATTGCTTGAGTATAAACGATTAGGCACACTGTGACATATTACTGACCATGGGCGAGTATGACTTCGTAGCAGAATTGGGAGAAGGCAGGACCGTCACCGTTTCCCCGCTGGTCCAAATGCCCAACCGAATGAGTCGATCTCTGACTTGTGTAGCGCAGCTAGTTTTAGCAGGCAACGCTCGCCCTTTGCCGTGAGATGGACCTGAACCTGGCGACGGTCCAAGGCATCGGGTACTCGAACCACGAGGCCGCTCGCTTCGCAGCGCGAGACCAGCGCGGCTGTTCCGTTCGGTGCAGCCTGCAGGCGTTCGGCAAGTTCGCCGACACTTGCCCAGTCCCGGCCGGGAAACCCTCTGATATGCAGCAGTAGCTGATATTGCAGGGGAGTCACGCCTTCTGCATGGGTGATCTCCTCCGAGAACCGCAGAAACTGTCGTAATTGGTAGCGAAATTCGGACATCGTCTCCAGATCCTGCTTGCCTGGAACCGCAACAGCAGTTCGTTTGCGGGAGTTCATTCAGTCTCCAAAAATCGAAAAAATTCAGATTGAAAAAATGTCATAACGTGCTTAAATGGCCTAACTAGCTGCGCGTGCGATCTTGCCTCGCGTGCAAGGCAAGCAGCGAATTATCGGGTGGCTCGCTTTCCATATTCTCACCAAGGAGCGCGAATCTGTCCCGCGAGCTCAGAGTGATAGGGACGGGGAAGATGCTCCGGTGAATATCATCAAGCTTATGATAGTGCTCCGTCAGGGGAGCAGCGCCGCTACCCAAGTGATCAGAAATCTGGCTCCCGCAAATTCTCACTAAAACGGATAAACATGGATCACATTCCGTTGTTAAGCAAGCTTTTACGATGGGTGATTGTCGCTGCGGCAGCTCTGTGTAGCAACGCAGCACTCTCTCAACCGGACTTGTCGCTTGATGAAGCGGGGCAGTTTAATCTGCAGACAGACACAAAAACGTTTAACAGCTCGGGTCTACCCGACGCGGTCGTTCCCGAAACAGACGAGGCGCCCTTCGCGTCGTCTTTCGTACCGAACGATGCGCATGTGGGCAGTGTGGCGAGTGACACCCTGTGGGAGCCCTTTCCAGCGACAAATCCCGGATTTCAAATCCGTCAAACCTCGTTTGGTGTCGGAAGTTTCGCAAGCGGCGCGCTGGGCTCAAACGCTTCCATTGCATGCTTTCACTCATAATTTTTGAGCAGCTTTATCCCGGAGATAGGGTTCCGGTACGACGGAGGATTAAGCCGTTGCAAGTTCGACGAACAATTGACCTATTCTCAACAGGTCAGTCGATCCTTGCCGTAAGTCGTCAAGGCACATATCAACTGTCGACATGACCACACTCGATACCGTTCGCTGCCACGCGCATCTTCAACAGAAAACAGCGAAACGACCGCCTTGCTCAACCAGTCTGGAACGAGGTCAAGTGCAAAGTGCATGTTGGTCGTTGGCGGAGGTTCAGTTCAGCGCTGGCGCGAGTGGGGCAGGAATTCGGGGACACGTATCGGCAGGCCGCAAAAACGTAGCGGGAGAAAAGCCAATGCGATGCCGTTCTTTGGAATGAAAATCTCGCGGACTAGTGATGCCAACCGGCAAACAAAGAATGAATAGACCTCATTGCGTCGAGCTGTCTGGTCGCATGCCGTGCACCACGTTGCGATTGGTGGCCGTGGCATCCGTTGTCCTGATACTCGCATCATGTTCCCATCGAGACAGTGTTTTCTCCGGATCGCCCTTGTATTCGGGTTTTTCGGGTGAGCGCCTGAGGCCTGTTGTCGAGTGCATCGCGCAACGATGGACTCATAGCGCGCGGCAGGTGCATCGATCGAGCGTGGGAACAACCCTACGCCTACAGGGCGAGACGTATTTCCGCGGGGTTCCCATCGGTATAAAAGCATGGCGTATTGCGGGGCGTACCACTGTGCAGTTCTTCGCGGGGCGGGTGGCTGACCGGATTTACGTCCTTTCGGTAAAAAGCTGTCTTCGGTAGCAAAGAAGGAAGACGCAATCGAACAAATCGCGGATCTGCACAATCGGTTTTGGCGGTGAAGGCCTGCAGTTCAACAGCGAGGCCGTTCCGGTGCACGATCGGTGCCGGAACATGCTCAGAGCCGTAGCTCCATCGGATCAACCTTGCTGATCGTACTTCTACAGGAGGAGCATCGCTCCCCGTGATCCACACTTTCCGTTACATCCTCGCGGCAGCATCGAGCACGGCCAATGGTTTTGACTATGTGAGGTACGCGCCGCAAGCACCGACGGTTGGAAAGACCAGACCTCCATCTCCCTTTAGCGGATCAGCAGGAGTTGTTCGAGATGGAGGCAACGTATTTTTCATGTCTCTGTCTTCTGTCCAAGCACTTGCGTGGAGCATCGCTCGAAGCCATTCTATTTCGCTACGGCAGACGAGGCTGGCTTGGCGTCAGCACTTGGCGTGCTCGTTTGGCTTGAGTGAGGCACCGCACTGACATCGACCCAGTCATATCTCACGCCGTCCTGAACCTGCTTGAGCACCTGATCAGCCTGATAAAACTTGTCGACCTTCATCAGGGCCGCCGCCTTGTCAACATCAACTGTTGTCTGTTTGAGAGGCACAACTTCCATCGTGTAAGAAACGCCCACGTTGGCAAGCTTTAGCACCTTCATGGCCGCGTTAGTTTGTCCCTTCTTCAGGTGGGCATTCGCGGAGGTGACCGCAGTCGTTTTCGCGGGCGTTGTGAAGTCGTCGCTTACCGTCACATCCGCGCCGACAGGTAACCACGACACAGCTTTCGTGTCCTTGGGCGCGGTCGATTGATAGACCTGTGACGGGGGAGGTTTCATAGCAGACTCGGCTTTGAGGAAAGCGGTGTCGTCCGTCTGTGCGATCTTCAGCGCCCGTTGCGCCTCACTCACAAGCCTGCTCGCTTCTACCGGATGACCATTGAATATTGCCAGTCTCGCGAGTTCAATTTCGCTAAAGGCTTTGCTGCCCTCGTTTGATAGTTTTCCCATATCGTTGAGCGCAACTTGAGGCGGTTGGGCGGCATTGACTTCCGCAGAGAAGCACGTCGCCGCGACAAGCGAGCTTACCGCCACCATTGCGATAGATCGACCAGTCATGATTTATCTCCATAATTAAGTAGGTTCACTAAATATACAGCTATTCATTCAACCTTCATTTACAACGAGGCCGTCGGCGCGAGGGAACCCTTGCGAAACCACAGCTTGCCACGCAGTTGAGTGCCGGCATTTACCACCATAGGACGGGTGTCTTAACGGTCCCTTAAATTGGGAGTTGGAAGGGGCGGCCGCAAGGCGCAGGATAGGTGCCGACTGAACCGCGCCGGAAATCGCGGAGGCTGATTGGTTTAAGTTAATGCGAGTTCGGCGACCAGTATTGCAAGTTGTCGATAGCCACGACTTCTGGGCGTCGATGCACTACGCCAACGTTCATGCGGCGCAGCAGAAAGAACATGTGACCGGTAACGAGCACTATCCCAGGTGATGACATTGGTCTCGAGTCGATCAATTGCGACGGGCTGTGCGGCACTTCTCCTGGCTTGAGGATCGACGGCAAGCCTCGGGCAAGGACGTGGCGCGGCGTGCTCCAAATATGCCGGCCGATTTGAAGAGCTTCCGTCTCGGAAACGGCGGCAACGGCTGACCTTTGTACGCATGGCCCCCCGTCCGCTGACATTCATCGATCACATCGTGCACGGCGGCCCCGAGGTCGATGGCACGCACTCGCCTTCGATCCAGCCGTCTCTTACGCGCACACGGCGGCGCAGCGTTCCCGGCCAGCATCAATTGGCCCACCGTGTTGCAGGGGGAAGTTAATCAGAGGTACGTCGTACACGGCGCGCACTGGGGTGACAGCGGGAAATTTTATGAGGAGCTTTTGCCGTTCTCGGGAGAAGCGCGCTTCCGCAAACAGAACTTAAGGCCGAATTCAATCGTCCCTGTCAATGAGCTTTCCAAATGTCTGGCTCCAACTGAATGCCCTATCGCCGGGGTCACTATTGGTATTAAATACAGGATAGGAAGTCGAAGCGCGATCGCAGGGCCTTACCGGATAGCAATGCTCGCGCAGATGCCCGGGTTGGTGTCAAGTAACGTCTTAAGCGGGGTGGTCATTCCTCGCAGGGGAGGCTCCCATGAGATTGATACATGGATTCGATTTGATTCAGAAGACGATCAAGAATGCCCTTCATGATGCCGCGGCCGAGATATCGAGCGAATACAAATCGCTCGCGGGTACGCCGCCCGCTGCGGAATGGGCACTTGTTTATAGGACTGCGACAGGTTTCTGTTGTGTCTATCGTGACCGTTCCATTGAGTTTAACGAGATGCTCGATGTGCAGATATGGGCTGAGGAAAACGAGGTCCAAACTTACTATGTCGGACTATGATGGACAATGGCATATCCACTTTTCGGAAGAGCTTGGCCCAGTCCGCCACGCGACGCGGAGCGGTTATTTCCCTGGTATCTATCGACGGAGGGGATTGAAACGTGATGAAGACTCGGTGAGCTGTAGTGAGTTGAATGTCGTCAGGACTGGTTTTGCGAACCGCCTCTATGTATGCTCGGACGTATCTAATGTCGCGACAACCTAAGTTGGAATCGAGCGGCTCGCTCAACAGCGATGTTTGCCGACCCTCAAATGAGATCGCACTGTTCCTCCTCGTGCCGTTGTTTTAATGCGGTCCCCGGAATGTAATTCTGCAGACGCATCGCTCGCCAAATTTTTCTCTCTCGCTGGCCGGTGAATTCGGATCGGCTGCGGATGAGGTGTGTGTAATATGAGCGAGCGGTGTGATCTTTTACGCCCGTGTGCTCAACAGCGTCGGTTCACATATTTAGATGGCCGCAGGTCCATGCAATCTGTTGGCGTTTGACGCGACTATTCGAAATCCTACAGAACCGTGCGCGTTGGATGTGATGGAGGTGGGTGATGTCCGAGCATTCCGAGTTGGGCGAAGAGTCCCAGGGTATCGACGACCGGCATGTTAAGGTCGCTGCGGTGCAGCCCAGCAACATGAATATGTCCAACGACGACTCGGTTCAACCGCTTCCAGTCCGGTGGTTATGCGTGCTGGCGTTTGTTGTTGGGATTGTTACTGGACTTGGGGCGATCATCTTTCGTGCCCTAATCGGGCTAGTCCACAATGTTCTGTTTCTTGGCCAGTTTTCGTTCACGTACGACACCGGTCATTTCACGCCGGCCGCTCCGTGGGGGGCGCTCGTGATTCTGGTTCCGGTGATCGGGGGAATGGGCGTCACCTGGATCGTGACCAAGTTCGCACCGGAAGCGAAGGGACATGGCGTTCCGGAAGTGATGGACGCCATTTATTACAAAGGCGGGGCGATCCGGCCTGTCGTGGCTTTGGCGAAATCGATCTCATCGGCCCTTGCAATTGGTTCGGGCGCAGCAGTCGGGCGCGAAGGGCCCATTATCCAAATCGGCTCGGCGCTCGGATCGACGTTCGGTCAGTTCATCAGGATGACTGCAGGCCAGCGGATCACGCTTGTCGCTGCCGGAGCAGGGGCGGGCATTGCGGCGACATTCAACACGCCGATTGGCGGAGTGTTGTTCGCTACCGAATTGATGATGCCCGAGATCAGCGTCAACACGTTTTTGCCGGTAGCGATCGCGACCGGCACGGCAACGTTCGTCGGCCGACTCTTTTTCGGTGCGGCACCCGCGTTCTTCGTACCGGTTCACCTCGGGGCGATTCCGAACGAGCCGAGTAGCGCATTCACCTTCATACTTTACGCGTTACTGGGCGCCATCACGGGCATCGCCGCCGCCATTTTAATTCGCTCGCTTCATTGGGCAGAGGATGCCTTCGAACGCATCTCTAACCCTTATCTCCGGCATGGCCTAGGCATGATGATAGTGGGCAGCATGATGTACGCCCTGTGGCTTACCGCAAGCCATTATTATGTGGAAGGGGTCGGCTATGCAACGATCCAGGCGACGCTATACGGGCAACTCTCCGGTGGCGCATTTCTTCTTTTGCTTGCGCTTTGCAAAACAATCGCTACTTCGGTGAGCCTTGGTTCAGGTTCATCGGGCGGGGTCTTCTCGCCTTCGCTATTCATAGGTGCAACGCTTGGTGCATCGTTTTCTGCTCTGATTACTGCAATCGTGCCGGGCGCGCCAGTGAGTGCGCCCGCCTTCGCAATGGTGGGGATGGGCGCGATGGTCGGCGGCGGCACGGGAGCGGCCATGACCGCGGTCGCGATGATCTTCGAGATGACCCGAGACTACGACATCGTTCTTCCCATGATTATTGCTGTCGCGTTCAGTCTCGGTGCAAGACGGATGTTTTCGCGAGAGAGCATCTACACTCTGAAGCTTGTGAGACGCGGACATCCCATTCCCAACGCCTTGCACGCTAATATGTTTATGGTCCGGAGCGCGTCCAGCGTGATGGAAACCGACGTACTCGTTCTTGACGAGACCACCCTGTTTCACGACGGACTTACGAAGTCGGACCAACCCGTTTTCCGACACATTGTTGTGACCAGGGAGCGCGAAATCGTCGGCGTTTTGCGCATTAACACGGGCTTGCGCCGCGCGTTGAGTCAAAGCATCGCCGGCGCTACGCTGGGTGCTCTCGCACAAACCAATTTCATCGTTGTGGGGGAAAGCGACGTTGCGTTTGATGTTATTACCAGAATGTGGAAACAGCAGGCGGTCATGGCGGTCGTCGTGGGACACGGCAAGGGGCATGCGCTTCCTCGTGTGCTGGGCGTGATTGCCAAAGAGCATATCGCCGACTCGGTGGCGAGCAGCGTAAAGATTTTCCCTGGATAGCGATTGCGCGCGACGGCGATGATTTTTATCTGTCTGCGTCAGGCGAGCGCTTGGACACAACTCGGCATCCGTGACATGAAATGCGCGGACGCGTTCATGGTGGATGTCAGTGAACGCTGCTTAATTCATTTACTGCAACGCGTTGCTGAACAATCGTCCAGAAAATAACCGCGTGGCGACGCGCGAACACCAGCAACGGGAGAATGGTTACCCACGGGCGTGCCTGTCAAGCCTCTGAATGAATCGCCACGTCTCAAAACGAAATGGCACGCCAGCGCTCCGAGAGCTGCGACCCATGCGTGACGGACCGAGAGAGACGAACACCAGCCGTACCGGACTCAATGATTGATGGTCTCGAGCGCCAGCCCTTTGGTGGAACGTCCAAGCAGGATCATGCGGATCGCCACAAGCGTCGACATTCCGATGAACAGAAGACAGGCGGTAGCGTTCCGACCGCGACACCGCGGCGGCGCTGCGGTTCCTGTCGAGCGATGCCATACTGTCCCTACGATCACCTCATTCTATTCTAATTGTCGCGTGCTACCTTGGGCTTGTAGTGCGTCGCCATCGGCACTTCGGCGCGCCGGGGAAAACGTTGTCATCCAGCGCACTGCGAACCACGCAGGAGTTCGCCATGCTTGAAATCCTTGCAGCCGATTCGCTCCGTCGTCGCCTTTACGTATCGCTCGTATGCGCGACGCTATTGGGTGGCGCGCTAGGAACGCTAGGCACCTTTCTGGTTGTTCGCGGTCTCGCGACAGCTTCCGATCCGAGGCTTTCGTGCACCGCATTCCCCCTTGCCGGCGCCACGGTTCACGAAACAACGACGACGAGATTGTCATCGGCTATTCCAACAGAAACGATCGTCGAGATATGGAGACCGGGAAGCGGCGCGCGCCCGGACATCACGAATGATCTCGACGTCGCTCTTCCGAGAGCGAAATCGGGGTTCACGACCGTGCGCTCTGCAGGCCGGCAATGGGATGTGCTTGCCTTTGACACCCGAGACGACTTTGTCCAAATCGCCGAGTCGCACGGCGTGCGCGGTGGGGAAGCGGCTCGCTTGATCTTCTGGGGGCTGGCGCTGCTTCTCGCTCTGCTCCCGATGCTGGCTTTGACTATTTCGATTCTGGTGCGCCAAAACCTGCGCGCGATCAATCGGCTCGGCCGCCAGGTTGCCGCAATTGATCCCGGGGACCCAAAGCCGCTCGATTGCACGGAAACGCCAGCGGAGTTGCGACCGTTTCTCTACTCGATCAACCGAATGTCGAAGCGGCTATCCCTTTGCAGGAAGGCAGAGCGAGATTTTGTCGCCAACGCCGCGCACGCGCTGCGTACCCCGGTCGCGGCCATCCAATTGCAGATTGCCAACCTGTACGATGCTCCGCCTGAGCAGCATAGCGAGCGTTTGGAAGAGTTGCAGCGCGGAATCAGCCGAGTGGCTTCGCTCACCAGGCAGCTCCTAGGCCTGGCTCACGCAGACAGCGGGCCCGTGGCCCGTGCGCTGGCCGACGTGTCGCTGCCTCAAGCCGTCTCGAATGTCATCGCCGAGCTCCTTCCCTTAGCGATCCGCCGCGGCGTGGATCTGGGCGTGGGCGCGCTGCAACCGGTGGTTGTCCCGGTCGCGTACGACGATCTTCAGATCCTCCTCAAGAACGTGATCGACAACGCCATACGCTATAGCCCGTCCGGCGCCCGCGTCGACATCGGCGTCTTTCGCGAGGGCGACGTTGCGGTCGTGGAGATCGTCGATGATGGGCCTGGAATCGCTGCGGCGGAACTGGAAACGATATTTGAAAGATTTCAGCGCGGCACAGCCGCTCGGGAACCGGGCGGTGGCTTGGGTCTTTCAATCGTGAAAGCTGTGGCTACAAATTACGGTGGTCACGTCACGCTGACGAACCGGGACGATGAAACAACAGGGGTTATCGCTCGCATCGAGCTGCCCTTGCGACCGTGCAGCACGTGAAATACTCACTATGTTACATATGCATAGTGGTCGTCCAAAATGATGTCCGCGGTTACGGACACTCGGGTGCGCGCATCAGACGTCTTTGGAATCAATCGGTGCGCTCGGTGTCTTCTGCGCCAATCGACTACGCGAGAGGGGACGAAAGTCGCCAACTGCCGGACAAGCAAACGTGCCGCTGTCGCATGACCGTGCCTTGGGATTCGGCTCGCGTTTTAAGCATTGCTTAAGTGACGCGGCAGAAAGTTTGGACGAATCCGGAGTTTGTCCGTTTAAACCTGGATTTTTGGAACAAGGAGTACGCAAATGCAAATTCGCACTGCAATTGCGGCTAGCGCTCTTGTATTCGCGCCGGCTCTCGCGCTGGCAGCGGAACCGTTGCTTGTGCACATTGATGGACAAGTTATCCCGGCCCCAGGGCAGACGTCTAGCATTCAGACTGCATCCGGCCCCATGCACGTCAGTACTTGGAGCTGGCACAGCCCGTAGGGCAGCGGGAGCATAGTGATGCAGGCCAGCACCGGCGGCGCACCTCAGACTTGGGCGTTGCAGCAGATTGCGCGCGCTGCAGTCGCACATGTTGGTCGCGCAATCAGAAATGCGGCAACTTGAACGGGCGACGTGGAACCAATCGTTTGCGCTGCCTGAGCCGCTAACTGTTTTGTTCGCACCGCCTGTCTGGATATTGCAAGGCACACCGGGCACCGAGCACACCGCAACACCGCTGCACTGGATAACACCGCTTTATCTGCCGCAGGTGTCACATGCGAAAGCCTGACGATAGATCCTCCTCGCCGATTGTCCGTCGGCGCGCTTCGGCCGCGCACGCGTAGGCTGTCAATCCCGAGCGGAAGCGTTTCCGCTGTACCTTGGAGCTTGCAATCGAAGCGTGGTCGGGTCGACTTCACGGCATTCGCTCCGCGCCATAGCGCCGGTCGGGGGCCGGTCGCAGACATCATTGTGCACGCCTCGAATCGACAGTCATCTTGCTACCAATTGAGTCTCAACCCGGCCTCTGTTGCACGATGCCGATCGTCTTCGTCCGCGTGCAGGTATTGACTGGTGGTCGAGATCGATTCATGCCCCAGGTTGTCCGGCACGTATCGCAGGTCAACTTGCCCATCCATCATGAGAGAGCCCGTCGTGTGCCGCAGCCAATGGGCCGACGCCTGGCGCAGTCGTTCCGATGGAAAGTGAACCAAACCGTGGGAGGTCTATTCACGCACACTCGGTGTGCACTCGGCGAGTTTGCAACTGCAGAAGTCTTGGTCAACACGGCAAGTTTCTTAACTGAGAATTCTTCGTTGAGGACAGCAACTCTGACCTGTCCAGGCAGTGTGCTCCCTCGTCCGTCCATCGCATTTGTTGCTTCTTCGCCATGCGATGGCTGACCACCAGGTTCACTGCGGACTCGGCCATGCTGCTGCTGATCGGTAGCCTCTGTGATAGCGCATGGCATAGATCGCCAGCGTACCGGCGTTGTTCTCGATGTAGAAGTACAGACGGCGCAGGTTCCAGTACAACGTCGAGTGCTCAAAGCCTTCCCTTGCCAGCAGCGTGGCGTCAAGGGCTTTGATGCAGAAAACGGATTGTCGCCTTTTTCATGCCAAACCAGCCACTTGGCGTGATCGATCACTTTCGCGCTCGCGTCAGGTGACGAGACTACCTGATGCAGCAGGTCTTTGATTCGTCCACGGTTAAACAGGCCCGTCAGTCTGTCAGTTTCCGACAGGCGCCGCAGTTCTTCCTTGCCTTTCAACAGCTTTGCAACCAGCGCCATTATCCACAACGAGAAACCGATCAGGATGACCGAGATGACCAAGGCCATCGTCACGTACACGCGGCGCATCTTGAAGTAGCCATCCAACGCTTCGTTCACCGAGAGGCCCGCAACGGCCATCAGGTCGTAACGGTCGATTGCACGGCTAGCCACAATTCGTTCGATATGGTCGACCGGGTCCAACACCGTACTGTCGCGTGTACCCAGAACGCCGCTGTAAGCGTCGGGCAACGGACCGCCGGTGGTGCTGAGCGCGTCTCCCGCCCGGCGAGACAACGTAAAACCATGACGGGAAACCACGGCGATCAGGCCATGCTCGCCAAGCGCGGCGCTGTTGTAGAAGCCGTCCGTAAGGTAGGCGGGATCTTCCGAGACAACAATGGCGCCGCCGAACGTGCCGTCGGGCCGGTCGATGCGCCGCGTGGCTTGCACTGACCATTGCTTCGATACTCGCCCGATAACCGGTTTGCTGATAAATAGTCCCGCTTGTGGGCTTGATCGATGCACGAGGAAGTGTTCGCGATCGCTAAGATCGACCACTCCGGAGAACTTGCGCGTCGAGGCAAGGACATGGCCGTCAGCGCCGACAATCGTCACCTGCAGCGCAGTGTCTGCGCTGATTAGTCCCCGCGCTTGATACTGTGCGAGGTCAAACGTCTGTGGCGCGCTTTCATAGCCGTACTTGATTAGCAACGCGATTTCGTCGACATCGTGAACGGTCTTGAGGGTGTGGTTTTGAAGCGAGCGCGCCAGGGTCCCGGCCGCGTCTTCGGTCTCGCGCAGCACCGCAGCTTTCTCGATGTGCAGTCTCACGGAGATCGTGATCCACAGCACACAAAGAACGACCAGGGTTAGTGCGGGAATGACTATCAGTGCGCGGGGCAGTGACTTATCCCTGTCAAGACCGAGCAGAGTCGGTTCCATAATTCCCTCAAAAAACTTTCTTTTCACTTTTCCGAGCTTCGAATTCTGTCCCTCGCTGGACAACATCATGCCCTGAACAGGCCCCATAGCTCTTCTTGCTCGAATCCGGGGGAAGCGGTGGGCCAATCCCGCTTTGCATTACTTGCGGCGCTGAGGGCAATGGAAGAGTCAGCGCTGAAGGGCACAGGCACAACAACGGCATTTACGTGCTGCCGCGCTGGATCACCGTGAAGCCGAGATCGACCGTTGACAAGCCGGCGTCCAATCCTTTGGTTCGTGCGACGATCGCTTCCGCGCTGCGCACTCCTATCTCGTAGCGAGGGAACGCCACAGTCGTGAGAGGAGGGACGATGTTCTGCATCAGGTCGTTATCGTCCGATGCCGCTATCGCAATGCGCGACGGCACCTCCAATCCTCTACGATGACATTCGAAGATAGCGCCGGCGGCAAGCACGTCGCCGGCGAAAAAGATGGCGTCGACGGCGGGGTTCGTATCGACGATTCGACCCAACGCGCGTGCGCCGCTTTCCAGTCCGGCGTCGACTTCGAGAATCAGTGCCGGGTCGATCGAAATACTGGCCTTGCGCAAGCCTGTGAGGAAACCATTGCGACGCTGACGAAGGCGGTCGCTGGTCGCAACGGCCAGGCTCGCGAACGCAAACGTCCGATATCCCAGTAAGAGCAAATGCTCTGCCATGGCTTTGCCTGCGGCGTAGTTCGAGTAGCTGACCACCATGTCTATAGGATTCGTGACCAGATTGCCGGTCTCGACGCATGCGGTAGCGCTCGCGCGAAGCATATCGGTGGTGCGTTGGGTGTGCTTTGTGTTGTGGAGGACGATTCCGCAGACGCGTTGCGCGACGTACTCGCTGACCAGCGTTTCTTCTTCGGTCAGATCGAAGCCGCTGTCGGAGATCATCAGGTGGAGATTGTTGCGTGTCAGGACATCAGAGATGCCCTTGATCATCTCGGCGTACAGGGCATTGCGCAGGCTCGGCACGATCAGCGCGACCACCGCGGTCCGGTTCGACGACAGGCTCGCGGCGATCCTGTTGGGTACGTAACCGCTGCGGGTAATCGCCGACTGCACGTTCGCCAGAACATGAGGCGACACCGAATCAGGCGAGCGCATGGCTCGCGACACAGTCATGGTGGAAACGCCGGCAAGCCGCGCGACATCTTTCATTGATGTAGCTTGAGTAGCCCCTTTTTTTCCCACCTTGCAACTCCTGAAATGAACTAGGAAACTGGACGGGCGCGTGGCCCGTTTGTTTCGGCGGTGTATCTCCGGATTGGGATTCTACGATATTGGCAAATCTGTTTCAGAATGATTGCGTTAGCGCTTGGCCCTGAATCGCCCTCCTAAAGTGGTGCTGATTTTCGTTCCCTGCCCAAGTTCACGTGGTTTGGCAAGGCGGCGCGCAGCAATCACGTCGGCCGTTTAAAGCATGCAGCCTTTGTGCCTAGCGTGGCAGAAATCCGGTTGAAATCCACGGAATAGCGACCACTGCCACGAGCCCGATCGTAAGCGCGCCGAGATACGGCCAGATGCGTTTCATACCTTCGTCAGGATTGACATGTGCAATTGCGCAGGCGGCGTAGTAGCCAAGTCCAAACGGCGGGGTGAACAATCCGATACCCATGGACAAGATCACTACGATCGCATAATGCACTTCATGTACCCCAAGTTGCCGCGCAACGGGAAACAGCAGCGGGCCGAACAAGACCATCGCGGGAATGCCTTCGAGTATGCTTCCGAGCACGATAAAGACGACGACGGATATTGCCAGGAAGCTTCCCGCGCCGCCGGGCAGGCCTTCCATCCACACAGCAAGGGACTGAGAAAAACTAGCCTGTGTCAACGCCCACGCCATGCAGGTCGCCGTACCGATGATCAGCAGGATTGCACCCGACAGAGACGCAGTTTCCACTAGTGCGGGGTAAAGGCGTCGCACGTCGAACTTTCTATAGACCAATGTTCCCACGAAGAGGGTGTATGCAATTCCGATCGTCGATACCTCCGTTGCCGTCGCGACGCCTTCGGCGACCGCCGCGCGAATGAGCAGGGGGAGAACGAGCGCCGGTAACGCAATCACTAAGCAGCGCGTGACAGTCTTGAGCGATGCACGGTGCGGAATTTTCTCGTTGCGGGGAACGCGGCCGCGCGCGACGACCGCGAGTGCGAGCGCGAGTAGTACGCCCGGCAGCAAGCCGCCCGTGAACAGGGCCGCGATTGAAACACCCGTCACCGAGCCGATGATAATCAGCACCAGGGACGGTGGAATGGTTTCCGCCATCGCTCCGCAGGCGGCGAGCAGAGACACGAGTTCGCCGTCGTTAGCGCCGCGCTTGCGCATCTCTGGGAATAGCACAGGTGCAACTGCCGCCATGTCCGCAGTCTTCGCGCCTGAGATGCCGGACACTAGAACCATTGCGCCGATCAGGACATAGGACATTCCACCGCGCACGTGGCCAAAGATCGACGCCAGGAAGTCGACCATTACCTTTGACATTCCCGTCATCACGATCAAATGACCGAGCAGGATGAAAAGTGGAACTGCGAGCAGAATTAGCGAACTGACACCTTCATCAATACGGCCCGTAATGACCATAAGTGGCGTCGTCGTTACCGTCAACAGATAGGCCACCGTTGCCATTCCAAAACAAAATGCAATCGGCAAGCCCGCCAGTACCCCAAACGCAAGCAGGACGCCGAAAAAGATCAGCAGGTTCCAGTTGCCAATACTTTGCAATCCATCGCGACCCAGATAGAGTCCTGCGGCGATGATTGCCAGAATTGCAATGGTCAGCAGTGCGTCGAGCAGGCGCTGACGAAGTAATTTCAAAACGCAAATCGCTAGCATCAGAGCGCAACTCACGGGCAATGCCGCAGCGCGCCACGAATCGGGCAAGCTCAACGCGGGCGTTTGCACCATCCACTGATTGCGTGCGTAGTCGACTTCCGGGCTGAGGAGCATGGCGAGAAACAAAGCTGGTACGGCGAGAGCAAGCGTCTCGGCGCGTGAACGCGCGACCGGAGACATCCTCGCCACGAGCGTAGTCATGCGCATGTGCTCTCCACGCTGCAAGGCGACGGCCGAACCGAGCATTGCCAGCCAGAGGAAGACAATGGAGGCCAACTCGTCGCCCCAGACGAGTGGTTCATGGAAGAAAAACCGGGCAATGACGTTAGCGAGCAGGATAAGAACCTCCGCCACCACAGCGAGCACTGCTGGAATTTCTATAAGAAGCGTGAGGACTCCCTCAATACGCTTGATCCAGTCGTGGTCAATGCCAGGGCCGATCACGCCAACGTGTGATGCGCGGTCTTTCATACCAGCCTGCCCGTGATTTGTTGCAGCAGATCCCAGGCTTGCGTGCCAAATTTCCCCTGCCATTTCTGATAGAAGCCGGCCTTGCTCAAAGCGCCACGGAATGCTGCTCGGTCCACGCTGCTGAACTGCAGGCCCTTGCCAGCCAGTTCGGCACGCAACGACTCGCTGAGACGGGCAATGTCTGCGCGTTCGTCCAGGGCCGACCTGTCGAACTCCCGGCTAACTATTTGCTGTATGTCGGGGGGCAGCCGCTGGAATGCCTGGGGATTCGCGAGGATCCAGTAATTATCCCAGACGTGGCTTGTCATGCTGATGTACTTTTGGACCTCATAGATTTTCGAAGTCGAGATTGTCGGAAGTGCATTCTCTTGTCCGTCGACGAGCCTGGTCTGTAAAGCCGAATACAACTCGTCGAAATTGATTGGTGTTGGGCCGGCCGCGAGAGACTGGAAGATCGATGTGAGCATTGGGGAGACCGGCACACGGATCTTGAGGCCGTGCAAATCGTCTGGGGTGCGCACCGCCTTGGTGGATGTGGTGATTTGGCGGAAACCATTATCCCAGGCGCGAGAGACGGAAAGGATCCCCGTCTTGTCAATTTGGGCGCGAATATATTTTCCCAATTCGCCATCCATTGCTTTCCAGACATCATCGTATCCATTAAAGGCGAAGCCGGTATTGGCTATGCCCGCGATTGGCACTAGCACCGACAAGGTCGAGCCGGCCTGATTGCAGAACTCAACGCCACCGTTGCGCACCTGAGCCAGTTGATCGCTGTCGGAACCAAGCTGGCTCGCTGGAAACACACGAATTTCAAGGCGGCCTCCAGTCGCCTCGCGGATCCGGCTCGCCGCTTCCCGCGCGCGATTGTTGACCGGGTGAGTGGGGTCCTGGGCTGTTGCGAGTTTGTAGGTGAACTCCGCTGCGTCCGCCCGCCTTGTGCTGAGGCCAATGAGGGGCAGTGCCGCGCCGGTAGCTAGAAACTTTCGCCGTGTCATGCCGGCTTTCGGGCGGTTGTCGAACGGATGCATTTGCGTCTCCTGTTATTAGACTTCCATCGAACGGGCTAGTACCGATCGACGTTCCATACGTCCAAGATCATCCCGTTACGGGACGGATGTCGTGGCAAAGGCAAGCGACGGCTTACGTCACCGCTGTACGGCATCGCGGGTGCAGACCTCACATAAAACAGCCGAGAGATCATTCTGCGTGGCATCTCTGTGATGTGCCACTCAATCTCCGCAGTCCGCTATGCAACCTGCATGTCCCAGCCTCTGACATCCGTGCGTTTTGCCGTGGCGCGTCGTATCGAGATTCGCCCGAGACTGCATCGACTGAATAATAAATCTGCTAATCCCATCAATCGTCAAGCGATCAGCTGCATTGTTAGTCGAGCTTCCGGCGTGAACGTTCTAAACAATCCGTGCACCGGCAATCAGCCGAAACCATTTCTACGAACTCGCAAAACCTCTCTGATCTTACTCAAGCCGTTCTCTAGCGGTGTCGAGAGAATATGACTTCATGATATCGATAACAAATCAGACGTGGCAAGTTCGTTTTCCTTAACTTCGGGTAAGCACCTAACATGGGGTTCGGGGTGAGGACCTTCAGTGTGCGGGGCTGCGGCTATGACTCATATGCGCCGCCGTCGAGGATCGCAATCCAGGGCTTAACGGTGATCCATCGCCGCAGCGTGTGAAGCAGATGTGCTTTAGCGCTGGCCTTCTTCCATGGCCTTGAGCGCGGCGACCAATGCGAATCGGGATTGTTCAACCGCTTCACCGGGATTTGAACACCGCGTGTTGTAGTAGAGGTCGCGGCCGAGACTAATAATGTCGGGATTGCAATCGACACTGCACGCAGCCAGCTGGACGGCGCGTTCCATTACATTGGCCGCCGGCACGACTTCGTTTACCAGATGATGTGCCAGCGCCTCCTCGGCACTCAGCATGCGCGCACGGTAAACAAGGTCGAACAACACTTTTTTTGGCAGGCTGTCCTTGACGATGGCAAGGGCCAGAAATGGAAACAGCCCATGTGCGATTTCGGGCAAACCGAGCGTGGCGGTATCGCTTGCAACTGCGAGGTCGCATGCGGTGACGAGGCTGAAACCGCCCGCGTGAGCGTTGCCGTTGATTGCGGCGACCAGCGGTTTTCCGAGACGATTCATTGCACGTTCCATGTCGGCAAATGCGCGTGCAAACGCGAGGCGCCCTTCGCTGGTGGCGCCCGCACTCAGGAAATCACCGCCAGTGCAAAACACATTACCGAAGCCTGTTAGCACGCAGCCCGACACCGAGGTATCGGTACGTGCGTCTTCCAATACGCGGAGGGCCTGTTCAGCCATCGCCTGCGTCACGCGATTGCCGTACTCCGGCCGCGTCATGATCATTACCTGAACGCTACCGCGTTTCTCGATTCCGATCGTTCCTTCTTCACTTGCCTTCATGTGTCTGTCGTCCTTGAAATAGGCATTACACAATCTTGGTTCATTGCGCCCGTGCCGGATGCTCACCTAAAGAGCGATGCCGGTGCGCACGGGTGACGCACGCAAGAATCACGAGTGCGATACATCCATAAGCCGCGATAACCTGCAGGCCGCCTGCCGTCGTACCGGTGGCATCGGCGATGACACCCACTACGTATGGCGCCGCGAAACCCGACAAATTGCCGATCGAATTGATGACGGCAAACCCGACGGCAGCCACCGCCGGGCCAAGTAGTTCAGGCAGCAAAGCCCAGAAGATCGGCAGGGCCGAGAAGACACCGAACGACGCCAGGCAAAGCAGCGCGAGCTTGAGCGCGGGGATCGTCACGAGCGTGGAACTGGCGAGCCCGACGATTGCCAACGCCATCGGCACCAGCAGATGAAAGCGGCGTTCGCCGTATCGATCGGAATGACGCCCCCACAGAATCATGCCGGATCCGCCCACCAGGAAAGGTATGGCCGCGACGAGGCCGATCATCGGCAAGCTCAAGTGAAACTGCTTGACGATTTGCGGCAAGAAGAAACTCAGGCCGAAGTTGAAACCGACAATTCCGAAATACGCGGCCGCAAGGAACAGGATCAGCGGGCGCCTCACGATGTTGATAAAGCCACGCGCCATCACGGAGACTTCACGTTGCCGCTCGAGCTCGATGGTCTGTGTCAGCCACTTGCGTTCATCGTCCATGAGCCATTCGGCCTGCGCGGGGCTATCGCGCAGCACTCTGAGGACGATGACGGCAAGCACGAGTGAAGGCAGTGCCTCAGCGATAAACAGCAATTGCCAACCTTTAAGCCCCAACGCACCGTCGATACTAAGCAACCATCCCGAAAGGGGCGATCCGAATACGCTGGCGAACGGCATGGCTGCCATGAACATTGCGACGACGCGGCCGCGATACGCGCTCGGTACCCAGAAAGTGAGAAACAGGATCACTCCAGGGAAGAATCCCGCCTCGGCTGCACCGAGCAGGATACGGACCGTATAGAAACTGGTCGGCCCTGTGACTAAGGCAGTCAGCGCCGACAACACGCCCCACGTGAACATGATGAGAGGTGGCCCCGTTCGTTCGGACAGTTTTTTCGATTTTTAAGTGGAGTGCTGGGCGGTCACGCTGCCGTTTTTATCGCGGGCAGCATCGCGAAGTAAGCTTCGTCCGGAGTCTTGTCCGACA
>Ga0153932_1000126_pt1 | contig 38074 bp, 26 predicted proteins | sample TSNJ016MetaG_FD_102273 | JGI IMG/M metagenome (GOLD analysis project Ga0153932, IMG submission 102273) | Attine ant fungus gardens microbial communities from New Jersey, USA - TSNJ016 MetaG | ecosystem: Host-associated > Fungi > Mycelium > Unclassified | place: USA: New Jersey, Wharton State...
CAGCCAATGCACGCTTTGGTTGATGAAGAATTAGCCCACATCGAGGCGATCATTCAGCATTCGCTGTCCGAAATCGAGATCAATCCTTTCTTAACGTCGCCCTACTGGCGCCGCCGGCTCGCCGATCTGTTGGACTGCATCGAACGGCTGCCCTCCCAACTGCGACGTGCTGATGCCCTCATCGTCGCACTTGACCGATTCGATGAGCAGTGCGCGTTCTCGGAAAAACCGTAAAGAGTGTCCTAGAATTTATGGGTGGTCACATCCATAATTATTAAGCGGACACTGAGATATGCATGCCATTCCTGTTCCATATAAGGGCTGGACACTGCTTCCATTGGCCGTCGGTTCTGCAGGATCGTTCGCTTCCATGTTGCTTCTCCGCGGACCAGACGGCCAACGCCGCGCTCTGGGGTCGCTTGGAGATTTCACCAGTGAAAATGAAGCCTGCAAGTTTGCGATCAAATATGGCCGGGCGGTTGTCGATAAGCATAACTATCGAAAAATTTGCCTGGTTCGAAAAGCGGCAGCATGACAGCCCTACCCACCGTTGTGCCGCTATCAAGACAATTTCTCCGCTGTCCACTGTCAGCTGTCGCTGACCGAGCCGCGCCGAACGATCGCGGGCTGCCCGCACGCGTAGCGATGCCTCGAAGAAGAGCTGTTTGATAAATTGCCTTCCGCTGTTGCGCCTTTCGTGGTCGCGCGATAGTTACTGCCCCAATAAAAATGAACCGGTCCTTAGACGGTGTTGCCCGTCTTCGCATCACCGGTTGCTACTGCCGTTTAACCGCGTATTTTTTCGCCTGTGCTCGCCAAGTTGCGCCGCAAATGAAAAACTCTTCGAGATTGCTCGGGACGGCCTTAACACCGGGTGGGAGCGCCACCGCCGCCGACTCCCATCAGGGGGCTCGGTCGTCGGCATAAACCGGAAAGCCACCGCGCGCGTCAACTCTTAGGCCGCGGCCCGGAGCGCCTTGGCGAGCTCGGCAAGGCGACATGGTTTCTTGACAACGGGAAAATCATCAACGCGTCCATACTGCGCACGCATCGTTTGAAGCGGACACCCTGTCGCGGGTATCACTTTAAGACGGGGAGAGCCGAGCGGTATTGCTCCGTGATGCAGCAAATCTAATGCCGGTCGACCATGAAATGTTCTATGGGCCGCTAAACCACACCAATGGTTCAGCGATTGGGTCGCCAATGACGGCCCCCGCTCGGTCGCGATCAAGATCGTCCGGCCTTCGCCCCGCCTCGCAAGCGTTTTTCGCGCATTTTGTTATGTGTGATGGCGGTGCTCGGACTCGCCGGCGTGATGTTTCATGCGGGTGGAACGCGCGTCATTTGAGCGGCTGGCACAATGAGAGTCAGAACTTATTGGACGGGGCACCGCTTGCTGCTCCGACCGGTTTTTCGATGTTGGCGGTCGCTGCCTCGCGGCGTTGATTATTTCAAGCAGTTGAAGAATGAGCCAATCCGCCCGTCACACTATTCGAGCTAGGGGTCCTCGATTTACGCCCTCGTGGGCTGAGCGACCCCGCAAGCCTTGATGAAGGGTTAGCTCCGCCGGATGATGGACCGCGCCTTCCTCCATCCCCGGTAAAGCGTTCTACTGTCCCTTCGTGTCGCTGCTCGCGTTGGTGCCCGGTATGTTGGTGGTATCGGTAGCCGACTTGCGCATCATCTTGCGATGCGTCTTGCCGCCCTTCGACATTGTCCCCGAGGCCGGGTCGCCACCGCTGGTCATGCCCGCCGTCGCAGCGCCATGAGCGTTGCCGCTGCCCGTTCCGCCATTTCCGTTACCGCCGCCCGCGCCACCGCCGGCTTGTGCAAAAGCTGCGGTCGACATTGCCGTGAAGAGTGTGGCCAACAAAACCCGCTTTCCTTGTTTCATTAAACGACTCCCCAAAAAATTTTAATCCAACGCCACGCAAACCCGCGCTTAGTCTGCCGTTACGCCTTTCTTTTTCGCAAGATTCTGGGCCATCTGAGCGTGCTCCTGTATCGTCGGCAACGCCTTCTGGGCAGCCTTCTTCAGATCAGCGTTTTGTCCGTCCGAAACCTCCTTTTGAAACGCGTCCATGGCTTGCTTATGACCCTCGACGCCTACCTTGCCGATGTAGGCGTTGTCGAAAGCCTTGCCCTTCAGTGGCTTGAGTAAATCAAGCAACGCGGTGTCCGAGTTGTCCCTTGGCACCGTTACGCCCTTGGGCGCCCCCGTCTTCAACTGCAGCGTCAATTTGGTGTGGTCCATGATCATGTGGCGAGCGAACGATTTGACATCTTTGTCGCTGGAATGGGTCAATGCAAGTTTGCTCGCGTCAATCTCGGTCGACGAGCCGCTCGATGCTGCCTGCACGAAAGCCTGATCGGCGTCGGACAGCGAATTGGCCGCCGTGGTCAAAGCCGTTTCGGTCGCGTTTTGCGCGTGGACCAGCGGAGCGCTGCTCATCAGACAGCCGGCAACCAGTGCAGCCAATGTGGTCTTTTTCATTCACTTCTCCATGAGTGGCTAGTTAGAACCTCGTACTCTGGATCGGCAGCAACCGTCGTTCCACGCGATGTTGTCAACCGATTGCATCGTGCTAACATGCACTGTATATACATACAGCACATATGCCCGGACAGCCCCTCTATAGCATCGCGGTACGCGCCTTATGCGAGTTCACCGCCAAGCGCGGCGATCTTGATCTGCGCTTCACGCCATCGCCGACTGCACAACAAGGCATGGCGGGACATAAGCTCGTCACAGGCCGCCGTGGTGATCGCTACGAGACCGAAATAAGCCTCTCAGAGAGCTTCGGTCCGCTACACGTGCGCGGTCGCGCCGATGGCTATGACCCGGGCTTGAACCAGTTGAGAGATCAAGACGTACCGGGGCAAGCTCAGTTCAATTCCCGAAAACCATCGGCATTTGCATTGGGCGCAAGTACGCATCTACGGCTGGCTATGCTGCAAAAAGCTGGACCTGAAGGAGATCCGGCTTGCACTCGTCTATCTCGATATCGCGAGCCAAAACAAGACGGTGTTCACGGAATTGCAATCGGCCGAAACACTGCACGAGCATTTTCGCGAGCACTGCGAGCGTTTTCTGGATTGGGCACAACAGGAACTTGAACATCATGCCAAGCGTGACGCCTCGCTGACGGCAATGGTTTTTCCTCACGCGTCATTCCGTCCTGGGCAACGGGAACTGGCGGCGGCAATCTACCGTTGCGCCGTGCACGGACGCTGTCTGTTGGCGCAAGCGCCAACGGGTATTGGCAAGACGCTTGGCAGTCTGTTTCCGCTGCTGAAAGCATGGCCTGCCACGCAGCTCGACAAGATCTTCTTCCTCACCGCGAAGACCTCGGGACGCCAGCTTGCCCTCGACGCACTCACTACGCTTGGTCGTGACACGCCGTTGCGCGTGCTGGAACTAATCGCACGCGACAAAGCTTGCGAACACCCCGACAAAGCCTGTCATGGCGAATCCTGCACGCTCGCACGAGGTTTCTACGACCGCTTGCCCGCTGCGCGGCAAGCCGCATTGAAACTCGCGCGACTCGACCGTTACGCTTTGCGCGACGTGGCCCTTAAACATAACGTATGTCCGTACTATCTAAGCCAGGAACTGGCGCGCTGGAGCGACGTCATTGTCGGCGACTACAATTACTACTTCGATACAAATGCCCTGTTGGTCTCCCTCGCCGAGTCGAAAGAATGGCGCGTCAGCGTACTTGTAGATGAAGCGCACAACCTAGTCGAACGCGCTCGCGCGATGTACTCGGCCACGCTCGACGAAGCACGTTTTCGCAGCGTGCGCCGCGCTGTGCCGCCGCCGCTAAAACCCGCGTTCGATAAGATCGCGCAAGCGTGGAAAGCCATTTCCAGCGAGCAGATCACGGAATATAAAGCTCATGCAGCGCTGCCCGGCCGCTTCATTGAAGCCCTGCAAAACATGATCGCGGTGGTGATAGAGTTCGTCGCTGAGCAACCCTCGGCGCTCGACCGCGAAACGCAGCGTTTTTACTTCGACGCGATGCGTTTCGTGCGTATCGCCGATTGTTTCGATACCCATTCTCTCTTCGATACTTCCTTGCTCCCTGCCCCGGCCACGCAGGGCAACACCGCGCTGTGCCTGCGCAACATGGTCCCCGCGCCGCATCTGAAATCGCGCTTTGCCCGGGCGCATTCAGTTGCATTGTTTTCGGCCACGCTCACGCCGATGCATTTTTATGGCGGCCTGCTCGGCTTGCCCGAAACCTGCCTACAGGTTGAGGTCGAATCGCCCTTTCATGCTGACCAGTTGCAGGTGCACGCCATAGCAAACGTGTCCACGCGATTTCGTGATCGCGAGCAATCCGTGCCGTTACTCGTCGACCTCATCGCCAACCATTTCCGCCGCTCGCCTGGCAACTATCTGAGTTTCTTCAGCAGCTTCGACTATCTCGACCAGGTAGCGAATGCGCTGCATCGCTTGCACCCGGACATTCCGGTGTGGAAGCAATCGCGTTCGATGAGCGAAGCGGACCAGCAGGCGTTTCTCGCGCGTTTCGTGGAGACCGGCCGCGGTATCGGTTTCGCCGTACTCGGCGGATCGTTCAGTGAAGGCGTCGACCTGACGGGCACGCGCCTGATCGGCGCGTTCATTGCCACGCTCGGATTGCCGCAGCTCAATTCGGTGAACGAGCAAATGAAAGCGCGCATGGACGAGGAGTTCGGCGCCGGGTACGACTACACTTATCTGTTTCCCGGTGTGCAGAAAGTGGTACAGGCTGCGGGGCGCGTGATTCGAGGACAGACCGATCAAGGGGTGGTCTATCTCATCGACGACCGATTTACACGGGCCGACGTTCGCCGCCTTCTGCCCGCATGGTGGCGGGTGCAGATCGTCCGGCATGTCGCATCAGCGACGCCTACTGCGCGGGCACCCGCTTTGCTCTAAGGCTGGCAAAAAGTTTACCCGCCGCAAGGAATCATGATGGCCGACACTCACGCGCGCAGGCAGAACACATTGACGTTGCTTGGAGCAGAACATCGAGCGATAGAGAAGCGGTTGGACGCGTTCAAGCACGCCACGGACCACGATCTAGAACGTAATGCGACCCTTGTGCAACGGGCGGGTGAATTGCTCTGCAAGCATGCCGTCGTGGAGGAGGAAATACTTTATGCGGCGAGAGCAGCGCTTCGCAAGCCTGACGAAATTGACCAGAATGAAGCTCATGCGGAGCTCTTCCTGCCAAATCATCGATCGAAAGATTCACGGCGATGAAAGCTTCGGCACCGTCTTCAAGGTCCTCCCCGAGAGCGTCACTCACCATGTCGAAGAAGACGAGTCGGGGCTGTTCCTAGAACTGCCCAAGACCGGGCTCGCTCGCGAAGCTTGGCCAGCTCGGCGCCACGCGCGCGACGCTGCAAAGCCGGGGCACCAACGCGGCCACGCTGCATTATCGTTCGCGCGTGAAGATGTTTGGAGCGCCGATGTGCCTGATCGATGGTATCAGCTGGTAGCGGCACGCTAATCCGTGGAATGCAGGCAGTCGCGTCGAAGAAGTCGGTTCAATAAGTCCGGGCGTGGAACAATTGAACGAGCCCTCGCCGCTGCATTGGTCGCGAGACGGGCGCTCTGCCGGTTCGCGGGGAGTTCGGATTTCGAGAATACGTCGTGGGCTCTCATCAGGTCCTGTCGCCGACGTCCGTTGGAGGCTTAGCGCGCCACATTGGATCCGGTGGGATCGGACGTACCTTTTAGTCAGGTGCATACCGAGGGCGAGCATTTACGGGTGCACGCCCTGACTACAGTCTCCATCAAGACCGTTTGATGATTTCAGGACCCGTAATATCCCGTTCAGCTTGGCGAAATTCGGACGTCGTTGATCGACCTGACATCTCGTCAATATTGATCACCCGGCATCTGCCTCAGATCGAATCGAAGGGAACGAGCAATCCACAGAGGTGGCAACATACATACGTATACACGTAACTGCGTGTCGCACCCGGCTGTCCATACAAGACTCTTGACGTTAGCTCATCAGCGCTCGCGGGTCTCCCGAGTTGGTAGCGCGCGCCGATCCGGCGAATGAGCCGATAACATGAAGCAACTGGTCCAAGTCAGCAGGCTTGACGAAGTGCTCATCGAATCCCGCGTCGGTCGTTTGGCGCAGATCTTCATCTTGGCCGTAGCCAGTCAGCGCCACAAGCAATGCGCCTTTGAAGCGCTCGTCGGAGCGTAATTGCTTAGCGACCTCGTAACCATTCATGCCTGGCAGGCCGATATCTAGCAGCAAAACATCGGGCAGAAACGAATCAGCCAGTTTGAGTGCTGACATTCCATCCACTGCCGATCTCACTTCGTAGCCTTGCAGATCCAACAACATCGTCAAGCTTTCAACCGACGCCGTCACGTCGTCGACAACGAGCACTTTAAGGATTCGAGTCCGCAAGATGGATACGACATTACTCGGAGTCGGTGCTCGCCGAACAGGTATGTGTGCCGGAAGACGGACCACGAACCGCGCTCCGCGATTCACGCCTGCGCTGAAGCACTCAACTGTGCCTCCATGCATTTCCGTCAACTGACGCACTAATGTTAGCCCGATACCCAAGCCGCCCTGAGAACGATCCAAAGACGCGTCACCCTGCGCAAAAAGCTCGAAAACGTGAGGCATAAATTCGGGATCAATGCCCTGCCCGTTGTCATCCACTGTGATGGTCGCCACATTGCCGCCGAAGTCCGCGGACAACGTGACGTGGCCGCCCGGAGACGTAAACTTCGATGCGTTATTCAGCAGGTTCGAAACGACCTGCGCAAGCCTAACGATATCGCCTTCTATGATCGCATCCTCGGCACCGGGCACATACGTGAGCGTCTGCCGGCGCTCAACGAGGTGCGGTTTGCTCGTGTCCATTGCACGTTCGAGCACCGATGCAAGCGACACGAGTTCGCGACAAAGCGTTACGGTGCCCCGAGCGATCCTCGAAACATCAAGCAAATCGTCAACGATCCGTACCATGTGCTCCACCTGTACACCGATGATGTCGCGCGCCCACGAAACAACGGAGTCCTGTGAACCGGCAGTTCTTAATACATGCACCGCGTTGCGAATCGGCGCAAGCGGATTGCGCAATTCGTGTGCGAGCATAGCGAGGAACTCATTCTTGCGACGGTCACCCTCCTGGATTTCGGAAAATAGGAAGGCGTTTTCGAGTGCAATCGCAGCGCGACTTACCACCTCTTTTGAGAGCGAGGCGTCGCCCGCATCAGCACGCGTTTTTACGTGACCGAGAGTCAACGCGCCTCGTTTGGATGTGCCTGTCAGAAGAGGATATATACAAAGCGCCTCAACGTTCAGCGGTGATAGAGCCGGGTCGCCATGGGTAGAAGGATAAAGCGTGCTCCTATTTGATTCAGAAAAATGAGCCATCGCACGTTGCTTGATAAGCTCGAGTTCCGACGCGTTAAATTCATGCGGATCGCCTGTTCGGTGGACCCGATTAACCCATTCCTCAAGTGCCCGCGCGACCGCCAGCTCGCCTTCTTGGCGAACGTGCGAGTCGGCTAGTCCGGCGTTCGGTTGAAGATCCGGATTCAAGCGCCATATTGTCTGTCCCGACTTGCCCTCCGAATCGATCAGCGAGACGATTGCGACATCCGCCAACGATGGCACAACAACATCCAGTACCTTGGAGACCGTCGCCTGGACGTCGAGAGACCGAGTCATAAGCAGACTCGCATTGGCCAAGAAATCCGCACGCCCACGGGCCTGGTCTGCTGCAACGCGCTGTGCCTCCGCCCGGCCGAGCGCTTCTTGCTCCGAGGCCCGGTGCAGAAGTTGTCGATTCATTCGATACATCTCAACGAACACGCGTACCTTCGAGCGAAGTATCTCGGGTATGACCGGGGAGGAGATGTAATCGACCGCGCCCAGCGCATAGCCGCGAATCGCATCTACATCGTCAATATAGGCGGTGATGAAAATGATTGGCGTGTTAGCCGTGCGCGGATATGAACGCAGCAGGGACGCCGTTTCGAAACCGTCCATGCCTGGCATGTTGACGTCAAGCAAGATCACCGCGAACGGACGTTCCATCACCTCGCGAAGTGCTTCGCGGCCAGAGGTCACCGTTACCACGTTCTCGTCCAACTCTTCAAGTACAGTGCGGAACACTACATGTTTCTGCGCAAGGTCATCTACAACCAGAATATTGACTTTCTCACTTGGTATACGTGCGGCCGACATGGTTCGAGGCTCCTTTTAGTGATGTAGCCACGCTCGCAGCACGCTCAGCAGATCGTCGCGGTTCACGGGTTTGGACAGATAGTCCCAGGCCCCCGCCTCGATGCATTTTTCCCTATCGCCCTTCATAGCCTTCGCGGTGACGGCGATCATCGGCAACCTCTGACCGATGGGTAGTTTGCGAATCTCCTTCATCGTGGTCAGGCCATCCATTTCCGGCATCATAATGTCCATGAGCACTAATTCGATTTCAGAGTCAGTCTCGATCTGCTTGATGGCGTCGCGACCATTGTCCGCCCACACATGCGCGATCTCGTGCTCTTCAAGAATCGTCGCCAACGCAAAAATGTTGCGCATATCATCATCGACTATCAGCACCTTTTTGCCGCGTAATACCGCTTTGGATCCATGCAGTTGATCAAGCAGATCGCGCGTATCGCTGCCGAGGGAGGTGCAGTTGATATGGGCAACAGCCAGCAGCGAATCGACCAATTGCTCGATCTTAGGAGCGCTGTAGGCAACGAACAAATCGGCATGTTGCATCCAGCGCGACCCGATTTCGTCGTCGAGACGCGCGCCGAAAAATAGCACCGGCAGCGGCACCGAGGAGCCGCACTGGCTAAGCGCCCCTTCCAGTGCCAAGGGCTCGGTGTCAAGCGCGTCCATGGGTAGCACAAGCGCGTCGAAGGTCTTCAACGCAAGCTCGTCAAGCGCGCTGTTGAAGGTATCGACCACGATAATTTCGATTTCCTCACCGCTCACCCGAGCGACGATTTCGTCGCGCTCGATTCCGCCGTGCATGGCTATGAGCAGGCGCCGCCCGGTGCTTGCAATCCGCTCTTGCAACGTGCGCAGTGAAGAGTCCAGTACCTCTCGCGACTGGATGGGCTTGGCCAGGAACGAATAGGCGCCCGTGCGAAGCGCGCGATCGCGAGAATCGTCGGTCGAGATAACGCACACCGGGATGTGCCTTGTGGTGAGGTCATGCTTGAGCCGCGAGAGCACTCGCCATCCGTCCATATCTGACAGGACCATGTCCAGTGTTATTGCAGCCAGCCTAAACTGGTTGGCGAGCGCCAGGGCGCCCGCACCCAGCGAGGTCACCAATCCCTTGAAACCCATGTCGCGTGCTGCGTCCAAAACGAAACGGGCGAAGGCGAGATCGTTCTCCACAATGAGCAGGACAGGGTCACCCTGCGCAATATTGTCCCGGTCGTCGCGCGCCTCGTTCACCAGGCGCACACTGCTGATCTCGTGATCCGATTCGTCAGGCTCATTGATCGCCGACGTCGCGGAGGCCCGTTCGGATAACTCTGCGTCAGTGCGGGCGTATATGTTTGCGGGCAAACCGTCTTGGGGAGAAAACGTCTTGCGCGCACCGCGGGTTGCTGAATACGAGAGCGGCAGATAGAGCGTGAAGGTACTTCCCGAATTGAGTGTGCTGACGAGCCTGATTTCTCCGCCAAGCAGTTTGGATAATTCCCGGCTGATTGCAAGGCCCAAACCGGTGCCGCCGTATTTTCGGCTGGTGCTTCCGTCGGCTTGCTGGAACGCTTCGAAAATGATCTGCTGTTTGTCACCCGAAATTCCGATTCCCGTATCCGACACTGAAAATGCGATGACCTGCTGTGCACGATTGAGCTCGTCGTTGTCCGCGCTCCAACCCGTGAAAACCTCTTCGATCGTAAGCGCCACCTGTCCTTGATGCGTGAACTTAAAGGCGTTCGATAGCAGGTTCTTCAGAATCTGTTGCAGGCGCTTCAGGTCGGTCACAATGGCGGTTGGCAACTGAGGACCGGTACCGATCATAAAGTCCACATTGCGCGCCTCGGCGACGTGCCGGAATGTGCGTTCAACAAAAGTACTCAAGTCTGAGAGACGGTGTTCGCCTACGTCAACGACGACGGTTCCGGACTCGATTTTCGACAAGTCCAGGATGTCATTGATGAGCATCAGCAAGTCGTTGCCCGACGAGTGAATCGTCCTTGAGAACTCGATTTGCCGTGGCGACAGGTTTCCTTCCAGGTTTTTAGTTAGCTGGTCGGACAAGATCAGGAGACTGTTAAGCGGTGTACGTAGCTCATGCGACATATTCGCGAGAAACTCCGACTTGTACTTGGATGTCAAGGCAAGTTGTCTTGCCTTTTCTTCCAACGCTTGGCGCGCCTGTTCAACTTCCGTATTTTTCCACTCAACCTCGTGATTCTGATGGGCGAGCAGGCGCGCTTTTTCTTGAAGTTCCTCGTTCGTCTGTTGCAACTCTTCCTGACGACTTTGCAATTCGTGCGCCAACGATTGCGATTGCTTAAGCAGGCCCTCAGTACGCATATTGGCTTCGATCGTGTTAATCACGATACCAATACTCTCAGTCAATTGATCGAGGAATGCCTGATGGGTCGGATTGAAGCGTTCCACGGATGCCAGTTCGATGACGCCCTTGACGTGGCCCTCGAACACTATGGGCAGCACCAGGACGTTTTGCGGCATCACCTCTACCAGCCCTGAGCTGATGCGCAGGTGACCCGGAATCGATGATGCAAGCAATATCTTCTGCTTTTCAACGGCGCACTGTCCGACCAATCCTTCACCAAGCCGGACTTCCTTGCCGTGCGCCTGGTGACCTTCGGATGCGTAACTCGCCATGAGCCGCAAAGTGGGCGTTTCACTAGGAGCGTCGAGGACGTAAAACTCTGCTTGTTGCACGCCGACCACGGGGGCCAGCTCCGAGAGAATCAAATGACCTACTGCGACAAGATCCTTTTGTCCCTGGAGCATGCGACTAAACTTGGCGAGGTTCGTTTTGAGCCAGTCTTGTTCCGTATTAACCTGCGTGGTGTCCTTCAAATTACGGATCATCTCGTTGATCGTGTCTTTCAACGCCGCCACTTCCCCGAGCGCCTCGACCGTGATGGAACGCGTCAAGTCACCTTGGGTCACCGCAGTCGCCACTTCGGCGATCGCGCGCACCTGTGTGGTCAGATTTGCTGCGAGCTGGTTCACGTTTTCTGTCAGACCTTTCCACGTGCCGGCCGCTCCGGGTACCTTGGCTTGGCCGCCAAGTTTACCTTCCACTCCAACTTCCCGGGCCACCGTCGTGACCTGGTCAGCAAAAGTCGCCAGCGTGTCTGTCATGCTATTGATGGTGTCTGCAAGCGCCGCGATTTCTCCCTTTGCCTCAACCGTCAGCTTTCGCGCGAGATCACCGTTTGCTACCGCCGTTACCACCTTGGCGATACCACGAACCTGACTGGTGAGATTGCCCGCCATGAAGTTCACGTTGTCGGTCAGGTCCTTCCACGTTCCAGCAACCCCTTGAACATCGGCCTGCCCTCCCAATTTTCCTTCGGTGCCCACCTCACGCGCCACCCGGGTCACTTCTGAAGCGAACGACCTCAGCTGATCAACCATCGTATTGATGGTGTTCTTTAGCTCGAGAATTTCGCCTTTGACGTCGACAGTGATTTTCTTGGACAAGTCCCCCGCTGCGACCGCCTTGGTCACGTCGGCGATGTTGCGCACCTGACTGGTTAGGTTGCCCGCCATGAAGTTGACGTTGTCGGTCAAATCCTTCCATGTGCCCGCCACGCCCTGAACGTCAGCTTGTCCACCGAGCTTGCCTTCGGTGCCGACCTCACGCGCTACGCGTGTCACCTCGGACGCAAACGAGCTAAGCTGATCCACCATCGTGTTGATCGTGTTTTTAAGCTCGAGAATTTCGCCCTTCACGTCAACCGTGATTTTCTTGGACAGGTCGCCTGCAGCCACCGCCTTCGTCACGTCCGCGATATTGCGCACCTGGCTAGTCAGGTTACCTGCCATGAAGTTGACGTTATCAGTCAGGTCCTTCCAGGTGCCAGCAACCCCCTGAACATCGGCTTGTCCGCCGAGCTTGCCTTCTGTCCCGACCTCACGCGCTACACGGGTAACCTCCGACGCGAAGGAGCGCAACTGATCAACCATGGTGTTGATCGTGTTCTTCAGCTCAAGGATTTCCCCCTTTACGTCAACGGTGATTTTCTTGGACAAGTCACCGGCCGCGACAGCGGTTGTAACCTCCGCAATATTACGAACCTGCGCGGTCAAGTTTCCGCCCATCGAATTAACTGAGTCGGTCAGGTCCTTCCATGTGCCTGCTACGCCCTGCACATCAGCCTGGCCGCCGAGCTTGCCTTCGGTGCCAACCTCTCTCGCTACCCGAGTCACTTCCGATGCAAACGAGCTAAGCTGATCCACCATCGTGTTGATCGTATTTTTCAGCTCAAGTATTTCGCCTTTCACGTCAACCGTGATCTTTTTCGAAAGGTCGCCAGCAGCGACCGCAGTCGTTACCTCGGCGATATTCCGGACTTGCCCTGTCAAGTTGCTACCCATCGAATTAACCGAGTCGGTCAAGTCTTTCCACGTGCCCGCGACGCCCTGCACATCCGCTTGACCACCCAGCTTTCCCTCCGTGCCGACCTCGCGCGCCACTCGCGTCACTTCAGAGGCAAAGGACCGCAACTGATCGACCATTGTGTTAATCGTGTTTTTGAGTTCGAGGATTTCGCCCTTTACATCAACCGTGATCTTCTTCGACAAGTCCCCTGCGGCGACCGCAGTCGTTACTTCGGCAATGTTTCGGACCTGTCCTGTCAGATTGCTACCCATCGAGTTGACCGAGTCGGTCAGGTCTTTCCAGGTGCCCGCGACGCCCTGCACATCCGCTTGACCACCCAGTTTCCCCTCGGTGCCAACCTCGCGGGCCACCCGTGTCACCTCCGAGGCGAAGGATCTGAGCTGATCAACCATGGTGTTGATCGTGTTTTTAAGCTCGAGGATTTCACCTTTGACATCCACGGTGATCTTCTTTGAAAGATCCCCGGCGGCGACAGCCTTTGTCACCTCCGCGATATTGCGCACCTGGCTGGTCAAGTTGCCCGCCATGAAATTCACGTTGTCCGTCAAGTCCTTCCAGGTTCCGGCGACGCCTTGCACATCCGCTTGGCCGCCCAGTTTTCCCTCGGTGCCGACCTCGCGGGCAACCCGAGTAACTTCCGACGCAAAGGACCGCAGCTGATCCACCATCGTATTGATGGTATTTTTCAACTCCAGTATTTCCCCCTTCACATCTACCGTTATCTTCTTAGACAAGTCCCCCGCAGCCACGGCCTTCGTCACACCAGCAATATTGCGGACTTGCGCAGTAAGGTTGCTTGCCATGAAGTTGACCGAGTCGGTCAGGTCCTTCCACGTTCCCGCTGCCCCTTGCACATCGGCTTGGCCTCCCAGTTTCCCTTCGGTACCAACCTCGCGCGCGACCCGCGTCACTTCAGCGGCGAAGGTGCCAAGTTGCTCCACCATCTTGTTGATGATTTTTGCCGTGCGCAAAAATTCGCCTTCAAGCGCGCGATCGTCTGCTTCGAGCGCCATGCTTTTGGAAAGATCGCCTTGCGCGACCGCACCTATCACCCGAGCAACCTCGCTAGTCGGGTGAACCAAGTCCCCAATAAGCGAGTTGACTGAATCGACCGAATCGCGCCAGAAACCTCGCGCGTTAGGCAGAGACGCTCTTTCTTTCAGCTTGCCTTCTTTGCCTACAACACGGCTAAGTCGCGCGAGCTCTTCAACCATATGCAGATTTTGTTCAACGACCTCGTTGAAGGTATGGGCCAGCTTGCCTTGAAGGCCTGTCCAATCCTGAGGAAGCGATGCGGCTTCGCCCTTTTGCAATGCAGTCAGAGCTTGGAGCAATGCCTTGGCGCAATCCGACGTGGACTCCGCCTCGTCCAACAATCCGTTCACATGAGACGTGGCCTGCAGCCAGAAACCACCGAGCTCGGAGTCTCGAGCACGACGGTTCAAACCAGGAACCGCGCGAGTACGGGGGCCCACCTGTTCCAAATCTTGCGTGAGACGGTTCGCTTGAGATACCAATAGATTGAACTCGGTGGCAATTCGCCCTGCTTCGCCCCCCCAGTGGTCCGGCAAACGAGGCGATGTTTCGCCTCGACGAAATGCCCCGAGTGCACTGCTGATGGCCACCAGTTCCTGGCTGATCTCGCCTTGCTTTTCGTCTGTAAATGAATCCATGCTCACTCGCCGCCGTAAACCGAAAAAAAGCCGACAAAATGTCGGCTTAAAAAATTCTGGCACCTCCGAGAGGCGAGGCCAGATCTGAGAGGCCCCCAGTCTCGCACAAAACATGATCGCGCAGCTGTCAAAATAAGACCGCTCTTAGACTTCTGCTCACTCGACCTTCATGCAGAAATCGCACTCCGACATAGGGCCCGAATAGCCGCATTAATTACCTTTCTTCCTTTCGTTATCCAAACAAAATATGTAAATCCGTCTGTTTTCTCGAGTCGCACGCGCGGGAGTTGAGACGCAAACCCCGCTTGACTTGTGGCGACAGAAGATACCTAGATCCGGCGCCGTTCGAATTAGGTCGATTCAAGGGCGGTTTCAAGGGTGCAGTGCAACAGGGGTTAGTGTTTAGAGCTTGGAGATTGGCCTGCTGAAGCAAGGGTTCAGCGAAGACTTCGAATGGCGAATGGAACGCGTGAGTGGCGCCCAGGCGGCTATTCAGGCTGTCGCGATCGCGTCGAGTTCACTGACCAGTTGGAGCCAGCATCAGGACCGCTTGATTTGAAATCCTTCGAATCGACTCGTCACCTTGTATTGCGATGTCCGTTGGACTTGTCACAAGCTCGCACGATGCGTGCGCTTGAGGCGACCTAAGTTGGTCCATGTTGGCGCATGTTCACTGGCATGTGGTCGTCTGCGCACCCAGTTCGGCGCCGGCCGTTTTCGGGCGTGCGCCTTGGTTGCTCTAATGGGAATGCCAACCGCGCGCCCTTGCCGCCGTTTGTTCCAAACCTCAATGAGTCGCTTCTATACAGAGCTCATTCGTGAGGCCCGCAAAACTCGTTCAGGACAATCAACAGTTGCCGATAGTCAACTGGTTTTGTGAAACGCATATCGAAGCCCGCGATCAGCAAGGCGTGGCGTCTGTCCGGGCGCTCACGGATCCGTCTGGCAGACAATGGCCATTGATATCTGGCAGGCTTACAACCCTCCTGCAGCGTCTGCCTCGATCGATTCGAGCCCACGCTGACGCGGCGTCCGGAGCTGCACTATGATGGATCGCGGAAGCAGGTGTGATATGTCCTGAGGTGCTTCTCCCGCTCTACACTGCGCACGGGCAACTGCTAACAACTGATGGATTTTCTCCGAGAAGGAAGAGCACTTTGATAGCGGGTGTGCCAGCTTCATGCGGGAACTGGCGCCGTTCGTAGGTATCGCGCATCTCCGCGCTGCAGAATCATCACCGGTTACAGGAAGCTCTGGCTTGGCAAGGGATTCGGACGCGCGAGATGGATCATCGAGTAAACAGTGTATTTTCTGTCGTCGATGCGATAAGCAACTCCGTAAGCGATCAGCAATCCTGAACGGTTGACTTCGCCGAAACCGTCACGCGAACTGCATTCTTTCGCGGCCTCGCATGCGCTCGTCAGTCACAGTTGCGAGAACATAACGTGTCGTAACCGTCCGCTGGCACTTTGCACCCGCTAACAGATGCGATTCATTCCATACAAAGCGGCGGACTCGAGGCGCTTCGTCATGACAGGAGGAAAGAGTTGCCTGAAGGCTGGCCGCTCGCGCGAGCGCCAAAAGTCAGCGCCCAACTCGCGGGCACTCTCGTCTCAGCACGCTAAAACTCCCGAGTTCGCCTCGGGCAACGCCAATTTCTCCAGTATTTGGCGCCGATATCGCGTAAGGCCCGCACAAGCTTCGGACTAAAGGCTTCATGCGACGCAGGCCTCGATATCCTGCGCTACACGACGCCTCATCGCAGAACGTCGTTACGCTCACTGCGGTCCCGTCATTTGGCTCAAAATGAAGGTCGGCGAAGTCCAGCGACCGTGCAGAAATATGAACAAGTTACCAAATGACAAAATTTCGATACCACTATCGACCGTGATATCGCGGCGCTCCGTTATCGATGCCGTACCCGTGCGACCGCAGCCCCGCTCGCCTTTGCTCGGCGCGCTTCCAGTCGCCGCACTCGGGCACTAATTAAAGTTGCCCCTAAGGAGCCCCACATGAGCGCTGGAACCCACCCGTATTGCGTCGCTCTTGGCGCCTCAGGTAGCGAAGGCCTGTCGGACATCATTGCGCTGCTCAACGTGTGGCCGCGGGGCATGCACGCGGTGTTAATGGTCGTACTACACCGGTCCAGCGAGGAGCCAAGCAGTCTCAAAGAGGTCTTGGCTAGTTGCTGCCCCGGAATACAGGTACAGGTCGCACGTGCCGGTCAGGTGCTCGTGCCTGACGTTTGCTATATCGGACTGCCCGACCGGCCCTTGACGCTGCTCGACGACAGGTCCGCATTCCTGATCGACGGATCGAACAACAGATTAAGAAATCGGACCGTCGATGCGCTCTTTTATTCGATGGCTGAAAACATCGGGCGGCGAACGGTGGGCATCGTTTTATCCGGTTCATCAGACGACGGCTCCCGCGGCCTTGCGGCGATACACAACGTGGGCGGTCTGACAATGGTCCTCGATCCCCAAAGCAAACCAAGAGGTATGCAGCAAAACGCGATAGATTTTGATGGGCCGATCAGCTTCGTCGGCAGCGCGACCGAAATGGCACAGGTGTTGGACGGTCTCTTACCTCGGCAGGGACATACCACCCCGCTTCCGATTGAACAGCCACGCTCAAAATCGGGATAAATACTCCGCTCCCTCGTTCACAGAACATCCTCTGTTGACGGGACCACCATGGGCCAACTGAGAAGAATCCTGTCGATTTCCTACCAAACTCTCCCCTACTGCCTAAGGCCATCGGTCGGTCGACAGCGGCCCATCATGGGAAGTTGTTGACATGTCTCCTGAGCGCTGACGGCCGCTCAGATTTGACCCAAAGCGACATACGGTGATCGTCAGCTATCCTTTGATTTTTAGCTCGCGCTGAGCCGCCGTTGACCTCGCGCAAAGTGTTTCATTCTGGCTTAGTGGCTCCATTCCGCGGACTGTAGCTGGACAGCCGCGTGTACAATCTTTGCCGCTGGGCCCAGTGGGGTTCCTGCGAAATCCAGTGCTCCAGAAGCAGCTCTTGTCACATGGCTGCCGATCCACCCTGTCACTGCGTCAACAGCGCGCAAACACATCAATGAGGTGCAGTTTGAGCTGGATCCTGGTTGCCGCAATCCTGTTTGCGATCGTGCTCACGGCAGTTGCGGTGATCGTCGCTGTCAATTTCAAGACCCCCGAAAAACTGTCCGGCATGCTGTCCAGCATTGCCACGGGATCAAGGACAAACAATTCGAACTTGAAATGGACGCGATGCTCGGACCGGATATGCTCGAGGGGAATACCATCACCGCCTTGCAAAACGGTGACGAAATATTCCCGTCCATGTTGTCAGCGATTCGCAGTGCAACGCTTAGCATTACTTTCGAGACCTACATCTACTGGTCAGGCGAGGTTGGTAGAGCGTTTGCCGACGCCTTAAAGGAGAGGTCGAAGGCGGGCGTGCCCGTTCACGTGATGCTCGATTGGGCGGGGAGCGCGAAGATGGAAAAGCACTTGCTAGAGGAGCTCGAAGAGGCTGGTGTTCAGGTTGAACGCTATCACGCATTGAACTGGTACAGCCTGGCGCGCCTTAACAACCGCACGCATAGAAAACTCCTCGTCGTTGACGGTCGCACCGGTTTTACCGGGGGCGTCGGCATCGCGGACCAATGGAGCGGCCACGCGCAAGATCCGGATCATTGGCGGGACATCCATTTCCGGGTTGAGCGTCCCGTCGTTGCCCAGATGCAGGCAGGTTTTATGGATAACTGGATTAAAACGACAGGGAGGGTATTGCATAGCGACATCTACTATCCAGCTCTGAAGCCCGTTGGCGGACACAAGATGCATATGTTCGTGAGCTCTCCTGCAGGAGGGACCGCCAGCATGTACTTGATGTACCTCCTCGCTGTCGCGGCGGCTAAGGAGTCAATCGACTTGCAGGCAGCTTATTTTATCCCGGACCATTTGATGGTCGAAGCGTTAATCGCCGCTAGACAACGGGGAGTGCGCATCCGACTCCTCGTCCCGGGACGTTACCTTAACTCGCGCATGGTCCGAATGGCGTCGAAGCGACGCTGGGGAGCGCTTCTCGCACAGGGGGTGGAGATTTTCGAGTTCACCAAAACCATGATGCATAACAAGATGCTCATACTGGATGCCGTAATGGTTTCAGTCGGTTCGACTAATTTCGACATGCGTTCGTTTAACCTGAATGATGAGGCAAGCCTGAACGTCTACTCTCCCCAGTTCGGTAGAGAAATGACAGAGGTCATGGAGTCTGACCTTAGACACGCGACTCCTTACACGTTTGAGCGTTGGCTCGCACGGTCGACAAAAGAGCGAATCGGAGAGACCGTCGTCAGACCATTGGAATCACAACTCTGAACGGTCGTGGCACAGGCAGGTGAAAAACCCTGCGGGCAATGATTTTCCATGTTGCTAAAAAACAGGTTCGCAACGACCGCGACAGCTTCTGTGCCCAACTCGAAATGGAGCGCGCGCCCAATACCGAGATAGCCCCCACAATTGCCCCGTTCGCCCCCGGCTCTCAATAATGCCGCGTCTAAGCGACGTATCGAGGTTTGGTCGGTCCGCTAGGAAGGACGGGTAAACGCGAAGCTTGGATAGCTTTTGCCGAGGTCGTCGATCGCGAAACTCCCCCCATTTACGCACACCGCGTAGCACGTCCATCTCACCGCGGGCCATTAACGCGTCCCCGGAGCAGGATCACCTGCACCCAGCGTAGCCGGCACCGGCAAACTCATTCTTGCGCAGACCTCAATGCGGTTTCCAAAGCGTCCACTGTGAGCGGCTTAACCAGGTACCCATCGAATGGTGCAAGCTCGTCGTCCGAAAGATCGCTCATTCCAGTCACGGCGAAGATACAGGCATGACGGGACGCACCGCGCTCGCGCACTTTTTTGCACAAGTCGCGGCCGTCGGCATCCGGTAGTGATAGATCGAAGAAGACGACATCAAATACCTGCAGGTCGGTCAATCTGGCTGCGCTGGCACCGTCGTAGGCCACTTCGACCTTATGACCCAGGCTTGTCGCTAACGCGGCGAACGCGTCCGCTGATTCACGGTGATCTTCTACAAATAGAACGTGCATAATGTGCTCCCTCAACGAAGGCGAGTCTTGCCAGTTGGCAACCTATCGCTGAAATGCAACAGTTGAGTCTCCCCTGCGTTGATCCCGATTTAGCGATACCTGATCGGTCTGACGGCGCGGACTGCTTCTGCTCTTGAGTCACCCTCCTCCACTCAATTCCATCAGGAACGCGCTTCGTTCCACCACGTGTCTTCACACAGAATAACTGTAGCGAACGACCGTCATCTGATAAACATCTGGTGATTCGAAAGTTGCGATGCCACCTCACATATACCGTCGCCTACTCATGCGAAGAAGTGCAAATTGGCGTCGCGTTTGATCACGGGCCTCCAGCGGGCGCAGGGGGCTCAAGCGAGGACATCGCGCGACTCCAAGGTCATGGCCAACTCCTGCGCGCGGAGTCGTCGACTTACTTCACGCAGTGTTGCACCGAACCCTTTGTGTGCGCGCGAGTCCATCCGGGCGCTCGTTACCACTCGTGGGGCGGCACTCCAGGCGACGTGACAACCAGCGGCGACGAGTGCGCGAACAAACGTGACATCTTCATCAGAATCAAGCGGCGCAAAACCGCCGACGCGAACATACGCTTGCGCTGAAACACTGAGGTTTGCGCCATGGATGTGACGATGGCCATCCGCGTCGCAGTACGTGTTCACAAAGTCTTGTCGGACGGCGTCGCTATGCCCTGTCCAATCGTTGATGCTGATGACACCACAGACCGCATCCGCGTTACATCGCAACTGCTGTACAAGCCAATCTTCGGCGACGATGGTATCGGCATCTGTGAATGCTAGCCAACGCGCGCCTCGATCGATCGCGAATGCCGCGCCCGCGGCCCGTGCGATGCCGACCTTCTTCGCGTCGACGATAACCACATCAGCGCCGCAGGCACGCGCAATTACCTCGGTGTCGTCAGAACAGGCATCAATTGCCACGACGACGTGCCCCGGTTCATTTTCGAGTCCAGGATGAAGGGCCGCCCGTTGCGCGGCCAAAATGCACGCCTTAATCTGCTCGGCTTCGTTATGAGCCGGAATTATGATGCCAAGCACGGATGCTCCATCCATTAAATGAATACGCGACCAGACTACGTAGCGCATGGAGCAAAGATCGGACCCAATAGAACATAGCTACGCGCAGCATGCGGCGTGAACGACGTCATCGCCGGCTCCGCTGTCTTGATCGACTAGCTCGCTCACTACGCCAAGCAGTTCCCTCAGGGTTCCCCGCGGGCTTTCGCAGTATGGCGGCCTCGTCGGAGCATCAGACGCGGTATCAGCCATCTATTGAATTGTTCGCCGTTACCTCACCGCAACGATTCTTAGCTCGTTCTCGTCTATGTGTTCGCACCCGCCGAGAATATCGAGCTGTGCATCCAAGATGCGGGCAAACTGGCCTGGCAGGATCACACTGCGCCGGCTCCGCGCAGCGCCTACCCTTCATGCCCGCCCCCCGGGATCTGATCGCCGCCTGACAGTGATCCCGAGATCGTTGTGTCTAGAAACGAGACTGAGTATCAGGCGTTTTCCGCGACGTACTTGTCTGGGTCTTTATTAACGGACCTGACACCGGTGACGTACCGAGCTTCGAACGTGGCGAAGGCGACAGCGATCTGGTGGCTCGTATGTAGCGAGGCGGTACGCCGGAAGTCTGTCAAACCCTCCCGTTCCTCTTCTGCCATGTGATCGCCATTTGCCTTATTGGTAGCCGCGACCGCTTCGTACCACCGGTCACTTCCAACGTCATAAGAGCCGACGGCGGTCACCGCATCACGAATTTCGTTGTGGTCCTTAATCGCGTCTTTGGTCTCCCCCTCGGGGCTTTCTTTCCCACCAGCACCATCGCCGATCTGCAAAAGTTGAGGGTAAAAAACCACCTCCTCGGCCTTGGCATGTACTTCGAGAAACGTCGCAAGACGGGACCAGATCGCGGTAAGCGCGGCCGTGTCACTGCGATCAACCTGTTCGAGAATTGCAAAAAGCCGCCGCTGCTCGTGATGGTCGTCAAGGATCAATTGGGTGATATCCATACTGCACCTTTCAAAGATTAGGTTGGCTGGGCAACTCGAGAAGCAATTGGTTGGAGGCTACTTCTGCGATAGCGAAACCCGAGGTTTAACGGGTGGCGCCGCACGAGAGATCGTTCTTCGCGCAACTGACCGATTTGCTTTTTCGATAATTCGTCGCCGTTCTCCGCTTACAACAGGGTCGAATCCATGCGTGCGTAGTAACAAGAGCAAACAACCGAAAAAGGACGCTTCGGAAAGCGTCCCCTTTCTCTTCACCGTCGCTTCTCCCGCGCATCTCAAGCAGGCCGCGGCCTTCCAAGCCGTCTCAGTGCTATACCCGGGATCGGCTTATTACACCGCTTGGCCAGCACCTAAGTCAGCGCCGGTCTTCGGATCGGCGCTCGTGTCTGACGCCGTGCGCGCAGCCATCGCCTGAAGCACTTCGACCTCCCCGGCGCTAACATTCACCGTTGCCAATCCGTCACCGCCGTCCACCGCTGGCTGCGGATCTTCTACAAACTTCCAATCCGGACCCTCATTCCACGGGCCACGTGTTTCCACTTCGCTACCCTGGGACATCTTGTAATAGACGCTTGTAAATTCCGGGACGCCAGGAAGCTTGCCCTGCGGGAAATTGGGTTGAATCGAGTGAAGCGCTTTCTCGAAAGACTTTTGATGCGCGATTTCGCGTGTCATCAAGAACCCAAGTGTTTCCCGAATGCCAGGGTCATCGGTTACGTTGATCAACCGCTCGTATACGATCTTCGCCCGGGCTTCCGCCGCAATGTTCGAGCGCAAATCCGCCGTGGGTTCGCCGATCGTATCGACATAAGCGGCTGTCCATGGCACGCCGGCTGAGTTTGTCAGAGCCGGTCCGCCGCCGTACAGCAGCGAGGTGACGTGGGAATCATTTCCGCCGCCTGTCATCGAGCGGTACAACTCAGCTTCGCTCTCCACCGCTTCCGCGAGTTGACCTTTCGCGCCCTTATTCAACATGGCGACGATCGAACCAATGATCTCCAGATGGCTTAGTTCTTCTGTCGCAATATCAAATAGAAGATCTTTGCGACCCGGGTCGTCTTCGCCAACCGCTTGGGTGAAGTATCGGCAAGCAGCGCCGAGTTCACCTTGCGGCCCACCGAACTGCTCGAGAAGTAGATTTGCGAGACCCGGATTGGGGGCGGCTACGCGAACTGTGTATTGCAAGCGCTTGTTATGAATAAACATGGACTTCTCCTTGGAACTGCGAACGGCCCTGACTGTCCTCACGAGGGCTGGATATGAACTGCGAGTTCAATGTGCCCGGGCCGCTATTGCGCCGAGCGGCGCTGCGCCCGCCCGGGCGCAACGCACCTCCAAAGGGAGGCGCTCAGTTCTCAAAGCGAAATGGCTTTGGCGTAGAAAAAAGAATTTGATGAACGGCAATCTCTGTTGCGCACAAGACGTGCCCGGAGTCGTGTAAATGCTGGAAGGTAGAAAGACTTGAGACTGCGATTCACGCCGGCCAAGGGCTACGTCCTCGCCTGGGCCGAAGCTCGTCAGTGTGAAACCGAATGAGGATCGTCCAGGAGGAAAGCGTTCTAAACGCTGCGCAGGCCGGTACCGGCTTCGCAAACTACTTGACCCCTGCTTCAAACGCTTGCTTATGAAACTCCGTCGTCGCGTGACCACTGAGTGCGTCGGATGTCAGAGCTCAGCGTTAAGCGCTCGCGCAGAATATCCGCGACATTGAAACCAGACACATCCAGCAAGCAAATATCTCACAATGAGAAGATCGCCCGGCGCACTGACACGACAAAGCCGGGGCGGCAGATGGCATCGCTGCCACGTTTCCTCCGATCGATTCGTCAGTGGTCGCAATCTTATCTTTCATGGCGGGAATCTCCAGCGGCGGTTCGATGTGTGCCCGACGCGGTGGATGCAATCAGGACCGCTTGATCGAATACGCAGGACGAATCACCCCGCGGATTGCCTACAGAGGTAGCGCAAACTGCCCGAAGAACCGGACGATTTCTTTAGTCGCATGAGGACCGCGACTATCGGTATAGGTACCGCTGGGGTGTCCTCCTGACCACGCGTGACCAAGCCCGTGCACCAGCCACCGCTCGCCGATCGAGACACCTGCACGATCGTGAAAGATATCGCGCGTATAGGCGTGGCCGTTTTCCGCGTTCTGAACGTGCGTCGTTGCGGGCCACCGACTGCCATCCGGATCGCCAAGCAACAGCGCACTCATTGCTACAATCTGGCTGCTGTTAAGCGGATGCACGGTATTGTCGGCATCGCCATGAAAGACAATCAGCGGCACTACGCGCGGGTAAGTCCCATCGCACAAGGTCTCGGGCAGACGGATGTGGCCCATGCCGTCGTTCATTGCGCACAGTGCCGAAAGCGGTTCGTCGGCGACACCGAAGGCCACGCCAGAATGGATCGCGGCGGCGGCATAGAGGTCCGGATGCGTCACGACGAGATTGACGGCCATGGCACCGCCCGCCGACATACCCGCGACGTACACGCGCGAGTTATCGACGTTGTATGTCGCCATCACCTCGCGTGTGAGGGCCACGACCATCGCGGTTTCGCCCGAGTCGTGCATCCGGTCCGCTGATCGAAACCAGTTCCAGCACCTGAGAGGATTGGCGCTCTCCGACTGTTCTGGATAGACGACGATAAAACCCTGCGCTTCGGCGGACGCATTCATTTCAGTTCCAGCCGCGAAGTCGTCCGCGTCCTGTTGCGCACCGTGGAGCATTACGATCATCGGTAGCTGCTCGCCGTGGTAGCCACTCGGAACATACATTTTGAAGCGATGCGTCATATCATCGTGCTCGAAGCGATTGCTCAACCATTGAGGACCGGCCAGTTCTGGCACGAGTCGCATGACAGTGGACGCCGCGGTTGGCAACCGGCCATTAGACGTATCGGTGTGGCCACAGTCGAACCGAAGCATCGGCGGTTGCTGTTGATGCTTCAGATCGCCTCCCGGCGCAAGGCTCGGAGCGGCTAGGTTTGGTTCGATGAAGAACTGGGCTGCGAACCCTGCAGGTCCACGTGCAAAAAACGACCAGAACGCGTCGTGCGCCGAGGCGAGCGAATCGAAGGGGCTCATCGGCTTTCCTTAGATGTGTTCAACGCAATAAAAAGCCCGTTTGAAACGGGCTTCAAAAGCACCTGTATAGGGGACAAGGTGCGACGTGCAGTTTCAATGCTTAGAGGCGACTTTGACAGGCCGCAGCACGGATTCGGATACTTCTCGCGCGTCATCGATAGCCGCCGCACTCGCGTCGAGAGTGTTTTGAGCAACTGCCCCGCTCGCGCCAAGAATCACTCCGGTCGTTTCTTTGACGGCATCCGTCGACGCTGCCGTCATGTTGGAAAGACGCGCGATCGGCCCTTCCAACGCGGATTGGCCCTGGCCCACCGCCGATTCTAGAACGCCCTTCATGCTGATACCGTATTGTTCGTAATGGCTGCGTGTCTCATTCAGGATATCGGTCTCCGTTTCACGGATGATCGACAAAAAATGCCTGGAATATGCCGCGGCTTTCTCCGGGAGCTCAGCGAACAGCGTCGCCTGCCAAGTCAGAAATTCGCCTAGTCTCGCGCTTCCACCGGCCTTCAGGACTGAAGTATTCTCTTCAAGTACCGTCTTAGCTGTTTGGACGTTCAACCCGGCGAGTTGTTGAATACCGCCCGAGTAGCGCTTAGTCACATTCACTAATATCTGCAGATTTGCTGCTGCAAGTGAAGAGGAATACTGAGGAAAAAATGGGAACATTGACCACTCCTTGGAACTCAAACGTTTTGCCTGGACATTCCGACCGGTGACGCACCTGCTGCGTTGCAGCAATAAACCCATCATACGGGAGTTTGATTCGTCGTCAAGGCACTTTTCTTTCGGTGCGCCCGCGTAAGATCAGCAAAGCCTCGTTGAGTTCAGCTGAGAGCGGGACTGCCCAGTTCTTCGCCAAACATGACAGGCAGCGCCATTTATTCAGTGACGTCTACCTGGAGGAAATTGCTACCCGTCATTCTTACTTACGAGTAAAAACATCGGTGGCAGCGCGAATGCTCACTTTGGCGCCCTGGGCTATCACGGCCATTACTTCGGTTTGAGATGCCTGCGCAATCTCAGCGAGCTGGGGCATGCACCTAAATGCCTTTTTGCAAATATTGCTTAACAAACTCACTTTGCGTCGCGATCACTTCGGTAGGATTGCTACCATGAATTTGTCGAGCCGCTTCTCATGGCCACCGCCTTCGCATTGAGGAGTTCGGACCCACAAGCGGCCCCGAGAAGCTTCAATCGAAGGCGTTTATGTGGCCGCAGTTGAAATACGAAATTTTCAAGAACGAAGTAAGTGTGCTGCCAACATATGCGCACTTCACGTCCGAAATTCCGTTTTTAAGCCCGTTGAAGTGGACCGAATCAGTTAGTTTTTCTTTTGATCGGCGGTTGGCATTGATTGTGCGTCCTGCTGCAATCGTGCTACCTGAAAAGATGGCTTTTCGGTCCGGAGGGCAAATGTTAGAAAATGCGAGCTTGGCCTACGACCTCGGATATTTCGAGGCGGCTCTCCGTGACGCGGTACATGAAAACTCGATTCAACCAGTGTTTCAGCCCATCGTCCACCTTCGGACGGGCGAGATCTCCAGTTTCGAAGTACTGGCTCGTTGGCGCCACCACTGTCTGGGTCACATAAACCCGTCAAGGTTTATTCCGGCCGCTGAGAGGATAGGCGTTATCGGCGAGCTGATGTCGCGGCTCATCCGAGCTGCGTGCTCGTCCGCGTTGCAATATGACGGTGACTTCAGATTGGCGTTTAATATTTCACCCTTGCATTTTCAGGAGGGAGCGATGCCGGGTCTGTTCGAAAACGCAGTGAACGCCTCGGGATTTCCTCTAGCACGGACGCAAATTGAGATCACCGAAAACGCCGTGATCGATGACGCGGAAGCGGCTCGCGCGACGATTGATCAGTTGCGAGAAAAAGGCGTGAGGATGGTACTTGATGACTTCGGCACCGGATATTCAAGTCTGACGCGGCTCCAGGCGCTTCCGTTCGACAAGATCAAGATCGACGCCAGCTTCGTGCGGTCCATGTGCGAAGTTCGAGACAGTCGCATGATCGTTAGCGCGGTCATCGGGCTTGGCCACAGTTTGGGGATGCCAGTCGTCGCCGAAGGTGTAGAGACCGTACAGCAGGCCGACTTGCTGATTAGTCTTGGCTGTGATCTCGGGCAGGGGTGGCTGTTTGGTAGACCGGTGACATATAAGGCCATTCCAGAACTCCTGCAGACGCGCGGACAAAAGCCGCAAGATATTTTGCCGGAGGATCCACCGATCAATCAGCATCTGGCACACCTTGAAGCGACGTACACGGTCGCGCCAATCGGTTTGTGTTTTGTTGATACGCACCTCAGGATTCAACGCGCGAATCAGCGCTTTGCCCAAGCGGTCGCGTGCGAGTTAATGCCTCTTCGCGGGCAACACATAGCAGAGATCTTTTCTGACATTGAATCTCAATTCGAGCGCGATGTTGGTCGGCGCTTCTCTATAAATAAAGCTTGGCCGGTCGATCTGCGAATTCGCCATGGGGAAGCGACGATAAAGGCAACGATTGCGCCCGCGCTCGATGAGAACGGTGAACTACAGGGCTTTTCGCTTGCTGTTGTCGAGGATGCGTGACACGCCTGACGCGCCGCTTCGACGCGCTCGTTTAAGGGAAGCGCTTCTGAACCGCGACCTATCGAAGGAGCCCCACAGCCATAAAGAGCCTGCGGCCGCAAACAGTTGGAGGTTGTCAAGCTGAAGTGCGAGTAAAAGAGCAGCGCACGGCGCCCTCTTTGCCCAGACAGCGGGCGAGTTGTGCGGGAGAACGCATGTTCTAACCGGCCGTTTCATCGGTGGAAAGCAGATGCCGAGCTTGCTGGCCGGCCACCGCGCTTCCGCTACGTCGCTTTGATCCGCCAGCTCAGCGACAACGCCAAATTGGTTGGTCAGACGAGGTACCACCCAGTCCCATGCTCTTAGCGGTGCTGTAACCGTCTTCCATTGCTCGGTCTATATCCGGAATCCCCGGACCCTGAGCGGTGAACACCAGTTTGATGCCGGTACGCCCGTTGTGCTCGAGCTCGAAAATTGTCACCATTCCCCCTTGCCGTGTCCGAGTGTATTGCGCGCAAGCTCGCTCGCAGCCGTTACGACTTGGTCCGCTCAAGCGTCCCGAAGGCCATTTCGTCGCGAGTTCCTGTGTGAATATACGCGCGCCGTTGATTTGATCTGATGTACGTATTTCCAGGACGGCGGGGCTCAGGGTGACTATGGGGATACTCCCGTCTCGTCCGAGGCTTCATCGAGCGACCGGCGCAGCAAGGCCATGCCTTTGTCGATGTCTAGCGCCGTGCGAATGCCTTTGAGCGACATCCCGAGTTCGACCAGCGTAATCGCCACCGCGGGGCGCATGCCGACGAGCACCGTAGTGGCATCAAGCACACGCGCCATGGCGGCAATGTGTCCCAGCGTGCGGCCGATGAACGAATCGACAATCTCCAACGCGGAGATATCGATCAGCACACCCCGGGCATGTGTCTTCTCGATACGTGATGTCAGGTCGTCCTGAAGATTCAGGACCAACTCATCGTGAAGCTCGACCTGGATCGACACCAGCAGGAAGTCGCCAAGCTTGAGAATTGGAATTTGCTCCATGCCTATTCGCCTGGTTTCACGCTACCGAGTTTCTCCACCGTCAACCCAACCCGTGAAAACCTTTGAACTACGCGTTCGCGCGACAGTTTGGCAAGATGGGTCCGGACATCGTCCCATTCGACGGCGGTGATTTGCTCCGTATAGCCACTTTTTACGGCAGTCGAAAATACCGACAGGAAGGCACGCGAAGTCTCCTCGATCTTGCTTCGGACAGTGTGCCCTGCTTCGCCTCCGCCGAAAGTTGCTCCGCAATCCAGGTGACAAGAATGCCTGCTTCGTCTTTTACCAAAATGTCGGCCAAACCGGCGCGTTTGCTCAAGTTGATCTCCCGATATCTATCCGCGAATTTTCGTGGTAGACGATTATATGTGACTACCTTGGGCGGCTCCGATTAGTCGGATGCCGTCCTTACCGACCCTCTGAACATCTCGCACCTTACAGCGATGTAAATGCAATCCACGAGAACCGGCTAGGGCGCCGAGCTAAGCCGAGATTAGGTTCCCTCGGAGGGCGTCGCCGTTCGCGTAGCGACAGGCCAGATGTGCGGAGCGACGTCCTTAATGATTGTGCATTTGAGCAATTTGGGCCGATGCCGGCGCTGCCGCGAATCTGCGAGATGTAATCAAGTTTTTGAGATAATGATCTCGGCCACGACGAGGTTAATTTGTAAATCTGACTGAAATCTCGACATGCCGGTCCGCGACGAATGCACCGTGCTGGGGGCCGCACGAACGAGAACGTCGACGTCAGGCTTTTATGCGGTTTCGTCCGCGATTCGATGTCGGAAGGGATGTGCAGAAAGTCTCGGTCAGCTCGATCGCATCGGATTGAAACGCGATAATCGGCGTCAAATGGTCATCAGATAGCGACGTCAAGAAATTTCTGGCGACGTCCCCGGAGACAATGTGGTCAATCTTGCAGCGAAAACTGATCAACCGACTACGTCGACTTTCCCGTTCGTTGGCATCGGGGCATCGGCAGGTGGTCTCGAAGCAATTTCGCAGTTGCTGTCGGAAATTCCCGCCATCAGCGGCATGGCATTTCTGCTGGTCCAGCATCTAGATCCGACCAGAGAAAGCCTCCTACCTGAAATACTTGAGAAGCGCGTGTCGATGTCGGTCCGCGAGGGGGCTGAAGGCATGGCGGTCGAAGCTAACCACCTTTACGTCATACCAGCAAACACAAGCATGTCGGTGCAAGGCGGTCATATTCGTTTGCGGCCACGCAACACGACGCCTGGGCCTCCAATGCCCATCGACGACTTGCTGGACTCGCTGAGCAAAGATCAGGGTGTCAACGCTATTGGCATCATCCTTTCAGGCAGCGGTTCGGACGGTGCCTTGGGGCTTCAATCCATCCACACGGAGGGCGGCATCACATTCGCGCAGGACGCGTCCGCGCTGTTTGACAGTATGCCGCGTGCCGCAATCGGGCTAGGGTGCGTCGACCGGGTGCTTTCACCCAAAGCGATTGCGCACGAGATCATCCGGATAGGGCGCCACCCTCACCTACGGACGTCAGCGCCCAAGAGTGAAACCTTGCTAGTTGAGCCTGATGGACCCAGCTTGCGCACTATGTTTCGCCTACTTCAGGCTGCTTGCAACGTGGATTTTTCGGTATATAAAAGCGGCACCATCGAGCGGCGGCTGTCTCGTCGCATGGCGCTAAAGCAAGTGGCGTCCGTTTCCGATTACATCACATTGCTTGAATCAGATCCGGCGGAAAGGCTTGCGTTGGGGCGTGATTTCCTCATTCAGGTCACACATTTTTTTCGCGACCCGCAGACCTTTGATGCCTTAACCCAAACGGTCTTTCCACGTCTGGTGAACGATATTGAAGCCGGCACAACGCTCAGACTCTGAATTCCAGGGTGTGCGACGGGCGAAGAAGTTTATTCAATCGCGATATGTCTGCTTGAATATCTTGGTGACCGCTCAAAGACAGTCGGTGTGCAGATATTCGGTACCGACATCAGCACTGAAGCGCTTGATGTAGCGCGCACCGGTCGGTACATCGAGAACATTACACGTAACGTTTCCCCGCAGAGACTGGAGCGGTTTTTTACTCGCGACGGCCAGTATTACAACATCAACAAGTCGGTCAGGGATGTGTGTACGTTCGCGCGCCACGATGTGGTCATCGATCCACCTTTCTCGCGGATGAACCTGGTGAGTTGTCGTAACCTGCTCATTTATCTGAGCGCAGCGGCGCAACGCAGTGTCATGCCGCTATTCCACTATGCATTGAAGCCGGACGGCGTGCTGATGTTGGGTCCATCGGAGACTGTCGGCGCATTTTCTGAGCTTTTTGGCGTCATCGATAATGAACGCAGTAGGCTGTACAGCAAAAAGCCACGCCTCAGTTCGCCAACGGAGTTCCAGTTATCGCCCCGGTTGGCCCCGCGCTCATCGACGCAATCAAGCGACCGGCCAGAAAATCGAATGTCCTCCTCCGAGCCCTCATTGATTCGCTCCGAAATGGACAGAATCACGGTCGCAAGGTATTCACCGTCCTGTGTGCTTTGCGACGACGAGTTGAATATCGTCGAATATCGGGGCGACACGTCGGCGTTTCTGGTCAATCCGAGCGGGCCACCTATCGTCAATCTTCAGCGACTCGCCCGCCCGGAAGTTTTTCTCGCGATTAGCGACGCCATCAAGCAAGTTCGCCAGGAAGGCGTGCCTGTGCGCAAGACGGGACTGCAGACCCTTAGGGGAGAGAGGGGAGAAACCGCAAGCCTCGAGGTGCACCCCGTACAAACCGCAGCCACCGAAGGACGCTGGTTCCTGATATTTTTTGAGGGAGGTTTGCCGCAGGTAAAGGAGACCGCGCGTGCGCGGCAGCCGGTGAAATCCCTTTTTATCCAATCATTGCGCCTGCGCCTCGGACGCGAATCGGCAGAACCCCGTTCCGATCCCAGGGACGAAAAAATCGCGCGGCAGGACGCCGAACTGGACGCCATGCGCAAACAGTTGCGCACAATGCTCGAGGAGCACGAAAGTGCGCGCGAGGAACTCAAATCAAGCGAAGAAGAACTTCTTTCGAGCAACGAGGAATTTCAAAGCACAAACGAAGAGCTCGAGACAGCCAAAGAGGAACTCCAGTCATTGAACGAGGAGTTATCCACAACCAATGACGAACTGCGCTATCGCAATCATGAGCTCAAGATTCTCCACGACCGCGTAACTCGCGCGCGCGACTATGCGGACGCGATCATCGATACGATCTCCGAGTCTCTACTCGTGCTCGAACCCAATTTTCGAGTGACCCGTGCAAACAAGGCTTTTTACGAGACCTTTCTCACGAACCCCGAAGAGACGCTTGGGACGCAGCTTTACTCACTTGGTAATGGCCAATGGAATATCCCCGCCTTGAGAGAACTTCTTGAGACGTTGCTTCCACAGCAAGCTGTCGTCCGTGATTTTCGAGTAACTCACGATTTCCAGGACATCGGTGTGCGCTCCATGGGTTTGAATGCTGCCCGCATCGTTGGACAAGCTGATGACCTCATCGTGCTAACGATTGACGACATGACCCAGCGGCAACTTGCGATGGACCAACTGGAAGCTGCCGACCACCAAAAAGATGAGTTCCTCGCCATGCTTGCGCATGAACTGCGCAACCCGCTTGCAACGATCAGTAACGGCCTCGAGATATGGGAGCGCGGGGACTTGGATCCGGCAACAGAGGCGCTTGCCCGTGCAGCAGCCAAGAGGCAGCTACGGCATGAGATCGGACTCGTTGACGACCTTCTCGATGTTTCACGCATCACGCGAGGGATCATCAAGCTTAACGTCAAGCCGGTCAATTTTGTCGAGGTCGTCCAACACGCCGTTATGGCCCTGCAATCTGACGTGGAAGCGCACCAGCACGATGTCATGCTGGCCTTGCCTGAGCAGCCTCTTCTGATTCAGGGCGATGCGATGCGCCTGGAGCAGATCGTCATAAATTTACTCGGCAATGCGATCAAATACACCCCGCCTGGTGGCCACATTGCGGTTTCGCTTGTCCGCGATGAAGAGAACGTCATGCTATCGATCGTCGACAATGGCATTGGAATGACGGCAGACTTCCTTCCGTCGATCTTCGCGATTTTCGTCCAGGCGGAGCGCTCACTCGACCGTAAGTCTGCAGGGCTGGGGCTGGGCCTTGCGCTGGTCGACCGCCTGGTTCGACTTCATCACGGAACCGTGCACGCGTCCAGCGAAGGACTTGGACGAGGTAGCAAATTCGTTCTCCGCTTTCCAGCGATGTCCGATCAAGCGTTTAGCGAGCAGGGACTGCCAGCTGCACAAGAGCAGCCGCTCCCGGCTATCGGTGCACCGCAACGCATCCTCGTCGTCGATGACAATGCCGATGCGGCTGAAAGCACTGCAATGTTGCTCGCTCTGGATGGACACGATGTCGAGGTGGCGGGTGACGGTCCAAGTGCTTTAGTGATGGCGAAAAAGTTTCGTCCCCGAGTCATCCTTCTTGACATTGGGCTACCCGACATGGACGGTTACGAGGTCGCCAGGCAGCTTCGGGCGATGCCGCAGTTCACCGAAACAATGCTAATTGCTCATAGCGGGTATGCCGATGAGGAACATGTTCACCGCTCGAAACAAGCAGGCTTTGATCATCACTTGGTTAAGCCCGTGGATATGGCTCAGCTGAACGAATTGATAATAAGGGCAAGCAAGCCTTCAAACATAAGCGCTTCGTCCTAAGTCAATCTTAAATCGCTTCTGCAGATCGATCGTGCAGGAGTAAAACCAAACCCATGCCGCTGGTTCAGGTAAGTCATGACCGGCGGCAGTCTACGTTTAGAAATAGCGGTGAAAAGACGTTTGTAACGAGTGCTCAGGGGAATCCTCGTTTTCGCCAGTCCGTGCTCCTTGAACTAGCGATTCCGATCGCTCCGTGCTGCGGAATACCTCGTTGAGCTACCGGCGATCTCATGTGGTACTGATCGGGGACGAGGCAGAGCTGAAGATTCGACAAGTGGATTCAACTTTTCGCTGAGCTCGAAGAGGCAGAAAAGGGCAAATCCGCTAGAACACTGCGCAGATCATTTGCCGAGGGATGCGTTCCCCACTCATTAGATGTGGACACAGAAGCGATCGCGATCCACGAATCAGGAGGCCGCAAGGTATGAACTGTCACCCCGTCGACTAAGATCCGAAGGGTTCCGCTATCGACTTTGTACTCCGCGAGGTGCTCCTGATCCCCACGCTGGTCCGTCGCGCAAATTACTCGTTGTCTTGCCATCCCAGCCCCGTTGTTGTTCGCCGACCGTAAGCAGGAAGCGACAAACGTCGCGAACTGCCCCCTAGAGCCGATAATCCGCAAGGAATGCGCCTGCCTTAAACGATTCGCTGTATCGAAGTTGCTTGGCACGCCAGTTGGCTACCTATCTTCGGGAGCAAGGAGCGCGAGGGCGAACATGGGCATATTCACGAGCAGTGATAGGGTTGCTGTACTGTCAGATGGAAGCCCGGTAATGGGACCGAGCTCATTCTTTAATAGGAAGACGCCGCTCGCGCAACGAACCATGACTTCTGTCAACACACCGTGGTAGCAAGGCCGAAATCGACCGGACCCAGTAGTCAGCATTTACAGCGACAATCTGCTCGTATGCACTCGATCGCTGGAAATCTAATGCCAAGGCAGAAGACAGGTGGTTCGCGACACGTCTGGATCACCACATTACGCCTTTCGCCTCTCGCGCAAACCGCGCTGTTGCGGCTAATCCAACTTCGCTATGGTGATTTGCCGGAGACATCAAGGCGATGAGTTCATCCAAAGAACACTTTTCTATCTCTGGTAATGCCAAGCATGAGGCGCGGGCGTCAGGTGCAAGCGCGCTCTGCCCATTGCGACTCACAAGTTTTTTCTGAACTCTGTGCGCGACATGCTGACCCGCGACCACCATCCGCGCCTGTTCGCTGGCAATGGTAGGCCCGGGCAGGTAGTCAGGGCAGTCGCCCGCGATCCAGTCATACACTAGCTGCATTTCGAGGCTGTTGAAGACGCCAAACATTGAGGCGCCGGAGCCCTGGATTAACTGCCAAAATCGCGATTCCTCAGGATCGCGATTCCCTAAAATCCAGCCCCCGCTCTTCAGGTGCGTCAACAACGCGGGAATCTCTAGCGGATGAGCCAACCAGTCGTTCACAGTACGTCCGGCGATTTTGCAATAGTCGGCGTGAGCAGCACGCCCGTATCGCGCTTTTCTGCGGAGCATCTCGATCATGACACCATCAAGCGAGAACTGTTCCGCAACCGTCGTCGAGGAATCTCCGAGATCATTGAGCACGAAGCCAGTTCGCACGCGCGCGTAGAACGGATCACGCTCAGTGGCATCCGATGGCAGCAAGTTATGTAGGGCCTCTACCGCTTGTTTAGCATGTCCCGTGGAAGCGTTATCGACGGTCACGTGAACTGTAAAATAGTAGGGATCGATGCCCAGTTCATCGAGTTCGTATGAGGTCACGTGGAGGTGGAAGGGCAACTGTTCATATCCGAGATTGAATCCGATCATCTCGGGCACAAGGTCAGCTCCATAATAACCAAGCGATAACTGTATCGCGCCTTGAAGATAGCGTCCCTCTGCCGAGACGTCCCAGCCATCAGCTCCGGTTTGTCGAAGCAGCTTGCGGTACAAGGCGACATGATTCTGGTCCCGTTTGCCCAGCCCAAGTTCCTCCAAATAGGTCTGCACGAGCGGAGCATATCGGTGATCTGACGCGTGGGGCAGGCTACTGTACAGCCATGCGCCATCGACGAGCTTGGTCGGAGCGACTTCCGCTAAAAAGTTCAACGCATGTGATCTGCAAGAGAACATCTCCCGTTTGCCGCCTGCTTTTCGCCGCGCCAGATAAGCGAGATACCTCTCACCGACTTCGTCAATGTTTTGGTCAATCCATTGATACAACAATCCGGGGTCCGCTGGGAGCTCACACGGAACATCCCGTGCGTCGTTCATTCGCGCTTCTAACCACCCTCTCCATCTCGGCGCAGTTTGGTGATGGATATCGTCGGAAAGAAATGAGTGATAGATGTCTTGGACACTATAGGACGATGGCGCCACATCTTCTGTTGCAGGTTCTTTATTGACAAACGATTGTTGCTTCTGGTGGATCATAACTGCCCCTCGTGACGATGAGGCGTAAGTGCAACTCGCGTGCCAGACCATCTTAGTTTGCAAGAAGCCCGGCATGTCGCTCAAGGGCGACTGGGCCAACGGCGGCCTCGCGGGAGCGAACAAGTCCGCCAACATAGATTACTTCTGGGCAGCAATGCCAAGCACCGTCAAGTGGCACAAGTTCTACGGTAGACCTCGTTGTGCGACGGTGCATAGCCAGCGTCGGGGTGCCGCGGCAACTTGCACATCGCAGCGCCCGCTGCCGAACGTCCGGCGCTCAGTGCGTCCACTACGGCGTTTGCGAATAGGTACAAAGGACATCTTAAGCCAGACCCGTCCAGAGCCTCAGCTAATAGCGCCGCACGGTCGTGGCAATCAACCCGAGGCAAACAAGCCCGCATCCTCCTAAAGCTCCCAGTGCACCTAAAACCCCTAACGGGCGAGACAGCGCGCCGGCGATCACCGATCCAAGCGGCCAAGTCCCAATGCAGACTGTGACCAACCCCATCATGCGGCTTCGTAAGAGTTCGGGTGTCGCGTCGATTACGATTGTCGTTTGAAAGACGTTGTAAAGCGCGCTAGCGAAGCCGCCAGCGAACAGTACACTCAGGAAGGGCACGAACGGATGCTCCGACCGTCCAACGAATGATGCGAGACTCAGCGCCAGGAAAAGACCGGCCGCGCCGGCAGCTAACCAATAAATTGGACGACCGAGCGGTGCCCGAATAGCGATCACCAATCCTGCGACGAGCGATCCCGCGGGCTCTGCGGAGGCCAGCACCCCAACCATCACGGACGACACCTTAAACACCTGCAAACCAAGAGGGGTTACGAGCGCGCTGTAGCTGTATCCAAAAAGATTCGTGACAACCGTGATTGCAAGGAGGACAGCAAGGGTTTTACTTGCACGTGCGAAAGCAACGGCATCTCGGAGATCTGCCAGTGCGCGTAGCATCGGGAACGGCCGGACCCTTGTCTGGCAATATGGGATTCGCGAAACGACAGAAGACGCACCTAAACAACAAATAGCGGAGATAAGAAATGCACCTGGCAGACCCAATCTTTGGTATGCAACGCCACCCAGTATTGGCCCGGCGCAGCGCGTAGCATAGTTCGTCATGCTGTCCACTGAAACGGCGCGCGGCCTTGTCCCCACGTCTGCGCATTCCGAAATCATCCTCCGTCGCGTTGGCATTTCTGTCGCGTACACGATGCCACTGATGAGAGCGGCAATGCCGACATGCCAAGGTCGGAGTACACCGCACAGGCCGAGCGCGCTGACCGAGACGGAAGTGATTCCTGTCAGGATCAGCCCGCCGACCACAATGCACTTGCGATTTACCGCCTCCGAAAACACCCCGATGAATGCACCCGTCAGCAGCAGCGGCAGACTTCGCGCAGCCGAGACGATCGCTACCGCGAGCCCGGAGCCGGTCGCCTGGAATGTGAAGAGACCGGCGGCCAGCACCTCAAGCCAAAGCATCGCGTTTGCGACGCCTCCGGCAATCCAAAGTTCTCTGAAGCCCGGCGTCGCTAGAAGCGTGGTTGTCACAGATCGATCCATATTCTTGCCTTAACGAGGGTCAGGGGATGCGAATCGTCGCGATGAATCTTGCCACTCAAGCGCAGCAAGCGCCTAACGTTCTTGTCGCCGCACCGGCTAAGCCCGAGAAGATTGGTTTTACCGCCTGTACTGTATTGCTTTGGGACAAGCCCAACCGAAGCCACAAAGTCGCAACTTCATCCGTATTGTTTGCCATCGCCCATTTCCGCGGCAAGCCGCCACTGATGGGACCAACTCCCGGGATGCTCAACAGGCGCTTCGCGCCATTGGTTTGGCAATGCTGCCGAAAATATTCCCAGAATGTATAAACCGTTCATCGCCGTAGATGCGACGAAGCGCACCAGTCCGGCTCTGGCTTCCAGTCGTTCGCAACATTCGCGGCTTTCCGGCTGCAACAGCGCATCCGGTTCGGGATGACTTATCTTTCGAAAGTAGACCGCACCGGGGCTTATGAAGAATGCGGTGCTACCCGAACGTAATCAGGAGACGGCAGCCTCGGGGTCTCTCAGGAAGTCCTTCAACTCCGAAGTGCGCTGCTCTCGGGGACCACCGGTAGCTTTGACTGTTGCCGCAAACAAGCTCCCTCGGTTACGCAATATCCCGCGGTGCGCATGTCATCAACGGCGCGACCTAACTGTGGATGCAACGGTACGCTCATGCCCATTGGCGGTTGCCTGGGGACGATCTACACGTTGGACAGCACACGCCACGGCGACATCGACAGCTTTGCTAACGCAACGGGCGATGACGGGGTCCCTCTATCCCTTTCAGGGTGAAAGACATGTTTGCCGACGCAATAGCACAGGCGCGACTTAACGAACTCGCATTGCAGCGCATGCCGTGCGGCGTTTTCTCCGTGGATCGCCGGTTGCGAGTAGTGATGTGGAACGACTTTATGGCCGAACGCAGCGGCGTTTCGGTGGAACACGCACTCGGCAAGCCACTGTTCGACCTGTTCCCAGACTTGCCTGCGGATTGGCTAAAAAAGAAGTTCGAGGCAGTCTTTCTGCTAAAGATCAGTACGTTTACGTCGTGGGAACATCGGCCGTATCTCTTTCAATTCGCGCATGACCGGCCGATCACCGGCGGCATCGACTGGATGCAGCAGGATTGCACCTTCGTGCCCCTGACGGAAGGTGTGGACGTGATTGCCGTGTGCGTCACCATTACCGACGTGACCGATCTCGCCATCGCACAGCGCGCTCGCGAGGAAGCTGTCAAAGCATTGCGAGAGGTGTCAATCCGCGACGGGCTGACTGGCGTGTTTAATCGACGC
>Ga0153932_1000127_pt1 | contig 37897 bp, 26 predicted proteins | sample TSNJ016MetaG_FD_102273 | JGI IMG/M metagenome (GOLD analysis project Ga0153932, IMG submission 102273) | Attine ant fungus gardens microbial communities from New Jersey, USA - TSNJ016 MetaG | ecosystem: Host-associated > Fungi > Mycelium > Unclassified | place: USA: New Jersey, Wharton State...
GAATACGACGCGCTGCTTCCCTGGAAGATGCCAGTTCACCTCCGCTGATCAAACCTTCCTGCTACACCGTCTACTCCCCACCGGCACGCACGCTCAGAGAGGCGTCTTTGATGGATCGCATACGGTTAAATGGGCGATCAGCCCAATCAGCACGGCCGGTTGCGCCGATAAGGCCTCTTGTAACGCCTCGCCCACTAAGAATGCAGATTCCTCTTTTATTTCAATGGCTTGCGCGCGGCAGTCATCTTGTAACGCACCGGCCGCTGGTGAGCCTGGATGCCGCCAGTACCCCGGATGCTCGCCACGCCAGCGCTGCACTCGCACGACGTTCTCCGCGCCGCGAAAGTAGTCCTGGTTCTCAGCTTGGGAAAGCCACCGGCGTTGACTGGCCGCCTTGCTCGCCTGACGGCACGCGGCTTGGCAGCAATACCGCTGGTGCCGCACATTGCGCGGATCCGGTCGGAACAACGTCCCGCAACCCAGGCACTTACGCTGTCTTTGGCGTGTCATGGATCGGCCCTCCTTGGGGCCAGATCATGCGCCGCTGCGCGAGCTAAGCCCACGCAGCGCGTGCGCGAAGAACCGGCAAGTCATCAGCACAGCCAAGGAAAGGACCGACGAAGAAGCGACGAAGAACGGAAGAACAGCCAGGTTCTAGAGACGTGAATTTGAGGAAGAAAAGGCAGGAAGAAAAAACACTTTCACACCGTCAATTGTTGACGACTTTCAGAACGCCGATGACACCCGAGACTTGATCGGCGATGGCCCTAATGTTTGCTCCGCCTGGGATATGTGAGGCGATCCTCAGGCTGTCTTTACTGACCTCAGCTCTGGGATTCCATCGGCGATCTCCGAGAACCTTGTTTTTTGTACAAAATCCCAGCATTCCGACTTCTTCGCCCACTCGGAGATCATTTTGCCGTCTGATGATTTCTGTAGTGCATCGTTGACCTCCGGGGCCCAGATTTTCAACTGCTGGATGAGAGCCGACGAGATATTCTGATTGAGCCAGATACGATCGAGGTCAATGGCGCCACCGGTCTCCCGAACCAGTACCGCGAAAAGATAGATCGCGATGTTTCCCTGAAAAGCCGCAAACATCGGGCGCACCACAGCGTTCACGCGCTTGAACAGGATGGCTTTGGCAATCATGTGTTTATAAGTCGCGACGTCCGGCAAGGGCAGGGACGCTGCTCCTTCCGAATCAGAAAGCGAGTCCATGAAACGTTCAAAATTCTTTTGGGCGCCCAAGCTCACAAGATGTGGCTTCAGATCCCAGGCGTTCAGATATTTAGCCAGATCCGGCTTAGTAATCTTGCGGCTGGACGGCGTCACGACCTCCTTGAGTTGTTTCAGCCTCGCCGCCGTCGTGCCATCACGTGCGAGCCACGTGTTGTAGCTACCGGCCGCGCGTTCATAGAACCATCGCCCGACCCCGTCCGGACAATATGTCTTCAGAGCAAGCTTTTCAAGTTCGACATGGAAGGGCTTGTTCGCGGACAGATCGGAAAGTTTCACCGCGTTCTGGCTGTTCGCATATCTCGAAATGTCGGAGATCAATACTTCTTCTTCGAGGGCATCGACTGACCGCAACACAATCACTTTTGCCGGAACGCGAACCTTCCTGAGATCAATCCCCGGATTCTTCTTTTTCGCAAAATATATCGACGCTGTTGTCTGGCCGCCGTTCACGATCTGCATACCCTTGAGCCACAGCAGTCCCGGCCCGCCATCCGCCGTCTTGCCCAGATGAGCTTCATCAGCGACGAGAACAATGCCGTTGTTATAGGCCATGAATCGTTCAGGATCATCTTTTAGCGTATCGCGCACACCCTTATTGACCTTCCCCGCGACGCTGAGAAACGAGCGTACATTCGCCTCGAGCAGCCTTGCCCCGTATTTTTCATAAATGAAGCGTAAGGCTTCCCCTGGGATCACTGTCAGGGCGTAGTCATAGTCTGCTGTTTCGCCGGGTACGTACACGCATGGAAGCGCACCTCCGGACACTTCTTCGAAGTTGATCACGAGCTCGTCGCGCGGGCGCCCTTCAGACCAGTGCCGATGAAGGCGTTCGATGTCCATCACCTCCAGCTTGACCGTCTTTCCGTTCACTTCGCGCGCCCTGAACGACTTCGCTTTTGCCCGGCGATCAGTCAGAACATAGATGCGAATCTGCTCGAGCTTCGCGTAGTTTTCCTGAATGGTCAGAATCAGCGGATAAGCATCGACCGATTCATCCGCTTCTGCAGCCAGCGTCCCTTCGACACATTTCGTTAGAAACTGCAGGCACTGATCCGCTGCCTTCATCGTCTGTGCGTCGGTGACAGTTGACAGAGATTCAGCGCCAGAATAAATACTCACAAACAGATCGAGTTGCTCAAGATCTTCTGAAATCGAGAAACCGCTCAGCAGGAGGCTTTCCTTATCTACTTTCGAGGCGTGATGACAGACTTCTGGCTCGAAGGTCATACCGACCTCGGACATGTGGCGCATCACAATTTCAGCAAATATCAACTCTGGATGGGGATAACGTTCACCCGGAGTAGCAAGGCGTTCGCTCACTTCCCCATCAACCTGCGCACGCGTCTGCGCGAGAAATTCGATCAGTTCCATTGTTGTTTTAGTCCCAGCTGAATAAGAGCTTCGGCGAAGTCAGTCGCCGGCAGAGTTGCAAGATCGAGGTCCATCTCATAGCGTGCGGAGCGGATCGCAGGTGAAATGCCGTCACGCGTGAGCCTGGGGAAATTTTTTGTCACCAGAAACGTCTGAATTCCGACAAGTCCAAATCTTCGCGTATAGCGATCGCGTACTGCGGCGATGAAACCCGCTCGCAAAAGCAGATCTCCGAAAATCGTGGCAGCGTTGGAATCGCCGGCAAAGCGCTGGTCTAAACGTTCGATTTTTTCTGACAACGTCGTCCCGTTGGACATCAACGTGAGACGGACCGCAGCAAGGAAAAGCGGCTGTATCAAAGAGTTATCAAGCTGATCCAGCGATCCCACATTGACCCGGAAGACCCCGGAGGCAACGCTCGCTTTTACTTCGAGCGCACCCGGTTCGCAAACGAAGTCATGCAAGCCGTCTAGGGGGCCTTTCCAGCGGTCGAGTGCGTTGCGAGGCGTTATACCTTCGTCGAGCAGCGCCTGCAGGACCTCAAGCTCCCCGTACAACCCGGCCTCCGCTTCGGCGCTAAGAACACGATCCCTGCCACCACGCATAAACGCCTGCCACGCGCCGATCCTCGACAAGAACGCATGGAAAACGACAACGTCACCCCGCTTACCGAGTTCGCGCAACGCTCCGACTACGTCAACGACCATTGTCAGGAACAAGTCCGCGTCACCACCTGCCTGCCGGCTGAGCGCAATCCAGACCTCGCCTGCATTTTGAGCGGGCGATTCGAGCTTTGTTACGTTGAACCCACCACCCTGAGGAAGTTGCGCGGTCTTTGGCACTGTTCCTGAAGCAAATCTGACGACGATCGCTTCCTCGTTGCCAGGGTAACGCCGTCCTGCCATAAGCGCACACGGACCACCGGTCAGTACAGGAATGGTACGCCACCCGGATGACCGGGCAGCATCCGCCAGTGCTCGCCAGGCAGACTGCAGTTCGTCGGCATCACTCTGCAGGGCCATAGTCCAACTCCCATTGACGCCATTCAACACTGTTGACTTTGTATAAGACTTTTTTGCCTGCCTTGCTGCCCGGAAAGCTCACACCGAACGCAACAACGGGTGGCGTGTCTTCGGGAAACGAGAGTCCGGCCAGCCGTGGGTCGAGAAGATAAAGCAAGAGCAGGCCGCGCGCTCTGGATGCGTCAACGCCTGGCGCTCCGTCGCCCCGTATCTCCCGTAGTGCCCGACCGCTTGGCATCTCAGGCGGAAGCTGGGCGTTTCCGTCACGCGCGCGCGCAGGGTCCGGCTTCCACGCGTGACGAGTCTTTTCAAGCGCCGCTTTCCACAACGGAAAATCTGCGTCGATAGCTTCGTCGCGCGGCGACATCAACCGCCCGATGGAGTAACGGTCGTCGTATTTTCCGTTGTTGGTCCGTTCGAGCATCTTGACGGCAAGGCCGTCCACAACTGGAAATTCATCGCCCTTCCCGTCACCGACACCGATCAACGCGACGGTCCATTCCGAAAGTTCGTCGGCTCCGTTCATGGACTCGATAAACTCGGCGATCATCCGGCTCTGCACCTTGTGAGATTCCGGATGTGTCTGATAAGCGTTGAAGAAATCGATCACCTCGGCCGCAGTCGCACCTCGCCACAATGCTCCCGACCATGCTTGTACCCCCGTCAGGGTTTTCCGTTCGATAGGTGTTTCGTCCGGTGCCCCCAGGCTGCTGAACAACTGATTTGCTGCAGCAAGATTCGCACGAAGCTTATCCGCACGCTTATGGAAAACAACCGTCTCCAGTAATTCACCACTGAACGAAATCATGAGGTCCTTCGCAGCCCTCATTTTAAGCCTGGAAGTGACCATCAGTTCCGGATGCGACTGGACTCTCAGCCCGTATTCACGAGGTGTCGCACCCCGGTCAGCCATGAGGTCAAACTCTTCGCGCAACTCCTCGGACGCATCGGCGATAACCCCGAACCACCGGATGAGTTCGCTCGTCGTATAAAGCCGGCAGACGTCAAGGTAGCCGGGTCTGTATCCGAACCACCGTCCCATCTGCATAAGCGTGTCGTACATTTTCGACGCCCGCAGAAAGTAACTTACGCATAGCCCTTCAAGCGTCAGACCTCGCGCGAGTTTGTCCCCGCCAATCGCGATAACTTTCAGTCCCGGACCCTCACTTTCGGCGTAGTCGAGCGCATCCTTAGAGGTACCGTTAATTTCCCGTACATCAATGTCTTCCAGAATGTCGGGCAGAACTCCCAGTATCTCCTCCCATGAAGGAGTTTGCGAAGATTCGCTTTCCGGTACTCCCTCACGAATCGCTTCCATCGCAGGGACAAAGTCGCTGGTCCAGAGCTGGCCGAGCCGATTGCTAACAGCACCATTATCGACTTTTCGGACGACACGTTGCCGCATCTGCCGGACATGCTCGTCAACCTGATTTCGGACCTCTTTCTGGACGGCCGTGAAACGGGTCACGTGAATCAGCATGGAGGAATGCTCTCTGCCTTGTCCCCGCGCCTGGCGAACGCAGCAGGCGAGGATGAAAGAGTCGACCGCTTGCACCAGCGACGGCGGCAGAATATCGTCGCCGTCATGAACGGGCACATGTGTGCTCCGGTGCTTCACCGGCATCCAGCCCTTCGTACCGTCCTCCGATGAGCAATCGTCAACTTCTTTGATAAGCGGCAGTCCGCCTTCACGCCCTTCGGGCGTAGAAAGACCAAAAACAGCGGCCGGTCCTACGTAATTCGATGGCGCAGACAGGTTGACGATGAAGGCTGACGGGAAAAGGTCCGGCCCTTCTTCGGCCGTCTCCCCGCGCTCGTGAATAAAAATGTTAGCGAAGGGCGTTGCTGTGTATCCGACATACGCAGAACGATTGAACGAATGAAGGATCTTGCGAATCAGACTATTGATTGCAGTCGGCTCATGATCGGCATCGGCATTGCCTTCACCGTCAAACACCTGCTCCCCCGTGTCTACTGACGCGTGATCGGCCTCATCGTCGATCACGAGCAAAGGCAGGTGCGTTACAGTTTTTCTGCCGGTCGCGGGGTCTTCGGCATTGGCAACATGGTTCCGGATCCACTTGTGCAGCCGTTCGAGCACGGTCTTGTTCTTCTTGACAACAAAGAGCCAGGGACGCTGCTCAGGCTTGATCCCGAAACGCTGGGCCGTGGCGGCGTTGAAATCACCGCTGTCAGAACGGTTCGTCGCATAGTTGGGGCGGATATCCGGATCGGCATCAATGAGCCCAACGCCGATCGCACGGAGGTCTTCCGGTACGGGATTGGTTTCGTACCCGAGGAATCCTTCGTCAAGCCGCATCTGGGTCTGCGACCGGAGGTTATTGTGCATGCCTGCAAGCACAATGATGATCTTGTAACCTGCGTCCGCAGCCTTGGTGATCAGACCCGTGTAATTGCCAGTCTTCCCCGACTGGACGTGGCCCACGACCAGACCCCGCCTGTCCCACGATCCCGTGCGAAGCGGATCCTCCAGCAGCCCGAGGATGGTGTCAGTCGACTTATCAAGTCCGTCTACTGCTTTCCACGAGAGTTTTCGTTCGAGCCACTCGCGGTAGCGCTGCCAGTAACGCCAGTCTCGCTTGCGTGCGGCGCTGAGCCATGCCTCATGGCCGGATTCGCTCTTCAGTGCGGCGTCTTCACCAATCCACAGGCTGAAGCGCCGGATCAGTTCGGTAGTCACTGCGTCGCGATCGAGCTCGTGACCCCAGCTCGGTTTCATCGCGATCACCATATCAATTTTCGCCGCAATAAGTGCAGGCGTGATCGCCGCTTTGTCATCCTCGTCCAGGAGCAGTTCCTGCACGAACTTTACGACTTTCTGTCTGTTCTCATCCAAGCTCATGCCTGACTCACTCCGAGGTAACATCGTCCGGCAGCTCTGCTACCAGTTCCGGGTAATTGTTAAACGGCTCCGTACGTAGCAACTGCTGACGCGCTAGGTCGGGAGACAGTCCTTTGCGACGAACCAGATTGCGGTACACCGTCGTTAATATTGAGGAAAGTTCGTCGGTCGGTTCACCGGCAAATCCCGTCCGGGGTGTCTCACGCGCTTCGGTCGTATCGAGCCAGATCCGCTGCACGGGGATTGTCTCTTCGATAACACGAAGCATCGCGCGGATCCGCGCTTCAAGAGGACCTGCGTCGTCAAGTACATCACTGACCGAAGGATGGTCCACATCAATCCGGTAACGCATGCCGCCGTTGAAATGCTCGGCGCGCCAGGCCTGCGCAACTTGTCCACCACCGGCGGCTCGCGTTGCCTGACCACGGTGAGCGAATACACGTCGTGCCCGCTCCCGCGTATCCTCCGCGAGTCTGGTCAGACGTTCGCGTGAAGCAACAGGTGGACGGGCGACCGATTTCCGGATGTCGATTTTCCAGTCAGCGTCTGCTGTGTTTTCGATATCTAGACGAATGCGGGCTAGCCGGTGCGCCTCCTCCTTGGCCCATGACCGACCCCGTCCGAGCCCGAGCCAACTGCCGGCAACAAGAAGCCGTTCGTTGCGGTAAACATAAAAACCCTGTTGCGAAGTCCAGCCATCGGGGCCTGCCGCGGAATCATGTTCTTTTGCCGTCAGACGATCTTTGTGCGGCAAGACGTGGCATTGCACATTAACGGGACCACCATCCGAAATAAATGTCGCTACGGGAGACGACCAGGTGGATGCGTGAGCCGACAGGAAGGGATCCCAGGGAGCAATCGATTTTCCGTTGATGCGCAGGATAAGTCGCTTACGCGGTGTCGCGAGATAACGGTGAAACACCATCGAAAGGTGCTGTTCAACGCCATCGATCAGATCAAGAAATTCCTGCTCGCGAAAGCCCGGTGTCACTATCCGGTCGAGCTTGTCCCATACAACAATCGTGCCGCTGGGGTATCCGGATACGGGTTCGATGAGTGCTTCCGTTCCGCCAGCGGGACCGTCAAGCAACAGCCAGCCCTCGCCCGCACTGCTCTCGAGAATATCGAGATCCCATCTCATACAGGAAGTCACACTCGTTTTTCGACTTGCCACGGTGAGCCGGCGGCATTGTGAAAATGAGGCTGTTTTCAGTCCGAGCCCGAATCTGCCCAGATCGTCACCAGCACGTTCGTCCAGCGGGCTGCGCTCACCAAGACGCATCGCATGATCGAGCTGGTCCTCGTTCATGCCGTGTCCGTCATCAAGGATTGATATGTAACTCGATGCGCCCATCCATCTGAACGTGATATCTACAGAACGGGCTCCGGCCGACACACTGTTATCGATGACGTCGGCAAGGGCCGTCGAAGTCGAATATCCAAGTCCCCGCAAAGACTCGATCATGGCGCCCGCTTTGGGCGGCGCATGCCTTCCTTTAAGCGTCATCGTCGGGCTCCGGGTCGGGGGGCGACTTACGTGTTTTCGGTGCCTTCGCTGCGAACGCGAGCAAAGAGGTCGTACGGTTAGGATGGCTCAGCCTGCGCATAGCTTTAGCTTCGATCTGTCGGATTCGCTCGCGCGTCACGTCAAAAATTTCACCAACTTGCTCGAGCGTATGGGATTCGTTTCCATCCAGGCCGAAACGAAGTATGAGAACCTTCCGCTCGCGAAGTGTTAGCCCTGACAGCACGCCATGAATTGCATCTGACAACGCTCCGCGCATTGCTGACTCTTCAGGATTTGGCCCTTTTTCTGCAAGGTATTCCCACGCATCGACGTCTCCGTCATCGTCATCAGCTAACTCGTCCAGCGATATAAACTCGTGCCTCGCCCTGAGCACTTTCGTGACCTTTCCGGCCTCCATCGATAGCCGGGCAGCAATCATCGCCGGTTCCGGTACTTTCCCGGTCTGCCCTTCAATCTCCCTTGAGATCCGCTCGACCTGATTCAGACTTTCGACCATATGGACAGGCACCCGGATCATTCGCGCCTGATCCGCAATGGCCCGCGTCACTGCCTGGCGTATCCACCACGTAGCATAGGTTGAGAATTTGAAGCCGAGACGGTGGTCAAATTTTTCGACCGCTTTGAGCAGTCCGATATTTCCTTCCTGCAACAGGTCCGCAAACGGAAGTCCTCTGTTCTGGTACTTCTTGGCAATTGACAGTACGAGGCGCAGATTCGCTGTTGTCATACGCAGGCGCGCGACAGACGCCTTCTTCAGTTCCCGTGCCATTGTCATGCCTGCCTCGCGCGCTTCCGGTACCTTAATAAGAGCCTGCGCGACGTCCTCCAGATACGGCCATGACAAGCGAAGTGCGGACAACAACGCCAAGCGGCCGCCGTGCTGACCGGAGTCGGAGGCAAGCAATGTCTGCCGTATTTGCTGTAGCTGAACGGCAAGGTTCCGCAGTCGTTCGGAGTCTCCTTCGGTATCGCCGTCGTCCTCCGATCCAGCGACAGACTGTTGACCAGGCTCGCCAATCTCACCTGCGATGTCGGTCTCGCCAGGCTGAGACCGGTTGAATACTGACTCGGCGTTGATAGCGCCTGAGAGGACCTTCTCGCCCGCCTCGAGGATCATATGGACCGCATCGCCGCAACCCGCTGCCGCTTCAACCGCTTTACTCACACCTTCTTCGATCGCTTTCGCCAGCTCCCCTTCTTGTTCACGCGTAAGGAGGAGCTTCTTGTCGGGAAATGCCTTCACGTAATGCTTCAGCGGATCGGCGTCGGTCGAACTAAGCGCCAGTAACTCTTCGAGAGCGTCATCGGCATCATCTTCGGTCTGCCGGTCGTAGCCGTTCAGGCTCCTGCGGCTTTGCCACTCCCATGCTGACTCTTCGACTGATATGCCGAAGTCAGACAGCACGTTCTTCAGATTATTTGCAAATTCCGGATCGGGCGTTCCTTTTTCGTCATCAGTAACCTCGTCGATCCATTGCCCGGCTACGGATCCATGTCTGAGTGCGGCAAGGATTGTATTGCGAACCGATTCCTGTTCTTGCGAACCCGGATCAGTGCGCCTGCGCCGGACTTCGCGGTACTCGGGCAGGTCGATAGCAATCTGATCCCACTCAACGTCGTGGTCGATAACTTTGTGACTGCTGATAGCAGTCTGGATTGTGCCCGCCGCGATTGCGACGCTGAGATCCGCCACCGGCCTGACTGACTCAGGCTCTGCATCCCAGCCTCCGTAGAGCAGTTCATCGTAAGCGCCTTGGTCTTCCGTAGAAACCTCCACGTCACTCATCACCGAAAGCTGGGGGGCGCTGGCTCCAGAAATCTCCCGTGCGAGATCATCGCCTTCAGCCACGCCCAAAGCGGATCGCTCGGGAGCTGACTCGACAAGCTCGAGCTGGATGGGCTGGACATTTCCGATCAGATCCGCAAGCGCAACCGGAACGTCAGGCACCACGGACACCTGAATTTGTGCGGGCCGGCAATGCTCACGAACAAGCTCTGCGACAGCGTTGCGTCCTGATGCCAGCGCGATTGATACCGCATCGTTTCCCGCGTGGTCACAGACCGTGGGGTCCGCGCCCGCAAACAGGAGAACCCTGCAGGTTTCTATGTGACCTCTTGAAGCGGCCAGATGCAGAGCGGAGCGGCCTTTATCATCGGTCGCATTGACGTCGTCACCACGTTTAACGCGAATCCGGACCGCGGCAGACACGCCACTAATGGCGGCCATTTTAAGAAGGGTTGAAAGTGGCCTGCGGACCTCAGCCACCTGTTCACTCACAGCCGATACGCGGCAGCCGCGCCGCGCCGCCTTTTGCGACCGATTGCCGGACCGCAAAACGGTCCGATTTCACCTGAAAACGCATATATCCCCTGCATATTTTTATCTGCGCGTCCGGCCTCTCAGCGGCTCTTCGCAGTATTTTCAGACTTCGCCGCAGCACTCGCGCAGCGATCCGTTTAATTTTGTTCGTCCTGATTGCCTCGACGTTACAACATACTTTCACATCTCTACGGCGGCGGACAGTAAAACTTGAGCAAAAAAACCCTGCTTCAGGTTAAGTATTTTTAACGGACCGGCCTAAACACTCACTGTCCGTCAAACAGATCGTCTATTGGGCGCGCGGTGTGAAGGATAACTACTGGCCTCGTCCCCCGTAATCCCGGTCGTTTAACAGCGATTTCCTCATCGAAGAACCTGCGAAACGTGATGACATTGTCCTTTGCCTTGTAACAAGTCTCGGTCGACACCTTGAGCGATTCTGGAACTACCATGCAAATCCCCTCACGGCTCATGTCGTCAATTGCCTCAGACGACACACGATCGTCGACGGTCGCGAGAAACAGTCCTGCATTGAACTTCTCCAGCGTTATCTGCTTCCATCTTTCTCTCAGCGTCGTCTTGGCCGACAGCACCAGGGCCTCATCGAAAGTCCGGCTCCGCGACTTCAGCTTTACGAGCGACGGAAGGACAAAGTCAGGCCTGCGCCCGCCAGTCACCGCCTGCTCCTCGAACGAAATGCCGCCGTCAATGAGAAGTCTTGCGATGTGTTGCTCGAACGAACGGCCAGCCCGCGATTTTCTGTGCTGACTTGCACTCAGAAAGGTCGCATCAAGTGCCGGAAAGCCACGGATGATTGCCTCGACGATATCGGCGGTGCCCTCAGTCAGAATCCGGAGCACCTCCGCCGCACGGTGCCGCAACTCCGCCCGCTTGTATAAGGCATACTCAATATCCCGGCTGATCTGCATAATCGCATCGCCCGGATTCGACATTGTGTAGGGGTCAAGACTCGACAGACTGTGCGTTCGCGCATACAAAGTCTGCGCTTCGGCAGCGAGCTGTTGAGGTGGTGGAAGCCTGGAGACAGATGCGATGAACTCACCGAGATTGCCCGCACGGTAAAACGAGCCAAGCTCTTCAATCAGCGCATCCGATTCATCCTTGGGCGTCTTTAAGGCATCGCGGGGATCGAAAAGTCCGAAATGAAAATCCGCGCGCAGATCGAATACCGATTCAATCAGCTCCGCTTCGTCGCTGGCGGCATCAACCGTCATTAACCAGTAGCGGCATCCCCTGGTCTCTTCGCGAAGCGCACCCGTGATCAGCAAAGATGCAGGAGTGAGCCCGGCAAACTCACTTTTAGGAACACCGGTCAGGTGAACTTCACTTCCTTTGTTTGAATAATGCACTAACCGCGACGACTTCGTTTCCCCCGTCGCAGGCCAAAGTGTCGGGAGCGGCGATTCAAGAATATGCGGTTTAGTGCTGTTCACGTTGTGCAGCGCCGGGAAATAGCCGCCCTCCATGATAGGAGCCGGAACATAGGGACCGTTCTGATGTCCGATACCGTCCGCCCATCCGCAGTCATTGCGCGATAGTTTCTTAATAAACAGCGAGGTACTCTGATTGATCCAACGCTGGATTTCTGGCCAATTGCCTGTTGACACCGCCATCTCCGATGGTTCCTTATTTTTGTTTTTCCGTGACGCAGCCCGTCATTGGCGACCGGCCCTTGCACTCTGTATTCTCTAAGGGGTCCGCATCGGCTCGCCTTGCGGCACACACCTCTTTCAGGACGGGACGCTCGCTCTCATACGATCGCTGAACGTAGCTCGATAACTTCCGATTCGGGATCATGTAACCAGCGAACAAGTTCGTCAGTCATAGTCTGTACCGGCAGTTTGCCACGGCCCTTGAGAGCGCACTCCCAGACTGTAGCGACTCTCCATCCCAGCGTCGATAACGCTGCGGCATCCCTGATATCACGGGACTGGTTTGCGGTTATTTTTGATATCCAGAAATCCGCCCGGGTCACCGGGATCTTGAAAAGCGGGCAGTTGTGGCCATGCCAGAAGCACCCGTGAACAAAGATCACTGCGCCGAACCTTGGGAACACGAGATCCGGCTTACCCGGAAGCTCCTTCGGGTGGATACGGAACCGCAGGCCCCGCCGGTGGAGCCCGCTGCGCACGATCATCTCCGGTCGCGTGTTCTTACTTTTGATCGCCCGCATATTTCGCGAGCGTGCATCCGGAGTATGAACATCGGTCAAGCGTCAGGCCGCCTCAAGCGCCTGGTCAGGCTGCGAGAGCCGCTCCTTTTCTGCCTTAGCTTTCAGGATCCTCGGTTTCATCAGTTTCGCCACAGCGGCAAAGACGGGTACAACCACAGAATTCCCGAACTGCTTGTACGCCTGCATGTCAGAGACTGGAATTTTGAATGCGGACTCGCCTGGTCCGTCGTAGCCCATCAGTCGGGAGCATTCGCGCGGCGTAAGCCGCCGCGGCCGATTTTTAAAATTCTCGGGGTGCGCAAAATCTTTCGCTGGTGCAAATCCTCTGTCAATGAGGATCTCGGATCCGTCCTTGTAATAACGGGCCGATAGCGTCCGGGTGACGTCAGCGCCGGTGACCAGTCCATAGCCAAAGCCGTTACCCTTAGCTTTGTGCTTGATTGAATAGTTGAACAGGTATTCCCAGAGCTTCGGCGTGAGGATGTACTTATCATCCACTGACTTGTCCAGCAGATCACTAAGCGCGGGACGTGTTTTAGGAAACTGCTTTACCAGATCGCGCAGCGTGAATCCATCGTGAACATTGAGGTCGCGGCGAAACCCAACCAGTACAATACGTTCGCGGTGCTGCGGAACGAAATGCGCACCGTCAACAATCTTCGGATCACTCGGACCAAACACCTCCACATCGGATACCCAGTACCCAAGCTCGAAGAGCGTGTCAGTGATGATCTTGAAAGTACGGCCTTTGTCGTGACTCTTCAGATTTTTGACGTTCTCAAGGACGAACGCTGCCGGTCGCTTGGCGGCAATGATCCGGGCCACGTCAAAGAACAGCGTGCCCTGGGTTTTACATTCAAACCCGTGCACACGCCCCAAGGCGTTCTTTTTCGAAACACCGGCTATCGAAAATGGCTGGCACGGAAAACCAGCAAGAAGCACATCGTGATCCGGAATATGTTCGTCGATGTGTTTGTACGCCCGTTTCTCGGAAACATCCTCACGGTCGCTCAGTGTGATCTTACGAATGTCATCGTTGAAGGTGTGATGCGCAGGATCACAGTGATAGTTTGCCTTGTAGGTCCGTACGGCCGGTTCATTCCACTCGCTCGTAAACACGCACCGACCGCCAATGCCCTCGAACCCGCGACGGATACCGCCGATTCCGGCGAAGAGATCAATAAAATCGAAATCGGTCTTTTTGCTTTTCGGTTTTGGTAGCAACGTGCGGAGCGCGGAACGTTCTTTCGCATGAAGGGTTCGGGTAAGCCGTCCGTTGAGCCAGCGATTCATTGTTTCGCGGCACCAGGAGCCAATACCTACGTTCGCCAGATATTCTGCCAGGAATTTCTGATCGTAAATTTCGAGGCATCTCGTCAGAAGGGAGATGTCAGTTTCGGCAAATTGCATTGACTTATCGCTGGGTTCAGTGAGTGATATCGTATCACTCGTTTCACCCAGCGAGGAAGTAAAATTTAGCCGCCTTGCGCCGTCTCGATTTGCGCTCAGCAGCGCACGTTGGCTGGCGCATTCTCAGCCGAAACAACGTTATCCGAGAACCAACTCGACGATCGGTTCTGCGCATCACGCAGGAGAAAGATGGGCTCGCCCCCTTCGCAGTCTGCATCGACAAGCCACCCGTCGTGGGTGAATGCGGCGTTCTTGACCAACATTTTGATTGCCGTCTAGATTTGAGCAAGCATGCGAATGCGTCGCGAGGCAAGCCGGATCGATCAGATAAAACCAGACAAACACCTTCTTTAACAGTTCACCCGCGAGGTCAGTGTTTCCGTGCCTGTCGCAGAGTGACGAGTGCTATGTGATGCGGAAGCAAAACCTTTCGAACGAGAGCAGCCGAAATAGGCAGAAGCATGTCAGCTCAACTGCGTGGGGATACCTCACAGGAGCAACGCTCGATAGCAAAGCTTGGCAAGCCCTGATTTTTCCCGATGACCAGGGCAAGCCGCTGTTTTGCCTTTTCCAGCCGATGGACCGGCACCGATGCCGCCTTAATGGCTACTTCCAAGCGTTTGTACTTTGACACCTCCATCTAATGGTACGAGCGTCAAAAACTGCACATCTACTCCATCGTTTTGGAGTTTTCGGGCAAAGAATCGAGCTTGTACAGGATCGTGCGTGGTCACAATTGTCTGGAACTTGTGCTCCACAATGTAATCTCGCAATACATCAAAAACTGCAGACGCATGTACTAAGTCATGATGCTGCACGGGGTCGTCGAGAAGTAAAGCCCGCCACGGTGACCAAGTATGAGCTTGAGCCATCGACAGCAAGAAAGAAAGTTGGAGGTCAGTCTTCTGCGCCTCACTTGCAACTTTCGATGCTGCCGTTTCTCGCCCCGAGATCGGAACCTGCACGTGAGCGTGAGGCTTGTTATAACGACGCAGATACTGCAATCCTGTTTGACTGAATCGCGGCTCTCTCACGATCCGATTAAGAAGTGATTGCCACAACGGCTCGATGCCAGCGATTCTCGTGCTAACTTCCTCGGCCTTACTGCGGAGCAATTGAGAAAATGTCTCTAATGTTTGTCGGCGCTCGTCGACCCGCTCCTTTTCCAGAGTTGCCTCATCGCATTTCCTCTCCAAAAAGCTTCCGTACTCGGATTCTCCTCTGTCACCACGATTAGTATTGACCTCACGTTCCTTCAACCGATACTCGACTGCTCCTCTTGCGCGAGCAAGCTTTTGCCTGAGTCGATCTAGATCCGTCGACGCCACTTCAGCGTGTGCAATAGCGTTTGCCAGATCCCCAATGCTTTGGTTGAGCGTGATCGCGTCAGGATCGCCGGGTAACTGCTGCGCCGACCAAGACTTGCGGCACTCCTCAACTCTTCTCTTTGCATCACTCAACACCATTTCCGCGGTTTGTACCTGCGTATGAAGCTGCTTCAGGCGTCCATCCTCAAGAACAGCCTTTGCTTCTGCGTCACGAACCAGTGCCAGTCTTACAGCAACACCGATACTCTGCGCCCTGACTAGCTCCAGCAAGGACTCTCGCGAGGGAAGCAACTCTACCCCATGATTTGCGACAAGTAAGCGATCAGATGAGTCGGCAACTGCAGTCTCTCGCTTTTTCAACAGTCCTGCGGACTCGCCCTCTCGTCTCTTTGCGATATCGTAGGTCTGCGCCAACTGCACCAGCACCTCGGCCGTGGGTCGTTGAGCTAGCAGATCAAAAGTTTTGTCTAACACTTCTTTTTTCTGATTTGCCTCAGCCCTATAAAAAATCAATCTGTTTCGAGCTCCCTCAATCTCCTCGCCGCCGAATATTCGATGTTGGCGAAGCGTTCTGATCTGCTTTACGACTTCGTCGCGCTCAATGAGCGCCGTCTTAACCTGCGCCGCAACTTCCTCGGATTGGGCTGATAATTCGTCACGTTGCCGCAGATTTGTCGCGAGTGCGTCTCTGCACGCTTGTTCAAACTCTGTAACACTACGAAGGCTGGGCTCGACGGTGTCCAGCTGCGCCGCGATCCGGATGCGCAGTTCGGATATTCCATGAACCACGCCACAGACGGGGCAATCCTCTCGCGTGTCAGAAATATTCGCGGCGATTTCTGCAACGGCCGCGCGCAGGCGGTCGCTGGACTCCCTAAGCACGTCCAACCGGCTAGTCGCTTCGGCCGCCCGACGCTTGGCATCAGTGAGTTCGGCCTCACGGTCCGACAGCGCCTGATTCCTCTCAGCGAGCAGCTTCTCAGCGGTGGCGACTCTCTGCTCAACAGATGCGATTTTCTGCACATGCAGAGTCCACTCGTCGAACATCCGACTTGCGTCCTCCAACTCGTTGGAAACCTCAACCCACTCGCTTCGACTTGCGTTCCAACGGACATTAGCATCTTCGGCATCACGTGCGACCCTCAGCGCGGTCTCCGCTGACTCAAGCCCCAGCACACTCTGCACATGTGCATTTTGCGCGTTCCTAAACTCTGCCGACTGGGCTTGCGCCTCACGTTCTATTTTGTCTCGGCTTTCTACCTTTCCAAGTGCCTCCTTTCCCTCTTGCAGACTCGTGTCCGCTTCCCTATGTGCCTTGATAGCATCATTTTGTGCAACCATTGCTGCATTGAACGATGCTTGAGCTTCGACGTAATCGCGATCCAGTTGTTCCTTGGCCCTGACAAGTCGCCCTTCTGCTTCGGATGCCGACGAGAAATTGGCTAGAACACTTACTAGCTGCTGCAACTCGGTAGACCTGCGGCGAAGGCCGGACAGGCGATTCTCATTATCGCTCGCGCATACACTCTGGACGGCCTCCAGATTTTCGATGCTATCTCCGCTTACAACTTCCGCGGAATGTACTTGAAGTGCCAGCGCTAGCTCGCTCAGCCCAAGGACCTCTCCGTCAACTCTATTTCGGGCCTCGTCACGCTGCCGTAGCAACTCCTGCCAGTCGCGAAGATCTTGTGAAAATTTAGCTGCCGCAATCTCGCGTTCTGCGGCTTTTTTAGCAACAGCTGTCTTGAGTCCAGTCAGTAGACTCGATACGTGCAAAGTATCTTTACCTGCAGGCAACCGACTCAGTTGTTCTCCTGCGTTATTCGAATCCTCTTGAATGAACCAGTTTCGATCTCGTTGATCAAGAAGATGAGTTAACCGCAGCAGATACGGGACGTCTACAGCGTTTACATCTCCGTAAAGGGCGGATGGACCGCTCCATTGAACAGGAGATCCGTCCGTTTTGACCATGGCAGAGTGTTGGAAAGCACCAAAATCAAGATTTACTTCTGCGTGATCCTTGCCATCACGAACCAGCGGAAACAGATCCGAATCAAGCCTCGCCACAGCACCCGTAAGCGCTAATTCAATCGCTTCAAATAGCGCGGTCTTGCCGGTCCCATTGGGTGCCAACAGTATCGTCGCCTGCGCAGAGACGGGCACAATCACGTTTTCTGCGAATCGTCTTATGTTGCTTAGCGTAATCGTTTCAAGAACGGTCATCTGCGCCTCGCATAGCACCGTCAATGATTCGTTCGGCAAGATCTGATCCGGTTACTCCAGAAAGCAAAGCCTGGCGCCAACGCTCCTGCTCGGGGCCCGAGAACCAGTCGTGCGTGTTTGCCGCATCGGCCAAAGACGCTAGCACTGGGTCCACAAGCGCACCTCCTCTCTCTGGCGTAATCGACGCCCCTAGAAATGTTCGATTTATGAAATCCTCACTCGATTCCCCAGGACGCTCGACGTGTTTGCGGCAGTACTGATCATCAGCCTCGAGCCTCAGACAATCTTCGAGTGTCGCGTCCTTTATTTTGAGGAATAGGTATAGATCGGCTGTTGCTGGCTCAGCCAGCACGTCCCGGACGTTTGCGCACCAGAGAAGTGCCGCAGCGGCTTCTTGTAGCGTTTCGACCTGTGCCAATAGAACCGTCCGGAATCCTGCCCTCTTCATCCCAGCGCGACAAACCGTCAAAACCTGTGCAGCCGCCTCTTCCAACCCTGTTTCCTGGTAAGCAGTTCGGTCCTCAAAATCGGCGCCACCGTTTTCTTCCTCCGCGGAGACGCCATCCAGGTTTCCCGCCGTGCGTCCATCTTCGCCGAAGCTTCTTGCAGCGAGACTTCGTAAATATTGGGTCTGCTCGGTCAAATCGCAGCATTCAAAACGCGCCGCGATCAGCGGCTTTATTTCCGATAACCACTGATCAACTGCCATGGATCTGCCCCGTAGTTAGTACTTTGCTATGTTCTGTTCGCTGCGCCTGACGCGATTGAAGCACTTTGTTGACATACCTTTTCAGGCTCGCAAGCGTGTTTTTTTCGATCGCTTGCTGGAAGGCGATCGATCGGGTCACTACGGTGCGTGGCATGCGCGCATCGCCCATGCGGTCACCATCTGATTTTCCTTCAGCTAGGCTTTTGTTACGGACCACCGATTCTGGCATGGCTGCTTGCGGTAATACCAGCAGTCTCGCCGTTTCTTTCCCGAGAAACATTTCCCGGTCACCACCTGGGTCGAAGTCGAAGAATCTGCGCACTTGTCCGGGGAGCTGATGCGGTCCGGCCCACCACTGTAGGGCAACAGTCCGCACGGACACGGAGCTTCCGAACGCGTTCCATGTGGGGGTGGCATGATCGTGGCCCACGGCTAGGTGTAACAGCATAACAAGGGCGTCGGCAAGCAAATGCACTGTCCGCGGTCCAGCACGTAGCATGCCAAGATTCGACTCTCCCTCGACCTTGGCATGAAGCATGTCAGCCATTAGCGTTAGTTGCAATGACCGGTCCCCATCGATCTCTTTCCGCCACGTGTGCCACAAGTGTTCGACCGCGTCTCGGACCTCTCCTGGGATAGAAGCGGAGATTATCGTATTGACCTTTTTTTTAACTAGGTGCCAAGTCACAAAATTCATTTGTTCCGTCAACTGACTCGACTCGTCCTCGACGTCGCGATTGGTCTCAATTTTTCTGTGATCGGAGGGGCTTGGAGCCACCGCCCAATTCGTCCATCGCAGTTCCGAGCATTCGGTGTTAGAACCACCAAGCGTCATTCTCACCGTTTGCGCAACTATCGCCTGCCATCCCGCAACCTGTGCGGCGACGACACCCACGCCTTGAGCCACATGCAAAGCTAGGCGCATCAGCGTTGCATTGAGAGAACCCGACGACGCGGCATCGCACTCGTGAGCAAATTGAAGTTCATAGTTGCGATTAGGAGCTGGTTGCCAAAGGCGATCAACCACTTCTTTGGGTAATTCGATATCACTGCCATTGCCGGAAAGCGTGCCTGAGATCTCCCAATTCGACGAATCACCCATGAAATACCGCGCCCACGCCCGACGCTCCGGACGAATGTACGTGTCGACGTGACACGCAATCATCCGGGGGGTGATGGACTGGGCTGATGAAGCATTCGCCTTTATAAAATCGCGGATTTTGAGCTCAACGGCGGGGAGGCAGGCATACCAGGCAACAAGTATGTTACGACAGTCGCTATTCAGCCGATCTTCGTCTCCATGGCATTTAATCTCTAATGCTCGTAGACAGGCAAACATCGCTGCGTCATCCCCGAAGTTACACCATGACGACAACCACTCTCTGACATTGGCAGTAGGTCCGTTGGCGCTAGAGAACCCCGCTAACGTAGCACCAGCTTTACGCCATTCGGAGCAAACGGCTATGAGTTGAACAACCGTCAAGTCGTTCTTAATCTTAATCGAAGGGTATGGGATGGCGAGACGAAACAGCTTCTCTGCTCCGCGAGTTGCGCTCGGATTCGCGAAGTACGTTGCAAGCTTCTCGAACGCAGAATCTAACGGCGATAGATCTTGCAACTCGCCCGGACTTTTAGTTTGTTTCGTAATCCTTTTCGTCGAGCGCGTTAGGCCAAGATTGCAGAAGTCAGTCATCTGCCTCTTGATCTGGCAGTGAGTGGCAATCCCTCCCGCACCATGCAGTACTACATCATCCCATTCGTCGATATCGCCTTGCTCGTTTCCTATGCGGTGGCAGATTTCCTCACCGTCCAAATAGCGTATCACTGCGTCCACAGCATAGAGAGTTGCAACATGGTAATCGTACTCGTCTGCGTTTTTAAGATTCAGTTTCTTGAGCATTTTTCGGCAAATATCCTGCCGCCCCGTTGCGGCGAATGGTAGCGTTAAGCATGAATGGCACATGCAACCGAAGTACTGCGAGTCCATAAAAAAAGGGACCGCATGCGGCAACGACTTATCAATAGACCGACGGTCTGACCGGGAACCCTATGGGATTGCGCATATTTGACAGTTGCCCAGTGGAATAAACCCTTACGAGACGTTCGGACATGAAAAGTATATCCGTTGATGGGTCAATACTGGGCACTCAAATGACTAATTAAATAACTAACGCCGGATGGATGCTATTCGCTCCACTGAACGAAATCGCACTTAATACGCTGGCCAACCACGCCCGGCTGGACGTAGCCCGACTCGCTCAAATCCAGACGCCCGCCGGCTGGGTGATGCCCCGCCCCGGGGTTGCCGTACTGCTTCCGTTGTCTGGTGCTGAACCAGCCGACGTTACCGTACCCCGCTGGAAGCGGGCATGGCTTGACCCAACTGCCAGTTACTGCGATGAACACGGCGGCACTCTTGGGACGGTACCTGCGTCAATAACGCAGCGTGCAGGCAACATGGAACAGCTATTGAAGTCGGTAAGTCGGTACCATCGGGAGTCTCCCGAGACACACCGACGCCCCCTGTATTAGCAGATTTACTGCACCTACTGGCAGAATTAGCGCACCTCAACACTCGCAGTCGCAGCGAAAAGCGCACGGTGGATGATCAGTGAGCAGGACGCGCCCGTGATCGGACGCTTGCTGGCGCTGCACGACCAGCAACTGAGTGAGGCACCGATGCACCGGGTTGTGGAAGCCGAAAAACAACTACGCCAATTTCTGGCCGGCACAGGCGTATCGCCACTGATCTGCCCGAAATCGGACTAACGGCCGGCCTCCCTTCCAATGAACGCGTTCACTTTTCAGCCATGCCGCGCACCAAACCTGTCAGCTCCCGCGCCCACCTCCTGCTGAAGAGGCGTCCCAAGCGCGGCGCGCTGGTGCGGTACGGTGACCGAATTGCGGAGGAGCTGGGTGAGGTACGGGGCGAGCGCGTCATGATCCGCTCGCTGCACGCCGATGGGGTCGAGCGATGCAGCGCGGTGAAGTGGAAAAACCTCAAATTGCTCGACGATCAATTGTTCTAGTGTGAGCCCGCAGGTGTCACGCCGAGCTCATTGCAATCGCCTGCGACCCGCGCAGGCGGACACCGCGTTCAACGCCCTACCGGTTCACCGCGTCTTTAAATGCTTTGCCTGCGGCAAACTTGACGGTCTTCGACGCGGCGATCTGAAGTGCTTCGCCGGTCTTCGGGTTACGCCCAGTTCGTGCCGCACGCGCGCCTGTGCTGAAAGATCCAAACCCGATCAGTTGAATCACGTCGCCCTTGACCACCGCGTTCGTCACGGTATCGAGAAACGCGTTGATCGTTTCTTCTGCTGCCGATTTCGTGATGCCCGCTTCGCTTGCCACTGCGTCGATAAGGTCCTGCTTGTTCATGTTGGTGCTCTCCATTTAAGCAAACTGACAGTCTGTATGCGTGCCAGCCCGGAGGATGCCGCACGGGACATGCCTCGTTAGCGCGAGACAGATCTGGTATGGCGGCGCCAGCCCCCTGCTCCTCAGTTGGAGTTTTCCAACGACGACTAGCCGCCGTCTTCCGAATAATATTGTGCCGCGGCATCGAGCATGCGCTGGCGTTCCGCGTGGACGTAAATCGACGTGGTCTGCAACGAGGCGTGACCGAGGATGCGCTGAACCACGTCAATGGGCATGTCCCGGGCAACCGCCCGAGTCCCAAAGGTATGTCGGAACGCGTGAGCCGAGGTCGCAAGTAATTTTGCGTGCGCATCGTAGGACAGCGCGCCCTCGGACAACAGATCACCGGCGATGCGTCGCACCGCTTCGCGCACTAGGCGCGCGAGCGCGTCCGCCGAATACGGCGCCTCGCTGTTGCCGTCCGTGCCGCCATCATGCTTGGCGAGCGACGCCTCGGTGCCGTTTATCACGACCGGCGCGATCAGGGGAGCCGCGAGCGCCGGCGCATCGAAGTCTTTTTCCCGATCCGCCCAGTGCGCACGCAAAGCGGCGACCGCGGCTGCGCTCACCGGGACCGTGCGCTGTTTGCGGCGCTTGCCGACGATGGTCAAGGCCCAAACTGTCATGCCTGTTCGTGCGGGTGCCGTCTCACTTGCTGCCTCACTTGCCGCGGCTTTCGGGGACGACCTGGTCGACCCCTTGGCGGAAGTTTTGGCAGGCCCGCCTGACGTCACGACGGCCATGCTCATGTTTTCACGACGAGCGTTGGCCGCTTCATCGCGCCGCACACCCGAGTCGCCCATCAATAAAATCGCTGCCCGCGCAGTGCGCCACTGGCGCGCTTCTTCCTCGGTTGGTGTCAATCCGCCGAGCTCTTCTCCGTCACACCGAGCGTCGAGTTCTGCCCGTAGCGTTGTCCACAGATCGGCGGACAGCGCCCGCTCGACCTGCACCTCGACCTCGCGCGTGATGGTCGCCGGATCCGGCACCGCACTCCACGGGTTGCCGGCGAGATAGCGCACGGTTGTGAGCCACGCGAACGCCGCCCGAATCGCACGCACCGCATACGCCTGACTCTCGGGCGACAAGCCCTCGGGGGTGAAGGGTCGCCACCGGCCGCTTGAGCGCGGCCGCTTCGGACCCACGAACGTGGGGATCGGGTTTTTCAGGAAATCCTTGTACGCCTCGCAGTCTTCCACCGTCATCGACGAGAGGGCCACGCCCCGCACGATCACGAGCCACAGCACCAGTCGCTCGAGCTCGCGCGTATAGACGCGCAGGGTGGGGGGCCGGTCGCGATAACGATTCAAATACGCGTGCACCGCCGCCAGATCGTGTTCCGCCCGAATGAATGCAAAGTCCCGCCCGCGGTTGGTGCCCTGTTCACCGGAGAGCGCAGTTGGAATCGCGAGCCGCTCGAACGGGGCCAACTGCGGCGCATCAATCGACCCGCCGATCACCACTACATTACCCAGACCCACGGCCGGCACCAGCGGTTGGGTATCCACATCCGCCTCGATGCGCTTGCCCAGATTGCTCTCGTGTCGGCGCAGCCATGCAACGATCACGCGCGCACGGTGCGGACCGATGCGCGGCATCGAGCGCCACCAACTGCCGCCGTGCGAATTGCAGAAGTCGACCAGCTCACCGAGTGTGTCAATCCCCTCCCCGACCAGTCGTTTGGTCACCAGCGGCCGGAACCACAGACCCACGGGGTGATCGAGCGACGGGGCCGCGGCCGCCAGGGTCGACGCCTGCTCGACCATGCGCAAAGTCACCGCCGTCAGCTTCGCACTGCCGTGCTGTTTGATCGACGCTTTCAGGTGCGACGCAAGCGCGGCGGAGCCGTTACGCAACGCGAGCTGCACCAGGTCATCGAGCATGGTGCGCAGATAGCGCGCGAGCGTCTCCGGCGTCGCCGCGTGCGGGGTCGTGTCCGGATCGTAGTAACGGCGGGCGATGACGCCTGCGTCGATGCGTTGCACGAAGGCGCGCAACGCGGTGAAATCGGTGCGGGTGTAGGTTCGTGGGGTCGGCAGTTCTAGCTGCTGCTCACGATTGGCGATGGCACCCTCCTCTGGTCAGAAAACGGCCTTAAAGCAGATGATTACGAGCGAGTCAGCGCTGTAAATCAAAATACCGCTATTTTAAGCATTAAACGCTTATCTGATAATACGAGTTATCAGATAAGGCGGTCCGCGCCCTGGCCGCCTCTTTTGATGTCAATTAGGTCAAGCTGGGTGTGGCGGTCAGGCTGACGGCACGTGCGAAGGACTGAGAGCAGCCGTCGAAACGGTGCTCCCCCTCTCCCTCATGCGAGCAGACGCGCTGCCTTGCTCTGGGCTGTCAAGCGCTTAACCGCCTTCTTGTCGAATGACACGAACGTTTCGCCACCCAGCCATCGCCCCTCGTACGCAATCACGCCATCGGCGAAGTCCCCCCCCGCATCCAGCAGCGCCAGCCCGGCTTCGACAGCGGGACGGTTCACCACCACATTGGCGGCATTGGTCAGGCGCCGCACAGCATCCGCGATCTCATCGGACGCGACTTTGTAACCCTGTGAGAGCACCCACACCAGCTCGCATAACGACGGCAGCGCGATCGCGACCAGTTCCGCCGCCGCAAGCTCCGCTTGCGCGAGCGCGCTTTGCTGCTCGTCGTCTCCGATCATGGCGCGCACCAGGACGTTCGTATCGGCCGTAATCTTCATCGCTTGCCGGCCCACCCTTGCGCAGCCACGTCATTGATGTCGTCGATCGACAGCGCGGGCCGGTTGTCTCTTTTAAGTAGGTTAAAAACCGCGCTGATTGGCTCGCTGGCGTGCTCGGCGCTGACCACCACCCGGCCGTCTGGCAGCTTATCAACCGAAATCCTCTGCCCTGGTTGAACGCCCAGATGGTCCAGCACATCCTTGCGTAGGGTGACCTGCCCTTTTGATGTCACGGTTAGCGTACTCATTACGACCTCGCGAAAAACTTAGTGTAAGGCACTTTAACCTTACAATCAAGCTTAGCAAGAATCTTACTCGTACGAGTTATCAGACCGGACCGCGTGTCTCAAAATGCTCTGGACATTCCTCAAAGCACACCAGAACGGATTCAAGTCATCAACTGGCGTGGGCACGCGCCGACGGCACGCGCAAAATCTCATACATGGCCGCCAGGTGGCGCTCCCCTACTCCATCAGCGCTTGCACCACGACGGGAAAACCTGGGCACGGACAGGCCAAGCTGCCGACAGACCGAGGAAAGATAAGGTTTGGTATCGCCGCGCGCGCAGGCCTGAGCGGCTGCCGCGACCGTCGCGTCCCCGACCCGTTCCCGCAGCCAGGCCAAGACCTGCCGATCGTGCTCGTTTTGTACCCGCACCCATTGTTCCATGGCGTCCTCCGAGTCCTGTATGGATATACAGTTGTTAGAAGATAGGGCAGCTGTGTGACAAAGGCAAGAACGGGCGGGTACTGATTGACCGTTAGTTGCATACTTGTACAACGACTATTGATACTTGAGTGGGACGGGTCGCGATCAGCCGTGGTTTGCTATCAACTACAAGCGTCCACTAACTAAAATCTCGCACCTTTGCAGTTCGCACGCCTCCTCATCTGGCTCAATACTCCCGCTTTTACGGTCTGACTTTCTCGAGGAGAAATGGCAGCCCGCGTTTTCCCTGTCCTTTCCCTTCTTTGCCCCCACCAAAGTCTGCCTGATCGCGGATCACGAATCGTGACTTAGTGCCGAAACGATCGGGCGCATATCGATCTCGTGCCTCAGAAACCATGCTCCATCGATTCCCTGCCACCGCTATGCGATGCTTATCCAAGCAGGTAGGCTGATTGGATTTGTGCCGTCAGGCATTTCACCGTTTTTCTATCGAGTCTCATTTGTTAGCTTCACGTGCGGACCGTTGTGTCGCGACGGTGGGTGCGCTGCTTATTAGCACGCCCCGCATGTGAGTCGATGCGGTGCTCGGTGTTCATGGGCCTACTGGGACACAGGATTGCAGCGCTAGGCTCGGAGCCCTACGCGCGCGGAGAACGGACGTGGGTCACTACTTTCGAATACTCGCTGCACGAATTTGCGCTGCTTTCTCCCGCCGGCGCTCCAGAAACAATGACGGCGAAGAAAAACACGTCGAGGCAACCACAATTCCCGCGGACAATGGCTGCCAGCTAAGGCCGATCTAGGACGTTCAAACGTCGACACTGTTTTGCATCGCCGACGACTTGGTCAGCCGCTTGATGATGGCGCGTGGGCGAGCTGCCACTTCGGGCCGCACACCAAGGTGGGTCACACCTGGACGAGGTCGCGCGGCATCGAAGCGGTCGCGAAACTCGTGCTCGAAATCCGATTTCTTCGGCTCGTTTCTTCCCGCCTGTGAGTGCCGCCAGTAAGGAAACTCAGCGCCCAGTGACTTTCGCGGGACGTCTGAACCCGATGCCCATCGGAAAAATGAACTCAGCTTGTGATCGCCTGACAACCGCACCACAAATTGTGTGCTGGGACAGGTCTGCAAGCAGACCCTGGACGTCATTAATAATATGGCACCGTAGTCGACTCGTCCATTCTCATCGCCGCCCTATGCCTTGGTCACTGAGGAGTTGAGACAGGAGCGGAATTCGGGAGTGTTGGAACGGGATGCTGCGTGTCTGAACCATCATCGTGAGTGAAGCTTTTATCAACAACTGGCCGAATTTTCCGTTTGTTGAAAAATCTCGTGCCGCAGGTCGTGGCAAATAACCAGTCTTCACGCAGGAACGCAAGCCTGCCGCCTAAGTAGGCAACAATTTTACGACACAACATCCGTGCGGAATCACCCCTGAAAGTAGGCTGCATTCGCGATCTGAGGCGAGGATGGCACGATTTCAGAAAACCTTGGATTTTGCGTTCGAGGTATCCGGGCGAGCCACAGGGCACTGCGCAGGTAAGGGTATTACGAATACGATCGGGTTTTCGTCTGCTGGATTTTTGAGATGAGGAGACATCATGTCGAGAATCCGGTGCTGCTACTGTTACGTGGTTTTAACGAAATCGAGACGCAGCAGCCCGTTCAAGCTTGTGTCCCCACTGGGGACAGCTAAACGCTTTAGAGCAGGGCCCTGGGATTGCGCTTTGAGATTTGTCGCAAACCGACCGCATGCTGGGAAGGCGGACCGGTGGGACGCGACCGGCTGTGGGTAAAGTGACATGTAAGCATAGTCGAGGTCGCGGAGGTCTCCCGCGCGTTGTCTACAGTTACCTCCGATCTGGAAAGTGTCCCCATTGGGGACACCAACATTCTCGCGACCCGGCCGCGGACGAAGAAATAACAAGTGCCCTAACGCGAGACAAAAAAACCCGCTCTGAGGCGGGCTAATGATGGGTAAGTGGATCAATGCCCTCGAGGCTGCGTAGAAAAAAGTTTACCGATTACATCGCGGATCTCCTTTTCCTGCTCGTCAGTCAGCATATTTGTTTTGATTTTCACTGTGAAGTTGCTGACATCCTTCGTGATGTTGCCAGCCTGCGCTTTTCCTGCGAAAAACTTATCGATACTACGCCCGCCAGCCTCGATGCCGCTCTTAGGTTTGGTCGCATGGGATACGATGGCTGACGCGAATCTGCCTTGGCTCAGTTCCCCCTCGACCACCTGCGGCCAAAGCTCGCGCGCCGCTTTTAAACCTGCTTCCCCATGCTTTTTCAATACTGAAACCACGTCGTCTGCTGTATGACCCCCGATCAGTCCGGGTTTCAAGTCCAACTCCTTCTTGATGAAATCAGGCAGGTTATCAAAGGAGATAAAGCGGTACAGACCTGAGCGAGAAAGCCCAAGGGCCTCAGCCAGGCGCTTTCTGCTTGGGAACTCCTTCTCCGTTTGCCGAATCGACAACGAGACTTCGTAATCTGACAGGTCATCCCGGCTGATGTTTTCAACCAAGGCCATGACGGCCATGTCCTGGTCGGAACACTCAATCACCACCGCCCTGATATGCTCAATCCCCACCAATTTATGGGCACGCCAGCGACGCTCGCCAGCAACGATTTGATACGCAGACTCGACGCGCCGAACCACGATGGGTTGCAACAGCCCAACTTCCCGAATTGACTCAGCAAGTTCCGCAAGCTTCGCTTCATTGAAAACTCGCCGCGGCTGCCAAGGATTAGGAACGACTTCCGTTACCGACACCTGCGACGTCGTTCCCGTTGACTCAAGCTCTTGTACCCGCAACTGGGCGGCGGCCAATGCTCCGGCCATGCCCGGCGCGGTCTCGGTCCGACTCGCGCGGCGACTAGCGTCGGGCGTTCTTTCAGCTGTCGACCGAAGGCTTGCCGTTTTGGCCAGCATCTGGTCCCGGATGTTGCTGTTGTTAGTCATTGTGCTGGCCTCCATTGTTGGACGAACATGTCATCTACCCACCGGCAATAGTCAACCAGCGGCTGTTTGATACGCGCCAATGATTTGGCTTGACTATGAGAGCTGCTGATATCGAAAACGGTAGTGAACGCAAGAGCTCCCGAACTCATCACCGAGCTGGCCGGGACCTCGAACTGGGAAAGCCAGTGACGATATGCACCCTGTGCCCAAGTGCGGACGACAGGGGCCGCAGACGTGTTGCTGTAATTCACTCGCGTCAGCAGTACGGATACAAAGTCGTATTTTTTATTTGTTTCATATTTGATGAAGGACTTGGCAACGTCCGAAAAAAGCCGCCAGAAGGAAAGCGAGCTGAAGAAATCGAGATTCTCCGGCACCATCGGCATGACCATCGCGTCCGCGGCCAGTAAAGCGTTGAGGTTCAAGTACGAGAGAGAGGGTGACGTGTCGAGGATGATGTAGTCATAGTGCTTGCGCAACGGCGCTAGCCCGTCCCGCAGTACCTGCCAGAATTTGAACCCGGAAAGCTTCATCTGCATCGCTGGGAGATGATATTCGGCACCGACCAATTCCGTATGCGCGGGGATGATGTCCAAGCCATCCCAATAAGTCTTCTGGACTTTACCGAGCAAGCCGCCCTCTATCTTCTGATCGTAGATATACGGTAGCACCGTATCGTCCGGGAAGACCTCTTTCTCAGCGTACAAGCCACACAGCTCTGAAAGGGAAGCTTGCGGGTCAAGGTCAATCACCAGGACCTTCCTCCCGCGCAGGCTTAATCCTTGGGCAAGGCACATAGTGGTCGTGGTTTTGGCAGAGCCGCCCTTCAGTTGGGAGGTAACGAGCACTTTTCCTTCAAAATCACTCGGCCCCGCGACCAGCGGCGTCTGATAAATTTCGGAGACCTGCTGTACCCAGTTTCTGGCTTCGGCCAATGTGAAGAGTCGGCTACGGCTTCGTCCTGGCCCGGTCGACTGCCCTCCTGGTAGCACGCCGTCGCCCTTTGTGGCCAAATACTGAACTTGTTGGCGAGTCAAACCACAAAGCTCGCCAACTTCGCCCGTAGTGAACATCGGCGCTGCCTTCCGTGGCCGCGGGGCAAGAATCTGATCCCGTAATTCACTTGCATAGTCTGTGACAACGTCCGCAAAATCCGAGATTTCCTCCAACGTCACCGTTCGGTCTATCGGCATCGCTTGGCTAACATTTGCCATTTCTGAATTTATCCTGGAAAAATAGGTTAAATGGAGAATACAGGAAAAATGCAGAAACGACCTTATATTGACGCCTAATTCCTCAATAGTCGGCGCTAAAGCACTGTTTTCGATGAATTTTGCGCCGCACCTCTGCCGCTGGCAGCGGCAGAATTCTCACAAAAACTCTCACCTTTGGGGTAAGCGGGCGATCGTTCTGGAAGAATTCGTGCTGGAAGGTGAGAGAGTTTGTGCGGTAAGAGTTGGTTAAGCTTCGGAAAACGGCAAATCAGACGCGAATCACCAGCTCATCAAGGGTAAACCGACTGGGGTATCCCGTTATTATTACATAATGCTTTCATATGTGTTTGTAATAGGCGCTAAGGTGAGAGATTGTGTGCACACTGGCATTGTCTGCAAGCCAGGCTAGGAAGTTCTGCACATAATCTCTCACCTCTCGTTTCATCGTCGCAATGAATGATTAGGCTTTGCCCATTGCCTCGCCCGAACACGGCCAAACGTGAGGGACTCGCTGCGCACGATTCTTGGTGTCGGCGGATACCGGATGTGCTGCACACAATCTCTCACCTCTGCTGGGAATATGGCATCGCCAACGGTAAGCCCAGGGCCGTGAAAGGCTGGTTTCGCCTCAGCGGAGGCCAGAGAGTCGTCCCGAGGAGGTTGCCTGCCACAGACGAAAGAACATGGGCGTCCTCGCACGTTATGCGGCCGCTAGTTGGAACAGGATGCCTGGGCTTGTAGACGCGTGCGGCATACCGCCGTGCCCGTTGAAGACCACGCATCGAATCGTCATCCGCGCTGTGCTAACCGGTTAGTTGGTTGTTTTATAAAAAAAACGAACTAACGAACAAACAAGGGAAACTAAAATTCATTGCAATCAATGGCTTAATCACCTAAAAGTGAGAGTTAATGTGCGAAAGGTGAGAGAAAATGTGCCACCAAGGTGAGACATGGGTGGGAGGAAAGGGAGATTTGCAGAGCGCAAAGGTGAGAGCAGCTACCGTCTCACATAGGAAGTGAGAGATTTTGGCGTCGCGCCTGTGGGCAACAAGAAAAGCTCTTTTAAGTTCAAAGGATTAAGCGGCGAACGTCAGTGCCAGAGGTGAGAGATAGTGTGCGATAGGTGAGAGATAGTGTGCGCAACTGGTCACAATTCACAAAGGTGAGACCTTCTTATTGACATCTCACCTTCGTTTGCCCTAAAGTTTGCAGAAATTTCCAGGGAACGGGTATGTCCAGCAGTGTAGACCGGCGAGTGACCCCCCTTCAATTCGCGCTGGACCTATTCGTCGAGATGGCGCCGGCGCAACGGTCTATCGATGAAGCTGCTCCTGACAAAGATATTGGGTACCAAAAGAACCGCGTCTTTGCGCGAATTATCGGTTTAGGCCTGTCCGCTCGACGCTTTGTTGATGCCGCTTACTTCATTGTGGCGCAAGACCCGGATATCCAGGAAAACTATGACGTGACGCTCAGTTTTTTTAAATGGCTGATGCGCTACGACAGCAGGAATAAGAAGCATTTTTCGAGTGTCATCCGCAGCGTTAAATCATCCATGCTCGAAGTGATGAGTGCCCCCGTGGTGTCCGTTGACGCGACAGGCCGGATGCTGGCGGAGCCGACGGAGCCCGGAGACGAAAAGGCCAGCGCAGCTATCGATAACTTGGACGTTGCGGTTCAGGATGAAGAGGGGGATTGGTTGGAGTTGATAGGCCGGGTCAGCGTTAGAAACGGCCGGATTCGATTCCGAGTCCCAGTGGAGCTGCAGCGGCTCATCAAGGACCCCGAGAACTCCTACTGGACGAGCCTACTGGTCACCTCGAGATTTACGCTCATCTATGCTCGAGGCATTTACGACCATGTCTTACCCACCGTGCCTAACGGGATAACGGACTGGTTATCCTTGGACCTAGTTCGAAACCTGCCCGGGAAGTCGTGGGCGAACAACGCTGAATTCAAATACTTTAAGCGCGACTACCTCGAGCCGGCCATAAGCCAAATCAACGAGCTGTCCGACATCGAGCTGTCGTATGAGACGCGTGCAGGCACGCCCGGGTCGCGAAAGAAGGACCAGATTCGCTTTAGGCTGAAGCGGAAGGAAGCCGCTGTGGCATCCAAAGCGGACATGCTCAACTCGGTAGCGCTCTTCATGACCCTCCAGAAAGAATTCGCGCTATCCGATACCCAGTTTGAGCGTATCGCGCAGAACCGCGCTGTCTGGACTGATGAGCGTATTCAGCAGGCTATCGAATACACTCGGTGGAAAATACGGCAGGGCGAGAAGATTAAGACGGCCGCAGGGTACATGATGAAGGCCCTCTCAGACAATTACCGCGTCTCAGAAGCCGATAAACAGGTTGAGTTGATTCAGACTCAACTGGTCGAGGCGTCTGTGGGTCAACGGGAATCCAAGTCTGAAAGGCAAAAGGCTATCGAAGCCAGTCTGGCGGCAGCAACAGCGGCGGACGACCACCGTCGACAGGAAGAGCTTCGCTTGGCACGCGAATTCTTTAACGAAGCAGACAAGGTTCCACGCGAGGAACTGGTCCGCAAGTTCGTCGCGTCAAGCACCATGGGTGTTCGTGCCATTGAACGCCAAAATCTCAAACCCGCCCAGGTTACCGAGGCCAACATATTGACCTTTCCCGATGTTTCCAACACCTTCATCCCGTTTGTCGCCGGCGAACTCAGAAAGGCTATGCGTGCGCGACGCGCGTAGCGGCAGAGGCTGTTACTTTTTAAGCTAGCGGAGTTGGGTCAGTCGATTATCGACAAGACTGAAGCGTTAGTCGTGGCGCCCCAGCAACGAGACTGTCAAAAAAAGCAGATCCTGTGCATCACTCGGAACTCGAGACTGCTCCAGAGAACGTGTTTTGCAATTCACGGAACTTCGTGACCCGTCTCGCGTCATCGGGGTCGACCAACTGCTCGCGTCGCTTGCCGCTGAACACCGCAAGACCGTCGAAAAAGCGTAGTGTCCTATACTATCGCTTTTACACCGGAAGCGCAGGAACAGCTGCTCGAATCCGCAATTATTCGTAGTACGTAATGATTGCGCTGATATAGCGTTCCGCGATCACTGGCGAGGCCGCGGCCGCAATGTCGCGATAAAGCTGGGTGTCGTTCTCCGGAGAGGATCGCTCACAGCGCAAAGCCGACTGCAACCCGGTATGGCCTCGCTCTATCCGTTTTTTTTCGTTTTGTCACGTGACACACTCGGGGGGCGTCAGGGAAGGGGGCATCTCAAGATTCGGAAATCTGGGATGGCCCCAGCCTGGCGTACGCAAACGTCCGAATCTAGAAGGGGCACCCCGATCAGTCGCGACCCCGGCTTGATACAGGAACCGCAGGATTGCGAGTCAGCAGCGTACCGAGGCTACTCTTCTGTTTCCCAGATGTGGCCAAATCCGGCGGCATGGCAGAGTAGCGCCCATGCGGAATAGGGAATTTCATTTTCGCCGCTGATCCAACGGCGTATCTGCCGCCCGCTCTTGTCAGCGAGGTCCAGAAATTCCGCTGCGCTACGTCCGGTAAAACCGGCCAGCCGGACTACCTCCTGGATTTCCGCCCCGGTCGGTTTGGCCCAATAGATTGCGGGCTGCAAGCATTCGCGTCGGATGGTCGTGGTTGTATCAACAGCCATATGCTTCCCTTGGTACTCTTACGTTCGTCTCAACTACTGGCCCATAAGGCGTGCGTGAGGAATCTACAGCCACTGCGGCGGCAGCTCGCCTTCCTTCATGTCGAGTCGCCCTTCGCGTCGCTCACGCGGCCGGCACCGTCAGCGTGATATCGCGATAACCGGGTGCTTCCTGATTCGTCACATAGCGGGCTTGATAGCGTTCGCCATGAACCGGCACCGGCTCCGGCGCGGGACGTTTGTCCAGATTCCAGCGCGTGATTATCTGCTGCCAGCGCTGCTGACCGCCAGGAAAATAGCCGTGCACTTCAACGGCCGGCCGGTGATCGAGTCGCAGCACGGCGAGACAGTGCTCAAAGAGATCGTCGTCCAGGGCCCGCAGAGCCGTGAGGTCGAAACGGTAGTCGGTCCCGTTGTACAGGCCCGCGAGAAATTCCGCGACGGTCTCCGCCTGTTCGGTGCCGCCCTCGGCAACGTCGACGAGCTGCAGGAGCGAATCGAGGCCGCGGTCGCGATCACCGGCGCGTATCTCCGCTGCGCGCTGCGCCGACGTCTGGCCGCCGTGCGCGTTCGCAAAGAATTCCGTGACGGTGTGCTGGAAGGCCTCAAGGAGGTGCTCGGGCACGTCGCTCGTGATGCGGCGTATTTTCGGGCGAGGCGGAATGTTCATGGTGTTACCTTGATTGTCCGGAAAAGAAGGCTTCGACCGCGTACTTGCGTTCGGTGATAAAAGGGGCGATGCTAAACGACACCGTTGCATCGGGGGTATCGGCTAATGCAAGCCCGGCAACCATGCAGCGGAAAATATTCGCTACTGTACCCAACGCCAGTTCTTTGCGTCCGTTCGCGCCAGGCCACAACCATGTGTGTCTTGAAACGTCCCAGTCCGTCGGCGCCAGCGTAAATCGTTCTGCCTTCCATGTCAGGTTCAGTTGATTGAATCCGTATATTGGATCGTACGACAGCGCCGGCCTCGGCGGGGAGCCAGCCGATCCAGGATCCAGCCCCCACGGCTTCGCCGCGGAGGAAACACGCAGCCTATGGCTGCTTGACGACCCCGGCCGTGGTCTGCCTGCGCCGTACCGGATCGTCCCGGCGCTACTGCGCCGCGCCGGCGCTCTCCCCACGCCTACCGGCGCGGGTCCCCGTGCGCCTCGATCCGGGCGCGCAGGCGCGCGCGTGACGCCTGCGGTTATCCGGGCTCAAGGTTTGGCAGGAAGGGGGCTTACCGAGTCGCTGGGACGTGCATGTCGTTGATGCTAGTTTCAGGCAGGTGTAAGGCTGAATGAAATATCGCCACCGCCCACGGTTCTAGCGTCATCTCCTGTACTGGTCAACAGCCCCGGCATGAACCGGGGCCGACATGGATTATTCCTGACGCCGCGCGAGTTGCGCCCGCTTGAGTTCGCCCGGTGCTCCGAATTCGAAATTATCGACCGCGAAGTTGTAGCCGTAACGCTCGACGCCTTCGCCGTCCGTGAAGTCATTGTTCGACAGCTTCGCTTCGACGATCAGTTGATCGCCCTTCAGAACGTTTCTGGCGATGGCCTCACCGCGCGAACCGAACGCCGTAAACTGGATTCGCACCTGACGCTCTTTCGCTTCGCCGCTGCCTTCGTCGCGACCGGCGTACTCGTTGGAAATCAGTGTGAATTTCGTCACCTTCGAATCACCGTGATTCGAAAGCACCGGAGCGGCAGCAACACGGCCAGTAAAGAAAAGCTTGTTCATGATTTGTACTCCTGATAGTTTGAATGAAACAGAGGGAGACTTTCGTTAAAATCCCGGCTCGGGTAGGGCAGGCTGCGGGGCACGGGGCGGCACACGATCAAACTCGGAGAGAGCCGTGCGGGCTATCGCGCGCAACTCTTCCCGGTGCATGTTGATTGCGTGACCGTCCCGGTCGAGCATGTTGGCGATGCGGTGCAGCGCATCAGCCGACCTTGCCGCCGCATCCGCCGATAGCGCCATGCGGAACAGTTCAGCGCGTACGATTTCGCGGTCCCCATATTGATAGACGGCCAGTAATGGCAGAAGGGCGGTCAGCCACGTCGGGCGGATATGCGTGATGTCCATTTCTTCCTCACTGATTTTCAGGGAAGGCAAAGAACCCCAGCCCGCAGGCCGGGGCCGTGAGTGGTCAATGCGTCAGTCGATAGCGCGCAGAATGTTCGCGGCCTCGACGTGCTGTGTCGAGTAGGCCCGCAACGCGTGGTAGTGGTCAATGATTCTGTCGTCGCCGCATTTTTCCGCCAGATGGCACAGGGCAAAGAGCGTGACGACGATGCCGAACGCGTCCGCGCCCATCATGTCGCTGTAGCCGTTCATGTGCCACCGCACGTGCACCCGTGCGCAGTTCGCGGGAGCCAGATAGAAGCCGCCGTTCGACAACTGGAAGAAGTCCCACGAACCGCCCTTGTAGGCACTCGAAAGGCGGGCGGCCCAGTCGTACACCAACGCCTCGCCCTGAAGATATTGCGCGCCCAGGTAGTGAGGAAGGAAATTCAGGCGCAACTCATCGACCACGACTGCCGACGAGATTCTGGTTTCATTATCAATCACGGTTATCTCCGGAAATGGGCCTCAGCGGAATGCCGGGCCACGCTTTTATATTAGGGCGTATTGACCTTTATATCAAGATTAATTTAATCCTTATTATTAATCAATAAAGTGATGTGATTTAAAATATAAATCGAATAACGTCTTCGTTATTGGGTCAAAAAGACCTATACTATTTCTGTGGCCCGGCATTCCGCTGCGGCCCATTTCCGGAGATCATCACAATGGAAGTCGTTGAAAACCGTGTAACTGAATCCGTTCTCGAAGCCAGCAATGGCCACGAAGCGCAGATCGAATACGTCCCGTACGGACGGTTGTTCCCCTCGCCGCTGAATGTCCGCAAGAAGGCCCCCACCGGCATCGAGGCGCTCGCCGAAACGATCGTTGTGAAATGCATGTTGCAGAACCTCGTCGTGCACGAAGTGAAGGGCCGCAGCAAGCAGCCGAAGCTGGGCGTATGCGCGGGCCAGAGGCGGCTCGCCGCGCTAGACCTGCTGTTTTCGCAGGGGCGGATTACGGAGGACTACCGGGTGCCGGTGCTGATCGTCAGCGAAGGCGAGGCGGTGGCCGCGTCGCTGATCGAGAACCGCGAGCGGGAGGCCATGTCGATCGCAGATGAAAGCGTCGCCTTCCGGCTACTCACCGAGGAAGGTAAAAGCATTGCACACGTATCGGCCTTATTTAAGGTATCCGAAATGGTCGTGCGCCGTGCGCTAAAAATTGCCAACCTCGCTCCGGTGCTGCTGGATCTGCTGCGCGACGACAAGCTCGACTACGAACAGGCCAAAGTGCTGGCTCTGGCTGATGATCACGCGACGCAGGAGCGCGTGTGGAACGACGCGCACAACGCGTGGCAACGCCGCCCGTCCGAGCTGCGCGCAGCGATCACGAAGGCCGAAATCGATGCACGCGACAGCGCACTTGCGAAGTTCGTCGGGCTGGATGCGTACGAGGGGGCAGGTGGTTACGTGCGTCGGGACCTGTTCAGCGACGGAGAGAACGCCGGGTACATCGCGGATGCCGACCTGCTGCACCGGCTCGCGACCGACCGGCTCATCGAGATTTCGCAAACCGTTCAATCCGAAGAGGGCTGGTTGTGGGTGGAGACGCGCACGCGCGGCGATGCGAACGAACTGATCCGTTATGGCCGGGTGCATTCAACCACGCGCAAGCCGACGAAGAACGAAGAGGCGGAGCTTGCCGTACTGGCCGCGAAGCGCGACGCGGCGCACATGGAACTGAACGCGTATTACGACGAAGACTGCGAGGAAGATGAGGCACGACACGACCGCCTGAGTACGGCTGTCGATGTTGCCACGCACGCGGTCGACCAGTACGCCGAACGCTTCGAAGTGTTCGGGCCAGAGGACATGCAGCGCGCCGGGGCGTTCGTCTATCTCGATGACGATGGTTTCGTGACCATCGAGCGCGGCCTGATCCGGCCCGAGGAGAGGGCAGCCGCACGCGGTGACGATGCCTTGCCGGTGACGGCAACGGGGCAATCCAGCAAGCCTGCACGTGTGACGCCGCTGCATAACGAAAAGCTGTGCCGCCGCCTGACGGCACACCGCACGGCGGCGATCCAGACCGAACTGGCGAGGCATCCGAGCGTCGCACTCGCGGTGCTGATGAGCCGCATGATTCCGGTCGTGTTCGAAGAACACTATGAACGGCAGTATCCGGAGCACGCGATCGAGGTGAATCTGCGCACATCGCGCGGTGCACTGGTGAAGCACGCCGACGACATGGCCGACAGCGTGGCGTGGAAGGAGATCGAGGCCGAGCGCGTGAAGTGGATGCGCATGCTTCCGGCGCGCGCGGATGCACTGCTGCCGTGGCTGCTCGGTCAGGGTTCCGACATCCAGTCGAACCTGTTTGCATTCTGCGTGGCGGCCACCGTCGATGGTATCGATGGATCCGACCGCGCACACGCCGTCAACAGCCTTGCCGACGTGCTGAACGTGGATCTGTCGTATTACTGGAAGCCCACGCGCGCGAGCTACTTCGACCACGTGTCGAAATCGCGCATTGCGGACGTGCTGCGCGAGCACGTATCACCACAGGCCGCCGCCGAGGTGCAAGGCATGAAGAAGGACGCGGCGGCGGCGGACGCCGAAGTGCGGATGGCCGAGTCGGGCTGGCTACCGGGAGTGCTCGCGAACCGCGCGGTGCCGGAATTCCGGTCGTATGCGTGGGAGGATGATGACGCAGACGGTGAGGCGGACGACGAGGCGCACAACGCGGGCGCTGATCCGGATGACGTGATTGATGAGGCCGGGCACGAAGCTGGCGACGACCACGAAGGACCGGCCGAAGCCGCATAGACGACGGTAGCTGTTCAGACGTGAAGCCGCCCGGGTGCAAACCCGGGCGGCTTTTTGCGCGTGCGCCCAGCATGGGCGCAATCTTGGAGGTGTAAGTCCTCCCGTGAGTTGACCACAGCGAACGAAGCGAAGCGCAACTGCGTGAGGGTGACCGAGCGTGGGGAGGAAGCGTGGAGCGAA
>Ga0153932_1000128_pt1 | contig 37862 bp, 35 predicted proteins | sample TSNJ016MetaG_FD_102273 | JGI IMG/M metagenome (GOLD analysis project Ga0153932, IMG submission 102273) | Attine ant fungus gardens microbial communities from New Jersey, USA - TSNJ016 MetaG | ecosystem: Host-associated > Fungi > Mycelium > Unclassified | place: USA: New Jersey, Wharton State...
AGCGATAGCGTGACCAACGACATATAGGTTCTCGTCGAACAGGGGGCGAAGGGACACTCCAAGACTTTCCGTATCCCGGAAGAGGATAGCCAGGTCCAGGCGACCGTTAGCGAGCAGTTCGGTGATGTAGCCGCTCATGCTCTCAAAAATCTGCAACCGGATGCCGGGATATTTCTGCCGCACCCTTTGGAAAAGCGGTGTGGCCAATAGGGAGGCGATGGTCGTGGGAAAGCCGATAGCCACGACGCCCGATTCGCTTCCGCTGCCTTCCTGAACCTCGCGCCGGATTTGCTCCATCCTGCGAAGCACGTCGCGAGCGTGCCGATAGAGCGCCTTGCCTGCTTCCGTCGGAGTAACGCCTTGCGGGCTGCGAATTAGCAACCGGGTCTTGAGGTCTGCCTCAAGATTCGAAATCTGTGCGCTTAGCGAGGGCTGGGCGACAAAGAGTCGCTCGGCGGCCTTGGACAGACTGCTGGAGTCAACGATCGCGACGAAGTACTTTAGCTGCCTGACATCCATGGCGCAGATTCTCGGAGACACCACAAGGTGATGGCATAGGATACGCGTCTATCCCCCGAATCCGCCAGCGCCATTGTTGGTAGCGAGCGCCCGCCAATCCTTGGCGCAAAGGATTCCGCGTACCGCCCGGGGACGCCCTTTGCACTATTCGGCGGCGGGCGTCAACGCAGGGCGTTTTATCCGATAAGACGCCTCACGGCGGCAGCGACGCTCTATCCCATAGGCGACTGGCGGGCCGCCGGTTCGCTCGATATAGGGAGGCTTTATACCGGGTAGCAATTTCTCGTCTTACCGCCTGCCTCCGGGCCACACCTCTGCTATAGGTTGTTTGCATCTGCTAACGCTTGAGCAAACCTCTAAGCACGAGATCGCAAATGAACTCCTGGTAAAGCAGACTTTCAGACTTGATATCGACCGCCTCACCGCGAGCAAACCTGAGCATCGGCATGCCCGTGACAAACGCCTCGCACATTCCGACGATCGCTAGAAATAGCTGCTGGCCGTCAACCGCCCGCATGGTTCCAGCCTTTACGCCGTCGCTGTTGATCGCCTGATAGGCGCGCATTCCGTTATCGGTGAGCTTTTGCATCAGCCGTCGCGCGGTCGTATCTTCGGATTCCATTACCTCCTGTGCGATCAACTGATGAAAATATGGGAACTCCACCTGCAACGCCATGAGCGAAATGATTCTTGCTCGAAGCATCGCTTCGGGCGTGCGATCGGACGCGGCGAGATAACGTTCTACGCGGTCTGAAAACTGCTCGGTCAGATGCTCAGCCACAGCGAGAAGCATGCTGTGGCCGTCGCGGAAGTAGTAGCGCGCAAGCGAAGGATCGACACCCGCGAGGCGTGCCACCTCCGAGCGCGTAATCCGGCTCGGCGGAAGTTTGCGCAGCAACTCGCAAGCATAAGTGACGATGGCGTCCCGGCCGACGGCTGCCCCGTCCGCCGCTGGCCGACCACTCGAGCGCCGGGGGCCGCGGCGCTTTGCATTCGGGGCCGCAGCGTGAGCTGTCACAAGAGTCTTAGACATAGCCTCCTTTCCAAAATCAAAGCGAAAGGGCGATTATGCTCGACAACCCCAGTCCGCACGCTCATGCTTGCACGTCAGCCGCGTACGCATCCGTCTTGGTCCGACGGAAAAGGATCGTCAACAGAAGCCAGATCGTCTTGAAGTTGAGCAGTTTGAGCGCCGCGCGGGCTTGCTCGGGACGCAACTCGGCGGACATTGGCATGGCGCCGAAAATCATGCCTTTGATGACAAGACTTGATCCATCCTTTTCTAGCGACGTGACCGTCATCATCTCTTGGCCATCGGAAGAGTAGATCTTCATACAGCCGCCTTGCGCACGCGATCAAAGTTGAGACCCATGTCGGCGAAGACATTCATGACCGTGTTGCGGCCGGCACCAAATACACTTCCCCCTGGATGCATGAACGGCCCGACAAGGTAAAGACGCTTCACGCCTGGGACACGATAGTCGGACAGCTCTGGCGTCGGCCTGTTACCGCCCGACTGAAAGAAGTTGCCGCCGAGACCGTGAATGTCGCCTTCAACAAAGCTGTTCGGCGAGTCGCGTTCGTGATCGAGAGGACTCTGAATCGCGCGCCCCAGGATGTTTTCATCGCTCAGGTTGCTCACGAATTTTCTGGCGCCTTCCAGCGCGCGTTCGCCAACTTCATGCTTGATCTCGTCCCACTGGCGAGCACCACCTTGGGCAAGTCCGTAAGGCACGAACGCCTGCGTAAACGCAATGCCCTTGCCGGCCGGTGCACGCGTCGAGTCAATGCGAGTTTGGTCCTGACCGGAAAGAATCTGATTGTGCGGAATTTCGCCATGACGAAGTGGATCGTACTCCTTTAGAAATTCGTCAAGACGGTCGGTGTGGCAGTACTGCACCATCTGACAACTCTCCAGAGCCTTGCCGGCATGGAACGCCATAGGCTTGTCGAGCGCCATGTGCACCTGCAGGACGTTAAAAGACGAAAACTTTCCTGCCTTGGCACGCTTGACAAGTGTCGGAGCGAGTCCGTCGACGAAGCGGTCGAGCATCTTCGGATGGATAGCCGCAATAACGGCATCTCGCGCCATATATTGCTCGCCATCGGACGTTTCAAGACCGACCGCACGGCCGCCGTTCGTCAAGACCTTGCTAACCTCGCGATTACAAACGACCTGTCCGCCGAAATGCTCGACGCAGGCTACTAACGCTTCGGACAGTTTGCCGCTGCCGCCGATCGGCTTTGGTGAGCCGAATTTGTGCATGAGGGCAGGGAAAAGGAACAGTCCCATCGCCGTTCCAGCTTCGTCGGGGAAGTGCAGCAGCTCCGCTGATGGCTTGAGCATGTGGATCTTCACCTGTTCGTTTTCGAACATGTCGTTCACGAAGTCGATCGGGCTGCGCGTCATCAACTGGAAGATGTCCTGGCCTTCAGGGCTTTGCGAGAGCATGGCGAGGAAGGGGCCCATTGGCGCTGGCGGCGCATACAAGCCTTGCATGAACATGGGCAGCAGCTTCTCGCTCTGTGCTGCAAAACGTCGATAAGTCTCGGCATCCTTCTCCGAAAACTTTGCAATCGATTCACACGTCTGATCCGCATTTCGATGCGTGACAATGTGGCTGCCGTCGGCGAACAGTGTCGCTTGCGGCTTGTCCATTGCGACGTACTTGAGGCCGAACTTCGATTTGAGGCCGAGTTCGTCCTCGGTCATCATCGGGTTGCCCGCGAGCATCACGTGGGACGAAGAGTGGGTGTCGTGATGAAAGCCCGGCACGGTAATTTCCCGCGTGACAACCCCGCCGCCATAGAATGCTGCTCGCTCGAGCACGAGCACGCTCTTGCCCGCTTTCGCGAGGTAGGCGGCAGCTACCAGGCCGTTATGACCCGCTCCCATTACAACAACATCGTATTGCGGCATGCTATGTCTCCATTTGCCGGTTCGTTCTGGTGATGCGCCGACGCATGGCGCCTCGCGCGGTAAAAATCACATGGAAAAATGATTCGGATCGAGGCCGGCTTTCGCGAAGTCGACGAGCGCCTGCGCATAGTCGGGCTCGGACGAAATGACGAAACGACCTTGCCGCAAGCCCTGCAGTAGCGCCGCGGCGCAGTCCGCGACGCTGCCGGGTGTCGACAGATTCTCGGCGGTGCGCTTAAACCAGCCCATTTTTTGCGGGTACGTCAGCCCGTCCGGGCGAGTCGCTGTGAGGCCGGGACAAAAGAGCGATACACCGATTCCTTGGGGCTTGAGCGCGCACGCAAGGGCATAAGTCCACGCGAGCACCGCGCCCTTCGAGGTCACATAAGGCATCAGATGTTGCACCACAGGATTCGGGCGGATCACGAGCGAGGAGGCGGTGTTGACGATGTGTCCTCGCCCCTGTTCGATCATGACCGGCAGGAACGCGTCGACCATACGAACGTCGCCTAGAACATTGACCTCGAACGACTGCCGATAGCGGTCAAGGTCGACGGCCGTTATATCCCCAGGTCCGAATTGCTGCGCGGCCGCGTTGTTAATCAAGAGGTCAACGCGGCCGAATCGGGACAACACTTCCGCACGAACACGGCCGATAGCAGCAGGGTCAGTGACGTCGCATTGGAATCCCGCGTGCTGTGCATGACCGCTCGGAAGAGATTCGGCGACGGCCAGCGCGCGCTCCTCGTCGATATCGACGATCGCGACACGCGCGCCTTCGTGGGCTAGCTGGCGGGCGATTTCCTCGCCAATGCCGCGGCCAGCGCCGGTGATCAATACAATTTTTTGCTGGAAGTCCATGCTAGTTTTACTTTCTCGCATTTTATTACTATCGATGGTAATTTACGTGAAATTACTATCGTGCTCAAGTTCTCGATGACAAACCCAGAGTGAAAAATGTCAAAGCAACATAGGCTAGCTGGCCTGGCCGGTCGCGTGTCCATGCCGCGACCGGTCGACGCGGAGTGGCTAGAAGGACGTGCGCATGCCGACGATAAACGACGTCGAATCCTTGCCGAGGAATGCCGGGGTCACGTTGCTGATCGGCATGCTGCCCGAGGCGCTCGTCGCCTGGTAATAGGCATTCTTACCATTCCAGATCTTGCTGAGACCTGTATAGACAATCGTCCGCTTCGAGAGGTTGTAGTCCACCCTTACGCTGGCTGCGTCGGCGTTCGCATTGGCCACTGCCTGATCCCGGGTGAACCCGTAGTCGAATCTGACCGACGTCGCGCCGAACGGGATCGCAAGCGCGAAGTCGACGTTATAGCGGTTGACCGCAGCCGTGCCTTGAGCGTCGGTTGTGAAGACGCGCTGGTACAGCACGTATGGAATCGCCCACGCGAACGCATAGCTCGCGCCCGCCGTGACTATCGAGAGCAACGAGTTTGGATAGTTGACGTCGTGGGGCGATTTCGAGCGATAGAAGTCGCCAGCGAGCCGCAATCCGCCAAGATCATATTGGCCTTTCACTTCCCAAAGACTGCCGGCGGCGCCGCTGTTGCCGAACGAGTACTGGGTGTCGAGTACGAATCCATACAAGGACGGCGACTCGTATCGCACCGTATTGTTCGTGTTCATCACGGTGTACCCCTGGAAGAGGAATGCATTCTCGGAAGCGCCCCAGCGGGCCATCCAGAAGCCGGAGAGTACGTCGTTCTGCAGCGTCGTCAGCCGGCCCATGCGCACTTCGCCGTACGTGTCGTTATGAAGGGCAACGTAAGCATTGCGGCTGAAAAATGGCGTGGCTCCCGCTCCATTGTTGGGATTGAACGGCGCTTCGAGATCGAAGAGCACCTTCGTGCCACCGCCCAGATCTTCTATGCCGGTGAAGAAGAAGCGGCTCTGGTTCAATGCCCCGTTGCCCAGACCATTGACGGTACCCTGGCCGGTAATTGCATGCTGAAAATAAGAGTCGACGTAACCGCCGAGCGTGACGGAGCTCTGCGCGTTAGCCGACAGCGGAACGCATGTTCCGAAAGCCGCCGCTGCGGCCAGGCATTTGAATTTCATTCAGTCTCCAAACTTATTTATTGTTCGGTTTGCCGTCCCGTAAGGGTTAGTCCCGATCGGGTCCGGAAGCGGTTCACTGTTCGCTTCCATGAGCGAAAGTTAATGAACTCTGGCCGCCACGCATATTGCTGGGGAAGCAAACCAGTTGTGCACGATTCGTGCGGTTCCGCGCGATTCCGTGTTCCCGCGCCGGCACATCTGGTTTGCGCGAACGCCGATAGGCAGGCAACGGATGTGCGACTAAAGTTGACAACAAAGGTGGCATGCCGATCCGGCGTGCGCTTGATCCGGTAGGTTCTTTTGACCTTTCCTTGACTGACGGTTACGAGCGCCCTGCGCTTGGCGCATTTATAGTGGAAGACGACATGCAAGGCAGACTGAGCGGAAAGATAGCATTGGTGACTGGCGTAGGCGGCGGCATCGGCAAGGGTTGCGCCATCAAGTTTGCCGAAGAGGGTGCAATTGTCATTGGCTGCGACATCGATCCGCGCACGGCCAAACAAACGGCCACGCAGGCCCGCGAACGCGGACTGAACATTGATGTCATGGCGCCCTGCGACCTGACGTGCGCCGCGGACGTGCAGCGCTATGTGGACTATGCAGGCAATCTCCACGGCCGTATTGATGTTCTGCTCAACGCTGCTGCCATTCCTCCTCACATGGCGCCGGTGTCCGAGATGGACTACGAAAACCAGTGGTCGCCGACGATGATCGGCGAAGTCGATATTGTGTTTCTTGCGTGCAAGCTCGCATGGCCGTATCTGAAGCGCAGCGAGGCCGCCTCGATCATCAACTTCGCGTCGGTGTCTGCGTTTCGCGCATCGGTGAGCTTTGGCATGGCTGCGCACTGCGCGGGTAAGGCCGCCGTGCTTGCAATGACGCGGCAACTTGCAATTGAAGGCGGCCCCACCATCCGCGCCAACACTATTTCACCGGGACTCATAGTCACGCCTGCGACCGAGTTCGCGGGCGCGACCGAAGGCGAGGTCCGCGAACGGCTTCTCGCACGCATTCCCATGAAGCGCCTCGGCCAGCCAGAGGACATCGCCTGGTGCGCCGTGTTTCTGGCGTCGAACGAATCGGGCTGGGTAACAGGGGCGAACTTTCCTGTCGACGGAGGCGTCATGGCCAGTTGAAGCGACATTCCTGGATGCGTGCGGGGGAGACACCGCATACATCGCTTGCAGACACATCAAAAAATCTATCCGAAGGATTTGCACCCATGAAGTCACGCTTTTTCTATGGCTGGATCATCACTTTCGCTTCCGGTTTCGGCATCGCTTGCAGCTTCGCGGTGCTGATCCCGGCAACTCTTGGACTGCTGGCCGGACCCTTGGGTCATGAATTTGGCTGGTCGATTCAACAGGTCATGGCGGCGAACCTGTTCGCGACCGCAGCGGGCGTTCTAGTCGGACCATTCGTTGGCGCGCTCGTTGATCGCATAGGCGCGCGCAAGGTGATCGTTGGGTCGTTCTTGATCGAAGCACTCATCATCCTGTCGTTTCGTTACATGAACGATTCGTTGATTTTCTTCTATGTTCGCTACGCGGCCTTTGCGCTGCTCTGCAGTGGTTGCACGGCAATTGGCTTCACGGCGATCATTTCTCGCTGGTTCCATCGCCATCGCGGGCTCGCGCTCGGCGTCGCGCTGGCAGGCACCGGTTGCGGCGGTGTACTCTGGTCGCTCGCCGTCAGTACGATGTTCTCGGCAATCGGCTGGCGCGCTTCGTTCGGCTGGTTCGCCGGGTTTATCGGGCTCGTTGCGGCGCCGATGCTATACGCGATTCTGCGCGACGATCCGTCGGCGATGGGCTTGCGCGTGGACGGTGACGGCGCTGGCAGCCCGGTCATGATGAATCGCGACGCCGGCATGAGCCTGCGGGAAGCATCACGAACCATGCAGTTCTGGCTGTTGCTTGCGGTCTCGTTTCTCGTCGCGTTCGGCGTGCAGAGCATCATGTTCAACCTTGTGCCCATCATCAAGAAGACGGGTGATCCGCAAAATGTCGCAGGGCTGATCCAGGCGTCACTGTGGGGTGCGCTGGTGTTTGGTCGAGTCATCACCGGGTTGCTGCTCGACCGCTTCTTCGCGGCGCGCGTGGCAATGGCTTTCCTGCTGCTTCCCATGATTGGCGCAGCCATGTTCGCGATGGGCGCAAGCGGCTCGACGGCGTTCGTCGCTGCAATGCTGGTCGGACTAGCCGCGGGCGCGGAAGTCGACACCTTTGCCTACATGGCGAGCCGCTACTTTGGACTTAAGCACTACAGCCGGATCTACGGCGCATGCTTTTCGCTCTTCGCACTCGGCGCGGGCATTGGTCCGGTGACGACGGCGCACATTGCCCAGAGCGGGTCGGGCTATGCGCCGGCCTTATGGACGCTCGTCGCGGTGCTGGTACTCGCCTCACTGGTGCTGATGTTCTTCCGCCGGTTCCCGACCGATCAGCCTCCGATCTTCACCACGATCGATCCGCTTACACGATCAGCGCATTCATGATGCTGGCGTCCCGATGCACGACACACTGGAGACAATGGATGGAAACCGCAACACAGGACCGTGGGCTGCACGAGATCGCCGGAGAGGTGTTCTGGCAAGGCGAGGCGGGTTACGAAGAGGCTCGCGGCGCGACGGTATGGCGTGCCAATAAACCCGCACGCTACCCGCAAGTGATCGTCGTCGCGGCTGACTCCGATGACGTCGTCATCGCCGTACGCCATGCGGCGAACAGCGGACTGAAGGTCGGCGTGCGTTCGGGCGGCCATAGCTGGACATCGCCCCATCTGCGCGACGAGGCGATGCTGATCGACGTGTCACGGCTCAATAGCATCGAAGTCGATGCAACAACACAGCATGTGTGGGTCGGGCCCGGCGCGAAAGGCGAAAAGGTCAACGACGCACTCAAGCCGCACGGCCTTATCGTACCCACGGGTCATCATTCTACGGTGGCGGTCGGCGGGTTTCTGATGTGCGGCGGTTTTGGGTGGAACTCGCGCCTGTGGGGCAACGGCTGCGCGCAGATTTGCGCGGTCGAGGTTGTTACGGCAAAAGGAGAGTTGATTTACGCGGATGAGCATCAGAACACCGACTTCCTGTGGGCGGTGCGCGGCGCGGGCGCCGGCTACTTCGGCGTGGTCACCCGATTCAAGCTGACGGTGCACCGTTTGCCGGCGGTCATGAAGAGCAGTGTTTACGTTTATCCCGCCGATGTCCTGGAAGACCTGCTGACCTGGGCGCGCGAAATCGTGGCGCAGGTGCCCCCCTATGTGGAGTTGGTCATTACGTCCACGGCGCACGACGCCGATGGCAATTGGGCGCCTGTGCGTCTGACGCTCAGCGCGCTTGCGATCACCGATACAGAAGCGCAAGCCGACGAAGCGCTGAGTTTGTTCGAGCGCTGTCCCGTCGTCGATCAGGCGACCAAGCGCCGCGCATTCCAGCCGACCAATCTCACCGAGCGCTATGTCAGCGGCACAGCGGCGGACCCGGTTGGGTATCGATACGCATGCGACAACCTTTACACGAACGCGCCGGCAAGTGAGCTGGTCCCGAAGATGCGCGAATTGTTCACATCGCTGCCCACGCCGCGTTCGCATGTGTTCTGGTTCAACTGGGGGCCCGTCAAACCGCTTGGCGACATGGTTCTCTCCGTGCAGGGCGACATCTATCTGGGCGCCTATTCGATCTGGAGCGACCCGGCCGAAGATGCCGAAATGGAAGCCTGGCCGGTCGAGCAGATGCGCAAGCTGGAGGCATTGTCCGCCGGTGGCCAGATGAACGATGAAAACATGCTCGCGCGCCCGGAGAAGTATCTCTCCGACGAAGTGAGCGCCAAGCTCGAAGGCTTGCGCGCGATCCACGACCCGGACCGCGTGTTCCTGTCGTTCCTTATTGCGGAGTCGAAGTGACGACAATCCGACGCAGAACGCTCACGGCAGAGATCGATACATGACGCGCAGCTACGATTACATTGTCGTCGGCGGCGGTTCGGCGGGATGTGCGCTTGCCGCGCGCCTCTCCGAGGATGCTTCAATGCGCGTTCTGCTGCTCGAAGCCGGACCTGACCGTCGTCATCCTTACATGCCGATGCCCGCCGCCTTCTACGCGCTGCTCAAGGAGCCCTCGCTGATGTGGGGCTACAGCAGCGCTGCCGAGCCTCACGCGGACAACCGGACGCTACCGCTGCAACGCGGCAAGGTGCTCGGCGGGACTGGCGCGATCAACGGCATGACCTACGCGCGCGGCGATCGTGAGGACTATGACGGCTGGTCCGAGGCCGGCGCTATCGGTTGGGATTACGCGAACGTTCTGCCGTACTTTCGCCGCGCGGAGTCGAGTTGGCGCGGTGCGACGGCCTACCACGGCGCCAGCGGTCCACTTACGGTAAGCCGTGGCGAACCGCACGACGACCCTTTCTACCCCGCCATGATGGAAGCGGCTGCAACCCTCGGCGAACCGGTCAACCAGGATTACTGCGGCGCTTCGCTCGAAGGGTTCGCAAACGTGGAGTTCACCATAGGCCGCGGCAAACGCGCGAGCACCGCAGAGCGCTATCTGCGACCCGCGCTGCATCGATCCAATCTGAGCGTCGAGTGCAATGCGCTCGCTAAACGGATTCTGTTCTCGGGCACGCGAGCGGTCGGCGTGGAGTTCGTGCGCGACGGCCGGGAAATTCAGGTTCACGCGGAGCGCGAAGTCATCCTGACGAGCGGCGCCTACAACTCGCCGCAGTTGTTGATGCTCTCGGGCATTGGCCCTGCAGACGAACTCGCCGCGCTCGATATTGATCCGCTCATCGATCTCGCAGGTGTCGGACGCAATCTCCAGGACCATGTCGTCGTCGCAATGATGTATCGGGCACTTGGCGACGTTACGTTCAACCGGCAGTTGCGCTTCGACCGCGCAGCGCTTGCCGTCTTGCAGTGGAAGCTGTTCGGCACCGGTGCTTTCGCACAGATTCCGCTGACGTGCTGGGCTTTTCGCAAGACGCTGGCCGAACTCGAGCGACCTGACGTGCAGTTCTTCTTCAGCCCTGTTTCGATGGACGCGCGTATCTGGTTTCCGGGCGTGCGCGGGCCGACATCCAACATTGTCACCGCGCGTAACGCCTTACTCAGACCTGAGAGCCGCGGTGTGCTGCGTCTGCGCTCGCAAGACCCGTCAGCCGCGCCTTCGGTCGTATCGAACATGCTGTCGGAAGCGTCGGATCGGCAGGCCCTCATTCGCGCGATCCGACAGACGCGTGAGCTGATGGCGACACCGTCCCTGCGCAAACTTGTTGCTGAAGAAACCGCACCAGGTCCCGCACGCGCGAGCGATGCCGAACTCGACGCGTTCCTGCGACAGAACGCGCGAACTGCATGTCATCCGTGCGGCACATGCGCAATGGGCATCGGGTCCGAAGCGGTGGTCGATCCGCAACTGCGCGTGCATGGCGTGGAGGGGCTTCGCATTGCGGATGCGTCGGTCATGCCGCGCGTGGTGAGTGGCAACCTCAATGCGCCGACGATCATGATCGCGGAGAAGGCCGCCGACCTGATTCGCGGTATCTCCCAGTCTCCTGCCGAGTTCCCGTCAGGGGAGCGGATGAAGCGCGCGTCGAGCGAGTATGCGGCCTGATCTGGGGGCCACGGGCACCACGTGTGCATCGAAGACACAACTGGTTTGCAGTGCGATGGACTTAAATACAGCAGCCTCACTAGTTAGACTGTAGTCATTGAGCAGGTGCGCCGTCGGCGTGCCGCCCGCAACGCAGGCGCGACTGCGGCGCCAGTGCATCTACATCGACATAACAGGTCACGCTCGTATGACTTCAGTCTTGTTCAAAAACGTAAATATTTTCGACGGAAGCGGTGCCGATCCGTATCCCGGCACGGTGCGCGTGGAAGGGCAGCGGATCGTTTCAGTCACGCGCGGCTTGCAGCCGGTGAGCGAGGACGACGCGCGCGTAATTGACGGCCACGGTGCCATGTTGATGCCCGGACTCATCGAGGCGCATGCGCACTTGTCGTTTGCTTCGTCGACGGGCCGCATCATCAAGGAACGCAACCTACCCGCCGAGGAGCACCTGCTCATCACCGCGCACAACGCGGCGGTCCTGCTCGATAGCGGCTATACAAGCGCCTATTCGGCAGGCTCGAAGGGAGCGCGTTTCGAAGTCGCGTTAAAGAAGGAGATCGATGGCGGCTATCTGCCCGGACCGCGGCTCGTACCTTCCACGTTCGAGCGCGCAGCCGACGCCGACAAGACCCGCTCCGGGCCCGAAGCGCTCGCCCAGTTCATCGCCAATGCGGCAGCCGACGGCGTCAAGTCGGTGAAGCTGCTGCTATCCGGCGACGATGCCTTCGGCAAAGGCGGTTCGCTCGACGTCCACTATTCAGATGTTGAAGTTGGCGCCGCCGCCGCGGCGGCGCGCGAGCATGGCGTGTGGCTCGCGGCGCACGCGCAAGCGCCCGAGGCGGTGAAGATGGCGGCGCGCCACGGCTTTCGCGTGATCTACCACTGCACGCACGCGGACGAGGAGGCGCTCGACATGCTCGAAGCGCGCCGCGATGAGATTTTCACGGCGCCTGCAATTGGTATCATTTATGCGAAGGCCTATCTTGGCGAGGCGTTCGGTTTTACACGCGAAGTCGTGCAAAATTCGGGCTTTCTCGAGGCGATCGAGCGCAACGTCGCCGTCTATGCGCAGATGCGCAAGCGCGGCATTCGCGTGCTGCCCGGTGGTGACTACGGATTTCCCTGGAACCCGATCGGCGAAAACGCACGCGATCTTGAACTGTTCGTTCGCCTTTTCTCGTGGCCGACGAAGGACGTGCTCGTGGCCGTCACGCGCTGGGGCGCGGAGCTGATGGGAATGGGCGAGCAACTCGGTCAGATTCGCGAAGGCTTTCTGGCGGATCTGATTCTTGTCGATGGCAATCCGGTAGAAGACATCGCGATCCTGCAGAACCGCGAGAAGTTGCTTGCGATCATGAAGGATGGCGCCTTTCGCAAGGAACCCGCAGATGGCGGCGTCCTGCGCCGCGAGCGCGTAGCAGCAACTCAGCGCGCATAGCGCTGCGGGACCCCTGCCGGCACGGGTTGTTGCGAATTGAGGCCGCACACTCGCCACCGATATACTGGTCCCGACATCATTAGAACCCGTATGGGTCGGAGACGGCGATGGACCTCGCAAAACTGGAGGCATTCGTGTGCGTGGCTGAGCTCGGCAGCTTGTCGAAAGCGGCCGCCCGCTATGGCCTTGTTCCCTCTGCACTGAGCCGCCAATTGTCCGCGCTCGAAACGGAGTGCCGGGGAAGACTTCTGCACCGTACGGGGCGCGGGGTGTCGCTCACTGAACTTGGCGAGCGCGTACTGCCCAAGGCCCGTGCTCTGCTTAACGATGCGAAGGCGCTTGAAGCCGAAATCGGCGAAAGCGCGGGCACAGTGCGCGGCACAGTGCGCATTGCGTGCCTGACATCCATCGCTAGTTCCCTCATGACGAAGGTGGTGAGCGCCGCGCGTAAGTCGCTACCCGATGTCGTGATCAACGCCTCCGAGGGACTGAGCGGCACCATCGAGCAATGGCTCGCCACGGGGGTTTGCGACCTCGGCTTTGTGTTTCGCAAAAACGCTGGATGTGTTTTCGAAGAACCGATTGCGAAGCTGCAACTGTGTCTCGTCGGACCCGCCGGCGACCCATTGACGCAAGACGAGACCATTCCGCTCGCTCGTCTCGCTGACGTCCCTGTACTGCAGCCGGGCGCACCCAACGCGATGCGCCTTAGCCTTGAACATACGGCGCGCCAGCACGGTTTTAGCTGGAATGTGGTGGCGGAAGTCGAATCCGTTGCACTGACGAAGGATATGGTCGTGGCGGGCATCGGCTACGCGATTCTTTCCACGGCGTCCGTTCACGCCGATGTTGCGAATGGAAGGCTCAGCGTGTCGCGGATCGTTGACCCCGTTCTCGAGCGATCCATTTATCTCAGCAGTTCATCTACACGCCAGTCGACCGTCGCGGTACGCCAGGTATCGCGCCTGATTCGCGAAGCCGCGCACGAACTCGCTCCGTCCATGGGGTGGAACTTGCCGGCTGAAATGACGGACAACACTGACGTTCTCGAACCTGACTGACCCGTGGCCCGGCGCATTGTGCGCCGGGCCACGATTCCTCGAAATCCGGCGTGCGCCGCGCCTGGGCCGCACTGCCTCGTTCCCATTTGCTCACATCTGCTTTGCTCCGCGCGCCGTAGGCACCGGGGCGGCACTCGCTTACATTGTTTCAAAGCGATTCAGCGCAAAGCGCGACGTTCAGACGAAGACATCACGCCAATAGGAGACACTCTTGTACAAAGGCACGGTCCACGATACCGCCGGCCAGCGCGGGTTCATCGACGCAGCGGGTGTGACTCTGCGTTATGCGGTTACGGGCGAAGGCACGGGCATGATCCTGTTCCACGAACTCGGCGGAAGCCTGCATAGCTGGGATGACGTCGTTCCGTTGCTTGCGACTGATTTTCGTGTCCTTCGATTCGATCAACGCGGCCACGGCTTGTCGGAAAAAGTGCGTGGTCCTTTCGGCATGGACGATCACGCCAACGATGCGCTTGCAATCGCCGACGCTGTTTCGCTTTCCGGGCCGTTCTGGCTGGTGGGAGCGGCAGCGGGTGCGGCTGCCGTTCTCGAGCTTGCTGCGCGAATGCCGGCCAGGGTGGCGGGCATTATCCTGTGCGCGCCTTCCCTTTCGACCGAGGGCACGCGACGTACGTATCTCGAGGCGCGCTCTGAGCGCGCCGTCGCTTACGGCATGCGTGCCATCGTGGATGAATCGCTGGAACGCTCCTATCCCGAGGATCTGCGCATCGACAAACGGCGCTTCGAAGTCTACCGAGCCCGCTGGCTCGCGAACGATCCCGTTTGCTATGCGCTGGCCAATCGTGCGCTGATCGAATCCGGGGTCGATGACGCGATCGCATCGATTCAATGTCCTTGCCTGTTGATAGCCGGGACTCGTGACAGCATGCGTCCGCCCGACTATGTGCAATCGATTGTCGGGCGCATTCGCTCGGCGCAATACGCTCAGATCGACTGCGGACATCTTGTGCCGGTGCAGGCGCCCGGTGAGCTCGCCAGCAGTATTCTTCGATTCACCCACGCAAGCGGCGCGACATCGCAACATAAGGATCCATTCAACGAGGTGCGTGCATGAGTTCGAACGCGCTTCTGCTCGTGATGATGGAACCGCCGGCCTCGCTTGAGGACGAGTTTAACGACTGGTACGACACGGAGCATTTCCCTCAGCGCAAGTCGATGCCGGGTTTCATCTCGGCATCGCGCTGGGCGTGCGTCGACGGATGGCCGCGTTGGATCGCGCTCTACGATCTCGAATCGGCCGAGGCGCTGCAAACGGCCGAGTATCTCGCCGCATCCGGCGCGCAGTCCACGCCGTGGAGCAAGCGGATGCTTGCGCGAACCTGCGGCCGGCGGCGCGTGATCGCGACGGCTTTATCCGCGAGTGAGATTGAGTGCGACATTGGGAACGATGGTGCGCCCGTTTCGCGGCTGTTGGTGGCGTGTTATCCGAGTGTGACACACCCGCATTCGCTCCTCGGTCTCGCGCGGGAACGGCTGAGCGCACGGGCGGATGTCATTCACATTCGCGGCTTTGTCGAAAACCAGGGCGGACGTGACGATCTGTGGTTGCTGGTGACGTTCAGAGCGCCAGTTGGCACAGCCACGCTTCACGAGCCGATTGGCATGCTGAATAAGCACGGTGCAGCAGTGTTTAACCTGTACGCACCTTACGCTCGCGGATGAGCACAGGAACATCATGACCTCACGTTCCAATTGGCCTCGAGGCGAAAGCTTCCACATCCAGACGGCAAGTGGTCCACTGAATTGCCGGATCGATGGCCGCGCCGGTGCGCCGTCGATCCTCTTCAGCAACTCGCATGCGACGGACATGTCGCTATGGACGCACCAGGTCGCGACTCTCGCAGACGGGTTTAATGTTATCCGGTACGACCAACGCGGCCACGGCGCAACGCCCGTTTCCAACGGCCGCATCACCTTCGACTCCCTCGCGGACGACATCATCACTGTTCTGGATGCGTTGGACGTTGAAACCGCGACGCTGGTCGGTGTATCAATGGGCGCAGTCACTGTGCTTCGATGCGCGGCGCGTCACCCCCGACGCATTGCGCGCGTGCTGGCAAGCGACGGGCAATGGGCAGCGCCTTCCGGCGCGCATCAAATGTGGGAGGAGCGCATTGGCGTGGCACTCGGGCAGGGCATGCAGGCGCTTATCGAGCCGACCATCCAGCGCTGGTTCACCCCGGCGTCGCTCAACTCGGATGCAGAACCGGTGCTGCATGCGCGACGCATGATTGGCGCAACTTCGAAGGAAGGCTACGCCAACTGTGCACGTGCGATGCAAGACTATGATTTCCGTTCCGACTTCGCTCAACTGAGGATGCCGGTCCAATACGTTGTCGGCGAGCAAGACGGAAAGCTGCCAGTGGTGATGCAAGAGATGAGTGACGCAACCCCGTATGGGCGCTTCACCACAATTGCAAATGCCGGTCACTTACCCTGCCTCGAACGTGCGCACGAGTTTAATGCTTTGCTCAGCAGTTTCATAACCACGAAAGCAAAGGAGTTCTTATGAAGAGAATCGAAGAACTCGATGTCGCTGTGCTGAGCCCCGAGCAAGCAAGCGTCTACGCTGCTATCGCATCAGGGCCGCGCGGCGGCGTGCGCGGACCGCTTGCGGTGTGGCTTCATCGTCCGGGGCTTGCAAGCAGCGCGCAAACACTCGGGCAGTATTGCCGCTATGAAACATGTTTACCGCCGCGGTTGTCGGAACTGGCCATTATTGTGACTGGACGTATCTGGCAATCTCAGTACGAATGGGATGCGCATGTTCCACTCGCGCTGCAGGCCGGCATCGCGTCCGAGACAGTCGATGCACTGGCAAACGGCGAAGCGCCGCATTTCGAGCGTGCTGACGAGGAAGCCGTGCACGATTTCGTGACGGCGCTTCATCGAGAGCGCTTCGTTTCGGATTCGCTGTATGAGCGCGCAGTCAAGGTATTAGGGCAGGAAGCCGTCGTGGACCTCGTTGGTATCGCAGGCTATTACACGTTGATCTCGATGACCATCAATGCGTTTTGCATAGAGTCGCAACACGATGGAGCGCCCGCGTTCACACCAACGGAGAACGACCGATGAGTGTCCCTATCGTGCGAATTGAGAGCGGCCTGGTAGAAGGCACGATTGCAGCCGATGGACGCTGCCACGCGTTCAAGGGCATTCCTTTTGCTGCACCACCCGTCGGCGCGCTGCGATGGCGCGCGCCGCAACCTGTTGCGCCGTGGGGTGGTGTGCGACGCGCGGACCGCTTCGGCAGCGCGCCGGTGCAACCCCTGATCGCCGGCGACAGCATCATGCGCCAGTTCTCCTTCGCCATGCCGCCTGAATGCGGCGTCAGCGAGGACTGCCTGTATCTGAACGTGTGGACCGGTGCGCCGTCGCCGGGTGAAAGGCGGCCCGTCATTGTGTGGATCTTCGGAGGAGGCCATCGCGTTGGAAGCGCGTCGCATCCCGTCGCCGACGGCGCGTTTCTCGCGAGCCAGGGGGCAGTGGTTGTGTCGGTCAACTATCGGCTGGGTGCGCTTGGTTACCTCGCTCATCCCGAACTCACGCGTGAGGCAGGATCATCAGGCAACTACGCGTCACTCGATATTCTCGCCGCGCTTGGCTGGATTCAGCGCAACATTGAAGCGTTCGGTGGCGACCCCCGTTGCGTGACGCTCTTCGGGCAGTCGGCCGGCGCCGCCCACGTGAATGTGCTTGCAGCCTCGCGGCTAGCTCGAGGTCTATTTCATCGCGTGATCGTCCATAGCTCGGGCCGCTTTCGCGGCGGTCCAATGGGTGCACCCATGAAAACACCTCCCGAGGCCGAACGCGATGGTGCGACCTTGCTCGCGAGTCTTGGCGCCACGACGCTTGAGGGCCTGCGCAACATGCCTGCAGATGCGATGCCGGGCCCGCGTGGCATGTGGAATCCGATTATCGATGGTGTGGTATTGACCGACAGCGTGCAGACCGTCTTCGAACGTGGCGACGACGCACACGTGCCGGTCCTCGCCGGTTACACAGGCAACGAGGCGGCGCCGTATCCGCAGACCGAATTGCACACGGGAAAGGGCTTTATTGAACATGCCTCGCGCGTTTATGGTGCGGACGCGCAGGCGTTCCTGGACCTCTATCCGCATCAGGACGACTTTTCCGCTGCCCGGTCGAGCTATCTGCTTAGACGAGATACGGCGTTCGCCTATCAGCCTTACAAGTACGCGATGTTCGCCGCGCGTGCGGGCATCGCCGACACCTATCTCTTCAATTTTCTTCGCGAGGTGCCGTTACCATCGGCGTCGCACTTTCACGAACTGAAACCACCCCATGGCTACGGTGCCTATCACGGCAGCGAGCTCTGGTATGTCTTCAACACGCTCGCGCGGCAGAACTGGCCATGGACCGCGGCTGACCATCGGCTCGCGGAACACATGTCGCGCTACTGGATCGCTTTCGCACGCACCGGCAATCCGAATTACGCGGGTGCGCCGCAGTGGTCCGCGTTCACGCCAGACAACCCGCTCGCGATGCTGTTCGACGAAACCATCGGGGCGGGCGAACCGATCAACCGCGAAGCAATTGAGTTTCATGACGCGCACTTCAATCGAACGGCAGGTGTCACGCACGAAGTCGCAGCAAACGCATGAACCATTAAGGAGACTGACATGAGCAGCATCGAGTTTTGGCACGACCACGCAGGAATCAGCGTTCCCAATCTCGACGAGTCGATCGCCTGGTATGAAGGCGTACTGGGGTTCACGGTCGAACGTCGCAACACGATCGAATCAATTCCGGCGCAAGTTGCGATTCTCAGCAACGGCAATCTTCGCCTTGAACTGTTCGAGGTTCCGGGTGCAAAGGCGCCATCCGAAGACCGGAGCATGCCCAATGAGGATCTGAAGACGTGGGGCAATAAGCACGTATCGTTTGCCGTCGAGGATGTTTTCGCCCTTGCGGACGAACTGAAGATGCGTAGCGCCGATATCGTGTGGGTCAAGAAATTCCCCTTCGGCTCTAACCTTTTCATGCGCGACAACTCAGGCAACCTGATCGAATTTGTGCAGCGTGCGAAGCCGCCCATTCAACCTGCCACGCTCTGATCAGGCATCGGAGAAATCGATGAATCACCTCAGCCTCGCAGACGCAAGCCGGATTATTGACGCAGCACTCGCTGCGGCGCGTGAGCGCAAGCACAAGCCCATGGCGGTCGTCGTACTCGATGAAGCAGGCCACATCAAGGCGGTTCAGCGCGAAGACGGCGCGAGCATGTTGCGCGTCGACATCGCGCAGGGCAAAGCTTGGGCTGCGACTGGCATGGGCGTGTCGAGTCGTGTGCTGCTTGAACGCGCGCAAGGCAACCCGGCGTTCTTTGGCGCGTTGTCGGCGACGAATCACGGCAGGTTCATTCCGCAGACTGGCGCAGTAGCAATCGTGACCGATGAGGGCGTGGTGATCGGCGCGGTTGGAGCGAGCGGCGGTACGGGCGACGAGGATGAAGCCATTTGCATCGTCGGTGTGCTGGCCGCTGGTCTTGCCCATCGATGAAAACCGCCATGCAATGCCAATGCGCTCAAGGTGGAGTCGACATCCACTCGCACGTCGTGCCCGCCGACTTCCCTTCGTATCTTGGGAGTCGTAAGCCGGCGGGATGGCCCTCGACAGTGGCCGCCCATGCTTGCCATCGGCACGTGATGATAGACGACAAGGTCTACCGGACCGTCTCCGACCGTTGCTGGGACATTGTTGGACGTATAGCGGATATGGATCGCGAACGCATCGGTCTGCAGGTTCTATCGCCAATGCCCGAGTTGCTGTCGTACTGGATGAGTGCAAGCGATGCGCTGCCGCTTCTGCAATATATCAATGGCGTCATCGGCAAGATGGTCGACGACAGCGAAGGCCGGATGATTGGTCTGGGCGTCGTGCCGCTTCAGGACGTCGATTGCGCGATCAGCGAGCTTACCCGGATCATGGCGACGCCTGGTTTTGCCGGTGTAGAGATCGGCAGCAACGTAAATGGACTGCCGATTGGCGCACCCGATCTCGATCCGTTTTTTGAAGCCGCTGAGGCGCTCGGCGCAGCTGTGTTCGTGCATGCCGTGCGGCCCATCGGTAAGGAGCGCCTGATTGGACCGCAGCAACTCGTTCAGGCACTGGCCTACCCAACCGACGTCGGTCTTGCCGCGGCATCCGCGATCTCGTCCAACCTGATGGTTAGAAGGCCACGCTTGCGCATCGCATTCAGCCACGGGGGCGGAACGCTCGCGTCGCTTCTGCCGCGTTTGGCTCAGGCGCAGACCGTATTTGCACCTTTGAAGGAAGCGATCACGATGCCGGCTGCCGAGCAGGCGCGTCGCATGTTCTATGACGCGCTTGTCTTCGATGAAAGAACGCTCGCACACATCGCGGCAAGCTTCGGGGAGTCGCAGATCATGCTCGGCACCGACTATCCGTTCGCGTTTCGGGATGCCCACGCTCGTGCCCGTATCGAGTCGTCGGCATTCTCCGAAGCCGGGCGTAATGGCTTTATTTATCAGAACGCCGAGCGTTTTCTCGGCCTTCGCTGAAGGAGTGTGTTTGATGACACAAGCTCTCGTCTCCGCTTTGCGGGGCATCGATATTGGCGTGCCGGACCTGGCTCTTGCCGAGCAGTTTTACACCGAGACATGGCGTCTCGCAGTCGCCGCGCGCACGCCTGATGCCGTTTATCTGCGCGGGACCGGTGCGGCACATCACATCCTCGCGCTGCATCGCAGCGACATTGCAGAAGTGCGCTCAGTGGTGTTCAACGTTGCCACGCAGGAGGCGCTGCACCAACTTGCCAATAGGATTCCAATTCACGGCGGCACACTGGTCAGCGGACCCGCGCCTGTAACTGGACCTGAAGGCGGGGTGCAGATCGTCGCACGCGATCCGCAAGGGCGGCTGTTGCGCTTTGTCACTGGCGACGAGCGCCATACAGACATAGCGCCTGCCGCGGACAGGCCGGTGAAGATCACGCACGTCGTGCTTAACAGCGAAAACGTATCCGTCGCGCAGCGGTTCTTCGAGGAAGCGCTCGGATTCAGGCTGTCGGACCGCACCCGAATCATGGCGTTCATGCGATGTAGCAGCGATCACCACAGCATTGCGCTGGCCGACGCCGAAGAGAACAGCCTGAATCACATCGCGTTTCTCATGCCTGACCTCGACTCCGTGATGCGAGGCGGCGGCCGGATGAATGATGCGGATTACCCGATTGAATGGGGTGTTGGCCGACATGGCCCAGGCAACAACGCGTTCGCCTATTTCGTCGGGCCGTTTGGGTTCGTCATCGAATACACGGCGGAAGTCCAGCAGGTAGACGACAGCTATCGCGTTGGCGGCCCGGACGACTGGAAATGGCCGCCGGGGCGAATTGATCAATGGGGCATAGGCAAGCCTCCTTCGCCCAGACTCAAGGCCGCGCAAAAGTCGATCTTCTTCTCAGACAGCAGCGCCTGACGGGTTCAGCTATTTGAGCTCAACAGAGTGCTTGAATCATTCAAATTTTCAGGAGTTCAAAATGAAACTGGTTACTTTCAAGGCGGGAAGTTCGCATCGTCTTGGCGTACTCGACGGCGACGACGTCATTGATCTGGCAAAATTCGATCCTTCAGTACCGCCCGATCTGCGCGACGCGCTCATCGCAGGCCTCGACCTCACTTCGGCAGCTGCCAAAGCCCTGAAGGCTGGGGCAAGCGAGCGGATACCACTTGCGTCAGTTCGGCTTGGTCCGCTCGTGCCGTCGCCGGGGAAGGTCATTTGCCTCGGGCACAACTACTTCGATCACGCCAAGGAAGGCGGCAATCTCAAGCCGGTTTATCCGTTGATCTTTTTCCGTGGGGCAAGCTCCCTGATTGCTCACGGGGACCCCGTCATCCGCCCGCGTGTATCCGAAAAACTGGACTACGAAGCGGAACTCGTCATGGTGATCGGCAAACGCGCACGGCATGTCAAACGAGAGAATGCACTCGATTATGTGTTTGGCTACTCGTGCTTTAACGATGTCTCGGTGCGCGACTATCAGAAGCGTACTTCGCAATGGACCATTGGCAAAAACTTCGACGGCACGGGTGCATTCGGACCGTGGCTTGTCACGGCCGATGACCTGCCCCCGGGGGCCGAAGGGCTCGAACTTCGTCTGCGGCTTAACGGCGAAGTCATGCAGCGAGCCAACACGTCGGACATGATCTGGGGCGTAGCGGAAACAATCGAACTGCTGAGCGAATGCCTGACGCTCGAACCGGGTGATGTAGTCGTCATGGGTACGCCTGCGGGAGTGGGCTGGGCGCGTACGCCGCCGGTGTGGCTCAAGCATGGGGACCGCGTGGCCGTCGAGATCGACCGTATCGCGGTACTCGAGAACGTCGTCCAAGACGAAACCGACGCGGGGTGAGCGGCATGGATAATCACTATGACGTAGTCGTCGTAGGCTTCGGACCGTCTGGCGCGGTGGCCACGAGTCTGCTGGGCCAGATGGGTATCAAGACACTTTGCATCGACCGCTCGAAGCAGGTGTACGACAAGCCGCGCGCGATCGCCGTCGATCACGAGATCATGCGAGTGTTTCAGGGTCTCGGTGTGGTGAATCGCGTGTTGGAGCACGTATCCGTGTTTCCGCCGTCCGAGTACTACGGTGTCGATGGTCAGTTGATCAAGCGCATTGATACGGTGCCGAAGCCTTATCCGCTTGGATACACGCCAACAATGGTATTCACGCAACCGCCTGTCGAAACGGCCCTGCGTGAGCATGCCGCTGGTTACGAATGTGTGGAGATCGCACTGGGTACGGAGCTCGTGGATTTTTGCGAGAAAGGCGAGGCCGTACACCTTCGGCTTCGTACCGATGGTGGTGCTGAGCGGAGTGTGAGCTGTCAGTACCTTATCGGCTGTGACGGGGCATCGAGCACTGTTCGCACACAGTCAGGTATCGAGTATGAGGACCTGGAATTTGATGAGCCGTGGCTGGTTGTCGATGTGAAGGTCAATGAGCGCGGTCTTGAGAAGCTGCCGAAGGTTGCGATCCAATATTGTGAGCCGAGCCGACCGTGCACCTATATCGTCGGACCGGGTGGACATCGGCGCTGGGAGATCATGCTGTTGCCAGATGAGGACCCCGTAGCGATTCAGAAGGATGAAGAGGTCTGGAAGCTGCTCTCGCGCTGGATGACGCCTTCCGATGGAGAACTGTGGCGGGCAGCCAGCTATCGCTTCCACGCGCTCGTGGCCAAAGAGTGGCGTGTGGGCCGCGTGTTTATCGCGGGGGACGCCGCGCATCAACAACCGCCGTTCATCGGTCAGGGGATGTGCCAAGGGATTCGGGATGTCGTGAATCTCGTGTGGAAGCTCGAGGCGGTGATGCGCCGCGGCGCAGCCGATTCCCTGCTGGACACCTATCAAGCCGAGCGCAGCGCTCACGTTCGCGAATTGACGACGAGGATCAAGGATATCGGTCGGGTCATCTGTGAGCGGGATGTGACAGCCGCTAAGGCGCGTGACAAACGTCTCTTGGCCGAGGCGGGAGGAGTAATCAAAACCATTGCGCGTCAGGACATCGTGCCGTCACTGCGTACGGGACTTCTATCAGGCGAGGTTCATCCGGCGAATGGCACCCTGTTTCCGCAACCACGTGTTCGTGATGCAGATGAGATCAGGTTGCTGGATGAGGTGATTCGTGGCGGGTGGTGGGTAGTGACGACAGAGGCGTGGGCCGCCACTAGTGACATATCAGCTGCAGCGAAGGAGCTTGATATGCAGGTAGTGAGTGTGTGCGCTGAGGAAGAGACTGACCCGCGTCTGCCTGCCACGGGAGCTCACGGTCTCGCCGAAATCGATGGCGTGCTTAAAAATTGGTTCAAAACCCAGAGGTGCGACGCTGCAATCGTCCGCCCGGATCATTATGTTTTTGGTGTGGCAAGCAGCGATGCTTCATTGGCAAGGCAATTGGAAACACTGCGCTCCGTGCTTCGTTGAAGCATGATGATTAGGTAAATGAAAATCAAGGAGGAGATATGAGCAAGCGCGTTGTACGGGTGTTGGGGACGACTCTTATATTTGTCTTAGCTTGTGGAACTGCGCTGGCGCAGGGGCCAGAAAGTTCCACGCAGACAAGTGGCGCGTCAGCGGGACAGCAGGCATCACGTTCGATGACCCAGCCGTCAGATCGGCAATTAGCCAAGGACGTAAGGCGAGCACTTAAAAAAGCCGGCGGAATTGATATGGCAGCGCTTTCTGTGCGCGTCAAGAACGGCGTGGTGACTCTTGCCGGTTCAGTTCCTGCTACAACGGAGGCCGCGAAGGCAAGCGAGGTCGCGAGGGGAGTTTCTGGGGTCGCCTCTGTCAGAAATAAGCTAACGGTGCAGGCCGAAGAGAATTAACGGTCGGCGGGGTCGGCGGACGATTACCGCGCAAGGCAAACGTTCGCCGACCCTTGAAGTCTGTTCGTGCCGTTGAACGCCTATCCTCCGGCCTAATGGCAAGATGGTGACACCTTGGGAATCAATCAATTGCTTCGCTGGTTGAGACGACGGGGTCCATGGCTTAATCAAGAATTACCATTGGCAGTGATTTGATCAGATTCTGTAAGCATTTGGACACGAAGCGAAGTGATCACCGACATGATTGTAAGCCCCAAATTCGAATGTCGCGTTTTCGCTAGATGGGCATTGTCATTCGGATAACTATATAAAACCTGTAGAACGCGTCTCATGACGAGGTCAGCAAAGGCAAGTCGCGGCTAGTGTTCCGTTCCGTTGTTAACTAATCTATGTTCACGTAGCATGCTGGTATCAACGGAACGGGAGACACCAGCATGCCTATGGGACGACCGAAGGCCGAACTGGTGTTGAGTGAAGATGAGCGCTCGCAACTGACTTCGATAGCGCGTTGGCGCTCGACTTCGGCGGCCCTGGTGATGCGCGCGCATCGTGCTGGCTGCTGCTGCCGGTGAACCCAACAGCGCAATTGCCCAAGCGTCTTCAACTCACGCGTGCCACGGTGGGCAAGTGGCGTATCCGGTTCCTGGAGCATCGCATCAACGGGCCGTATGACGAAGTACGCTCCGGTAAGCCGCGCACGATTGACGATGAGCGGCTGGCTCAACTGATTCACAAGAGACTTTGTCCGCGAATCAGCGGAACAGAACACTAGTCTCAACTTCTCGAACCGCCCGGTGCGGACCCGCACGCTGGGTGGTGTGGCAGGGGGACGGCCTCTTGGCCGTCCCCTATGCCGATCCGTCTTTCATTGCGCCTCTAGTCGATGCGCTGTTCGCCGCTTGCGTTCCGGCTTTCGGCATGGCTCGAACCTGCCTGATATGCACTCGGACAGATGCCAAACTCGCGCTTGAAGGATCGAGTGAAGTACGAAAGGTCATTGAATCCTAGCGCGTAAGCGACTTCTTTAACGAGCGCGTTTCGCGACTCGAGTCGTTCGCGAGCCTGCTGCATCCGGAAACGCAGAAGATATTGGCCGAAGCTCACAGTATGTTCTTTCCTGAATGCTCTGCAAAACTGCGACGGACTGAGCTGACAGAGTGCGGCGACATCCGCGAGGGTGATCCTGCGATCGAAATGTTTGGCGACATAGGAAATGACAGGCAACGTTCGCTTGACCACATGCTCTGCAGTGGTCACCTTGAGCGGGGTTATTGGGCCTGCAAGAATCGACGCACCGGATGTCACAGTCGAGATGCCGTCGGGCGTCATCGAGGCGAGCGTGACGATTTTCTCGCTTAGCTCTTCGCGCGGAACTGGCTTGATTAGCAAATCCCAAACCCTAAGACGCAGTGCCCACATGGCTACAGCCATGCAATCGCGTCCCGCAATCACAAGAACCGGCAGGGCTGGATGTTCATTGCGCACGTGTGTCAGTAAATCAAGACCGCGAGTATTGAACTCTTCAAACTCGAAGCATATAAAGGGCGGTGTGTAGATTTGGATGGCTTTGGCGACAAATGTCGGCTCTCGAACCAGGTGCAAATCAAAAATCCCGTAGAGCGAATCTACTAACGAGGCGTTTGGCGCCCGCGTCAGATCTACCCAAACGAAAGCGTGACCGCGCGATGGGCGCGATTGATCTAGTGTATGCGACATGGTTTGCTATTCCTCCTGAGTCGCCGCCAAGGGCGAGCGCCGACGTGGTTGCGCGGGCGGCCGCGCGCGCACGTCAAGCCGGTTGAGGGGATGTTCGCTGATGCGTAGATGTGACTCTCATAGATGTTCACGGTTGTCGAAAAGACGCGATCGTCCATCGCATACCAATTAGGTGCGAAGACAGCCTTTTCTTAACATCTGATCGTTGTTTCCGGCGCAAGGTAGCGCGTAGCGCGTTGAGCTTGCACTAGCAGTGCCGATAGCATGAACCATCTCGGATAAGGAGGACAGCCTCCGAGCTTAGGGTTTTGCCAGCGAGCAGCAGAGTTAAGATCATCGTTTCGACACGAATAGCAATGAGAAGCGGCTGGCAGCGCAGCTTTTTATTTGGGTACCCGGTGGAAAATCGTCCGTGGGCTGCATGAGCGTTACTTTCGCGAAAAGCGGAGGCTGTCGATACCCTTCTCTCGAAGGAGGTCGATCCGGACAAAAGTGGGTAGTCGTTGCGTGGGTGCCGGTGACTTCCGCCGCGTTCTGGAAGCGCATGCCGCCCGGATCGAATGGGCTATATCACAAGACTTTGTATCAAAAAGAGAACACCTTTAACAGACAAGAGGGCGGCCGCGAATGCTTCATTCGTTCCGGGCAGCAGCCGGCGCTTCGTTGTTAATTTGTCACGAAGGCCTGCCGGTGTCCGCTGCGCAAGAAAGTCCTATCGTTTCGCAAGATAGTCCTAACGCTGAGAGTCGATGCACCATATGCTGGGTGTGAAGTTAAGCGGCGCAAGGACGGCGCGAAAAGATTTGGAAGCGAAGCACTTTTTGAATGCGGCTTTGATCCGCCTCGCATCAGTGATGTGCATTTTGCGCGGGGGCAGAGTGCGATGGACCGCAGCAGAGGTAAAGAAGCATGACAGCGTTTACTAACAAGCAAGGTCGGGGCGAGCGGTCGGTGGGGTGCTGGAACTACTCTGGCCAACACGTCGCCGCTTTGCTCGTCGACTACAACAGCATGCTGATTTACGCGACGGACAAGGGCATCTTCATCGCAAAGGAAGGTTCTAAAAATGTGGCCGGCGCCGGACAAGCGTTCGCCCGCGGCAGTTGGACTGACGAAGTAAAGTCAAATCTGTACGCGACTAAGAGCAAGCTGGCCGCTGCGGTCAAGCCGGTTAGCTTCGACTCGACTCCTTTTCAAGTTCGGTTAGAAAATGAAGGACTTCCTTAAAATGCGGGTAGGCTAGTACGAAAGCCTCAGCTTACATGGTTTGCGGTTGAGTCTTTTCTGGACACTTCTGTACATGATGAAGGACGGCGGCCTATACAGGCAGCGAGATCCACTTGAGGTCGCTCGTGACGCCGCCGAAGTTGGTGGTACGGGACGCAATCAATGCGATCTATGGACGCATCAATGCGAGGGGCACGCAAACGGCGCTCGTGTTGCGTCAAGACCCGCCCGACATTGCGATTCCCAACGCGGGAATTTCGGTCGAGAGCGCGGCCACCTGGTTGCGCGGGATGTTGCCTGCGAGCTGGCGGCATGATGTGTCCGGCGAATTCACGCAGTCGGGTGCGACACTGACGATGCGCGTGCGCCTGAACGGCCAGGTGATATTGACCGAGTCGGCCTCTGGACCGAATGCAGTCGATACGCTGATCGGTAAGGGCGCATTCAAGCTGGTGCAGACAACCGAACCGGATTGCGCCGGATACGGCCATGGTGGCACCGGCCAGACGTCCCAGTTGCGCGGGCATCCGGTCCGGCTTGCTGAGAGCTTCCTTGCAGGCTGGAACCATACCGCTTGATCAATGAACATCCGATGCGTCTACCGGCGGCAACACGGGAAGCCTGCTTGAATTAAGCGCTACGACCTGCATGCCTGGACAGCTTTGCACCAGTTGACCGCTCGCTCCGGGGATCGGCTTGGCTCCCTGCAGCGAAAACGGTCCGATATAGCCGCCCGTTTCGCCGATCAGCGCGCTTTCGTCTCCGGTCCAGCTCACCTTGATGACGAGATTGCGTACGATGAAGAGCGTCGTCGGACGACCGTAGACAAGTGTGCCGCTGCCAGGACTTGTCAGGTTCGGGTCCGGCAGCAAGCCGCCGCGCTTCATGCCTGGAATGCACCATCCCTGATAGGCGAGAAACGCACTGTTCCATGCCGATTCTGCTGCCGTCCAATAGCCGATAGTGACCGGCACAAATTCGAATTGGATTTCGACGGTAGATTGGGGTGGAGTGGAGGGAGGTGGAGGCAAGTGCCATATCACGGGCAACGGCCTGGTCAGAATGCGCGGCGCAATCATGGTTTGCGACGACAAGGACACGTTGGTTATCGCCTCCGATTTGACCGCAGTCAAAGGCGGCGATTGCGATAGCACATTGGCGGTGAGTGGCGCACGAATCGGCATCGCGATCCGCGCAATGAGTTTCGCGCTTGCAGGCAGTGTCGATGTCGATGCCGATGTCGATGTCGTTGCTTCGATCGGCTTAAGTGCCGGTTTGAAGGACCAGGCCGCAACATCCGAGAAATGTGACGCCGAGGCCGGTGCAGATGCGGATGTGGTGGCGGCTGTGGGTGCAGACGGTAAAGATACCGATGTAGTTTGACTAGCCGAGTCGAAGCTTGCCCAGTAGTTCGTCGCGCCAGGCAGCATCCAGTCATCCGGATGCGCCTGCATGGTCCCGGAAAGACCGCCCGGCGGCAGTGCGTTCTTCGCGGCAGCGATCTCTGAAACCTGAGTCTGATAATTACTGTCACTGGGCGAGGCTGTCGGCTGAGATAGCGCGACTGCCTCGCAAAAGATCGCGCTTGCATACCCATAAGATCCTTCAAGGTAGCCGCTCTTGCCTTGGCCCGGAGACAATAGATAAGGCGCATCGAATGACGAGCTAAGAAATGCCGCCACTTGCGCCGGGTTCACCATCCCGTTCTGGACCATATCGTCGGGAACAGGGACGCCGTAGGTCAGAAAAGCAAAGTCGGCATTGTCTTGGCCGCCGATCGCCCCAGCAAAGGCGTCCGTGACCTTCTGACAAAGCTGTGCGAGGGTATCTCCGGTTGACATATGCTTAGCCCTGAGCGGTCGCGGTCGCGGTTGTGGTCGTAGTCGTAGCCGCGGCTGCCGTCGAGTCGGTTTTGGGCTTCGGCAACGTGGGATCGTCCATCAGCGGAGCAGCTGGTTGGATTTGCCCGATCCAGCCGGCGATCTGCGAGCCCAGCAGCTTTAGCGTTCCGCCTTTGTTTCCGTCGGAGCTGAAGCTGATCCCGGAACTCACGGCGCTTGAGCCAAACGCCCCTGACGACTGCTGATCGCTGTGCTGCACGCTGCCGCTCGCAAAAAGATAGCCCGCCTTGATCGCAGCTGAGTTTTGGCTCGATTGGTTCGAGCCTTGGCTGGCCTGTGCCGCGCTATTCAAGGCTGTGCCGGCGTCGCCCCAGTCATCGCAAGTGATGCTGACGTTGCGGATCACCAGAAAGGCCTTCGGGATCATAGGCAGGATTGCCGTGGTGTTCTTGTCGGTCAGTTGATTATCGAGCGTGCCGTCGCTGATGCTGTTCGCACGCTGTCCTACCAAATACCAGCCCTTGATGTTGAAGATATCGCCGAGATACCATGGCCGCTCGATGGTGGCGACGAAGTACTCCAGGCTGACCGTCGCGGATGACGACGTGTCGGTATGGCTGGACCAACTGAATTGATCGGCGTTGTTTCCGAACGCATTCGAGGTGCTCGCATGGCTGGCGCTCCCGGAGCCACTGTAAAGCACATAGTTGAAGCCGGCGCTGCCGCTGGTCGAGCTTGACTGCGCCTGCTGCCAATTGCTCGAAAATGCCGACTGTCCGGACGCGGCTTTCTGATCGTGCACGATACTCGAACCCGTTATAGTCTGAACGCCGAACGAGGTATCCGTGTAGTCCCACCAGGAGCTGGGGCTGATATAGGACCATGAAACGCCCGCCGATGCACCTCCCGCCAGTTGTACCTGGAAGGTGTCGTACAGCTGACGTGCCAGTGCGGCAATGGCGGTGACAGCGCTTTCGCCTTCTGTTGCGATCGTATCCAATGCCTGCTGCACTTGCGCGCGGCCCATGCTGTTGAAATCGTTCAGCGCTTGAGTGACTGCGTTCGCGTAGGTCTTGGACGTGATGGGCCATTGCTGTCCGGCAATCGGATCCGCCATTGCCTGAGCGTAGGCGGCTGCCTGCTGGGAAACCGCCGTGACCCATGCCGTCTGATTACGCCGAAATGCGGCATAGAGCGGGGAATAGCCTATGAAGTTGCCGTTAGCGTCCTTGATGAAGAGCAGATTTTGCGCGGCCGCGATTTTGTCCAACACGGCCTGCGCCGGGGCGGCTTGGTCGAAAGGCTGCATTCCTTGAACGACGGTGAAGTATTCGACGCTGACATCTCGGTCGGGCCAGGCCACAGCAACCCCGTTCTTGGTCACTTCCAGCATGTGATCGACCAGCTGCGATGTGTTGAACGCAGCAGATATCGACTCTTCGAGTTGGGGGTCGGGTTTGGCAGGAGGCGGATAAAGAGATCCTGCAGGTGCTGAAGCCGAAGCGGAAGAGGCGGACGCTGCGGGAGCCGAGAACGTTCCGTCATTGCTGAAGCTGGCAGACGAGTCACCGCTGGCCGGGGTCCAGGCATTGGCATGATCCTTGGGGTCAATTGGATATCCCGTTGGCATGTGCATATAGATCGCTGTCCCTGATGGCTTTCCATCTGGACCAATCTGACTTGCTGCTACATATTGCTCGATCTGATCGAGCGCATCGAGCAAAGCCTTGGTGATCGATCCAACATTTCCAAGCTGCGTTCCTGTCTGTGGCATATGACCTCCCGATTAGTGATGTCAGCCATTGGTGGACTGGCTGTCGAAAGTGAAACGAAAGCGGCGGGACTTGCAACTCCCTGGCGGCGGTATCTCGTGCTTTTTATCGAGCACGAAATTACGCTTCATTGAGGGCTTGCGAGTCTGAATTGAGTTAATACACAAAACCGTTCTACACGTCAGATGCTGTAATTCCAGCCGGCCAGGAAGTTCTCCTCGAGCCGGACAGGACGTCCGCGAAGCTGGGGCGTCTGACCGGACGGGACATAACCCGAGACCTTTTGACGGACCTGGTCGAGAAACTCGGTGTGCGCGATGGAGAAGTCGCAGGCGTTGACGACGTCGATGATGGCTTGGGTAAAAAAGCCGTGACCGACGCTTGCACCTTCGCGTGATAACTCCTGGTAATCACAAGCACTGAAGAGGGTGGCTTTGGCATTTTCCGGTGTGTCCAGAGAGGGATTGACCGTCATTCTGCAGAGGCCGCTTTCATCAAGCTTCAGTCCGGAGACGTTGCCGTCCAGCGCGGCAATATCAAGCAGGGCGATCCATGGGACGATCGCGGTACACGCTGCCTCGAACGCTTGAGCAGCGGCGCTGTCCCACGTGGCCCCGCGCGAATCGGGCGACAGAAACAGGCCGCCGGAATGGCAACTGTCGAGCACGAGCGTTAAATTGACAACGGAAGGCTCCAGCGAACGCGCAATAGAGGCAATGTCCATGCTCGAGACCATCGTCGCGTCGTAAGGAATGATGGATTCGTAGTAGCGGGTTGAGGGACTGGCAGGTGTCTCCGCTATCCGACCGCCGTGACCAGAAAAGTAGAAACACGCCACATCACCTGCTACGCTGGATGCGAGCATGCTCTTGATGCCGTCAAGGATCGCGGATGATGTCGCTTGCGAGTCCTTTAGAACCTGCACCTCGTTGAAAGAGAAACCGTCCGTCAGCAATTGTGCGAACGCGCCTGCGTCAGCAATGCAATAGCTCAGATTCGGTGCGGAGAGAGTGATGCCATTGACGGTAACTCCACCATTCCAGTTGGAATAGTCGTTCACGCCTGTAACGAGAGCGCGTTTTGTCATTAGATGCCTCCATATAAGAAAAGTACTACGAGCAGGTGATTCGTAACGAGACAACCGATAAATACTGATGTCGGCAAGGACGCGATTGCGCTCGACTGCGCTGCCAACACCAACGGATTGACTTGGACTATTGACAAGTCGAATGAATCGGCAATAAATTAAGAACTCCGAAATAGATCAGGTAAATTGACAGCGAGGCTCTCACCGCGATCCTACGTTCCGCCGGCGTAAATTGGGCCTTGTGCACCGGGGAAAAGAGGCGGGAATAATTCAGTGTGGGTAATGCCTCCGCCTGACGCACTGCTCTGTACTGGCAGGGGTACGGGCTCACGAAGGGAGATCGCACTGTCTGGAGTAATCGGAACGCTCGGCTTCGCCAGCAACTCGGTCTTTCTTGCCGAGCCCGCTGACGTTCCGAAGTAGTATCCAATAATGCTGACCCACGCCGTACCAAGTGAACCGAGGACTATGTTTACAAGGTCGCGATTTTGTTCAGGCAGAGACCGCAGCGTCATCAATAGGAGGATTCCAAAAAATCCACCGGTGACTAGCATGGCAAGTGCTTTTGGCACCCAGTCTTTTGTCGAGATACCCATTGATCTGGCGTTCGCCCGGTCTCCAGCGTCAACACGGGCCATCTCTATCTCATGCGTCAGTTGAGCCTGTGCTGCGGTCACCGCCAGTTGTTGAAGTTGTACGGCGTTCGCACTTTCCGCTTGACGCACCCTGTCCAGTGCCGCCGGATCCTGCAATGCTGTTTCGATGGACTGTGGGTCGTTTGGTGTACCGAGCACATGTGAGAGGATCGCAGTGGCAGCGGTCACACCCAGACCGACAGGCCCGCCAACGAGTCCGGCTAGCAGCGGCGCGGTGCCGCCAATAGTTGAAGCCACTTTAGACCAGTCCATTATGCCGCTCCCAACAAAAGGTTGTTTGCCATCCTGTCCATCCATCCCCGGCTGAAATTCGGCCAGACACGGAGTCCCTTCAGGTATCGCACGCGGTACGCCGCGAAGCGCATGACAAATTTCAGGGGGTCGGCGGCTTTGACTGCATCGACCGTCGTCTGGCCAAATTTGCCGTCTTCGTCAGCACCGGATGCCTTTTGCATCCATAGCACCACGAGACCTCCGTTGTAGTTGGCATCGAATATCTGGAAAGCGACGCGTGGATCGAATTCGTCCAGCAATAGCGGGTCCCAGTATTTCTTCTTGGCGATCTCCTTTGCTGTTGCAAGCGGTAGATCTTTCATGGCGCCGGTATATCCGCAGGCGTGGGCAACGCGGGCCGTTACGCCCCACATTGTCTCTCCTCCCGGATCGGCAGGGTCGAAGGAGTAGCCGCCTTCACTCCCGATCAAAGCCTTGAATGCATCGTCGAAACTGCTCATCGTCTCTCTCCTTTTGAAGTGCGTCACCCTGTAGAAGTCCAGTGAAGCGTACGACGGACCGCTTGGTGGGCGTTATGACAATCCAGCTATTCAATAGGACGATCTTGCGGGAGCGATGTCGTCTTGCGAGCCTGCTGCAGCCGCAAACGCAGTATTTATTGAGCGAAGCATGATCGCATGCTCCTTCCTGGACGCCCGGCGAAACAGCGAAGGGCTGAGCTGACGCCGAGTGGCGACGTCTGCAAGAGTCATCAACAGCGGGCGCAAAGTTCTTCACGCGCAAGAAAGTCCTATCGTTTAGCAAAATTGTCCTAACGGCGAGAGTCGATGCGCCATATCCTTCCTACGAAGTCTAGCGATGCAAGACGATGCCAGATGGTTTGGAATACGAAGCACAATGTGGTGTTGGGCTTTAGCCATCTTGCCTCAGCTATGCACATTTCTCGCGGGAGCAGGGCGGACTGCAGCGGAGGTAAATAATCATGGCAACTCCCAAGGATAAGCAAGATCCGTCCGAGCGGCCGGCGGACTTCTGGAACTACTCCGGAAATCACGTCGCCGCTTTAGTCGACGACTGCGTCAGAATGCTCACTTACGCGACGGACAAGGGCATCTGCGTTTCCAGGGAAGATTCAAGAAACGTGGCGGCCGCTGGGCAAGCGTTCGCGCGCGGCAGGTGGACTGACGAAGTAGAGTCCAATTTGTACACGACGAAGAGCAGGCTCGCCGCGGCAATCAAGCCGGTTACGACGGAAACGCTTGCTCCCGGGGCATTGCATTGCGCACGAAAATCCACGCGCTTCTACTTCAAGGCGACGCTCGTGATCGCCGGCATCCTCGTACCCCTGTCGATGGTGGTCTTTGCCAACGCGAAGCTTACGAGCAGTAGTAAGGCCTTGATCGAAGAAAACGACCAGATGGCCCGCTCGCTCTACAACGAGCTGGAGGATCATCGTGACAGGATCCGTGCGGTAAAGAACACGCTGATCGCGAATGCAGCGTCCTCTTCGTCTGCTTCCTCGGGGTCGGCTGCACGGGTCGGAAGGACCGAAAACCGCGGGGGTCCTGCGCTGATCCCCGCATGCCGCCCACCTTCGGGCGTTGACGGGGCGACGGCCATGAACATCGGTGCGACATCATGTTCTCTGCCGGAGGTCTTGCAGAACGATGGCGTTTCCGAACCAGGCATGGATGCCGACGAGCGATTGGCCGACACGCCGTCCGCTCTCGCAATCAAGGAGGCACTTCAGGAATTTTCGCGGAACAACCGGGCGCTCTATGCGCAAACCAAGTGGCTGAGCTGGCTCAACCTGGGACGCCTTCAGAACGTCTATTCGTCGCCGTGGATGCTTGACCCAGCGAAGCTGCGGGAGAATCTCGAACTGCGCTTGCCGATTCTGATCAATCCAAACCGGTCGAACACGCACGACGTGAGCACCAACGACGGTACAAAGAACCCGGAACATGCAATCGATGACGGCTTGCAGAAGATCGCCGTGTATCAGGATATCCGTGCGATGGCGCAGGACGCGCAGCGCACGAGTGACATTCTTTGGGCCGCTATAACAACGTACATTTTGCCGGCGTTGTACGCAGTGCTGGGCTCGTTGGCGTTCATCCTGAGAGACCTTTCCGAGCAAAGCGTCGGCAAGACTTTTCATCCGACCCATGGCCGATTTGTAAATCGGGTGCGGCTCGTGATCGCGGTGATCATTGGCACGGTGATCGGACTGTTTGATAACTTATGGCACGACAGCGTGGTTTCTGCGTCTCCGCTCGCCATTGCTTTTGTTGGTGGCTATGCGGCAAATACCTTTTTTGCATTCCTCGACACGAATGCGCTATTGGGCAAGAGCGTCAACAAGCGTGCCTAGTTCCGGGTCTTAATTCGGCGCCCTTTCGGGGGCGGGCGGCGTCATGCGCTATTAGGCGTTCCTGCTTTGTGTGCTGGGCCACTAAACGATCCATGCCGCATTTCTCCCGGCGCAAACGTTGTCCTATGCTGAAGTCCGTTGAGCGATGTTATGAAAAGATTCGCACCCGGTTTTTCGGATTTCCCGTTTTCTGTTCCCCGCAACGGAGAACGTGCCGGCGCATGAACGCCTGCGCGGCTCTCGTATTATTACCCAGAGAGGTGAGGCATGAGCACGCCCAGCGAAACAGTGGTCCCGCAAAGCGACGCCGGCGTATCCGGCAGCGAACAGGCCCCGGAGCTAAGTCCATTCGGCACCACGGCCCCGAGTGACACGGATCTTCAGGATCTCCAGCAGCGCCTGCTAGCCGCCGTAAGCAAGGTCAGGGTGACCGGTTCGACCGAGCAGAACCAGATGCTCGACTATTTGCTGAATCAGGCTCACAACCAGACCGCCGATCTTGTCAGCGGCGATACGAACTCTTCGCCGGTGCATAACATCCTGGCGAACGTCAAGAGCCTGCTGATGCATGCGCAGGTGATGACTACACCGACAGGTGGCGTGGCGGTCTCTTCGGTATCCGATGAAGGCGACCTCGTCGGCAAGAATCCCTACGAATCGCTCGATGTCGGCTGGACCGAGTCGGCGGTGTGCTGGCTCGAGCATTTCTCGCCCGACACGAAGGAAGCGTTCCGTACCAACCCATCGACGATCGCGATGGCGGGCGATATATCAATCGCCATCGCGGGAGATTGGGGAACCGGCTTCGGCTATCGGGCCGACGGAGTGCCCACGTCAGCCGAAAAGGTTGCGAAACAGATCAGCGTACGCACGCCGACCTACACGGTCCACCTCGGCGACGTCTACTACGCGGGCACTGAAAAAGAAGAGCAGGAGAAGTTCATCGACAACTGGCCTCCAGGCGCGCTTGGAAGCTTTACGCTGAACTCTAATCACGAGATGTATTCCGGTGCGGAAGGCTATTATTCAGTTCTCGATGTCGTGGGTGGAAAGTTCGCAGCGCAAAACAAGAACAGTTACTTCGCGCTAACGAACAAGGACTGGCTCGTCATTGGACTCGACACTGCGTATCACGCCGACGAAATCCATCTGTATCAGCACGGTTTCCTGGACCCGGACCAATGCGCGTTCATCGACCATCTGATCGCGCTTGATGGCACGCCAAAACGCGTAATCCTCCTCACTCATCACAATGGACTGTCGGTCGACGGCATGACGCCAAGCGCTCTATGGGGGCAGATCGCTTCGCGCTTTGCGGGGTTCGAACTGTGGTGGTACTGGGGGCACATGCACGCGGGCATCGTGTATAGCGACCGGGATACACGCGGTCAGACGCAATCGAACAGCAGCGGCGGCGGCGTCGTCCATGCGCGTTGCGCCGGTCACGGCGCCGTGCCCGCGGGCGAGCCGGATTCGCTGGTCGCCAATCCGGGCGCGGTGTGGCATGAGAGCCGCAAGGTGGCCGATCTGCTCTATCAAGGACGGGTGTATAACGGCTTCGTCTCGCTGACGCTGAACGGCGCCGATCTCACGGAGGAACTCGTCGACGAAGATGGAGCTACGGTGTACGCAAGAACCTTCATTGCGGGATGATCACGCGCGCCCGTCTGTTGATGTCGATTCAGGAAAGTGGAGCCAATCATGCCCGGCATTCCTTATGACGCGAGCCGCGCGGCGCTGGACACGCCGCAATTGCGGGCCACTGTGTTTGTGGCCGGCACAGCCTACGACGACGTGATGTTGTCCGTTGAGCTCGCACGGCTCGCGTACGTGCAGTACGAGGACGGCGGGGCCGAACTGGATCGACTGAAAGAAGCTCTCAGCCGCGTGCGATTCGATGATGTCGTCATCTTCGAGGACGCCGCCACCGGCACGCAAGGCTACGGCGCATCGAGATCCACGGACGGCCTGTACGTGCTCGCGTTTCGCGGCACGGAACCGACTCAACTCACCGACCTGGGCACGGATCTGGAATTCAGCCTGACCGATTGGACAGAAAAGGCGGGCCGAGTGCACAAGGGATTCGCGTGTGCGGCGCGCAGCATCTTCGCCTCGGTGAATCAGTGGCTGGAGCAAACACAGGCGGCACGCAAGCGGCTCATCGTGACCGGCCATAGTCTTGGCGCAGCCATCGCCACGCTATACGCGAGCGTGATCGCGCCAGACAAAGTCGTCACCATCGGCTCGCCGCGCGTGGGCGATGCAGAATTTGTCGCGACCCTCGTCGGCATTGACATGACGCGCCTGGTTGATTGTTGCGATGTCGTCACTGAACTGCCGCCCGAACTCGGGGGTTACGTTCACGCCGGCGATGCAGCCTACCTCACGCGGGACGGCGTGCTCGCCGCCTCAACCGATCCCGACTTTGTGCGCGACGACCGCTTCGCCGCGCGTGCGGATTATCTGCGCGATTACGCATGGAAAACCGGCAATGAGTTGTTGCGTGATCTAGCCGATCACGCGCCCATCAACTATGTGCGCTGCTTCATATCGTAAGGACTGCTAGATTTTCTTGCGCGCACAAACGCTTTCGTTTCGCTTCGCCTGAATGACTCTGATGGCCGCTGTTATTGAGCGTGAGTTTTCCGGCGGTGATCCGATTCTCGCACGTGCTGCAGTCTGTTAGCTTTTGTACTCGGGCTGCCTAGTGTTCCGATCAGACCAGCGCCTGACTCGCCGCCGCCGCGCGGCTACGCAGCCAATTGATGCTCGCGAAAAGCAGCACAGCGAACACGATCAGCATGGTGGCCACGGCCAGAATCGACGGATCGATGGAATCCCGGATGCCGCTCCACATCTGCCGCGGAACGGTCTTTTGATCCGGGCCACCAATGAAGAGAATCACGATGACTTCGTCGAAGGAGGTGGCG
>Ga0153932_1000129_pt1 | contig 37857 bp, 37 predicted proteins | sample TSNJ016MetaG_FD_102273 | JGI IMG/M metagenome (GOLD analysis project Ga0153932, IMG submission 102273) | Attine ant fungus gardens microbial communities from New Jersey, USA - TSNJ016 MetaG | ecosystem: Host-associated > Fungi > Mycelium > Unclassified | place: USA: New Jersey, Wharton State...
GCGTACAGGCGAGCGTGGCGGGAATGGGCGACGACATGCACGAGGCCGCCACTCTGCTCGGCTACAAGCGCGTCGATGTGGCTCCCTTTCTCACGACGATCTATCGGCTCGACGACGTGGAACACGCATTCGCACGTCTCGCGGAAGACAAGAGCGTGCTGAAGATCCAGTTGCAAGTCGCTTGAGCGACCCGTCTTCTAGCGTTGCCAACTCAGGAGGTGCGCCATGAATGCACTTGAAGTAAGAGGAATCAGCAAGACTTACCCTGGTGTGCGCGCCCTTGATCAGATTGCTTTCGCGTGCAGTAAAGGGTCCGTCCATGCGCTGGTGGGTGAGAACGGGGCAGGCAAGTCGACCCTCATCAAGATTTTGAGCGGCGCCGTTGCACCGGACGAAGGCGAATTGCTGCTGGACGGGCAAGCTTATGCGCCGCAGTCCCCGAGTGAAGCAGCCGCCGCGGGAGTATCGACGATCTATCAGGAGTTCAATCTGATTCCCGGATTGAACGTCGTTGAAAACATCTTCCTGGGGCGTGAGCGTATTGAAAAAGGACTGCTCGACAGCAGGTCCATGCGTAAGGAAGCACAGGCGTTATTGGAGCGCATTGGTGCGCCAATCGATGTTCGCCGACGTGTCGGTACCTTGTCGGTTGCCGAGCAGCAACTGGTGGAAATTGCGAAGTCGCTAGCCGTATCCGCACGCGTGCTGATCATGGACGAACCATCAGCAACTTTATCCGACCACGAATTGACTTTGCTTTATAACGTGGTCAGGAAGCTCTCCAGCGAGGGCGTGACGATCATCTATGTCTCGCATCGGATGGATGAAATCTTCGATCTCTGCGACACCTGCACGGTGATGAAAGATGGAAGGTCGGTCTGCACGCGGCCCGTTGCCGAACTCAGCCGGGATGCGTTGATCCAGCTCATGGTGGGCCGAGAACTCGATACGCGCTTTCCCGATAAGCGTCCGCCCGGAACCGGCGAAATAGTGCTTGAGGTCGAGGGTCTGAGGTTGGAACAACGGGTGCGGGACATCACCTTCAGCGTCCGTGCCGGCGAGGTGGTGGGTCTTGCCGGACTGGTTGGCGCAGGCAGGACGGAGGTGGCCAGGGCAATTTTTGGCCTGGAGAACGTCACGGCTGGCCGCATCTCGCTTCATGGCCAGCGCCATCGGCCGCAATCTCCGTCGCAGGCTATTGCGGCAGGCATTGCGCTGGTTCCGGAAGATCGCAAGTTGCAGGGGCTCGTGCTGGGCTTGAGCATTCGCGAGAACGCCATTTTGCCTACGTTGCGCAGCATCTGCCGGTTCGGTTTTGTCGAAAGCCGCAAGGAACGGCAACAGGTTGCAAAGGTCTGCAAGCAACTGGCGGTATCGGCCTCGAGCGTGGAAGTGCCGGTCATGACGCTTTCTGGAGGCAACCAGCAGAAGGTGGTCTTCGGCAAGTGGATGGCGCACTCGTATTCATTGCTGATCCTCGACGAACCCACGCGCGGTGTCGATGTGGGTGCGAAGACCGAGTTTTACAGACTGATCGACGAAATTGCACGTTCAGGTAAAGCAGTACTCCTGATTTCTTCTGAGCTGCCGGAATTGATCGGCATGGCCGATCGCATAGTCGGCGTGCGCGACGGCGTGGTCACAGGTGAGGCCATGGCGCTCGGAGCAACGGAAGAGTCCGTCCTACAAATGATTGCGAGGTAATCATGGCCATTGTCGAATCACTATCGAATGCTGCTTCCGGCGAGCGGTTCTCAAACCACGCATATCGGCGTATCGAGCTTGTTCAGCGCTACGGAATTCTGGCGATATTTCTTTTGCTTTGCGTGACAGCAGCGCTGTCATCGCCATTCTTTCTGACACCGGAAAATCTGCTGAACGTGGTGAGGCAGGTGTCAGTGGTCGGGCTGACTGCGCTCGGCATGACGTTCGTTATCCTGACCGCCGGCATCGATCTTTCGGTCGGGTCAATACTCGCGTTGACCACGCTCGCGGTTGCCGGTCTCAAACCCTATGGCCCCGTGGCATCGCTTGCCGGCGGACTTGCCGTGGCGCTTGCCTGCGGCTGGCTAAACGGTTTTATCACGACGAAAGGACGCATCCAGCCGTTCATCGTCACCCTTGGCATGATGACGGCGCTCGTTGGTGTGGGCCTGGCCTACTCCGATGGCCAGCCGGTGATTGGCGTGCCTGTTTCGCTCGGATGGATCGGCCGCGGTCGGCTGGGCGGTGTTCCGGTGCAGGCCATCCTCTTCATCCTGATGGCGCTGGCTTCCATCGTGATTCTCAAGAAGACGCGCTACGGACGCCATGTCTACGCGGTGGGGGGTAACGTTGAAGCAGCGCGCCTCTCGGGCGTTGCGGTCGATCGGGTTCGGGTGATTGCGTACTGCTTGTCCGGGCTCTTTGCCGGACTCGGCGGCATCGTCATGGCCGCGCAATTAAATATTGGGGAAGCGAATCTCGGCAAGGGCCTCGAACTCGACGCAATCGCGGCCGTCGTTGTCGGCGGGACAAGTCTTGCTGGCGGCGCCGGCGGCATTGACGGGACGATCATTGGCGTGCTGCTGATCGGCGTGCTCAACAATCTGCTCAACCTTCTCAACATTCCGGCTTATACACAATTGATCGTGAAGGGCGCCATCATCGTGATAGCTGTCCTGATCCACGCTCAGCTCAGCCGTTCCAGGGGCCGATAAGCGGCCCGACATAAAGGAGACAAAATGAAACACTCACACTTGGCGCATGCATTGACTGCGGCGGCATTGTTATTCGGTGCCATAGGCGCGGCGTGGGCCGCGCCGGACACCATCGGGCTCTCACAGGAGAGTCTGGACCATCCGTGGCTTGCGAACCAGCGCAAGCAAATCGAAGCCGCTTGCAACACTGCCGGCGTCAGGCTCCTTGCGACAGATGGGCAGGGAAATGTCGCGACACAGATCGCCGGTATTGAGGATATGCAGTCGAAGGGCATCAAGTTGCTAATGGTTCAGGCGGGCAAAGCGGAGGGCTTGCGTCAGGAACTTCAGAATCTAAAAGAGCGAGGCATCCCATACATGTTCGTTGGCAAGCCAATCGAAAATGCTGGCGCCATCACGATGGTCTCGGGAGACAACCGCGGGCTAGGTGTTGACGCAGGGCAATTCTTTGTCGACAGCTTGACTCAGAAGTACGGTAAGCCCAAGGGCAATGTCGTGATTATTGAAGGTATTCCTGGCGACGAGACATCGCTTAATCGGGTCGGCGGATTTTTGTCCGTCGTAAAGAAATATCCGGACATCAAGATCGTTGCATCGCAGCCGGGCGATTACCGTCGGCCCAAAGCGTATGAGGTCATGCAAAACATCCTCCAGGCGCATCCGCCAGGCTCGCTAGATATGGTGTTTGCCGCGAACGGCGAGATGGCGCTAGGCGCGATCCAGGCCATCAAGGAAAGCGGGCGAACCAAGGAGATCAAGGTGACTGGGCTCGATGGGCAGAAGGAAGAGTTCGACGCTATCCGGGCGGGTGATGAAGCGGCTACATGGTTGTATCCGCCGGCCGGCACGGAGGGCATGGCCATTGCGCTCAAAATCCTGAAAGGGGAAAAGGTGCCACCAAAAGTCGTTTTGCCGACGGTGCGCGTGACGAAAGACAACGTCGACACGGTCAAGCCTGCGTTTTAGTTTTAGTCCTTTCCGCGTACGCGGTGTCTTTTGCGGCAAGGACGAACTGTCTGGGCTTCGAATGGTCTACGAAAGATATTGGGAGATGATGGGTGGAGAGATCAAACTACAGATGGCGTATTTGCGCGCTGCTTTTTTTCGCGACCACGATCAACTACCTGGACCGGCAGGTTCTCGGGCTACTCAAGCCAGATCTCGCCACGCGGTTTCATTGGACTGAAACCGACTACAGCTACATGGTAGTTGTCTTCACTGCGTGCTATGCATTCGGGCTCATCCTGTCCGGGAAGCTGATCGACAAGTTCGGCGTCAAGGTTGGTTACGGAGTCTGCGTACTTGTGTGGAGTGTGGCCGCTTGCGGACATGCGCTGGTGGGCAGCACCGTTGGCTTTGCGTTCATGCGTTCGCTTCTTGGGCTGGCCGAAGCAGGAAATTTCCCGTCGGCAGTGAAGTCGGTGTCTGAGTGGTTTCCCCGAAAAGAACAGGCTTTGGCAGTTGGCATTCTTACGTCTGGGACCAGCATCGGCGCCGTCGCAGCGCCTGCGTTCGTTCCTTGGATCGCGGCGTCCTATGGTTGGCAAGCTGCGTTTTTAGTGACCGGCTTGATCGGGTTCATCTGGCTTGGCCTTTGGTCCATCATGTATTACGCGCCTCAAAAGGATCGGAAGATCACGCTGGCTGAGTTGAAATATATTGAGGACAACCGAAGCGAGGATGAAGATACGGGTAAGTCAGTGAGTTGGTCTTCCTTGCTCCGGCTGCGTGCGACATGGGCCTTTATCGTTGGGAAATTTCTGACCGACCCCATCTGGTGGTTCATGTTGTTTTGGCTGCCGTCCTATTTCTCGTCCCGCTATCACCTTGACCTAAAAAACCTGGGACTTCCTCTCGTCGTTGTATATGTGGCTACGTCGGTTGGAAGCATTTCGGGGGGATGGCTGTCTTCGCAATTGATCGCTCGCGGCTGGGCCGTTCAACGTGCTCGACAGAGAGCCATGTTGGGACTGGCCTTTCTGGTGGTGCCCATCGCTTTCTCGCCATGGATCGACAACATGTGGGCGATGGTCGGTCTGCTTAGCCTAGCGGCCGCAGCGCATCAGGGATGGTCAGCGAACCTCTTTACGACGGCGTCTGACATGTTTCCTAAAAAGCTGGTCGGGTCGGTAGTCGGCATTGGAGGAATGGCTGGCGCCATCGGGGGAACGCTGTTTCCATTGTTTGTCGGAGTGATTTTGGATCACTTCAAGGCGCTTGGCGCCGTCAACGCCGGTTACAACGTCTTGTTCGTCGTGTGCGGTTCGGCCTATCTCGTCGCATGGGTGGCAATGCTTCTGATCCGTTCGCCAAAAAAGGGCGCCGACTTCGCCACATTCTCGGCGGATACGTTGCATTAGAGCAGGAAGGACCGTTCCCGCAACACACGGGTAGTGCTAGCTTGCTCGCTACCAAGGAATTTCATTTTCATGCCGAGTTCCAACATCCTCTTTCACATTGACGATCGCGTCGCGACGATCACGCTCGACCGCGTGGCGCGGCACAACGCCCTGACGATGGCGATGCTTGCCGATGTCGATCTTGCTCTCGCGCGGATCGAGAACGCGAGCGACGTGCGGGTGGTGGTGTTCCGGTCGACCAGCTCGCGTTTTTTCTGCAGCGGTGCCGATATCGACGAGTGGGGGAACATTGACCCTGAAGGAATGGGGAGCCGTTTCATCCGGGCCGGGAACCGCGTCTTCCGGCGTATCGCGGAGCTTGATATCCCGACTGTCTCGGTGCTTTCCGGCAATGCGCTTGGCGGTGGCTTGGAACTCGCGCTGTCGTGCGATTTCAGATACGCGGCCCTTGACGTAATGCTCGGATTTCCAGAGGCGTCCCTGGGTGCAATTCCGGGCTGGATGGGCTGCCAGCGACTTTCTGACCTGGTCGGCACCAGCCGGTCGCGGGAGCTGGTACTGCTTGGCGAGCCGATTACAGCTGTGCGGGCCGCTGAATGGGGGGTCGTCAACGAGGCACTGCCGCGAGAGGCGCTTGACGAGCGTGTCGCTGAAATTTGCGCGCTGCTTCAACGCCGGTCCGGTGCATCTCTTTCCATCGGCAAGCGACTATTGCGTTTGATCGAATCGGGGCAGGCCGAGCTTGCACATGAGTTCGCGGCGTCGGTGTGCAAAGCCACGCCTGACGCCATCGAAGGCGTGAAGGCCTTTCGTGAAAAACGATGTGCCGAGTTCCGTTGAACGCTTTAAGCTTGACGGCGCAGGGTACAGTCGAGTAGGTTGACAGGAGTTACTGACGAAGAAAGCCTGAAAATGTCCAAGCATTAAAATTTGACATAAGTAAAGTGATCATCGACAGACGGTCTAAGGGCAAAGTTGTATTGTCGTTTGGATCACTACACAAAAGCAGTGCGAAAGCTCGTCAAGCGGCCGGTGAGGGTGAGCTACCGCTAGTTAACATGGCCTCAAGAGGGGGTAAGGCTCGTTGCGGCGATAATCGTTCGTTATCTCGACGACGTTTACACAGCAGCGTCGGGGAGGGGCGGTTTCAGGGAACTTAGCCTTGTTTGGCAGTCAGCAAAGGCACGCCGATTGGGTGCTCGCGAAGCCCGTCCGCGGCCAACGCGGTCGTCGGCACGGACTTGTTCCAGCTTCGCGATTGTTGGCCTCGGGTACTTTAGTTGAACTGCCGCTACCGGCGGCCAGAAAGCGACGTTCGCAAACGTTGAATCTGTGCCAGACAGACGGCCGTACCGCGCCGAAAGCGGTCACTACTTTGGCAATACGGACACGACGTTCGGCAGGCAGCAACGCTTTCCTAGACGCATATTCCGCGGCTATCCTTCGTTTAACTGTGTGAGCACGAAATCGAACGTTGACCGCCACAGGGTTGTCGCGTTCTGCAGACGCTCATATGGTGCTACCAGCGTCTCCTTTACTCCAAAAACCGCGTCGGACGTCATGTAGGTGTCGTCGCCGACAAACGTGTGGGTCACCAGTTTCTGGAAATTCGGCGCGCTTACGATGAAATGCATGTGAGCAGGCCGGTAAGGATGCCTTTCGAGCATTTCGAGCATCTTGCCGACCGGACCATCGTGCGGAATCGGATACGACACCGGTTTGATGCCAATGAAGGCGTAACGGCCGTTTGCACCTGTGGTAAATACTCCGCGATTGTTCCATTTGGGTTGGATATCCGGTTGCTGGACATCGTAGAATCCTTCAGCATTGTCGGACCATACATCAATCTTGGCCCCTGAAATGCCGTTCCCTTCCAGATCCGTGACACGCCCTTCGAATAGGCAGCTCTCCCCCTTTCCGTCGAACGAGATCCTTACGCCCATTTCTCGTTCGGGTGCACCCTTGACGTGAAACGGACCCAGCACCGTATTCTCGGTCGCGCCGGAAGGGCGCCGATTGTTGATCGCGTCGACGAGCATCGACACACCCAGCGTGTCACTCAATAAAATGAATTCCTGCCGCTCGTTGCTGCAGATTTTCCCCGTCTGTGTCAGAAACTCGATCGCCAATTCCCATTCGCTCTGGGTAAGGTGGACGTCCTTAATGAATGCATGTAGATGCGTGATCAGCGAGGACATCACTCGCTTAAGGCGAGGATTCGCACTGGGCCCCATGCGCGCGTTAACAGCCTCGACAGAGGCTGCCTCTGAAAAAAATTTCGACATGGTCGATATTCCTTGAAATTGATGGATCGATTCTGCACTTGTCATTCTGGCCGCGATCCTTCCCAAGCTCGCTGCAAAAGTAATCGAACCGCGTCCCGCTCGATTGGGCGCGGATTCCAATAGGGGTTTTTCACGGCCAGATCGGCGGCCTCATCAAGTTGCGCTTCTTCCATACCGATATCCTTCAGCGCGAGCGGCGCGCCGACAGATCGTGCGAAGTCGTAGAGCCCTCCGCCGATTGAGCCGCCGAACAACTTTGCAAGCGGTTCCAGCGCCTCTGCCGCTGCTCGCGCGTTGTAGCCTGCCGAATGAGGAAGGACGATGGCATGTGTCTCGGCATGGGGCAAATCGAATCGACCTCCAAGCGTATGGCAAAGCTTGTGATGTAGCGACATGCCAACCGTACCCAACACCGAGCCGCAGAGCCAGGAGCCATAAAGCGCCTCGCTGCGTGCAGCCAGGTCGGTCGGTTGCCCGACAATGACGCGCAGCCCATCGCGCAAGGCACGCACGCCCTCAACGGCCATCAACGACGACACAGGATTCCGGTCGTATGCGTAAGCGCCTTCCACCGCATGCGCCATTGCGTGCAGGCCGCTCGCAACGCTCATCGACACCGGCAGACCGACCGTCAATTCAGGATCGTAGATGACGACTTCCGGTAGGATCTTCAAATCCCGTACAGTGGTCTTGACGCCATTCTCGGTTTGCCCGAGGATCGGCGTCACCTCCGAACCGGCATACGTCGTCGCGACGACGATCTGCGGCGCGTCATTGCGATAGGCGATAGCCTTGCCAAGACCGATTGTCGAACCGCCGCCGTACGCCAAGACGCAGTCCGCGCTCAAAGCGTCATATGTTTCTATCGCGTTCATCGTTACGGCCACCGGCGTATGCATCCTGGCGTCGCTGAACACCCCTGCCGCAAGCGGCCCAAGCTGGTCCATGAGTTTCTGCGCATCGGCACGTTGAAATGGCGTTGACAAGATCAACGCCCGCGCTTTACCCAGGCGCCGAATTTCTTCCCCTACGACGTTCAATTTGCCGGCTCCAAATAATATTCGGCTAGGATTAATGTCGTAATTAAATTGTGTCGCCATCTATGCAATCCTGAATGAGATGAATTCGGGTTGTGAGCAATATTGCCGCGATACTGCGCGGCGGAGCCTTCAATGGTGGTTCCAAAGCGCCGCAATACGATCCGCCGCCAGTTCAGCGAGCATCAGCGTGGGGAGATTGGTGTTCGCTCGTAATAGCATCACCGAGGCGTCGACCACAAAGAGGTTTCGAGTTCCATGGACCCGAAATTCCTCGTCGACCACTGCCATGGGGTCATCCGCCTTTCCCATTGCACATGTGCCGACGGGGTGACCCATCGGACAGATCCACGATAGGAGCTCGCCATCCGGAATCTCCCGCCCACCACCGGCATACACTGCGGCTTTCCCGCTGGTGAAAGCACGACCAAATATTGCTCGCCGAACGATACCGGGTGAATTGGCGGCCAGTCCCGCCGACATCGCCAGCACTTTTCCGGCGAGCCCGGGCCGATTGAACTGCTTCATGGAAAGAGCGCCGGGCAACAGAAAGGCTTCGTGATACTGCCTCGCGACATCCGGTTCACGCAGCAAGCGCTCGGTCAGCCGGGCCGCCTTGATCATCCGTTCAGGATCCACGGGATCAGACATGAACCGGAAGTTGATATCCGGATTCATGAGCGGATCCGCGCTTTTCAGCTTTACGAAACCGGGCGACTTGGGCGCGTAAAGTGCAGTACCGACCAGCGCGAAATTCGGGCCGAATGATTCTCCGCTCACTCGACCAATTGCGAACGTGAAGAGATCCCCGGCGGGGCAACCGGGCGAGTGGGACGAAGCTCGCAGACCCGCTACGGCAAAACGTCGTAGATCAGACGCGACCCGCTTCCCTCGGGGCAGCGTAAGCGCGAAGAACAAGTAAGGGTGATTCTGCAGATTCCGACCGACGCCCGGCAGGTCGACGTTCATCCGAATCCCTAACGAGGCAAGCTCGTCTGCGGCGCCAACGCCAGAGCGCAATAAGATAGTGGGCAATACGTCAGCATTCGCTATAGCGAGCGGTTCGCCGAAGCGGGCATCGAACCGTCGGTCGGCAGTCGGGGCGATAGCTACGATAACGCCCTCGCTGAAACGATCAACGGCTTGTACAAGGCTGAACTGATTCATCGCCGCACCTGGAAAACACGTGAGTCCGTCGAGTTGGCAACGCTGGAATGGGTGGCCTGGTTCAATCACCATCGGCTGATGGAACCGCTTGGCTATATCCCGGCCGTTGAAGCTGAGGCAAACTACTACCGGCAACTTGAAACATCCGCCGTTGAACCCGTATTAACTTAAACCAAGCAGCCTCCACGATTCCCGGGGCGGTTCAACACCGATCCAAATGGGTTAGATCGGACTTTTGATGTTTATACGTTGATGCCGCGATCGATTCGTCTCCTCGGAAAGGCCCCTAAGCAATCTTTTCACTGCAGCAATTCATTTAGAATAGGTGCTCGATACCAATGATGATGCCGCGCGCAGTGGCGCCCGGCGTAACGGAAATTCCGGAATACTCTGTGCCCTGGAGCCCGTAGGTTGCCTGATTCCGGTTATCGACGAGACCAGCAAGCGCGTACAATGTTGTCCGTTTGGACATGAAATACATGTAGGCGAGACCGCCTTGCTGTGCATTATTGCCCTTTCCGCTGCGATCGTGAAGATAGCCATACATGACCGCGACTTCGTTCGCCGGATTCAACATCGCAGATGCCGATGCGGTGTAGAGCGCGACGTTCAGACTATGATCGGATTGGGTCTCCGTGTGATACACAAGGTGAAACCGAGCGGCGTCAAACCTGAGCGATGTCGCCGCCGTGAAGTTTCGCTGGATCGATGTTCCTGCTGGGTTGTCCTGCTGCTCATAGCCGGCTGCGAGATGGAATGGCCCGTTGATGTACTTGAACACCGCGTTATAGAGCTGAACACCGTTTGTCGGCCTAGTAGTCGAGTCACGCATGGCGATCATGAACTGTGCCTCGAGTCCGTGATATCTCGGCGTGAAGTAAGTGATAGCATTGTTTGCACGTACGGAAACATTCGACAGATCGCTGAATGCTGAAGCGATCGACTTTCCTGCGATCGGGTCCAACTCACCGTCGAGGAATAGATATTGAGGCTTCTTCTGCCGCCCGACGCGGAACTCACCAAAATCACCCGACATACCAACCCAGGCCAATCGATTGAACGCATAGCCAGCGACTTGCGCCGTTCCGTTCGCTGCGGAAAATCCTTCTTCGAGCGTGAAGTTGACGCGCACGCCGCCACCGATGTCCTCGTGGCCGATCAGACCATACACCGTTGCGTAGAGGCCGCCCGACGACTCGCGAACGACGTGATTCTGACCGGTATTCTGATATTCGATGCCGTTGTCGACCACACCATAGAGTGTCACCGATGATTGAGCGTGGGCCGTCTGCAAGGCGCATAGAGAGATAACTAACGGCGCTGCGAGAAGAGTCTTTTTCATTTGTCTCCTGATATTTTTATCGTGCGGCAAGTCGCGTCCTTCAAACTCATTTGCCTGTCGGCATACGATGACCGAATATCGTTTTGGTTGTCATAAAAAGGAAAGGGATCCTATGGAACACGAATCCGATGCCTCCTCCAGGGGCTTTGCTGTCGTGTGCTTGACTAGAACCATATGAAAGCAAACATAGAAGGCACAGGTCGAGAGTATTCGGTACGTAGTTTTCCGTCCCTGTACAAAGCGCAGTTTCGCTTGTACTTTACGATTAACTTAGGGATTACACGGGGTGTTGTGGGGCGTTCATCCTACGCTGCGACACCATTTTTCATGCGCTTAAGAAGTCACCCAGCCCATTTACACCGTTTTTTTGTGGCGACGCACTATAGCGAGTCTGACAGTGCGCCGTCAGACTGCTAAAAGATTTGCGGAGTAATGTTTAAGTGACGAGTGACGGCTCAAATTCAGGCGAGCAATATGCGAGAGAGCGGTTCTCTGCTCATGCTTTCCGGATTTGAGGCGATGTGTGCCAGTGCCTCCGCCTTTTGTACGGCCCACCGGTCAGGCGCCCTCGATGCAGTGTCAAAATCTAACTGCGCAGCGTGAGGGAGGCCGACCCGAGCGCTGGCGAAGACCTACCTATTGGCGCTTTCGGCCGTTGGATAGTATCCCCCGACCAGAGCAACTATCCTGAAGCCTTGCAAGCGGTCAACTGCGTGTCAGCCATTGGTGCGAATCTGAATGTCGATTGTGACTGCGGGAGTCATCGAGCGAGGTTGCGGACGGCACCCACGAGATGCAGTGAGCCCGAATCGGCACCCAGCTGGCGTTCTGCGATGCCAGCTCGATCGCCCGATCGACAGCACCTGCAGGCTAGTGAAGGGGTTTCGCATTGATACCCCGTCTAATTGGCAATCAGGCTCAATGGCGTGCAGGAAGCGCCAGATACCGAGGCCGGCAGGTCGGTGATTACGCAACACGAAACGTAGCGAGTAAACACGGAAATCAGGCCTCGCGGGTCTTTATCCGAACCCATACCTACAACGGCCAGGCACGGGCCGGCGAGATCCGCATCGTTTGAAAGCTCGCGCCATGCGGTTCAAGTTTGAACGGCACGTGAGCGCCATCCAATACGACGGGCTGCCTTGCCATCGTGTCCCTGCACCCGCAAGCGTTCCATGCGACCGGGCAGCCTTGCCGGAATGCTAACATTCCTGTCGATCCGCGCAGCTCTGAAGCAACGCGCGTCCGGTGCATCGGACTCCCGTTGACCGAGAAAATTCAGCACAGCGCCCGCCATTTGCTCGTTTCGCTCCTCGATTCGTTCGCCCGCTTGAATCCCGACGCGTTGCACCCTGCACGCCAATGCTCCGGCGCGTTCGTGGAGCACACGACCGGCTTCGTCAGTTGCAGAAAGCGTCGTGACTAGGTGTTTGCCGTGCTCCAGAATTCCCTGCTTTTCGTGCGCAATTGCTGAACGTGTCGTTCCCAGAACCTCGGGAAGTTCCTGCTCGATGTTGGTGAGGACCGCGACCTCGCTCGACCACATTGTCGAATCAATCAGGCCGCCGAGCCCGACTTCCACAACGACCAACGCGAGCTGCGTTTTACTGAACGCCACGAACGCCGCGGCCGTGAAGAGATCTACGCATGTTGCTTGCGCGGCCGGCGTATCTTGGAGTCGAGCGGCTTCGTGCCCATCGGGTGCACGCATAATGCGGCGCGACAACGTTTCATCAGAGATAAGTTCGCCAGCGATGCTGATGCGTTCGTTGATCCTGCGCACATGCGGCGAGGCATATCCACCGGCCGATACACCGCTGTTTATCAAGGCAGCTTCGCGAAGTGCGCCTACCGAGCCCTTGGCTTTGGTCCCAGTGACACGGATAGCTCGAAAAATCGCGATTGGGGACGCCAAAACGGCGCATACGATCGCGCATGGGTTCAAGACTCATGGTCACGAACACCGCGGGCGACGCTCGCCAGTTCGCGAGGGCATCGCGCCTGAGTATGTTCGATAAAGCGTGTAAGTGACCTTGCTCTTTGCTCGCGCGAAGCGATGTCCTGCGTTCGACTTTCAACGAATGCGACACTATGCCTTCTCATTCGACGTGCCCACGATACGGACATGCACCACGCTTGTCCAGCGACCGTTCGCACGATTGCCTGTCCCACCTCGGCTCATTTTTCTTCTAGTCCATACGGGGTAAGCCTCAACTCGATTAGAGCTATTTCCGCATTCTAAGTGTGCAGCGCGCCTGCTTTTTTCCATGTCCTCTTGCTCGTATTATTGCGATTGAGCGCTGTGCTACTGCGTCCCGCTGCTTAACGGGCAGTCGACACGGAACCAAACCATGACTGAGGAAATGATTAAATGACCGCTTTAATGACCGAGAGTCTCGAATCTGCTATTCAGCGCGCTGGAAACGCCGTCGATCTGTTGCGCAACAGTCAGCGTCGTGCGTTCTCCCATGGCACAGTTTCAGGGCAGTTTACGAACTGGCAAAGCGAGGTCAACGCGTGGCGTGAGAGCGTCGGCTTCATGGACCAGTCGCATCACATGGTAGACCACTATGTCAAAGGCCCCGGCGCGTTCGATCTTCTATCGAGCCTCGCTGTCAACAGCTTCAAGAACTTCAAGCCAGGGATGGCAAAGCAGTTCATCGCCACGACGCCGGACGGCCACTATCTCGGCGACTGCGTGTTGTTTTATCTCGAAGAGGAACTCTTTAATCTGGTCGGGCGCCCGACCTCACTGGACTGGGTCCAGTACCACGTCGAAACCGGCAAATGGGATGTGACCACGGAGCGCGATCCGCAGTCGATGGATCGCGGTGGACGCCCGCCGGAGGTCTATCGTTACGAGTTTCAAGGTCCGCTCGCCGGCCCGCTCGTGGAAAAGCTAACGGGACAGCCACTACCCGATGTAAAGTTCTTCGGCATGACGGATTTCCAGATTGCAGGGCATCGTGTTCGCGCATTGCGTCACGGGATGGCGGGTGCTGTTGGCTTCGAGATCTTCGGACCGTGGTCCGAGGGAGATGCGGTTCGCGACGCGATTCTGAAGGCAGGTGAGGAATTCAGTCTGCTGCGCGTGGGTTCCATCGCCTACTCGACGGCCAACCTGGAGTCGGGGTGGATTCCAGGTCCTTTGCCTGCGATCTTCAGTCAGGCCGAACTCAAGCCATATCGCGAGTGGCTACCTGCTAAAGCCGCCGGAAGCCTGGCCGGAAGCTTTAATTCAAGCGATATCTCGGATTTCTATGTGACGCCGCTAGATCTCGGCTACGAGCGCCTGGTTTCGTTCGACCATGACTTCGTCGGTGCCGAAGCTTTGAAGGAACACGCCAAGGGCAAACGCCGCAAGAAAGTCACGTTGGTATGGGATGCGCAGGACATGGCGCGCGTGGTTTCGTCGGCTTGGACCGAAGGGCCTAAATTCAAGCACTTTAATATGCCCAAGGCACGCTACGGCCTTTATCAGATGGACGAGGTGCTGGTTGGCGGAAAACGCGTGGGGATTTCGATGGACTGTGGCTATATCGCCAACGAGCGCGCAGTCGTCTCTCTCGCGGTCATTGATGAAAAATTCGCCGAAACCGGAACCGAGGTGACCGTGCTCTGGGGCGAGAATCCTGTCTCTACGAAGCCGCAGGTCGAGCCCCACGAACAGACGTCGATCAAGGCGATCGTGGCGCCCGCGCCTTACGGCGCACATGCGCGCAATGCATATCGCAAGTGAGCGCTTGCTGGCTCGGACGATCCGGGCATTGGCCGGTCGTCGCTGCGGCGACCGAAACGACCTCTTCTGGACCGAGAGTTTGATGTGACTGAGACCTGCATACTTACACTTCAATGCAAAGACCGGCCGGGGCTCGTCGCGGCGGTCGGAACGTGCCTGGCATCGCACGGCGGAAATATCGTCGCCGCCGAACAATTTAACGATCGGGAGTCGCGGCGCTTCTTCATGCGCACAGAATTCGATGTTCCTGACATGGAGACGATCCGGCTCATCGAAAAGGACTTCGGCGATTTCGCGCGATCAGCAGGCGTTCAATTCAGGATCCGTTTAAAGACAGCGCCTGTCAAGGTGCTCTTCCTCGTGAGCAAACTTGACCATTGCCTGGGCGATCTGTTGTACCGCAGGCGCATCGGGGAACTGCCGATGGATGTGGTCGGTATCGTCGGCAATCATCCGCGAGATTCGGTCACGATATCGCTGAGCAGCGGCATTCCCTATCACTATCTGCCTGTCACTCGAGAAACGAAGCCTCAGCAGGAGGCGCAGATCCGCGCGGTCGTAGAAGAGACGGGCGTCGAACTCGTGGTGCTCGCGCGCTACATGCAAGTGCTTTCAGATCGCATGACGGAGTTCCTCGAAGGACGTTGCATTAACATCCATCATTCGTTTCTTCCCGGCTTCAAGGGCGCAAAGCCCTATCATCAGGCGCACGCGCGCGGAGTGAAAATGATCGGCGCCACCGCTCATTACGTGACAGCCGATCTCGATGAAGGTCCGATCATTCATCAAGATGTCGAACCGATCAACCATGCTGATACGCCCGACGATCTCGTGCGCAAGGGGCGCGATATCGAGCGACGCGTGCTATCGGAAGCAGTGCGCTTGCACCTCGAAGACAGAGTACTCGTCTCGGGTAGCAAGACCATTGTCTTTCGCAATTGAGGCGGACGTGGCGAAAATCATCCAAGGGACGCAGATTGCGCGAGCCATTTGTGACGAAGTGAGGACCGAGGCCAGCGCCTTCTGTCGCGACTTCGGATTGCCGCCCGCGCTTGCCGTCATTATGGTGGGCGCGAATCCGGCGAGCGAAGTCTATGTGAGGCAAAAAGTAATCGAATGCGAAAGGGCAGGCATTCGATCGGAGGAGTATCGCTTGCCTGGCGACACACTGCAGGCGGACTTGCTGGACCTCATTAAACGCCTGAACCGGGACAACAAAGTACACGGCATTCTCGTGCAACTCCCGTTGCCCGATCATGTCGATGCCGTAAATGTGCTCGACGCGATCGCGCCCGACAAGGACGTCGATGGTTTTCACCCCGTGAATGTCGGGCGTCTTTCGACGGGCAGCGATGGCCTGATTCCATGCACCCCGCTTGGTTGTATGAAGCTGCTGGATACGGTGATAGACGAACTGCGCGGCAAGCACGCCGTAGTGATCGGGAAATCGAATATCGTTGGCAAGCCGGTAGCGCTGCTGCTGCTCGAACGTGAATGCACGGTTACCGTTGCGCATATCGCTACACAAGGATTACCCGATATCGTTCGGAACGCAGATGTCATTGTGGTGGCAGCGGGTGCGCCGCGTCTTGTGCGAGGCGAGTGGATCAAGCCGGGCGCCGTGGTGATAGACGTAGGCATAACGCGTCAGCGAGGTCCGGATGGCAAGGCGCTACTCGTGGGCGACTGCGCGGCGGATGAGATGGAACATGCCGGTGCGGTGACGCCGGTTCCCGGAGGCGTCGGCCCGATGACCATCGCCTGCCTGCTTTCCAATACGCTCAAGGCTGCGAGGAGACTGGTTCATGCGTGAACAGCTTGACATGTCGCGCTCGCAGGCATTCGCGGCGTTGACATCGGCATCTTGTCAGGTTCGTCTGAGCGATATCGAAGTCATGGCCGATATAGGCGCATACGAAATCGAAAAAGGCGTGCCGCAGCCCTTGTTGATCGACGTGACGGTCAGCGTGTTGGTGCCATCGAAGGATGATCTGTCGCTGACTTTCGACTACACGCATGTGCGGACGTGTGCGCTGGAACTCGCGGCCGAACATATCACGCTCATCGAGACATTCGCGCTCAGGCTTGCGCGTAAATGCCTAGCGCACGATGTGGTGCTTAGCGCGGAAGTGCGCGTCGGCAAGCCGCACGCCGTTCCGGGTTGTCTGGCCAGTACTTGCGTTAAGTTGAGCAAGAGTCGTCCGTAAAGGATTCTGCCGTACGCGCATCTCATGCATTCGAGCGTGCACGGAAGCGACTTTTTAGTATTATGAACGGCGCTCCTTTAAAAAAGAAAGCCCGAGAAAAGCCGAGTAAAAGGTTGCCACCAAACGATCTTTTGATCCGACTGATTTTGGTTCCCGGAGCGCGCCGCGGCCAGGGTGGCTTCAGGAGAATGTTTTGGATCGAATGAGTGCAATGCAGGCTTTCGTCGAAGCGGTCAAGCAACGCAGTCTTGGCGGCGCGGCACAACATCTGGGTATTTCGCGTACGCTCGTCAGTCGCCACATTCAGGCGCTCGAAGAAGAGCTCGGCGTGCGTCTAATGAATCGCACTACGCGCTCGCTCTCGCTGACGGAAGCGGGCCAGAGTTACTACCAGTTCTGCGACGAAATTCTGACGCGCGTTCACGAAATGGATCGGCAGATATCGTCGGAGGCGGCTGAGGCGTGTGGAGAGATTTCCGTGCTCGCGCCGAAATGGCTTCAAACTGCGACCACGCATCTACTCTCTGCGTTCGCGAGGCGATATCCCGAGATCCGCCCGCGCCTCGTGCTCGGTGGCGTCGCACAGACGGCGTATGGCTTTCTCGAACAGGGCTGTGACATTGCCCTGCATACGCGCCCGATACCCGATAGCCGGATCATCGCGCGCAGAATCGCGGACATTCCGTTTCGCCTCTGTGCGTCACCGAACTATCTGAAATCTGCGCCGCCACCTAAGCGTCCGGTCGAAATCGAACAACACAATGCGCTCGTACATTTCTCTTATCACACATGGCAATTCGAGCACAACGGGCGTGAAGAACGAATTAAGCCGACGCCAGCGTTTTCCACCAACACCTTTTCTGCCTTGAGAGATGCAGCGCTCGACGATCTCGGACTCGCTCTGCTGCCGGTGCCTTTGGTGCGCGACGACCTCGTGAATGGCCGTCTCCGCGAGGTGTTACCAGAATGGGTGCCCTTCGGTCAGACACTTTATGTCGCGATTGCGCCCGGCAGTGGTGTTCCGGCAAAGGTGACACTTCTGATGAACTTCGTTGTCGCCTGGTTCAAGGCGCATCCGCTTTGAATCAGAAGACGGAGCGCGCCAGTCAGTCGATCGCGCTGAGGATGAATGGGCTGCGAGGCGCGTAGCCCGGCGACATGGTGCAGCCGAGCAGCGTCCAGTCGCCCAGGCTGCGACAGCTGTGGCAAAAGTGCGCCGGGACTGCAAGCTGCGGTCGCTGCCCTGACGCCAGATCGGTGCCCAACAGGCTAACTTCCCGCATGCGGCCGCGCGCGCGCGCGCCGTTCGTCACGGTGAATTCAGCTGGTGCGCCTAGGTAGTAGTGCCACACCTCAATGCCCTCCAGCTTATGAAGCGGAAAGGGTTCGTCGGCGGCGAGTAGGTAGTACATCGACGAGAATTTCGGCGTACCCCATGTTTCGCCATCGAAGAAATGCGGGGCGTACCAGCCTGCCAGATGATGTCGCTCCATGTGGAGCGTCGCGACGATGTCCTGAAGGCTCGGCATGTGATTCGTCATCGGGCTCTCCGAGTGTCATGAATGCTTGATGTAAGCGGGGAATGTAGGAGTCGAATCACGACACCGACTCGACCTTGAGAAGCGGCGCCCGCAGTCCGGATTCCACGATTACCTGCGCGAGTACATCCTCGTTTCGGTAGCCCATTAGATGGACACCCGCGACGCCTTCAATCTTTTGAATGCTGCGAATGGTTTCGATGCAGAAGCGCTTGCCTTCCAGACGCTGATCGGTAGCTGCAGCAATACGGTCGGTCACCGATGTCGGTATGTTCACGCCTGGAACGTGATTGGCCATCCAACGCAACGCTTTGGCTGTCGAAAGTACGCCCACGCCGACAATGATCGCGGCTCGCTTATGCAATCCCCGCGCGCGCACATCATGCATAAATTGCTCTAGTAGCTTCAGATCAAAACAAAACTGCGTCTGGATGAATTGAGCGCCCGCATCGATTTTACGCTCCAGGTTAGCGATTCGTTCTGAATATGGCGGCACAAACGGATTAGCGGTCGCGCCCAGAAACAGGCGTGGCGCGCATTCTAGCTTGCGCCCTGACGCGTATTCGCCGCGCTCGCTCATGCCTTTCAACGTATGTAGGAGGTTCACTGAATCCAGATCGAAGACGGGCTTTGCTCCGGCGTGATCGCCCTTTGACACATCATCACCAGTTAAACACAGGACATTACGGATGCCCAATGCGGCAGCGCCTAAAACATCGCCTTGCAGCGCGATGCGATTGCGGTCCCGGCAACTCACCTGGCTAACGGGTGTATAGCCTGCCAAATGGAGCAGCGCGCTCGCCGCTGCGCTCGACATGTGGCAGTTAGCTCCGGCGCCGTCCGTTATGTTGATCGCGTCGGTCAGACCACGGAACACAGCCGCCCGCTTAAGTAGAGCTTGCGGATCTGCCGAATCAGGCGGAGAGATTTCGACGGTGACGATGAACCGACTTCTCTCAAAGCACAGTCTCGCGAAATCGTTTGTGACCGGATCATCCGCGATATGCGGCAAGGGCACTTTGACGACGGTCGCAGTTACCGGCGGCTTACGCTTGGGCGGCGCGATCATGGGCATCCACGTCGACCTTCCGGTAAGACGAAAATCGCGCGGCGCGGAGCGTTGGGACCAAGTATCTGTGTGTCCGGCACGTATGCGCGTATCACCTTCGGTCGCATCAACCCACGTACAACGACGATCGGGTAGAACCTCGCATTGACCGTTTAGGCTGACACCGCCGCAGGGACCGTTGCGCATCCCCTTAGCACAGCCAGTTGGGCAGGCCATGCCCGTGACAGAGAGTCCGCATTGTCCGCACATCTGGCAGTCGAAGAATGCACCTTTCGCGGCGCGTTCCAACGGAAGAAGAGCGGCTTCGAACCTGCTCTCGCCGACCACGCGCGCGATCGGGGCGAGATTCGGCACGACACGCTCGAATAATCCGTAGAGCGTGCGCATACCGCGCGCGTGCTGCAGGGACCAACGACGTAACAATCTCATCTCGCGCCCATGCTTGCGCGGCGAAAAAACTGCATGGCGCTGGCGCGTCGCGGCTGGGTGTTGGATGCAACGGTCATTCAACGTCTCCTCAGAAATTTCAGAGTGGCAATGCCTTCATAGATCTTATTACTCAGCGGCGCGGGGAAAAAGCATGCCGGACGCACACTTAGCTTGCGGAAATCGTTCAAATCGAAGCGGATTCGCCGATTAACTCGCGTCGAAACTTCGTCCCTAATGGATTTAAAAAGGATATCTGCCGAGTTTTCGCACCACTCGCACAAAAGTGCCACCGAAACTCACTTTTGTGTAGGGACAGTCACGACGGCATATCTTATTCTGGCTTCAGTCGAGAAGATTTGTTCGTAGCTGCAGGCACCCTGGAGCAGCATCTCGGGACGATTAATCAAACGGAGACTCAAGTGACTAAGAAGATTCATCTTAAGCTCGCGATCGCCGAGCATCCTCATACGTCCGCCATTCGCGATGGTTCTATCCCGATCGAAGGTGTCGATGCCGAGTTCATCACCGTTCAGCCGCAAATCGGCGCGTTCCGCCGTATGGTGCGCGATGTGGAGTTCGATGTGTGCGAACTGGCGCCCACCACGTACATCATCGCTCGGGCTTACGGCGCGCCGTTTGTCGCGCTGCCCATCTTTGTAGTGCGCCGATTTCACCACTCTGGTTTGCTCGTCCGCCCGGATGCCGGTATCAAGACGCCCAAGGACCTTGAAGGCAAGAAGGTCGGTGCGCGTGCGTATTCAGTGACGACCGGGGTGTGGACGCGGCAGGTTCTGATTGACGAATTCCATCTAGATTCGTCTAAGGTCACCTGGGTTGTCGATGATGAAGAGCACGTTACCCAACTCAAGTTGCCGCCAAACGTCATTCATGCACCAAAGGGCACGTCGTTGGCCGACATGATGGCAAACGGCGACCTCGTCGCGGGCTTCCACGGTAACGCGGGTATCGGTCGCACCGGCGATCCGACCGGCGGGTGGAAGGAAGTTGAGGCGGACTATCCGGATATGTTCCCGAACGCACACGAATTGGAAGCCGAATATTACGCACGCACGGGCGTTTATCCGATGCACGGGACCATCGTCGTTAAGGATTCTGTACTGGCGGAGCATCCGTGGGTGGCGAACTCGATTTATAGCGCGTTTGATAAGGCTAAGAAGGACTGGCTTACCAAGCTCAATGCAGGTGAGCTGAACGACAAGAAGAACAAGAAGTACATCGAGCTGCAGAAAATTGTGGGTAGCGATCCGCTTCCTTACGGCATTGAGGAAAACCGTCAGACCATCGAAGCGCTCGAAGCCACCGCATTCAAGCAAGGACTTACGCCGCGGCGCATGCCGATGAACGAGCTGTTCGTTGATCCTCGCGGTTGAATTTTAAATGGAAAGGCCAGGAATATGATTATCGATTGCCACGGTCACTTCACGACTGTCCCCGCATCCTTCCGAGCTTGGCGCGCAAAACAGGTTGAGTTCGCGAACGATCCAGCCAACGCGCCATCGTGCGAAGGCGCGCATGTCAGCGATGACGAAATCCGCGAAGCCATCGGCCATGGACAATTGAAGCTCCAACGTGAGCGCGGCAGCGACCTCACATTGTTCTCGCCAATCGCCGGCCTAATGAGTCATCACCTCGGTAATGAACGCACGAGCCTTGAATGGGCGGAGGTATCGAACGACCTCGTGTTTCGCGTCACCGAAATGTTTCCCGATAATTTCGCGCCAGTTTGTCAACTGCCGCAATCGCCGGGCGTGGCGCCTGCGAATTCAATTCCGGAGCTGCGCCGCTGCGTCGAGGAAATGGGGTTCATCGGTTGCAATCTAAATCCCGACCCGAGCGGCGGATACTGGACCGGCAAGCCGATAACGGATCGCGAATGGTATCCGCTTTACGAAGCGCTGTGCGATCTCGATGTGCCGGCGATGATCCATGTCGCGGCATCGTGCAATCCGTGCTTCCACGGTACGGGCGCGCATTACCTGAACGCGGACACCTCGGTGTTTATGCAGATTTTGCAATCCGACCTCTTCAAGGATTTTCCCACGCTGCGTTTAGTAATTCCTCACGGTGGCGGCGCAGTACCATATCACTGGGGACGTTATCGTGGCATGGCTCTGGAAATGCGCGAACGTCCGCTCGAGGGTCTGTTTGAGAACATCTTTTTCGACTCGTGCGTATATCACCATCCGGGCGTCGAACTGCTGACGAAAGTGATACCTGCCGACAACGTGCTGTTTGGATCCGAGATGATCGGCGCAGTGCGCGGCCGCGACCCGAATACCGGCCAGTATTTCGACGATACGAAGCGCTATATCGATGCTTGCCCGCAATTGAGCGACGAAGACCGTTTCAAGATCTTCGAAGGTAACGTGCGCCGTATTTATCCGCGGCTCGAAAAGCGTCTGAAGGCGCGTGCGCAATAACCGGAGACGTTATGACTCAAATTGTTGATATACATCCTCACATCATCTCCGACGACGAGACTCGTTATCCGCCGGCACCTCTGTTTGGCACCCGATCTGAGTGGTCGAAGGAGCGTCCGACAACTGTCGAGACGCTAATTGAAGCGATGGATGCGGCAGGCTTATCGAAGGCTGCGGTCGTGCATTCGTCCACAACATACGGTTTCGACAACAGCTACGTTGTGGAAGGATGTGCGAAGTATGCTGATCGCTTGGTTGCGGTCGGTTCGGTCGATGTACTGCAACCGGACGCATCAAAGCGTATCCGCGAATGGGTCGGGCTTGGGTTGGGTGGGTTGCGGCTCTTCACGGGCGGCAGTACGAAAGAGTTCGATCCGAGCGAACTGGATGACGAGCAGTCTTTTCCGGCGTGGAAATTGTGCGGCGAACTAGGCCTGCCGATGTGCATTCAGACCGGGCCAATCGGCCTTCCGCAAGTGACGAGACTCGCCAAACGGTTTCCGAGCGTATTGATCGTGCTCGATCATCTCGGGCGACCGGAGGTCGCCGACGGCATGCCATACGCCGCCGCGAAGAGTTTGTTCGATCTCGCGAACCTCGACAATATTTATCTTAAGCTCACTCCGCGTATCTTTAGCGATGTGAAGAAGGGCAACGCGCGTGCGGAGACGTTTTTCCCCGCAGTCGTGGATGCGTTCGGCGCGCCGCGGCTGGCATGGGGTTCGAACTTTCCGACTTCGCCAGGCCCGCTTTCCGAGATTCTAGCGACTGCGCGAGCAGGCTTGGAATCGTTGGATGAAGAGGATCGTGCATGGATTTTCGGGAAAACAGCTTTGACACTTTATCCGGCGCTTACCTGAAACGGGCGGGATGCATCAAACACTTATAAGAGATAAGTTATATGGAGACGAGCAACTACGGACGATCCGGAAAGGCGTATCGCTGGAGCGTACTCGCGCTCTTGGCGCTTGGCGTCCTGATCGCCTACATCGACCGCACGAGCATATCGGCGACGCTGGCGCATCCAGGTTTCATCCGCCATTTTGGACTCGACGACGTGGACCGCGGATGGATTAACGCGGCTTTCTTTTGGTCCTACGGGGTGTTTCAAGTGCCGATGGGCTGGGTCGCCGACCGCTACGGCGTGAAGTGGCCGTATGCGATCAGCTTCGCTCTGTGGTGCGTAGCTACAGCGTTGATGGGCGCGGTAACCGCGCTGACCAGCCTAGTTGCGATGCGCCTGGTGATTGGCGCGGCCGAGGCCATCGTGATTCCGGCTAGTTATCGATGGATCCGCAACAATTTTGACGAAGGTCAAAATGGTCTTGCGGTTGGTCTTCTCGCAATGGGCAACAAATTCGGCCCCGCGTTCGGCGCGCCGCTCGGAGCGTGGATCATCGTTAACTATTCGTGGCAAGCGCTGTTTCTCGCCACGGGCCTCATCGGCCTAATTTGGTTGGTTCCATGGCTCACGACGGTTCGAAGCGATTACCCTTCGCAGCCTAAAGTCCATCGGTCCCATATTAGCGCGCGTACGGTTTCGCTGGGGAGCATCATGAGCAGTCCTGTCGTGTGGGGGGGGATCATCACCAACTTTTGCTATGGCTACTTCACGTTCTATTGTATGACGTGGATGCCGTCGTATCTAGTCGAGCAACGCCATCTATCGATTTCGCGTTCCGGTATCTTCACGTTTTTCAGTTTCGCGGGCATCGCAATTGTTGCGGCGATCGCCGGCTGGGTGGCTGATCGCATAATCGCCAGCGGCCGCGACCCAATCCGCGTGCGCAAAGCCTTTACCGTCACAGGCTTCTTAGGCGGATGTACGGTGCTGTTCGGCGCATATGCGAACACCGTGGATATGGCGCTCTTCTGGAACGTGCTGTCGCTTTCGTTGCTCGGTCTTGTCACCGCGAATAACCTTGTATTGTCCCGGCTCACGCTGATTCCGAAGCAGGCCATCGGCTTGGTCACGGGTATTCAAGGTGTCGCCACCAGTCTAGCTGGCGGTGTTACCGCAAGCCTATCGGGATGGCTGCTACAAGTCAGCGGGAGCTATCACTTACCGATGCTCATCATTCTGGTCTTTCTCGTCGTCGGCGCGTTTGCCACGGCGTTCCTCTATCGCCCTCAGTGGGCACCCAAGGTCCGCGAGCCGCAGGGCGAACTGCATCAGGCTTGAACACAAAATCTCCAATTCAGAGGAAGCGCATTCATGGCGAAGATCGTATTCGGAATGGCAGTGCCCCACAGCGGCATGCTGGGTCAGGCACCGGAAGACTGGCTAAAGAACGGTGAGCGTGACCGTAATAATCCGGAACTATGGTACCGCAACCGGAAGTGGACGTATCCCGAACTAGAAGCGCATCGCGCAGCAGCGTTCGAGCCGTTTCTTACACTTGACGAGCGCACGACGCGGGCAGCTCGTTGCCGCGCCGCACTGGATAAGATGGCCGCGGCGTATCGTGAGGCCAAAATTGACGTCGCCATAATTCTCGGCAAGGATCAGAAGGAAATCTTCACAGAGTTCTCGCCTTCTATCGCGATTTACAGCGGCTCGGAGGTGCACAACGGACCGCCGCAGCGCTCCGTCTATGCGCCGGATCATCATGTGATACATCAGTGTCATCCGAAGCTTGCGACCTATCTTATCGAGTACTTCCAACGCGAGAACTTCGACCTCACGGATCTCTTCGCCTGGCCCGACAATGTATGGATGAAGCCACTGCCAGAGTATCCGGTCGCGCCACACGCGTACAGCTTCGTCTACCACCAGATAATGGGTGACAAACCGCCGCCACATGTGCCGGTCATCATGAATTGCTTCTATCCGCCAACGCAGCCATCGATGTCGCGATGCATCGAGTTCGGGCACGTCTTGAGCGATGCCATCGCTGCGTGGCCCGAAGACGTGCGCGTGGGAATTTTCGCATCAGGCGGGTTGTCGCATTTTGTGAACGACGAGGAGTTCGATCTTCGCATCATGAAGATGCTCGCCGCTTACGACTACGAGGCATTGGCGGCTGTCGACGACCGTTCATATCAGTCGGGCACATCGGAGATCAAGCTCTACGTGAGCGTGATGAAAGCCGTGGAGGAGACCGGCGCCGAGATGACGCTTGTCGATTACGTGCCGTGCTGGCGCACGCCCGCCGGTACCGGCGAAGGCATGGGTTTTATGTATTGGCGCGCCGACTAACTCAAGCAACCTTATCGAGAGCAAAACACCGTGAGCGAGACCCGCCTCAACGGCATTATTCGTGCGTTCGAATCCGGCAAGCCCGCGTTCGCAGCTTTTTCCAAGCTCGACAAACAAACTGCTGTCGAGATGAGTGATGCGCCTTATGACGGCGTCATCTTCGAGATGGAGCATAACCCCTACGACGTTTCTGCGCTCGCCGATGCCATGCAGTTTATGCTGAACCGAAAGCAGATCATTGAAACCGGTTCGGTCGCGCCGCGCGTCACACCGATTGCGCGCATTCCCGCGAACGGCGCCGAGATGAATCAGTCGTTCGCTAAGCAAGTGCTGGATCGCGGCGCGTATGGCGTGATCTGGCCGCATGTGGCGACGGTAGAGCAGGCGTACAACTCGGTCGCATCGTGCCGCTATGCGCGGCCGAAAGACGCGCCGCTATACGAGCCCAAGGGCGTACGCGGCGATGGTCCCGCCAATGCCGCGCGCTATTGGGGATTGAGCATGGCCGATTATTACAAGAAGGCCGACGTGTGGCCGCTGTCGCCGCATGGCGAAATTCTAGTCGGGTTGATGTGCGAAAGCACCGAAGCCATAGAAAATCTTGACGATATTTTGGCGAACGTGCCAGGCATTGGCTTTATTTTGATCGGCGAGGGCGATCTCAGTCAGCAGCTTGGCCATCCGCGGGATTACGAACATCCTATCGTTGTCGATGCTATGCGGCAAATTGTCGATACGTGCCACAAGCACAAGGTCGTGGTCGGCAATCCTCATGTGACGGCGAAGAACCATAAGCGTTTGCTGGAGGAAGGCTATCGCTTCATGATCTCAGCGCCGCTGAAGAGCTACGGCGTTGTTGGCTCGGCACGCGAGATGGCGGGGTATTGAATGAACGGCGCCGAAACTCTCGTGCAGACGCTGATTGATCAAGGCGTCGATATTTGTTTCGCTAATCCCGGCACATCAGAAATGCACTTTCTGAAGGCACTCGAAAATCCGCGCATGCGCAGCGTGCTGTGTCTTTTTGAAGGCGTTTGTACTGGCGCGGCCGATGGCTACTCCCGGATGAAGGGTACGCGTGCGTCGACGCTGCTTCATCTCGGGCCAGGACTCGCCAACGGTCTCGCGAACATTCACAACGCAAAGCGTGCAGCGTCGGGCATGGTCAATATCGTCGGGGAGCATTCGGCTTCACACCTGAAATACGATCCGCCGCTGACGTCCGATATTGAAGGACTAGCGAGACCGCTAAGCCATTGGGTCCGACGCGTCGAATCGTCGCGGGCTGTCGCTTGGGATGTTGCCGCCGCTGTCGCGAAAGCAAGCGAGTACTCGGCGCAGATCGCCACACTGATTCTTACCGGTGACACATCATGGCAGGATGCAGGAGAGCAGGCGCCGTTGGCGAGGCCCGTTCATGAACCAAAGCGACCGGACGCCGCTCGTGTCGAGCATATTGCGCAAGTGCTGCGTTCCGGTGAGCCCACTTTGATCGTCCTGGCCGGTCACTTAACGCGCGGTCGCGCGCTCGAACTTGCGGGCAAGCTGAAGGCATCAACAGGATGCCGTCTCGCAACACAGTTCTTCAAGCGCACGCATCGAACGCGGTGCGGGGCGTTACGGTGGAACGCATCCCCTATGCAGTCGGGCAGGCGGTCGAGTATCTGAAGGGTTTCAAACACATAGTTACAGTTGAGACGACGGAGCCCATCGCATTCTTCAGTTATCCAGGGAAACCAAGTTTGCTGAAAGCAGAGGGCACGCACGTGCACGCATTGGCTGAGGTGGGTGAGGACAGCGCTGCCGGGCTCGAAATGCTGGTCGACGCGCTGGGGGTATCCGGCCACCATGCCGTTCTGCAGGAGCGTTCAAAAGCTACTCCTCCGACAGGTAGCCTTAGTCCGGCGAGCATCGCGCAGGCACTGGCGGCGGCGTTGCCGGAAAACGCCATCCTCGTTGATGAATCTCTTACCACGGGCCGCGAGACGATGGGCCTCACGGTAGGTGCCGCGCCGCATGATTTGATCAACAATCTGGGCGGTTCAATCGGCTACGGCACGCCGGTCGCCACAGGCGCAGCCATCGCGTGTCCAGATCGTAGGGTGTTCTGTATGGTCGGCGACGGTAGCGCGATGTACACGATTCAGTCGCTGTGGACGCAAGCGCGCGAGAACCTGAACATCACAACTATCATTTTCGCCAACAACAGCTACGCAATCCTTAGGGCAGAGTACGCGAACATGGGAGCGGGGGCGCCTGGCGAGCGCGCGCTGGCGATGATCGACATTGATCGTCCACGGATCGACTGGCTTGCGATGGCTAAGAGCATGGGTGTGCACGCCGTCGCCGTCGAATCTGCGGAATCCTTTTACAAGGCTATGTCCGATTCCGCGAGGGAAGCCGGGCCGTGTCTCATAGAAGTCAGGCTTTAGTCATCTACGAACAAGGAAACATCGATATGGCAACGACGCAAACCGACGTGCCGACCCTGCGCGTAAATCTCGCAGAATACGGCGTGACGAAAGCGCTGAGAGACGGACGCGTAAGATCTGACATCGTCAAACTCGACTATTGCGGACCGACGCCAGCGCATAACGGCTTTAAGGCGATGGTACGCGAAAACGCCTTCGACGCAGGCGAACTTGCGATCGTCACTTTCCTGCAGGCGAAGGCTTATGGTAAGCCCTATGTCCTGCTTCCAGCTCCGATTTCCGGCAGGTTCCAGCATCACTGCGCAGGCTATAACATCGACTTCGGGCATCTTGATCCAAAGGATATCGAGGGCAAGCGCGTCGGTGTGCGCACTTATACACAGACAACTGCGCTTTGGATTCGCGGGATTCTGCGCCATGAATACGGTGTTGACCTCGACAGCGTGACGTGGATGACACTCGGCGATGGCCATCTTGCCGAATATCGCGATCCGGAGAACTGCCAACGCCTTCCCGCTGGGTCGAAAATTCCGCAGATGATGCTCGATGGCGAGATCAGCGCCGCCTTGCTTGGCGAAGACATGCCGAAAGACCCGCGCGTGCGCACGCTCGTTCCCGACGCGCAAAACGCCGCAAAGGACTGGTTTGCGCGCGAGGGCGTTGTACCGATCAATCACATGCTCGTTGTGCACGCGGATTTATCAAAGTCCCATCCGGATATCGTGCGGGAGTTGTATCGAATGGTCGTCGAAAGCCGAGAACTCGCCGAAAACGTGCCCGCTGTCTTCCCGCCAGTCGGACTAGAGGCCAACCGCAAGGGCATTCAGCTCGCGATCGACTGGGCGCTCGATCAAAAGATCATTCCACATCGTCTTAGCGTGGATGAACTCTTCGACGACGTAACGGGTGCGCTCGCCTGAAGGCAAATGCCATTATCGTTCACAACACGGACTCAGCGTTCAAGGATAACGAGCATAGTTTCATGGAGATAGTTGGTAGATTCGTATCCTTTCGATACTTCCTTCTCGGTCGTATCGCAACTGCGCTGTCCATGCAGATGATGATGGTGATCATCGGATGGCAGATGTACGGCATTACGCACAGCGCTTACGACTTGGGCTTGGTTGGGCTCGCGCAGTTCGTGCCGGCGCTAGTCTTGTGCTTCGCTGCGGGCCACGTCGCGGACCGCTACAACAGGCGGTGCGTGTTGATGGCATGTCTCGTCATACAGGCGGGGATCGCTGGCTTGCTAACCGCGGGCACGATGAACGGGTGGCTCGGACGCGACGTCATTTTATTTATGTCTTTCTTGGCATTGTGCGCGCGTTCCAGCAACCGACGCAGCAGGCGCTGCTTCCTACGCTAGTTTCGCGCGATGTTCTGCCACGCGCGCTCGCGCTTAATTCGGCGGGCTCGCAACTGGCCAATATCGTCGGTCCGGCGATTGCGGGTTTCGCCTATGCGGCGGGGGCGATAGTTGTCTATGGCGCGTGCATGGGCATGAGCGTTTTCTCCATCACAATGTTCAGTGCCATTCGCGTGAAGTCACAGCGCTCTGGCCGCGAACCGCTCACGCTCCAGAGCCTCTTTGCAGGAATCAATTTCATATGGCATCGGAAGGAGGTTCTTGGCGCGATATCGCTTGATCTTTTTGCCGTGCTCTTCGGCGGTTCCACCGTTCTCTTGCCAATTTTTGCGCGCGAAGTGCTGCACGCCGCATCTTGGGGTCTCGGCTTGCTGCGGGCCGCGCCGGCGGTCGGCGCGTTGTTAATGTCGCTATATTTGGCGCAAAATCCGATTCAACGCAGAGTCGGCAGGACGATGTTCGGCGCAGTTGCGTTATACGGGTTAGCCACGCTGATATTCGCGTTTTCGCAGAGTCTTTTTGTGTCAATCGGCGCGCTCATGCTGAGCGGTGCTTTCGATATGGTTAGCGTCGTTGTGCGTCAGACGCTAATCCAGATGCAGACTCCAAATGATATGCGCGGGCGAGTGAGCGCGGTAAATTCGATTTTTATCGGAGCATCGAATCAGCTCGGTGAATTCGAGTCTGGCATGACGGCGGGAAGGTTTGGAGCAGTGCCTTCAGTGCTCATGGGCGGCACGGCGACAATCTTAATCGTTGCCCTCTGGATCAGACTGTTTCCGACACTCGCACGCGCAGATGAGGTGAGTGGTGGAGTGACGGCGAGGCCCGGTGCATGAAAACCACGTAAGAATACGTTTGAAACCACTTCTGCCGGGAAACCCTTGGAGCATCGTCGTCCTGCTAGCACCGGGTTGTTGATGTTGTTCAGGTCTCGAACGAGCCTGTCGGCAGCTTTAAGGAACCAGCATTGTGTGCGACCGTTCGCGCTGTCAGCATGCACCGCGGCAGGATGAATTCGGCGACTTTCTGATCCTACGATGCCTGTCAGATGGCTATGGGTTGGCTCGTCGCTCACTACGGCATCAAATGCTTTACACGGTCTGCTTCCTTCTAGATGTGCGGCCTGGATGATCGTCGCTTATTCGAGGAAGGGGATATTTATCGCGACAAGCCTGATTGGCCTCATGTCGTCACTGCCGTGGATCGCGAAGGCTCAAAATGACTTCCCTACCAAGCACGAACTTCCCGAGGCTCCGGCCGTCTGTGGACCGGTCTCATCAACAGCTTTTGCTACAGTTACCTCGTGTTTTACTGCATGACATGGATGCCAGACCATCCCATCCAGCACCATGGATCGGATTCAGGGCTATACACGTTCTTCAGCTTTGCAGGCACCGCAGTCGTGCAGCGGTCGCAGGATCGGCGGCGGACTTGCTAAACCGCTCGCGGCCGCGATGCCGTGTTCGTACGCAAAAGCTTCATCGAGACAGGCTTTGTGGGTGCGATGATTGATCAGCTAGGCGCGTATGCGCCCACGCCCGGCATAGCGCTGCCCTGGAACGTGCTATCGCTTTCGCTGCTCGGTCTGGTTGCCGCGAGCAATCTCGCGTTGTGCAAGCTGACGCTCATCCCCAGGCAGGCGGTGGGTCTAAATACTCGCCCGCATCAGGTCGCAGCGAGTCCGGCTGGCGGCGTGTCGTCATGCTATTAGGCAGGCTGCTGCAAATCAGTGGAAGCTATGCCTTGCCAATGATGGCCATCTTCGCGTTTCTTTTGATCGGTGCGACGAGGGCAATTCTCATGCTAAGGCGCGAATGGGCGCGGAAAGTGGATGAATTCGAACTCGCGCTCCCTTCATGCGATGAGCGGACGGTGGCACGTTCGCAGCGCGAGCCGTGGAAATGATCTAGTAGGATACCATTGCGCTCGGCGTTCGGCGGCGTGCACAAGCATTTGCAGGCTTGCGCCCAGGCAATGTGTGGCAAACTCGTTCTTACATGCGCGGCGACCGTCGAAATGCAAACGGCGCCGATTTGGTACTTACATAAGAGCCGATGGCCGTTGTTGCAATGCTGATAAATCAGGAGACTTCGATGACACACGGCGCCACGGGAAGACGTCCGCCCAAGGCCATTGTCGATAACGAGCTAAAGACCGTTCCGAAAGTGCGGCTCTACGTCGAGCGGCGAGAAGAGAAGCAATGGTTCGTGCATGTGGGCCACGTCACCGATCGGGGACGCTGGCGCACTGAGCCACACGCACATCCGGAATACGGGCAGTTAATTTTCGTGCGCCGCGGCCGCGGCGTGATGAACTTGGAAGGCAGCAGCGTCCCGTTCGAAGGTCCTTGCGCGCTGCTGTTGCCGACCGAATGCGTCCACGGCCTCGACTACGAGTACGACTCCGACCGCTGGGTCGTGACCATCGAGCTGTCGTATCTCGCGCAGGTCAACGCGAAGCTGGATGAACTCGTCAGGTTATGGACCGCGCCACGCGTTATCTCGCTTGTCGATTCGAGAGACGGAGGCGCGGAGGTTTACATGCTCGTTCATCGATTGAAGAAAGAGGCGGAGTCCGAGGCCGTTGGCCAGTTCGCTGGCACTGAAGCGCGGCTTACCATGTTGCTGCTCGCACTGCTGCGCGAATCTCGTCTCGACGAGCGCGAAAGCGAACCGGGAACCCGAAATGACACTCGGGTGGTCGAGCGCTTTCGGAAGCTCGTCGACGAGCACTTTCGTGAGAATCTTCCGCTGCAGGACTATGTTTCAATGTTGGCGATTTCACTTGTGCAACTTCGTGCAGCTTGTTCCTCTGTAGCAGAGCAAAGCCCAACCAAGCTGATCCATGCGCGAATGATTACGGAGGCAAAGCGTAATCTCCTTTTTGGCGACATGTCAGTTGAGCAAATTGCCTTTGGACTCGGATTCTCAGACGCCGCATATTTCACCCGTTTTTTCCGCCGCGAAGTTGGGCAGTCGCCAAGTCAGTTCCGCGCCCGTCGTGAGATTACAGCAATTGCCGAATGATACGTCCGAACGATGACAGTTACGCTATCGGCAGTACCGTCAATGGTTGTGGTTGCGGACTAAAGCTTCCACATCAGACTTGACACGCGGACGGAGGCCGCATGAAAGATATGGTCGACAGAAATCGACCCTATCTCGAAGCAACGGCGTGACCTTGGGCGCGGGCGATCGGTGCCGTGCAGACTGCACGCAAGCATCTCTACTCATCGAAACTTCGGAGACAAACTATGACTCGGCGCTCTTCTGCTTTTAGGGTGCCCGCAAAATGTGTCTGGTACCAACCGCTGACGCCGTGGAGAGAGAAAACCGAGGTCATTGGCCGGTGTTCATTCACGCGGTTGTCTGGTAGCGGGGAGGGGAAGGGAAGGGACTACTGCGGTGCAAAAATCAATCAACTAATCGGTTTGAGTATTAGATGGACCGAGTTGAGGCCCGCGCAATGCGCAAGCTGATGAGCTGTTCGCGCCTTTGCGCGACAAGAGTGTGATTGACGTGGAGGTCACGACAGCAGATCGATCGGTAGGCACGTGATCGCGAATGCGATGATCTTTGTTTTGGCTCAGCTTACGACCCTATCGGGGCAGTCGCGCTTCTAATGATAAGCAGGCTGATCAATCCCAGGCAGGAAAACAAGGCACAACCAAAATGATTTTGGCAAAGGGCTCCAAGTTTTCGATATCACGCAAGCGGCAACTCCAAGGAAAAGCGACCCGATAACAAATGCCCATGCGTCGCTCAGACGCGACAGGCCATAGATAACTAATATCGGGCTCGCGCTGCAAACGCCCAATTGGCTTAGTTTTATTGCGGCTCGTGTGTTCATACTGCGCCTCCGAAGCGGCTCGCTTTGTCGTCCAATTCTGTATTACGGCGTGCCGTGCAATAACGTTAGACTTTCAAGAGCGTTGTGTGACGGTATGCATTGCGGGACGGGGTGTTGCCTCAGCATTTGATCATCTGAGATGATGATCACCCCATGCAGCAAAAGCAGCTTGCCGTCACAGACCGGATGATTACCACCATCCTGTCTTCGAGTTCGCTCAAGACCGGCAAGATCTCAATCATGGAAGCTCCATTCGCGGATGGACATTCGCGACATGCGGGGCATAGCGGAACACATCACTGATCCTCAATGTCCAAGAGGCGCGCCGTGCGACCTGCAAGGTTGTCCAAGCCGTGGACTCTAAATTTGACATAAAAAGAAGAACATTTTTCATTATTAAGTTAGTAATCCTACAAAACACGGGAAACTTCATACGCTCGCGGTCTGCCATGGACGATGTTGACGACGGGCGCAGGCGGCGCTCACGCACGTCGCCCGTTGCTCCGCCCAAACTGTCTCAGCGCGCATCTAACTCCGGAGGCTCCGTACACATCGGGTCGTCGCGGAATCGGGCATAAACGTCCGATTCGACAAATGGCTGCAGCGAAACCTCCGCGCTGCTAAAAAGGTCCTTGGCAGCCCAGTCTGCGAGGGCGAGGGCCGGGTAGCCCTTAACGCGATGTGATGGATAGACAAAACCGTCGGGCCGCTCTTGTTCGCGCTTCATCAACATGGCCTCGCGGAGGTTTAAGCCAAACCATTGACATGCTACATGATCACGGCTCGAAATCGCGTCGTGGAAGCCAAGGCGACTGCTGTGGTCCTCCCCGAGATTCCACAGAAGAAGGGGGCGCGCGAACCGTATCGAAGCGAGGACACCGGATCGGTTGGCCTTTGTTGTTATGTGGAAGCCGTTCCCTGCGCCGCGATTGTTCAAGACGAGCTGGCTCTCCCACGCGGCGACCAAACTATCCATGCCAAGATAAACCCATGTGAAAGGCAGCGCGCCATTGGCCTTGACGAGGTCAATTGGTGGGCCAAAGCGGTGAGCCTTGAACGGCGACGCGGTTCCGACAAATCGCGGGTCGTCGACCGCGCGAATAAACACCCGGTCCCGTTCGTAGGAGTATTTCTGCTCACCGATCGCTCTAAGAATTTGCTCCGCCGTTGGGACCGACCCTTCCAGTTCTTGAGGCAACCTGTATTCCACATCTTCATTTTTTGACATCGGGTAGTCGCTCAATCCGGATCAGCCACCTCCATTCTCGCCAGAGTACTGACTTTGGCCAGCCGCGTCTTCGCCGGCAACGCGAGCAGTCTCTCCTGCTCCGGCGGAATCCGCGTACGGTCTTCAAACGGCATCCCGGCCAAAACCTCAGCTGGACACAGTTCGTTCAGTGCGTCCTGTTCGGACATGAAGAAGGTGTTGACCTGTAATCTTGAATTGCCGTGAAGGATCGTCAGAACCGCAGGTAAGACCGATGGGACATCGCCTATGAACTGCCATGCCGGATATGCGCGACCGTTCTTCTTCCCCATAGGCACTACACTGTAGAACTGCATCTGGTCACCGCGATAGAGCGTGCTTTTAGAAATACCCGTACGCGCGACGACCTCTTCCGGACTCCACTTGGCAACTGGCAACAACTGTCGACGATCCGTACTGCTTTGGCGGTCGTCCTTGATCAACCATTCAGCGAGCCGGGACGCGATTTCCTTTTGAGCTACGCCGCTGACGGCCCGAGCCGACGCTTCGGCACCAGGTTTCGCTTTAAGGCCCTTGATCACCCCGGCAAGAAGATCTGTTGCGATCTCCTTAATCAGTGCGTCCGCGTCGCCAGCGTACTGTCCGTTTACAAGCGCGCGCAAATGCGCCTTGGCGTCAGAATTTCGTTTGGTTGCCAGTTCCATTTCAAATCCTCTTTAGCAAGACGAGGGAAGAGCCGCGATCGGCGCGACGATTCGCGATCGCGACGCTGCGCTTCGGCTACACGCGGGGCTCGCCGAGCACACCGATTCCTTATGACCAGGGAACGATCGGCCGGTAGTTGCGACCTGACGTGAGAGTCGTGCCATGAAAAAGGGGCAACGGCGTGTTCGCCGTAGGCATCGCAGCCGTTCTTCCGCCAGAGCATGGCCGCGTGCGCTCGAAGAAATACCATCACCGACCTGACCAGCCGCGCAACCCCAATCGAGAAGCAGTCCGTGACGGCGATCAATGAGCGACTCAAGGAGCGACGTAAAGCGTCCGAACACAGCTCTGACGTCGACCACGCGCAGTTCAACTCGGCCGGTCTGCCGTGGAAGCGTCTTGTCGAGGCTTGCCGTGCTTTCATCTTTGAGCGCCAGCAATCTAGCGCGCAAATCACGTGCTTTCGCGATTAGCTCATCGCGCTCAGGTGACCCGTTCAAGCTCTCCAGTGTGGCAAGCGTTCGAGCGACGCGTGCGAGCTCGTCGACCAATGGCGTCAGCGCAATGCGCCGCGCTTGGTCGAGATCGCGCTTTGAAAGGCTGATGTGATCGTCCCAGAGCGGCATGGACCGTCCCTGTTGGCAGTAAAACCGAAGATGAATTCACAGTATATGTGATTTTTCCCACTTTTCCTATTTTTCTCAGTTTTCCCACCCCGGCGGCGATAGCCAAGGCTGCGTATTCGTTGTGCTCGCCGCGATCAGCCGCACGGCATCTCCCGAACAAGCTCACCGCCACGGAAATAGCGATTTCCGATCTGCGACCGGTCGCACTGCCGACTGAGCCGGTGGCAATCGAAAAACGCGCCGTGCAACGAACACTCCAGATGGTCTTTCGGCGCCGCGCGCCGGTTGGATCCTGAAGACGGTGACAACCGAACCACTCGCCGCGTCTGGTAAATTGTCGTTACGCGGCGCTGCTCCTATACAAAGACCGCGATCGATCTAGTTGAGGTGCGTCATGGAGGTTCTTGATTGCGCGGCCGCCATTTCGCCGGACGGACGCGCCGTGGTTTTCATGCTGTCGATACGCGGCCGCGAGGTCAAAGGCGCAATTGCGCGTGAGGCACTCGAAGAGCATTTCTGGCTACCGCGTAGTGCCAATCCGACACGCACGCTCAAAACGTTCGAAAGCGGTCGAAGTCGCATCGTCGCTGTAGCGCAAAGAAAGCTGCTCGCACGGCCTGACGAACCCTTGTGGCTGACCGTCGGCGACTTTGTGACCCGGTAGCGGGCTGGTGTCCGACAAACAGAAAAGTCGCTCGGTCAGAAGCGGTCAGAGTCGACATAATTAACATGACCGATTTTAAGTATACGATTGGCTAATTTACAAACTATCGGGACTCGAAACTTTGTTGAGGTTGAAAGCTGGAGTTGACGATCGTTGCGATGCGACAAGTCGGACGACTTCGCAATAGGAGCGCCTATTCGATGGTGCTACCGCCGCGTCGAGCACAGTAGCTTTGCGCTGGCGCGCGGAGTGCCTCGGTCCGCACACCAAGGAGCCGAATTGCGCGGCACTACCTGGCCGATCACGAGCCAGTCAAAAGGGTCACTGATTTCGGCCACGTGATGTTGATGGTCGGCGCCGACACCGTCTTGGTGTGTAGTTCGTTCCAGTCCATCACATACGGCGGCGACACGCCCGTGATCGACGTGAAGCCGATCTGCTGGCATCAGGCCATAAATCGCTCACCACACGCGGGTAGGCGCGGGGGGTGTTCGTAATCCATGCCTTCGCGTCTCTTGGCCGGTCATCGGCCTTTGCGGTTGTTGGCGAGCTCGTCGCAGTCTTCGCGATGCCGGCTTCAGGGGCCTTAGATAAACTGGCGCTATCGGCCACGAGTTGCCGTTCGCAATGACATATGGGCCGTCGGTCAAACGGCGGCAATACTCGGTTAGCTGCCATTCGTTGCGCGACCGTGCGACCGACAGCAGTGGGTCCAAAGCATGCATTGGGAGCAGTCTAAGTTTAGTTGAACCTATCCAGACTCTCGACGACGGTGCGCGCATCGGTCTGAATCGCGCACGTTGATTGTCGTCTTCCTTCGAGCCGAGCGCCTCCCGGCAACATGCACATCAACGGATGGCTGATCAGCGATACGCGCTCGATCTTCGGCTTGTCGACCACGCTGCTGCTAGGGTCGATTTCGAGTTGCTGCATCGTTGCATCCAGCGAACGATGACCGCAGCGGATGCTGCTCAAGTTTTCCGATCTCATGCCGATAAAGAGTATGTATTTCCATTCGGAAAAACGATTTCATCAATTGGAACACTCAAATGCAGAGACGACTGCTGTCGATTCTTATCGTGAGCGCAAGCACAGGTTTCTTCGGCGGGTGCGCCGCCACGCTGCAGACCCAAGACAATGTGCCGTCGGGTGATAGAACCTCAGTAGCTAGCATCGTCGTTCCACCTGCTTCGACCCATACAGTTATTCTGCGTATGAACGGATCAAAGGTAGCCACGGCCTCGTCCGACTGGCCGCAGGTGCAGACAGAATGGCGGGAAGCCATGCAAGGTGCCTCAAACCCGGAAGGACTTAACTTCATCGATGAAACCGCAGGAATAGCATCCCGGAGCGGTGCCGGCACAGTCGTGGATGTCTATGTTGACGACTACCACTTCGTCTCTCAAGGTGCACGGATCGCATTTGGAATCATGACAGGCAATGCTTTCATGCAAGCCAAGGTGACTTTCCGCGATCTGCAGACTGACCAGGTA